>Ga0299912_10001682_pt1 | contig 17833 bp, 24 predicted proteins | sample RVTome_2_FD_207667 | JGI IMG/M metagenome (GOLD analysis project Ga0299912, IMG submission 207667) | Soil microbial communities from uranium-contaminated site in the Upper Colorado River Basin, Wyoming, United States - RVT95D214 (version 2) ... | reverse complement strand
TCGGCAATCATCTTAAGTACTTCCTCCAACCTAACCTCAACTGAGCCCAAAAGTACCTTGCGGCGGTATTTAGTGGCCCAGATAAGGTGGTAATTGGCTTGGAAAACACACGTCCTAGCTTTCTCCAGGTCTCTCACCTCCTTATCCAACGGTGACAGACCTATCGGCAAATAGGACTAATAGAACTACGCATTCATCCTGCCGCTAACGCGGCAGGTATTCTGCTAGGTTTTTTATAAACAAGGAAAAGGTAGCATTAAAAGGGTTTCCAGTAATGCAGTGCGAGCGTTGCGCTTTGCTCCTCAAAGAAGGAGAAACTTATGATTTCCATGGAAAAATCCTTTGCGAAGATTGTTATATTTACGTGACAAATCCGCCCAAGGCATGTGATCCTACGGCGGTAGCGTCTGCGCTGTCAGTCAGAAAACAGCTGGGTCAGTCAGGTACTGCTGGATTGACGGAGATGCAGCAACGGATCTACAGCGTAATTGAGGAAAGAGGGAAAATTACCAAAGAAGACTTGTTGGCTATGGTTAATTTACGACCTGAAGAGTTGGAGCAGCAGTTTGCTGTTCTCCGTCATTGTGAGCTAATCCGTGCATTTAAGGAAGGCGATAAAGTTTATCTGACAAAATTGTAAACTAAGACCAGTTCTAAAGAGTAGTCAAGCTTTTATTTCTAGTATTGCATTTCCACTTGAAAGCTCTATACTGATGGATTGAAAAGGTAGTGGAAGTTGATGAAAACAGCACTAATAGTTTACTGGTCAAAAACAGGAAACACCGAGAAAGTAGCCAACGCGATCATGCAAGGCCTAGAAGAGACAGGCATCCAAGTTACCGTGAAGAAACCCGAGGAAACCGAGAACATCGACTACTTCGACTACGACCTCGTCTGCGTGGGCGCCCCCTCTTACTCGTGGCATCCACCTGAACCGATGACCAATTTTCTCAAGAAAAAGTTCGCCGTTTACCGCCAACAGGGCAAAGTTAAGCCGTCGGCTCCAAAAGTCCCAAGCAAAAACGCGTTGATTTTCGTCACTTACTCTGGACCTCACACGGGCATAGATGAGGCTACTCCAGCCAGCAAAGATATGCGGCAGTTCTTCGAGCACATAGGCTTTAACGTCATAGATGAATGGTACGTCCTGAGCGAGTTCCACGGCTCCTTAGAAAACAGCACAAAAGGCAGAATGGGCGACATCCGAGGAAAACCCACCGAGGAAGAATTGCTCAAAATTAAGAGAGACGCCGAAGCCATTGCTGCACAACTAGTTTAAGAACTCGGAAGACAAAGTCGCTTTTTCTTGAACAGTTTTTGACAGTTGGCATTTAACTCACTCTAGTAGCAGAAGCAGTAACATTGGAACAACTCCAAGAATAATAGACGACATTTGCAGCGCAGCTTTCTTTGGCTCAGGCGTGTCTTTGCGCAGCTCTGGAATCAAATCTGATCCTGCAATGTAGATGAAGTTTCCTGCAGCAAAAGGTATCAATAGTGGTACGAAACCTTCTATGGCTGAACCTACGACGAACGCGATTATGGCTCCAAATACTGCTGTCAACGCAGTTAAAAAGTTGAACATGAGTGCTTTTCTCTTGTTGAAACCCCCATAAACTAAGACGCTGAAGTCTCCCAGTTCCTGAGGGATCTCGTGGAATATCACGGCTATCGTTGTAGCTATGCCTAAGGGGATGCTGGCTATGTAGCTTCCTCCAACTATTAATCCATCTATCAGATTGTGAATCGCATCTCCGAAGAGATTCATGTATGCAAAAGAATGCGGATGCTCGTTGGATGTTGGAATGTGGCAGTGTCTCCACTGCAGAAATCGTTCTACAGCAAAAGAGGAAAGAATACCCAGAATGATTAAGAAGGATGCCGTGATTTCGAGGCCAGTCTCTCCTACTGCCTCTGGTATAAGATGGAGGAAGGCATCTCCGAATAAGCCTCCCGCAGCGAAACTGACCATATATACGAATGTTTTTTTTAGCTTCTTATCCGCTAACCATAAGGTCAGTACGCCGACTAAAGAAATCAGGCTAATAGTTATTACGCTTATTAAGCCAAGTGCCCACGCGACCATTACAATTCCCGAGGAGAATAAGCAAATGTCATGTTATTATTAAATTTTCCTAAATTCTTAATAAAACTTTATATGTTCAAGGATCATATCTTAATAAGACCTCTATGAGCATCGTGAGTCTTTCAATTCCTAAAAGTTTGTTGGAAAAGGTTGACAGCTACATAAGAGAGCAAGGTTTCGCTAACCGCTCCGAAATCATTAGACAAGCCCTGAGAGCCTACATTTCTGAGGGAAAAAGGCTCGGTGAACTTCAAGGAAAAATCACAGCTACAATAACGATTATTTATAAAAGGGGCCCTAGAACAGGGCAAATAGCGGACGTTCAACACGGTTACGGTAATGTTGTCTTAACATTTCTCCACACACATGTAGAAGAAGGTTACTGCATTGAAATAATCGTAGCCAAAGGAGACGCTCAAATCATGAAAGCCTTCATTGCAGCCTTGAAAGCAAATAAACAAATCTCAGAGGTTAAAGTTACGCTCCTGTAGGCGTTTGACATTGCCAGCAATCTGAGAGGGCTTGTATTCCTACGGTGTGTGTTACTTCAACTGAATGACTTGTCTGATAGACAGAGGTAGCACCCTGGCTTATCTATGATACGAATCCTAGCGAATCCTGCTTGTTTTAGAAGCCGTCTCATTTCCGAGTTGTTTGGAAGTGCGTCTTGGGCAACTACTGCTGATGCGTTGTGGTGATGAGCTTTTATTTCTGTGCTACTAAGGGCATGAGCTATAATTAGTTTGCCTCCTAGTTTTAGCACACGGTTTATTTGGTCCAAAGCCTGTTGTCTGTTTTCTAAATGAGGGAATAAGCCGAAACAAATAACGGCGTCAAAGGATTCGGAATGGAAATTGAGTTGTTCAATCTTTTGAACCGCGAGACTGACATTGGGAAGATGACCATATTTTGATCTGCATATTTCGATCATTTTCTCTGCGTAATCAATGGCTGTAACATGCCCAGTGTAGCCTACTTCATGAAGCAAGAAAGGAATCAATATTCCGGTACCTGTGCCTGTATCCAAGATTTTCTGTCCACGCATAAGACCAAACGTTGGCACAAGTTGCTCTATGAAATTTATGAGTTCTTGGGTTTGGAAACGTTTGTCCCAAGTGTTTGCGATTTCGTTAAAAAATAATTGACGGCTCGTCATGTCTGTGACCACAAAGGGGGTTAGGTTTCTCCTTTTTGTTGCCAGTTGGTCTGGCCATTGACCAAAATCTTCCTTGAATTTAGAGCCAATATCAAGAATGTGCCGATCATTCCTCCGATTACGCCACCTACAATGTGCAATCCTGCCCAGCCAAGAACCCCGCCCCAATTTATTAATGCAGTACCAGCCATGAAGAATGCGCCGATAAGGTATCCTGCTAAAGCCGCTGAAGCAATCGAGACCGTCATCATGCTTAGGATTGTGAAGGTTGATTTTTTGAAAGAATTGTTATATCCTATTAGTCTGGTTGCAAAGTCGAAAAAAACACTTGCTACAGTAAAACCTATGAAATGAACACCGCCTCCAAGTGCAAAATTTATAGCTGTGGCTATGAGGCCGATTATTGTTATTGCTCCGAATTTTCTTATCCACCAAGCAGCTAAGATAAGAACTGAGAAACCTATGAGGTCACATAAAAACGGGAGACCAAACATACGAAAGAAAACGGGTGCAAAAAGGGTATTTAATACGCCCCATAGGGCTGCGCATATCGCTATTGCAGCTGCATCTCGAGTATTAAAGTAGGTCATTTGTCACCACTCAGTAACACGATTTTTAAAAAAAGTAACACTGCAGACTATTTAACTTTTACCATCCCAAAGAATATTAAGTCAAGTATTGGCGTGAAAATAACGAAGAAAAACTTTATTTCTCGCGCAGAACCTTCGGGATATAGGCGCATTGAGGGTCCGAACCCAAAATGTCTCCTGTGAAGAACAGCGCTGAGGTTCGGCATCCGCCGCAGATGTCTTTGTACTCGCATACGCCGCATTTGCCTTTCAGGTTGTTTTTGTCTCGGACTTTGGCGAAGAACTCGCTGTTCTGCATTGAGTCCCAGATGCTTTGAAGCGATTGCGTTTTGATGTTGCCGAAGCGGTAGACGTCGTTGTAGCTGCAGGGGATAGCGTCTCCGTTTTCGGCGATGCTCATGAACATGCCAAAGAAGCACCTGCCCAAGAAGAAGTGGTTGAACCAGTTATCCCAGTTAGCTACGCCACGTTGTTTCGCAACGCGAGCGTAAGATGGGTAATAGACGTTGATTGCAGGCTTTTCCTTGTACACTGACTGCAAATCGAAAAGCTTGTTCCATGCCCACTCGTTCTGCTGCGGTGAAGGGCACGCTTTGAGGCTGGTTTCATCTTTGCTGTAGGGAATCATGCCGTGGTAGATGACCCATCGGGCACCGTACTTCTCAGCCAAGTCCAGCACATCAACGAAGTCTTTTTCGTTGACGTTGGTGACTGACTCGTTTACGTTAGCCAACGTGTACACGAGGCAGTTCAGAAGCTTCTCACGTGAGAGCCGTTCAATCGATTTAATAGCCGCAGCGTAAGCGCCCTTTCCGCGCACCAAATCGTTTGTTGCTTCGCCGCCATCTATGCTGACGGACACTTTTACCTCATTTTTGACAATGTTTTCGAAGGCTTTATCGTCGAGGAGCCGCCCGTCGGTGATGATGCTTGCGTTCATGCCAATCTTGCGGGCATAAGCTATTACTTCAAAGAGGTCCTTCCGCAGTAGCGCTTCTCCGCCCGTTATTCCGAAGAAGGTTGCGCCAAACTCGTACGCTTGGTCAACAACTCGCTTGGCATCTTCGGTGTTTACTTCGTCTGGGGATGCGGGTTTTCCTGCGGATGTACAGTGTACGCAGTTGTAGCTGCAGGCAAACGTGCATCGCCAAGGCAAAATGTACAAAGGTCCTTTCCCTTTCACGCCATCCCACTCTGACTAACATAGCAATGGTTTACCCGAAACCTCAAAGTGAAATTTAACTCTTCAGAAAATTTCCACATTTCCGTTCATACCTCATAGAGGTTCCCGACGCTGTTCCAGACGAAAGCGCCAGGCAACGTGCTGGCTATGGTGCACATCGCTCTCCAGCCAGTGCAATGCGACGGAACAACCAGCCTTGGTTTCATTTGTTTGAGTTCTTTCACGGTTTGCTCGATTCTGCTCTCGTTTTCTTTTCCAGCCAGATGGAAACCGCCCATGACAGCGTAGACCCTCGGAACATCCGTGATTTTTTGCGCATATGCTATCGTGTTTATTATGCCTGCGTGTGCACAGCCCGAGATAATCACCAACCCCTTTCCTCTAACGTTAAAAACGACTGCGCGGTCATCAAAAATCAAAGGGTCAGGTTGCCACGATCCATTAATGAGGGCTTTGTGTTGCAAATATCCTTTTTCGAAACTTGTTTCGCGCGGGATTTCACCTGTTACGAGAATTACGCCCTCGCCGATTAGATAAGGTTGCTTTGTATTGATTAACTGCGCTGAGCTTAATTGTTCCCTCGTTGGAAATTCTGGGTAAGTCCGTATTGTTCCGTCACTGTTTGCGGTTCCTCTTGTTTTGAACATGTCCTCGTGAACGATGAGGGGTAGATTGGCTTTGTTAATTGTTTTCAGTGCGGATACAAGGCCGCTGAAGTGGTCATAATGCCCATGCGATAGGACAACGTATTCCACTTCACTGAGTTCTAAGCCCATCCGCTTAGCGTTTTCAACGACTCCATCAGCGCTAATGCCCGTATCAAATAGAATGCTAACTGTTTTTCTTCCGAAGAGAACGCGGATAAGCATTGAGAAGCCATGTTCAGCAAGAGGCAGTTGCGAATGAGTTCGTGCCCATTCCTGACCATAGCGCTTTTTTGTCCATTGCCTAAAGGACTGAGCCTGTTTTCTGTCGATGGTGGAGAGGAAATCTACTGAATTATCAACCAAGCTGAGAACTTCTAGACCGTCGACTTCTGCAATGTTAAAGTGCCCATGCGCAGCAGTGCTCATGTTGTGGCTTCCAATCTATAGAGAACCTTTGTAGTGACTCGTTGTTGGGCAACCTACGCACTTCTGCGTTTCATATCGGTTGCAGGGGTCGCATTCAACGTTACATGGCGTGACTTTCTTTTCTTTGTGGGCTAGGTTTTCTCTTATTTGAAGAAAGGGTGAAAAGTAGGTGTCGCTTACGGGGTAGAATTCTGATCGGCGTATTCCTTTGCTGCATCTTAATGAGCATTTCTCCATCGATATGCTCTCTAGCGTTTCTTGGGTTTCTGCGACGACAAGGGCGATTAGGTTGTAGCCGCCTACTGTTTTGAATATCTGGACTACTCTTGGGCACTCTTCGAATCGATTGAGGAGGTCTTGCATCGCTTCTGCGCTTTCCATTTCCAGCATCACGATTGCTGGGTGGAGTTTAAGAGCGGTTGGATTGATCAAGGCTGAGACTTTGATTGTGCCTTTTTTTACGAGCTTTTCCAGTCTTTTCTTGGTGCCCATGCTCGTGAATCTGGTGGATTTGGCTAATTCCTTTAGTGTTGTTCGCCCGTCTGCTTGAAGTTGCGAAATTATTTTTTTATCTATCTCGTCCAAACTGTTCGCCTGTTTATTTTATAAACATAAAGTATTAATAAGGTTTATGTATTAAACTATTTCTCCATAACACGGTGAAGACCAAGATGGACGCTGAGAACCAACTAGAAACAAATAACGAATGTGATCCAAAGTCAAAATCATGTTCAAAGCCTAATGAATATGACAGACCGAAGAGAGCAGAATCTGAACAAGAGCAAAGGCTAAGGCTGAGAATGAACAAGATTAAACACAAGATAGCAATTATAAGCGGTAAGGGAGGCGTGGGCAAGAGCACCATAACTGTGAACCTTGCCATGGCTTTCGCGATGCAAGGACACCAAGACAAAGTCGGTGTACTCGACGCGGATATTCACGGTCCGTGTATTCCAAAGATGCTAGGCCTTAAAGGGCAGACGTTGATAGGTGGACCTGGTGGCATGCTGTTTCCCGTAGTTGGTCAGCTAGGGACAAAAGTTGTATCAATGGGCTTTTTGCTTCCGAACGATGAGGCGCCAGTGATTTGGCGTGGCCCGTTGAAAATGAGAGTTATTCAACAATTCTTATCTGACGTAACATGGGGAGAACTTGACTATCTGTTCATAGACCTTCCACCTGGAACTGGGGATGAACCGCTGAGTGTTATGCAGTTGATTCCAGACATGGATGGCGTGGTTATTGTAACTATACCTTCTGAAGTTTCGCAGGCTGTAGTCAAGAAAGCAGTTACGTTTGCCAAGCAAATAGGTGTTCCCATAATCGGCATAGTCGAAAACATGAGTGGGTTTGTCTGTCCAGACTGCGGAGCAAAGGTTAACATTTTTAGAGTTGGTGGAGGAAAGAAGATCGCGGAAGACTTGTCGGTTCCTTACTTAGGCAGTATTCCGATAGATCCCAACATCTGCATTGACTCAGATAATGGGGTGCCGTTCGTGACTGGAAACAAAACTTCGCCTACAACCGAAGCTTTTGCAGAGATAGTCAGGAAAATTGAGCATTTCATAGAAAAACCTACATCCGTTCCGCTGAAGGCCCGCATAACCAAGAAAGTGTAGATTGGACTACCCAGCTCACAGTATAATAGTTTAACACTCTAAGGGAGATGATGAGAAAGTGAAAATATGTGTAAGTGCCACAGCAAATAATTTGGAAGCGCAGTTAGACCCTCGCTTCGGTAGATGTCTCTACCTTGTAATTGTGGACTCTGAAACAATGCAGTTTGAAGCCATTCCAAACATGGCTTCGGGCGCGACAGGTGGTGCAGGGATTCAAGCGGCTCAAACCATAGCGAACAAGGGTGTCAAGGTTGTTATAACTGGAAATGTTGGACCTAACGCCTTCGGGGCGTTGTCAGCGGCTGGCATAGAAATTGTGACCGGAGTGTTTGGAACTGTCAGGGAAGTTGTTGAGAAGTTCAAAAGAGGCGAACTGCAGAGAACTGGCGCACCCACCGTTGGCGGGCACTTCGGAATGGGTCGGGGACGAGGCAGAGGAGTGTGGATACCTTAAACAGCTTGAACTATGGAGAGTTTGAAGAGACAAACCAGACACACAAACTCCTGGCGCAGAAAAGGAGGTGAGCAATTGACAGACAGAATAATTGTTCCTACAGAAAATCAGGAAGGATTGAACGCGCAATTGGCCGAGCACTTCGGAAGGGCACCCTACTACACTGTTGTCGAACTTGGCGAAAATGGTGAAGTCTCAAACGTTAAAACTGTTTCAAACGTTGGCGAGCATGCAGGTGGGATGGGCTATTCTCACGACCACATTTTGGAGTTAAAACCGAATGCTATCATAGTCTATGGTATGGGTCCGAGAGGACTGGACAGTTTCCAAGGTGCCGGAGTGGCAGTGCTAAAAGCCAATGCAAATACGGTTAGCGAAGTAATTGCAGCGTATAAAGACGATAGACTTCAAGAGCTTACAGAAGGCTGCGAGCATGCACATCACCATTAATATGGAAATTGAGAGCGATGACGCACTTACGGAGGTGAGAAAACGTCAAGGAAACTGTCAGAAGAAGAACTAAAATTGATGGTGGATTCAGGGTATTCCAAGAAAGCTATTGAGCTTTACGTGAACAACGTTAATATGGGAACATTGGAGAACCCTAGCATTGTCACCACTTTTCTTGGTCCATGCGGTGACCTCATAAAGCTATACCTAAGAATTAGCGGAAGGAACGTTATAAAAGAAGCTAAGTTTTGCTACCTAGGTTGTCCAGGTTCAGCTGCTTCGGCATCTGCGATGACTACGCTCCTGAAGGGCAAGAATGTTAATCAGGCAAAGAAACTGACAGAGGACGACATATTAGCGGAACTTGACGGTTTGCCTAAGTCAAAGCTTGACTGTGCCAGACTATCTATAAAAACTCTGCGAAAGGCGATTGCTGAGTATGAGAAACTTAAGGGGCGCTCGGAAATATAGCTGACAAAAAGTTTCCAACGTTTTTCACGAATCTTTAATGAAGGAAAATCCGAATGATTGTGTCAGTTGCTAGTGGGAAAGGCGGAACTGGAAAAACATCAGTGGCTGTAAACATGGCTCTTTCAGTAGGTCATGTTCAACTTCTAGACTGTGACGTTGAAGAACCGAACGCCCATTTACTTTTGCACCCAGACCTGCAAAAAATGGAACCGGTTTACAGTTTGATTCCACTTGTAAACGAAGAATTGTGCAGTCATTGCGGGGAATGCTCCAAGTTCTGCCAGTACAACGCTATATTTGCCACTACAGAGAAAATCCTTGTCTTCCCAGAGCTATGTCACAGCTGCGGCGGATGCGCCTTGGTCTGCCCCAAAGAGGCAATTACTTGGGAAAAGTATAGAATTGGCGCTCTCAAGTTTGGTTTAGCCGAAGGCTTGGAGCTTGTTTACGGGGAACTTGAAATAGGTAAGCCTATGGCAGTTCCTGTCATAAAGGCTGTCAAGAAACAGATTCGAGAGGGTGAGAATGTTATTCTTGATTCTCCGCCTGGAACATCTTGTCCTTTCGTGGAAACTGTTAGGGGCAGTGGTTTCTGCGTTCTCGTGACGGAGCCCACGCCTTTTGGTCTGCACGACCTGAAGATAGCTGTTGAGGTTTTGAGAAGAATTGCGGTGCCCTTTGGTGTTGTCGTTAATCGTGCAGGTATAGGTGACAAAAAGGTGTACGATTACTGCAGAGAAGAAAACATACGCATACTGCTGGAAATTCCCTATCAAAGACGAATAGCGGAGCTCTATTCAAGAGGCGTTCCGTTCAGCCTGGAAATGCCTGAATGGAAAGAGAAATTTCAAGCGCTCTACAGCGAAATAAGGCGAGCTGTCAGTCGATGAAGCAGTTGGCGATTTTAAGCGGCAAGGGTGGTACTGGCAAAACATCGATAACCGCTTCCTTTGCTGTTCTTGCGAAAAATGCTGTGGTGGCAGATAGTGATGTGGACGCGCCAGATCTTCACATGCTCTTGCATCCTGATGTGACCGAGACGCAACAGTTTAAGGGTTCAAAGGTAGCTGTCATCGATGAAACAAAATGTGTCAGCTGTGGTTTGTGCAGAGAGAACTGTGTTTTCGATGCAATAACCAAAGATTTGAAAGTTGACGCTATAGCCTGCGAGGGATGTGGCGTATGCAAAGTCGTTTGCCCAGTAAATGCTATAACTTTAGCTGAAAGGGTTTCTGGAAGCGCATACATTTCAAAGACAGAATACGGTTTCATGTCGCATGCCCTGCTTTATCCAGGTGAGTCCAATTCGGGGAAACTTGTCACCCTGGTTCGACAGAATGCTAAAATACTGGCAGAGAAAGAAAACTGCGACCTAATTATCATCGACGGTTCGCCAGGAATCGGCTGCCCTGTTATAGCTTCAATTACAGGAGTAAATGCTGCGCTAGTGGTTACAGAGCCGACCCTGTCGGGTATCCATGATCTTGAAAGGGTCCTGAAACTGCTAGACCACTTCAACGTAGTTCCTTTTGTTTGCATAAACATGTATGATGTAAACACGGACAATACTAACAAAATTTTGAGCTTCTGCAGAGAAAATCGAATCGAAGTTGTGGGCATCATTCCTTTTAGCCCTGAAGTCACCCATGCAATGGTTAACGGAAAAACCATTGTTGAATACTCTCCTGAGAGCAGCGTTACAAAAGAAATTATGAGTATGTGGAAAAAGATGTGCCTATCCTTGGGGTAGTGAATCATGATACCCAAATTCTTTTTCCTAACGAAAGGCGTCGGCAAACACAGAGAACAGCTGCAGTCTTTTGAACTTGCGCTGAGAGATGCCGGTATCCAATATTGCAACCTAGTAAACGTTTCAAGCATAGTGCCGCCCGGATGTAAATTGGTTTCGAGGGAGCAGGGCTTGAAAATGTTGCAGCTAGGAGAAATCACCTTCGTGGTCCAAGCCAAAAACTCCACTAACGAACCGCATAGATTGCTTGCATCCTCAATAGGCGTCGCCATCCCATCAGGCAAAAACCAGTATGGCTACCTGTCTGAGCACCACTCATTTGGGCAAACAGATGAGGCGGCTGGAGATTACGCGGAAGACTTGGCTGCAACGATGTTAGCGACGACTATGGGCATTCAGTTCGACTCTGAAACAGCGTGGGATGAACGAAAACAGCTTTTCAAAACCAGCGGAATGATCATCAAAACAGCAAACATTACGCAGTCAGCTACCGGAGACAAGAACGGCTTGTGGACAACAACCGTGGCCACAGCTGTTTTTGTATCTGCAAAGAACGGAAGACCTGCGAAGCCATAAAAGTAGAATTCATATCTTTGCAGCTTACTTTTTTATGCTAATTAGGGCGCGTTTGGAAAGCTTTGTGCAGTACCGCTGCTCGGATATGTCGCTGGTTAAAAATAGCGAATACCATATTGAATATTGTCAAAGCTCTTTGAGTTGGGGATTGAAATTTAAGAAAGGCTTTTCACTTAAGATTGGTGCCTCTAAGAAGGATGGGCATTGGAAAATTCCTCTATGAAGTGAGGATAAGTTTTCTTTAAAATGCACCCGTACCGCAAGACTAATTTTGTGCTATTACACATAATTATTCTTAGAGATGTACTAATTTGACCCGTGAACTGATTGTGCCTATAGATGATGAATTGGAGAAGGAAATGAGCAAATACCCCGAAGTAGACTGGATCGAAACCATCCGAACATCATTAAGAGAATGTATACGCCGCAAAGAAATCTCCGAAATGTACACTGCTCCAGTAGAAAGAGCGATGCTGCAAGAGAAATGAGAAGCTACCCAGTTGGAACGACAGATTTGCAGGATTCAAACCCCCCTCGCTTTCGGTCCCGTTCCATCTAGACGTCTTGGCAAAAGTTTAGGGATAAACAATATTCGACCAAAAGTGTGCTCCTATTCATGCGTCTACTGCCAGCTGGGAAAAACCAGCGAAAATACTGTTGAGCGGCAAGTTTTCTACCAGCCATGTGACATTTTGAATGAGGTAGGAAGGAAAGTTGATAATGCTACGATAAGGAACGAGAGAATTGACTATCTCACTTTTGTGTCAGATGGAGAACCGACATTGGACATTAACATAGGCAAAGAAATATCAGTTCTAAAGCGAATAGGAATTCCAATAGCTGTCATAACTAACGCTTCAATGCTTTGGTTAAAAGATGTTAGACAAGATCTGCTAAAAGCTGACTATGTTTCTTTAAAAGTAGACGCTTTCAGCGAAGATTTGTGGAGGAGAATAGACCGACCTCACAAGGACTTAAGATTAAACGTGGTTCTGAAAGGCATCCAAGATTTTGCAGAAGAGTTTAAGGGAACGGTTGTAACTGAAACCATGCTTGTAGATGGCATAGACTATGCAAATGAATTCGAGAGGGTAGCAGCATTTTTGGCAGAGCTGAAAAAGCTAAACAGAGCATATGTTGCGGTTCCTACTAGACCGCCAATAGAGAATTGGGCTAAACCTGCCAGAGAAGAAATCGTGAACGTTGCCTTTCAAGTTTTCTCCGAAAAGCTTGGGGTTGACAGAGTTGAATGTTTGATGGGGTATGAGGGAAACGCGTTCGCGTTTACTGGGGATGTTGAAGAAGATTTGTTGAGCATAATGGCTGTGCATCCCATGCGTGATGAAGCAGTCGAGGCGTTCTTAAGGAAAGCCAATTCAGGCTGGCAAATCATTGAGAAACTTTTGACTGCAGACAAACTTGTAGAGCTTGAATATGGAACAGATATATTCTATATGCGGAAACTGCTGAATAAGGGTGGTAATGAAAAGTGAAAGTGCATCGGAAGCAAAATCAATTCGGGTGCAAACATGACGAAAGGATTTTCACTTAGCATTGGAACCTCTAAGCTAAAATCGAAAGATTCCCCAATGAAGTGAGGGAGCTAAAATCGAAGTCTTGTTATTATCTGAACAGGAAGTTGCCGAATTAATATCGATTGAAGGGTATTACTTTCTGCTCAGAAGAGTCAACACTTACCCTTTTTTTTCCAGTAAGAGGACCTTTGCCCTTTGGTCCTGTTCCATCTCTTTTCGGTATATTTTCACCCAATACAGATAAAAAAAAGCTATATTTAGCTTTTGTGTCTTATTCCTTCAGCAGTTGCGAACGGTTAATGTGCTAGAAGCGTTCTATTGGCGCGCCAGCTTGTTGCATATTTCAGACAAAAATAGAGTTTAATAGGTTTAGCTTTTTCCGTGGTATGTATCTGGATTTTTTTGACAGGAAGATACTTGATGTTCTCACCAAGAAAGATCAGCCTGTTACCCATGGCGAGTTAGTAAAGGACTCAGGGTTCGCGTGTTCCACAGTCATCATCCATCTGGAGCGGCTTGGCTCTGAAGAGCTCGTTCTGAAGGAGAAAAAGCCGAGCAAATGCCGTGGACGCCCTGAATTTCTATACCGCCCCGCAGAAACTTCTCAACCTCAAAAAGGCATGTAGATACGAGAAAGGCGGTTACTGCAAACTTGCAGGAGACAGATATGCAACCCAAAACTGTCCTCTTACCCATAAAACCGAATAGAATCCATTAAAGTCTGAATTTAGCAACTAGCTGGCGCGCTTTGGAAGCTTTCTTTGTCATTTGTCTAATCCAATGCGTGGACAGTGGAAAAGGGCATTTTTCGGTTGATTGTTGAAGTTATTGGGGAAAAGGAAACTTGATTGTTTTATCAAAAGCACTGGATGTATGGTCTTGTTCGAGACTTAACACCCATTTCTTCGGCAAGCTTTTCGACTTTTTGAATGTCAACTTCGGGAGTGGTTACTGCGGTGATTTCAGTTTCAAGTTCTTGCTTGGCTGAGTTAATGAATTCCAGCACCGTAACGTAGGCGTTTTTCAATTTGGGTCGGCAGACCTCGTTATACAGACTCTCGTTGTGAGCGTTTACACTGATGCTTAGTTTGTCCACGCCAGCTGCCTTCAGTTCTTTTGCGACTTGTCTCCCTGGATTAAGTAACTGACCCTGGCCGTTTGTATTCACTCGGATATGAAGAGACTTACCGTAGCGTCGCCTCAGCCACCGCGCAATCTCCAAGAGGCAGTCTAACCTTTCTGTGGGTTCTCCGAAACCGCAAAAAACCGCTTCAGTCCAATTCTTTGTGTTTGACACTTCTTCAAGATCGGTTATTACCCTATCAATCGAGGGCTCTTCTGGAAGTTTCAAGATAAAACCGCCAACACCTGCCTGGAAGTTTCTAATGCAGAAAAGACAGTGGTTCGAGCATTTGTTGGTTATGTTTAGGTAGAGTTTGTTATCAAGCCAGTAGACTGTGGCAGGTTTGTTCCTTCGGTCAGAAGCTCTCCTGTTGAACATCTCTATCGTAGGTTTTCTCACTTCTCGCCCAAATCATCAACAGTTCTGAATAATGCACGCGCTTGTTCCTTAGTGTTCATGTGAAACCAAAGGAGAATGTTGGCTGGTGCTTTGCTGGAATATTACTCAACTGCGGTGTTCCCAGTCTTGGAGAGCACGTATTTGTTCTCTGTTTCCTCCACGAACCCGGCGTTCTTAAGTTCCCTCAGTCCGCTTCTCACTCGGAATAAAGGTTGACCAGTTTTGTTCGCAATCTCTTCAGGAGATAATGTTCCATTCTTCAGCGATTTCAGCACTGCCATTCCGCTTGATGTCGGCTTTCCATCTGGAGACACGCAGGGCATGCTCTCAACTCTCAGGGAGTTTTTTCTTGCAGAGATACCAGTCTTTGCACTCGTATCCTTCTTTGAGCCGCTCCTCTGCTTGCTCAATTGTGGCTGGCGCTGGAACAACAACTGGTTCGCCTGGTCTCCAATTTGCAGGAGTAGCAACTTTGTACTTGTCAGTTGTCTGCAGGGCATCTATCAGCCTCAGGATTTCATTCATGTTTCTGCCAGTAGTTAGCGGATAGTAAAGCATGGCCCGTATCTTGCTTTCAGGGTCAATAATAAAGACACATCGAACGGTTTCGGTTTTGCTCTGTTCCGGGTGTATCATTCCATACTTCTTGGCAACTTCCTTGTTTAAGTCTGCAATGATGGGGAAGGGTATCTTAACACCCATTTTTTCCTCGCAATTTCTTATCCAAGCTATGTGGGAAGAGACACTGTCAACGCTTAGACCCAAGAGTTCAACGTTTCTCTTCTTGAGTTGGTCGTAGATTTCGGAAAAAGCAATGAACTCCGTTGTGCAAACTGGCGTAAAGTCCGCTGGATGAGAGAACAACACAAGCCACATGCCTTTGTAGTCTGAGAGCCGCAATGTACCTTGCGTTGTCACTGCCTCAAAATCGGGAGCCTTTTGACCCAATATTGGAAACCCAATCTCTTCTTTTTGAACTTCTGCCATTTAATTTTCACCTTTGTTTTACCAAAACGACCATGAGAAATATGTTGTATGTTTAATAAAAAGATTTTTGTCAGAGTGTTTAGTTTCTAAACTTTTTCTCAATCTCTTGCCCAAGTTTTCGTTCTAGCCAACCATTTTTGAAAATATTAGAATTGGCAGCTCTCCAATCAAGGAAGAAATTACTGCCGCAAAAATCACTACAACCAATTCCAACCGGAAACAAACACTTTTTACTGGTGAAGGTTCTTTTCCATACTCCCATCAAAATAGAGATATAAGGTTCTAAAAACTCCTGATCTGCATTTAATCGCGAACGCTCGTGCCCATCTATTCATACAATTCTGGCAAACCGCAACGAAAAGTAGTTACCTCCAGGTCCAATATCAGCAATTGTTTGTCCTTTGCTGCAATTCTAAGGCTGCCCCGATTCCGTCAGGTTATTATTTGGGTCAAAAGACTACCTATTAAGTAGCCCTGGCTTAGGTTTTATAATTTAATTTCCTGTTACTTCACTTTTCTTGAAGAGCAAGCGATAAGCTATTTCGTTTCATTATCGTTTTGAACGTTTTTGCTTGGAGTAGACGTGACTATGTAGATTGGTCTTCCTTCACTGAGGGCTTGCGCTGCCTTTCTTCTTGCGCTTTGAACAAGTCTCCAGATGGTTCCTCTTGAGATACTCATTCTTTGTCCAGCCTCTTCCTGTGACAAGCCCTCCATATCTACCAGCCTGAAGGCTTCCACTTCCGCAAATTCAATGAATACTGGTTCCAAGTTCCTTGGCGGGTTAGGAGTGAAGCTGGTTATGTGCGGAATGGCTCCTAAGGTAACGGGTTTAGGAAATCTCCCTCTTCTACCGTATCTGTGTCTTCCTCGCCACATTGTAGATTTTCTCCTATTCCAGATTGTTTGCCTTAGCTTAGTACGTTAATAGACTTTCTGTATCTTCGAGAACCCACTCCAAGGCTTGCTTCGCTGCTTTCCTAGCGATGATCTTAAACTCGGTGTATGGTCCGTCGGTTCGCGTCTCATTCTCAAGGTACCTTAAACTCTTTCTGATTTCTTGCTCTGTTCTCATGTTCTTCACATTCCGATGCCTTGCCAGGTTCTGTTCGTGAATCTTATGTTGTGCAGAACTCTTATATATTTCTGTGCACTATCACATAATTGATTGTGTGCATAAACACAAAAATAACCTGAAAGAGGTGAAATGAAAAATGGGATGGAGAAGAAGAGGATATTCCGATCAGTGGCCTGGCAGAGGTCCCTTCAGCCACTTGCCACCATGGCAAAGACCCGGATGGATATATGGCGGCAGAGGCTATGGGAGAGGCTGGGGCGTTGATCCAAGAGTATGCGGAAGGTTTCCGTGGCTCCCGAGATGGTGGTGGACAGATCCAGCATATGCATATCAGCCTCCAGCGCCTACGCCACAAGACGAACTTGCAGCGCTAGAGGACAGCAAAAAAGAACTTGGAGAAGAGAAAGCCAGCATAGAACAAGAAATCAACGACATAGAAACGCACCTAAAAGAGCTAAAATCCAAGCTTGAAACGGAGAAAAAGCAACCTACAGGACAGTGACAATGTCAAGTTTTATTAGCCGAATGTTTCCCAACATTTCAAGACTGCGAACGAAGAATTGGAGGGCATAGCAACTTGCTGTCAAAAATTCCAATAAACCTTGAAAGAATAGCGAAAGAAGACTTGGACAAAGAAATACTCAGAGCAGCAATAATCGCTGAGTTAGATGCTGTAAACCTTTACGAACAGATGGCAGCATTAACCGAAAATAAGCACATAAAGACGATTCTTCTGGACATAGCCAAAGAAGAAAAGACGCATGTTGGAGAATTCACAGCCTTGCTGTTAATGAATGACAAGCAACAGGAAAAAGAATTGGCCGAAGGTAAAAAAGAAGTTGAAGAATCGACTAGCCAAATTGGCGCATAGACGTAACTTGCCCAAGCGCAATTTTCCCTTTTTTTGGGTAGCAATTAAGCTCCAGATCGAAAAGTTATCGTGTTTGAAACGAAAATAAGAGTGTTTAAGTAAGAAATAAGGTGGCGTCTTCGAAAACTAGATGGGTCGGAAATGGGTGAAAATAGAATATCGTTTAGAAAGGGAGAAAAAGCAGCAAAGCTTTCCGCCATTATTCTTCTAGCACTCGGCATCTTGAAAGGAATAGTGGCTATTGTTAGTGGCAGCGTAGCTCTCTTGGCGGGTGCAATCGACTCAATCTCGGATGTTTTTTCTTCGATTGCAGTTTGGGCGGGACTCAGAATTGCAAAGAAAAAACCCACCGAGAGGTTTCCTTACGGATACTTCAAGGCAGAAACATTTGCGTTGTTAATAGTGTCTCAGAGGTGTGCACAAATGGCTAAA
>Ga0299912_10001681_pt1 | contig 17837 bp, 10 predicted proteins | sample RVTome_2_FD_207667 | JGI IMG/M metagenome (GOLD analysis project Ga0299912, IMG submission 207667) | Soil microbial communities from uranium-contaminated site in the Upper Colorado River Basin, Wyoming, United States - RVT95D214 (version 2) ... | reverse complement strand
GGGGGGGCCCCCCCCCCCCGCGACTGTGGGGAGCGAGGGTAAAAAGACGCCACCCCCTCCCTACCCTCCCCCCTCAAGGGGGAGGGAAAAAGTGGTGTCACCATTGCTCTTGGCACTTCCCGCTATTTTCGGAGTTAAGGGAATAATCGAATTACTTGATATGGATATTCTATCTATTGCTCACACCCGTTCAAAGTATTGGACGTCCCCCTGAGAAGGCGAGGGGGATCGCGCCGGATAAAAAGGGGCGACCCAGCGGGCCGCCCCTTTTATTTGCGTATTGGCGTGAGACTCTTCGCTACTCCCAGGAATCCTCACCCGAAAGCCATTTTCCTAAGGCGGATGGCCCCGGGGGTCACTTCCACCAGCTCATCATCGTTGATAAATTCCATGGCCTGCTCCAGGCTGAACTGCCTGGGGGGCACCAGCCGCAGGGCTTCATCCGAACCCGCGGCCCGGATATTGGTGAGCTTTTTCTCCTTGGTGATGTTCACCCCCATATCTTCGGCCCGGGTGTTTTCCCCCACAATCATGCCCCGATAGACCGGGTCCCCGGGTTTCACAAAAATCGTGCCCCGGGGCTGGAGGTGGAAAATGGCATAGCCCACCGCGTTCCCGGGCCGGTCGGCGATCAAGGCCCCGTTGGGCCGGCCGCCGATCTCACCAGCGTAAGGGATGAAGCCCTCCAGAATGGTGTTCAAGAGCCCCGTGCCCCGGGTGTCGTTTAAAAACTGCCCCCGGAAGCCGATCAAGCCCCGGGAGGGGATATTGAATTCCAGGCGCACCCGGCCGAAGCCATGGTTGATCATCTTCACCATGCGCCCCCGGCGGGCGCTCATCTTCTCGGTGACAATACCGATGAACTCCTCGGGAATATCCACCACCGCCAATTCCACCGGCTCGGAGAGCACCCCGTCTTTCTCCCGGGTGATGACCCGGGGTTTGGAGAGGGACAGCTCAAAGCCCTCCCGGCGCATCATTTCGATCAAGACCGCCAGTTGCAGCTCCCCCCGGGCGCTCACCCGGAACGCGTCTTTGCTTTCCCCCTGTTCCACCTTGATGCTCACGTTGTAGAGGACTTCCTTGTCCAGGCGCTCTTTGAGGTGCCGGGAAGTGAGCAGCTTCCCATCCTTCCCCGACAGGGGGGAGGTGTTCACCGAAAAGATCATGGAGATGGTGGGCTCTTCCACCACGATGCCGGGCAGGGGCCGGGGGTCCTCCGGGTCTCCCAGGGTATCGCCGATAAAGGCTTGGGGGACTCCGGCCACCGCGGCCAAATCGCCTGCTTCGATGCGCTCCGGCTCGGTGCGGTCCAGGCCCTCGAAGCAGTAAATGACGCTAAGATTGGCCTTACCCGCCATCTGCCCCTCTTTTAAGAGAGCCACTTCCTGGCCCTTTTTTAGCGCGCTGCTGACGATTTTGCCCACCGCGATGAGACCCACGTAATCGCTGTAATCCAGGCTGGTGACCAGGAATTGCAGGGGCGCGTCCGGGTCGTACCGGGGCGCGGGAATGGCCGAGAGAATGGTTTCAAAGAGCGGCACCAGGTCCTTTCCCTCCCCTTCGGGGTGGGTGAGGGCGATGCCCGCCTTGGCGTTGGTGTAGAGCACCGGGAACTCCAGTTGCTCTTCGGTGGCGTCGAGATCGATGAAGAGGTCGTAGATCTCCTCCAGCACCTTCTGGGGGCGCCGGTCCTCTCGGTCGATCTTGTTGATGACCACAATGGCAGGGAGTCCCTTCTCCAGGGCCTTCCCCAGCACGAACCGGGTCTGGGGCAAAGGGCCCTCGGTGGCGTCCACCAGGAGCATGACTCCATCCACCAGGTTCAGGGTGCGTTCCACCTCGCCGCCGAAATCCGCGTGGCCGGGAGTGTCCACGATATTGATCTTCACCCCTCGGTAGGTGATGGCCATGTTTTTGGCCATGATGGTGATGCCCTTTTCCCGCTCCAGGTCCATGCTGTCCATGACCCGTTCGGCCACCTGCTCATTGGCCCGGAAGATACCGCTCTGCCAGAGCATGGCATCCGCCAACGTGGTCTTCCCATGGTCCACGTGGGCGATAATGGCGATGTTTCGCAAATCGTCTCGGGTTTTCATAAAACGTCGGCAAAATAGTGGCCGCGGCCTTGGCGGCCTTTATTTCCGCACTCCTTTGTGGTTATTTTGAAGTTATAAGGCTAAAACCGATTCCGGGCAGGTGAAGCGAGGCTCGTCCGATTAATTTTGGCTGGCTGTGACCCGCGGCAAGTTCCCGGCAGCAATCTTATCTATTGTTTAATTTTAACGGTTGCGGGTTGATTGTGCAAGTGGGAGAGGATTTTGGAAAGAATGTGACATTTTCAGCAAAGTATATGCAAGCGATAATGGTAGTGAGTTGTCCTATTGTGAATTAAAATAATTGGTTACATTGCCAGATAATATCGCTAACTTCCTGTGCCGATAAACCCCCGCCTTGACGATAAGTGAAAGCTCCTCCTGAGCATGCCGTGAAACGAGAAGGATTATGAGTCCTGTTCTTGCCGTATACCCGCCGATTTCGTGCATAGGTCAAAATGGAAGCTACACGTGCGCGCGATATGGAAACATAAAGTAATCGGGCTGCTTCTAAAACTAAACCGGGATATGGTGTTCGCTTTGGTCCTGGTAAAATCTGTTCCTCAATGCCCGGAATGAAGACTACTTGTGCACTCAGGCCTTTTGCTCCATGCATTGTCATAATTCTAATTCGTTGAGGTAGAACGCCTTCTATTGGTATTTGCAAACCGAGTCTTTGATATACGGCTTCTAAGATTGCAGCTTCCTGTATATCAGTATCGGCCCATAAGTAATCTCGTATCTCTTCCAATGTAATATCCGTAGGCAAATGCGATGTAGCGTTAGACCATGATAGTTGAGCCGTAGGTCCTAAAATAGCCGAAAGAAGATATTGAATGTCACCATCACGTTGGGATAAAGTATCGGCGGGCTGCCAAGCAGTAATTGACCCGCAATTATTGCGGGCATTGGTAATAGCAGTTATCTCCCTAGCATTAAATACGCCACCAGGCAGAGGGTTATAAAATAGGTCTAAAAAATTTAGATTATTATAGACTACTTTATTAGCAATGTTATCACAAGTTACGATACCCACACCAGGAACTAAACCAAGGAGGGTGCGATGAGCAACATAATCTGTATGATTGCAAACTATTCGTAATAAGGCAAGCATTAAGCGACCATCCGGTGATTCGATATATCCATTATTATTAGGTCGTTCAAAAGGAATATGTAATGAATCAAGAGCTAAGGTCAGGTCGCGCAACTGGATTCTAGTATTACTTAACAAGATCAATATCTCACGGCGAGGCATCCCAGCTTGAATGAGGTCACGGCAAGATTCTGCTATTGCCTGAGCTTCTCTAACGCCGCTATCGAAATTCCAGCGCATCAAGTGGCCAGATAGTGGAGGGTTTGCATTTAAATAAAGTGAATTAAGGTTTTTAGGAATACGGTTTGGGAGAGGGTGAGCATGGATGACTGAGGTGGCACTATGGACAACAGCAGGGGTGCATCTAAAACAATCGCTGATTATATGATCGCCAGCACCAGCATAATTTGTTGTAAAAAATTGAATTCCCTGAGGAGATGCGAATCTGAAGGAATAGATACTCTGGTCATCATCACCTGCAACGAAAGTAATAACGCCTTGATGAATTATATAATTAATGAATTCTAAATCACACGGATTAAGGTCCTGAAACTCATCAACAATTAAATGCTGAATATTTAACAGCGCTACCGGGTTTAGTATACCAGCAGATATATTGCTGACGCATTGACGAATGATTTCTCCTGGTAACACGCAAGAGTATGTCTGCGTTCTCGGTCCATGAAATTGTCCAAATGTATCTCGCTCGTTTTGGTTTATCGATGGATCAGGAGGTATAAAATTCGGTGGATACCATAGGCCCGTACTCCAGAATGCTTCATGCTCGCTTCTTATTTCCCTGCATCTTGCAGGCCTAATTTGACTGCTGTTTGAGAACTCAGCGTCAAAAATATTCTCAAGTTCCCATTTGTCCATAACCATTGGATCACTTGGATAACCAAGGAGGCCAGCCGCTCGCAAAGCTCTCAAAGCGAGGGAGTGAAGTGTAGTAACACTTACCGCCCCTCCTGTTTGAATACCCCTGTTTGAACAATAATTCTCAATTCTATTTCGTAGATCACGAGAAGATGCTCTAGTGAATGAGACAGCAAATATTCTGTCGAAGCTTACCCCATTGTTTAATAGCCAGTATACTCTTTCTTCGATGGCAAATGACTTTCCAGTTCCAGGTCCTGCAACCAACCTTACTTGATTCAGCGTATCATGTGCAGCCGCATGTTGGAGTGTTTCAGCAAATTGGATTTGTTGAGGAGTTATAGGCATTCTGATTTTCCTCTCTTAGACTTTCAATCAAACTTAATACTATCAATTAGGTCACCAGTCTGTTTCTCTCTAAACTCCCCTACATAAGCATATTATACATAAATATTAATAGAATATCAATGATTATATTTTACAAAAAATTCAGTCAACTAATTAGCCTCCTCCAGTAACTACGCCGCCGTCAACAGCACCCAAGTGCTTTCGTTGGCCAGTTCGCTCAGGGCCGCGGCCTGGCGGTGGCGGTCCCAGCCCGCCTCCCGGATAGCGAACCGGAGTTGGCCCAGCCAGGTAACGCTGCCGTTAGGTCCAGCCTGGGGCCTGGACCCCGGGCGGGGGTATCCTTGGTGCCCACTGAGCCGGCGAGGGGGCTGGCTTCAAATAAAAAAGGGCGCCCCCGGCGGGCCGCCCTTTTTATTTGCGTCTTGGCGTCTTGGCGTGAGACTCTTCTCTACTCCCAGGAATCCTCCACCTGGGTGAGGATGGCCAGTTTGACGGGATGGACCTTGCGGTACACTTCCTCGGGGTGGCGGATGGCGCCGTCCACGGTGAGGAGGTCCCGTTCAATATTGATGTCGAAGAGGTGTTCGTTTTCCTGGAGGTAAGGGAGGATTAGGTCCCAGTCGGCGTCGCTTAAGGGCACCAGTTCCCCGCCGTTCAACTGTTCGTCCACCAGTTGGCTATAGGGGTCCCGGATGTAGATGGCGCCGCCGGAGGCCAGGGAGAAGAGGTTGGAGCCGGGATAAGGGGTGGCCTGGGCGCGGACGCGGCCCCGGGGGTCGTACTCCAGGCCGTTGACGATGATAAAACCGCCGCCGTTTAGAGGATCGCCGGCCATGAAGGATTCCGCCAGGAAGTCCAGGGCGGTGCCGTTGATGACCACCCGGGGGCGGCCCACGGCGTTGATCAGGGGGCGGCCCGCGGCGTTCCCCAGGACGTAAACTTCGCCGCCTTTGGCCCCGTACATGAAGGTCTGGCCCACGTCCCCGTGGATCACCAGCTTGCCCCGCTTCATGATTTGGCCCAGTTGGTCCTGGGCGTTGCCGTGGACCTGGATGGTCATGCCGTCGGTGCCGGAGGCCAGGTAGTCCCCGGTGCTGCCGTAGGCGTCGATACGCACGTCGTCGGTGTTAAGGCCGAAGCCGCAGCCCAGGAAGCGCTGGCCTTTGTAACCGTAAGTGATGAATTGCCGCCAGCCCAGCTCGAAGGCCCGGCAGAGGTAGCGGGCGTCGCAGTCATCCCCTTCCGGGGGAAAACCGGAGGCATCCAGAATCAGGACGTGGTCCGGCCGGGGCGGCGGGGTTAGTTTGTCCCGGGTGTCCCAATCCACCCAGTGGTAGCGGCTGGTCCGGGATTTGCCGATCCTGGGGGTATCGTGGAAGATGGTGGTGAGCGCGTCCATGATCAGGCGCAGGAGGTGGCTGCGTTTTTTATCCCCGGGATCGTAGCGCCTATCCAGGAGCAGGGTGAGGCCGTTGATGGCCGCGGCCTTGAAATCGTCTCCTTTGAGAGCCCGGGCCGCCGCGGCCTGCAAAATATCTCGAAACGCGGCGTAGGACCATTGGGGGACCCGGGTTCTGACCCACTGATAGAAACTTTGGCCGTCCAGGTCCCGGAGCAGGAGGCTTACCTGGCGGTGCAGCTCTTCATCCGGCTCCACTCCGACCTCCGGCACCGCGCCGTCCCAGGGCCGCTGGTACCAGGGCACCACCTTGGGGGTGCCGAATTTATCCTTGCAGGTGAGGACGCGCCGGCCGTTGTGGGGCTCCAGGGAGAATATGAAAGCCCCGCCGTCGGTGGCGCTGCCGCCCCGGGCGTTCCAGTAGAGGTCGGCCACCGGGCAGAAACGGGGGTCCTCCGCGGCCAGGCTGGCCAGGGTGGCGTCAATGGCTTGCTTTTCCGAGCAGATGAGGCCGATCTGCACCTCCCCGTCCTGGAGCGCGAAGACCTGGGGCCGGAGCATGGAGGTGTCGGTGATGCCGATGAGTTCGAATTTTTGGGCGTCCGGGTCATTCCTGGCGATAATGAAAAACCAGGGGCCGTCCGGGGAGCCGTGGATATTGGCGGACTGGAGCAGGCGGTAGAGGCGCTGCCGTTCCGGAGACAAGAGATCGAAATCCCGCTCCGTGGTGGGGGCCATGGATTCGATGACGTATTCGAGAGGATAGCCGTAGAGGCGGTTCCAGAGATCAAAGGTGAGGACCGCCACCTCCGTATCCGTAAGGAACTGGGGATAAAAATGGCGCTGGCTTAAGTATTCGCTCACCGCGAAATAATTGGCAAAGTCGCCGTTGTGGACCAGGGCCACGTTGAGCGCGGCAAAGGGGTGCGCGCCCCCGGGGTGCCAGACCCGGCCCCGGGTGGGGTAGCGCTGGTGGGCGATCCAGATGTGGGCCTTGAAATCCAGGAGTTGATAGTAGAGGGCCGCTTCCTCGGCGTAGCCCACGATTTTCAGAATCATCAGGTTCCGGCCCTGGGAGAGGACAAAGGCCTTTTTCTCGCCCAGGGAGGCGTAGAAAGCCTGGTTCAGGCGGTAGCAGTTCTGGGCTACAAATTCGTCTTCCACCTTCCGGGCGGGGATGCCGTAGAGTTTGTTGGTCTGAATAAAGTGCTGCAAGACTTCCGCCTTCACCCGCACGAAATAGCGACAGACCTCCGGGGGTTTGACCTCCAGGCCCTTCAGGTCCCGCCAGTTATCCATGGTGGGGATGCTTTGGGCGTGCTCCACTTTGAAGACCGGGGTGATGAACTGGGCCTCCACCTGGGGCCGGGCTTCGCTGTCGAGATAAGCAATTTGAATCAGGTAATCTTGGTCCAGAACTTCCTGGGTGACCCCCATGGTTTGGGGGTCCAGGCCCACCGCGGCGATGCCGCCGCCTTTGCCGTTCCCCCGGTTGTGCATCTGGATGGAAGGCTGGAAGATGTGGCGGCCTGCGACCGGCACGCTGGCGGCAAAGCCGGTGACCCCGCAACCGCCTTCGTCTTCGCCTTTAATTACGCGGTCGGCCGCGTAAGGCCGGGGAAATTTTTTGCGGGTTTCCCAGAGCCGGAGGCCGTCATTATTTTGGTTGGAGGACTTCATTGATACCCTCGGTTTAAGCTGTCAGGCTTTAGCTTTCAGCTTATTATGTAGGGCGGGCGTTGCCCGCCAATCAGAAAATATCTACTATTTACTTTTGCCGAATAATGCGGCTAAGAATCATGCTATCATACATCCTTTGTAGGAAAATGCCTTTTCTCCAGTTCGCTTAACTTCATGGGTATTTCCACGATTGTATTTTCAAATCGCCAATTCAAATTGCTGATTAAAAATTTTGCCCATTCAATCCAAACTACCAATGCTGTGCGAATGATTTGAGCGACATCGTTATGAACAACCTCAAGTTGATAATGATCTCTACTATAGGAAATCTGTCTCCTAAGCGACCAAGCTGATCCGTGTATATAAGCGCTCAATTGTCTATAAACTGATGCATAAAGCCTTTGAAATGATGGCCCACAGTCTTGAGCTTGTATTGATATTTTTTTGTTACACCAGTTGGAAAATGGTTTTCTGCGTCCTTTTTTATCAAGAAATGTATAAGTATTCTTTGCAATTTTATATTTCTGCAAAATTGAATCTCTGAATATTTCTAGTTTATTAACATATAAAGCATCAGCACTATCACTTTCCCAATCAAGAATTGATGATGCTATTTTAAATGCTTCTATATCAGAATAACCCCAAAATAAATCGGAGCGCAATTCAGGCTCTATTGAGATGTATTGTAACGTTATTAAACTTTCACAAAACAACCTAATATGAGACGAAGCCTGATGGATTTTCTCGAAACGCAATAGAATGTATATTGCATCTAATGTGGATAAATCTTTATTTATAGAGCACCGTAAAAACTGTTTATACGGCGAATCAGCAATAAAATGCCGCTCCTGAAAAAGAGCTTCCTGTTGGGTTGTAGCGACAATCTCCCCAAAAAAATCTAGCCACTCCCATATCTTTTCGGGGAAATCAATGCGTTTAATAGTTTCAGAAAGATCAGTTCTTCTCATCATCAACTTAGTCAACTTCTTAAAAGCAAACCGCAAGTTTTCGTTCTTTAAGTCCCCCTTTTCTAAAGGGGGATTTAGGGGGATTATCGAGGCGTTTTATAATCCCCCCTGCCCCCCTTTAGAAAAGGGGGGTAGATAATGCAAATCCATAGTGCGTGCCGTGCACGCCGAAATAGCGGCGGCCACGGGCCGCCCTATAGCTTCTAACCTTGAACCTTGAACCTTGAACTAACCCCGCTGGCGGATGTCATCATCCACCGCACGATCAAAGTAATCCAAATGCACCATCAAATCGGTGCGGCCCACCAGTTCCCGGATGCTGCGGAGGCCCAGGAGGCGCAGAATTTCTTTTAACTGCCAGCTCCAGGCGTAGTACATATTACAGATGCGGTTGGCTCCGTAGGAGATCTGCATAAGGTCCGCCAGTTCAGGGTCGGTGGTGGCGATGCCCCGGGCGCAGCCCCGGCCGCTTTCGCAGTTGTGGCAGCGCAGGCACTCCAGGGCCACCAGGTCGGCGGTGCCGATCTGCACCAGGTCCGCGCCCAGGGCGATGGCCTTGGCCACGTCGAAGGCGGTGCGGATGCCGCCTGAAGCCACCAACGTGACCTCCTCCCGGATGCCTTCGGTGCGGAGGAACTGGTGCACCTTGGGAATGGCGTACTCGATGGGCATGGCGATGTTTTTCTTGGCGATGTCCGGCGCGGCGCCGGTGCCGCCGTAGCTGCCGTCCAACTGCACCACGTGGGCCCCGGCGTAGTAGCTCCCCACCGCCACCATGTCCACGTCCGTGGGGGTGGAGACCTTCACCGAGATCAGGGCCCGGGGGTTGATCTCCTTCATCCAGTCGATATGTTTTTTGTGGTCTTCCACAGAATAGACGCTGTGAAAGGGGAAGGGCGAGAACAAGGCGCTGCCGGTGACGGACTCCCGCATGCGGGCCACCGCGGGAGTGACTTTATCCCCCAGGAGGTGGCCCCCCAGGCCGGGTTTGGCCCCCTGGGCGTATTTAAATTCGATCATCCGCACCCTTTGCAGGGTGTCTTCCCGGACGCCGAAAAGGCCGGTGGCCACCTGGGTGACCACGTGATCGTCGTAAGGGTAGAGTTCTTCGGGATAGCCCCCTTCGCCGGTGGAGACCAGGGTGTTGAAGGTTTTGGCGGCCTGGGCCCGGGAGATGATGGTGTTGATGCTTACGGAGCCGAAGGACATGCCGCCGCCGTACCAGGGGACGCTTACCCGGATCTGGGGGCGGCCGTCGCCCCGGCGGTTAAGGTCCACCCCCAGGGAGATATCCCGGTGGCTGATCTTGGCTCCCCCCCGGCGGGGAGGAAAGAGGAAGCGGAGGCGGTCAAAGCCGCCGCCGGAGCCGCCGGTGCGGTATTCCAGGTCGGTATAGGGGAGGTTGCCCCATTCCGCCTGCCACCAGGTGCTGAGGAGGAGATCCGGGTTCCAGCGGCAGTCCCCCAGGGTGCTGTACATGGGATGCTGGCTGATCCTCAGGGCCTGGCCCGGGCAGTTGGCCACGCAATGAAAGGGTTTCTTCTGGCATTCGAACCCCAGGCAGAGATAGCTCTTGGGCCGCCGGAGATAGCTTCCGGCCTTGGAAAAGACGCCGTAGGGGCAGAGTTCCACGCACTTGCCGCACTTGATGCAGCGGGACTCGTTGCGATAGACCCGGTATTTGCTCAACGGGGTGCGGAACCGGGAGGGGGTGTGCATGGGCTCCCAGGGTTGACCCGGAGCAGTAATGGGTAAGGCGATTACCTTTTTAGGTGTGGCCATTTTAATACCGTTTTCAGTTTTCAGTTTCCAGTTTTCGGTTTTTTCATTCTGGTTCCCAAGCTGCGCTTGGGAACCCAATTGTATGTAAAGCTGTGCTTTGCGAATGAAAATCTAGATGGTAATCGGGCAATGGGCTGACAAGTCTGCCCAAGCGCAGCTTGGGCCAAAATTGCGTTCCCAAGCACAGCTTGGGAACGAGACTAAGAAGTTTTCAGCTTGCAGTTATCAGAAGGAACATTTATTACCGAAAACTAAAAACTGAAAACCGTCTTTTAAGTCGGTTCCCGCTTCAGGGCCTCCCCTTCCCGCTGGGCAAAGAGGGGCGCGAAGATTTCCTTTTCCAGGTCCTCGATGAACATGGCCCGGCCCACTTCCCCCCGGAGGCGGCGCACCTCCCGCATGCCCATGGCCCCCAGGATCTCCAGGAGCTGGTTGTTCCAGGCCCCCATGAGATTGATCTGGCGTTGCGCGCCCCGCTTGACGGTGAGTTTATCGATCTCCACCGGGCAGGGGCCGTTTTGGGCGCATTGGCGGCAGAGGCGGCACTCCAAGGCCAACAGCAGGGGCAGGTCAACGATGATGGCGTCCGCGCCGCAGATAATGGCCTTGGCCACGTGCTCCGCCAGGGCGATGCCGCCGCTCACCAGGAGGGTGACCGTATCCCGGAGTTGGTCTTCCACCAGACGCAGGTGGCAGCGGCGGATCAGGTCCTTCAGGTGCTGATCCTGGCAGTCCCCCAGGCCCCGGGCCTGCTCGGAGGCGTAGATATGGATGATCTCCGCGCCGGCCGCGGTCAGTTCCGCCACCCGGCACACCACTTGGCCGTCAGCGGGGACTTTGATGCTGACGATCAATTCGGGATAGCGCTTTTTCAGCGCTTCGACCTGTTCCAGGACCTGCGGGTGGTCCAGAATTTCCAGGGCCCGCACCTGGGAGAGCAGGGGGTCGTCCAGGTTTAGGGAGCCCGCGGTATATGAGGGCATAATCCGGCCCGTGGTTTCCGCGGGCACCGGCACCAGGCGGTCCCGGGCCAGGATGGCCAGGGTTCCCAGACTGTGGGCGGCCTGGACGATGATCTCTTGCATGCGCCCGGGATTGGCCCCCAAAGAAGGCTGGGCCAGGAGGATGGGCAGGGGCAATTCCAGGAGGGGAGGGGGGGTCCATTCCAATTCCCCCTGGTCGTCAAAAGTAAGAAACATGGGCTTGCGGCCCAGGTCGATGCTGGTGCTGATATACTCCCGGCCGTGGATGCCGTCCCGGGTGGGGCGCACGATCTCCGACATGTCGGTCCAGAAGGAGTCGAAGCCGGGACCCGCGAAGGGGCCGCCATAGCCCGCGCCGGATACCGGGATCTTCCCGGTTTCCGCCTGGTACCATGTGGCGGCCAGGATTTCCGGGGTCCAGTATTCATCCCCCACCTGGCCGAACTGGGGATTGGCGGCCTTGAAAATCAATTCCCGGGGGCAACCCTGGACGCAGCGGTAGCAGTCCCGGCAAATCTCGTCGATGGTGTCCACGAACTGGCTGCGGTCGAAACCCCGCTTCCGATAGGCGTCCACCGGGCATTGCTCTTTGACGCACCGGGTGCACCGCAGGCAGCCTTCTCCCCAATCGATGATGGTGCTTTTGGCCACGGGGCTGAAACGGGGAGGCACCCGGCGCACGTGGATATGATACTTGGCGGGCACGGGACCTCCTTTAGGGGACAGATCGGCGAGCCGCAGCGTTGGGGGCCTGGCGCAGGGGGCTGGGACCTAAGGACTGGAGACGTTTATCGATTTCGGCAACGATGGCGGCCAAGGCGGCTTGATCGCCGGGCGTGAGCACCGAACGCCCCACCCGGGCGGGTTCCAGACCGATCTCTTGGAGATACCTCTTGGTGTAGGCCATGCGGCCCCCGGCCCGGTGGCTTCCTTCATCATAGCGGCAGAGACGCTCTTCGCAGCCGATGACCCACACCAGGTCCACGGAGGTGGCCAGGGTGCGGAGCAATTGGAAGGCCTCCACTTTGCTGCTGCAAGGCTCGGCGAGCACCCGCAGCCGCACTTCGCCGCGGTCCCAGAGATTTCTCAGGGCCTCCGGTTCCGGCACCGCCTGCTGACAGGCAAAGATAACCACTTCCATGGGCATAAACCTTGTGACTTGAGTGAAATTGGGGCCAGAGGGGACCCCCCCCTGGCCCTGGTTATTAGCCAGATTTTATATTCACCTGTATTATTTTAACAAATTAGCTTTTATACCAGCAAGCCTTTCTTGCCGGGCATCAAAGAATGGGCAGATAGCGCTCGATCTCGTATTGGCTCACGTGCATGCGGTAGCGATCCCACTCGATCTTCTTGTTCTCGATGAACTTGGTAAAGATATGGTCGCCCAGGGTTTCCTTGAGGAGGGCGCTCTTTGCCAGTTCTCCCACGGCCTCGTCGAGGCTGCCCGGGAGTTCGGCGATGCCCCGCTTCTTGCGCGCGGCTTCGTTCATATGGTAGATGTCCTCTTCCACGGGATCGGGGAGTTTGTATTTGCCTTCGATACCCTTCAGTCCCGCGGCCAGCATGACCGCGAACGCGAGATAGGGGTTGCAGGCCGGGTCCGGGGCCCGGTACTCGACGCGGGTGGCCGTTTCTTTGCCGGGCTTGTACATGGGCACCCTGACCAAGGCGGAGCGGTTGCGCCGGGCCCAAGAAACGTAGACCGGGGCCTCGTAACCGGGGACCAGGCGCTTGTAGGAGTTGACCCACTGGCTGCAGATGGCGGTGATTTCCCGGGCATGCTTCAAGAGCCCGGCGATGTAGCATTTGCCCTCCGCGGACAGGTGATACTGATCTTTGGCGTCGTAGAAGGCGTTTTTCTTGCCTTTGAAGAGGGACTGGTGGGTGTGCATGCCGCTGCCGTTGATGCCGAAGATGGGCTTGGGCATAAAGGTGGCGTAAACGCCGTTCATCATGGCCACGGCCTTGACCGTGGCCCTGAGGGTCATGGTCTTGTCGGCCATCTTCAGGCCCTCGTCGTAGCGCATGTCGATTTCATGCTGGGAGTCCGCCACTTCGTGGTGGCTGTACTCGATGCGCACGCCCAATTTTTCCAGGGCGAAGATGGTCTCCCGCCGCAGATCATTACCCACATCCAGGGGTGGGGCGTCAAAATAGCCGCCTTTGTCCAAGACCTCAGGGGATTCATTGCTGGCGAAGTAGAAAAACTCCAACTCCGGTCCGATATAATAGGTGTAGCCCTTTTCCGCGGCCTTGGCGAGCACTCTCTTGAAGGCGTAGCGGGGGTCGCCGGGGTAGGGCGAGCCGTCCGGGTGCAGGATGTCGCAGAACATGCGGGCCACAGGTTGTTCGTCCGGCCGCCAGGGAAGGATTTGGAAGGTGGTGGGGTCCGGCTTGGCGATCATGTCGCTCTCTTCAATGCGGGAGAACCCCTCAATGGAGGACCCGTCAAACCCCATACCCTCGGTCATGCCCTCATCCAGTTCAGAGGGGCGGATGGAGAAGCTCTTCAGCATCCCCAAGACATCTGTGAACCATAGCTGGATAAAGCTGACCTGATGGTCCTTGACGTATTTGAGGACATCTTCAATGCTCTGGCAATTCACGGCTATCCCTCTCCTTATCTGTAGTAGGTTCAATCTGTTCCTAACAATAAGCATGCCATATAAAAAAATCAATAAAATCGTGGTGATTGGCGAGGAAGTCAGAAAGGCGATTATACTTATTTGTTAATTAATGCTAGATTTCGCGACATAATTGTTCATATTGATTTGGGTGGGTCCGGGAGTGAGGCGTAGAGAATCAGGGAAGAAAATGGTTTGTAGGTAAGTATCTTCTTTTTAAATAAGGGTCACGGAAAAAATTAGTGAGGGGAGGGAACCGGGGTGCCACGGCACCCCGGTTCCCTCCCCTCATATTTAGGTTTAACGGCGGTAGCCCAGGATTTTTTCCACTTCTGCGGCGTCGGCGTCCATGACGTAGGGAATGCCGGAGATCTTGGCCGCGTCTTCGGTCAAAGCCACCAGGTCGTCCCGGGTGATGTGCTTCAGCGCGAATTTCCGGGCCCCGGCCATGAATTGCTGCAGGCCCTGGGTCATGCGGCTGAGGTAGCTGTACATGCCGATGGCCCCCGCGGGAATGCGGCCGTACTTGCCCAGGGGGTATTTGCGCCGCAGGGCCGCGGCCTCGGCAAAATGCTCGAGATAGGCCTCTTTGAGGTCCCGCTCTTCCCGTTCGCACTTTTCCTTGAGCTTTTTGCCTTCAACGTTGCCCACCATGGCCGCGGTCATGATGGAGCGGCCCATGCAGACCAGTTTGACGAAGGGCGCGCCCAGGGCCAGGGCCTTGAAGACGTGGTCTTCTAGCGACAGGCCGCCGGCCATGGCGCAGGTGGGGACGAATTCGCCTTTGCTCTTCAGGTGGGACAGGTATTCATAGAGGAGGCACTCCAGGTGCACGGTGGGGATGCCCCATTCATTCATCATGCGCCAGGGGCTCATGCCGGTGCCGCCGCCCGCGCCGTCCACGGTGAGGAGGTCGATCTTGGCCTGGGACGCGAACTTCACCGCCCGGGCCAGGTCCGCGGGCCGGTAAGCCCCGGTCTTCAGGGAGACCCGCTTGGCCCCCACGCGGCGCAGGTGCTCCACGGTCTTGTAGAATTCGTCTTCGTCCACCATGCCCAGACGGGAGTGGCGCTCGAATTCCCGGATGCCCCGGACCTTGTACTGTTCCTGGGTCATGGTGTCCATGGGATCCGGCAGGACGATGTAGCCCCGTTCCCGGAGCTGCTTGGCCCGCTCCAGGGTGGGGAGCTTGACTTCGCCGCCGATGTTTTTGGCGCCCTGGCCCCATTTCAGCTCGAAGAACTCCACGCCCAACTTCTCGATGACGTACTCGGGCACCCCCAGGCGGCCGTCCTCCACGTTGGCCTGGACGATGATGTCGCCGTAACCGTTGTACCACTTCTTAAAAATCTTGACCCGGCGCTCCATCTCCGGGGAGCGGACCACCCGTCCCTTTTTGATCTCGGACTTGGGGTCCATGCCGCAGACGTTTTCGCCGCAGACGATGATGATGCCGCTGATGGCCGCGCCGATGGCCATGGATTCCCAGTGGATGCGGGCGATGTCCGTGGAGCCCAGGGCCCCGGTGAAGGCCGGGAACGCCAGCTTTACCTTGTTTTTGACGCCGATCTCCACGGCGGTGTTCACCGCGGGGAAGATGGCCTTATCTGAATCCGCGGCCATGCCCACCGCGCCCACGCAGGTGCCCTGGATGTTGAAGTAGGAAAAATCGCAGGGGTAATCTTTATCCGCGCCCGCGGTGACCTTACCGAAGGGCATGGGATAGAGCAATTCCCGGCCTCGGACCGCGGAGCGGCCGATTTCACAGGGGCCGGGACAGCCGTCCAGACAGGTTACACAGATACCGGAAACCGGGGCAGGCATCACCCGGGTTTTGGTGAGGGTGGCGGGACTGCGATTGGGATTGCTGATAGTCATGGTTTCCACTCCTTTATTTCAGAAGATGATTTTTATGAAGAAAGGAGTTGAAACGGGGCCAAACAAAAAAAATAATGCAAAAAATAAGCCAGCCCTTGGCTGGCTTATTTTATCAAACAATTCCAGGAGTTACCTACAGGAGACCGAATTTTGGCACTTAAATATATTACATACTTGTTAGTTTTACTGATATTTAGCAGCATATTTGTTAAAAATCAATATGTTTATTTAGTAAAACTAATATTTTCTTCTTGGAAAAATTGCTCAGGGAAAAAGCGGGCTCCCACCCAAAAAGGGAGACTACTGGGAAAGGCTCTATTCCTTGACGTCCGGGGGCAAATTCCCTAAAATATTTTGAAAATTAAATTTTCACCCCAGGGGGGAAAGTGTCCACAGAAAAGCAGCGGGTGCATTCGGGGGTCAGCCGCCTGGATTTGCTCTTGGGAGGGTTGTTCATCGGGGACAACGTGGTCTGGCACGACGACGCCGGCAGCCTGGCGCCGGTCTTCTCCCTCAATTTCCTGCTGGCCTGCCATCTCCAGAAGAAACCCATCATCTACGTGAGTTTTGACCGTTCCCCCAAGAACCTCCTGGACAAACTGGGGCATCTGGCGGAGTATCAGGATCTCACCATTCTGGACTGCTTCACCAACGGCAAGGGCAACGGCTCCGCCATCTTCCTCAAGTTTTATGAAGGCCTGGAAGCGGAGTTGCCCTGCCGCATCCTCAAGGTGGAGGACCCCCGGAACCCCCAGGAGTTCATGGATCTCCTCTACGGAGTGCACGCGGGTTTTGAGGGGGACGTGCGCTTTATCTTCGAGAGCATCACCGGCATGACGGAACTCTGGGGGAGCGAAGAGAGGTTCCTCCATTTTTATTCCCATTCCTGTCCCCGGCTCTATGATCTCAATACCATCGCCTACTGGGTCCTGGAAAAGAACGCCCATTCCCAAAGGTTCCGGGCCCAGATCAACCAGATCGCCCAGGTGGCCATTGAATTGACCATCAAGCGGGGCACCACTTCCCTGATGATCCTGAAAGCGGAAAACCGCAGTCCCGAAGAGTTTCATAAGCCCCATGTCTACTGGACCAAGGACTTAACCATTACTTTTGAAGACGAAAGCCGGGTCCCGGGCCGCCTGGACCTGGGATTGCGCCTCAAGGAGTTCCGCCTGAAGCGGGGGCTCTCCCAGACGGACCTGGCCAAGCTGGTGGGGGTCACCCCCAGCACCATCTCCCAGGTGGAGGGCAATCTCATTTACCCGTCGCTACCGGCCCTCATGAAAATGGGGGAGGTCCTGGCAGTGGACCTCACCTCGTTTTTTGAGGAGCGCCAGGAAGGCAAGGAGCGCCTGGTGTTTACGGCCACCGACGGGGTTGAGGTCAAACTGGCGGGGATGCCCGAAGACGCGGTCTTTGCCCGGCTGCTTTACCCGGTGGACTTCGAGGTCAAGGCGAAACCCTACCTCATCGAAATCACTCCCAAGGAGAGCCTGCCCGGCCACTTCTTTTTCCACAAGGGCGAGGAAATCGGCTATGTCCTTTCGGGGAAATTGCAGGTGCAGGTGGGCCAGGCGGTGTACAATCTCAAAACCGGGGACGTGATCTACCTGACCTCGGAAGTCCCGGGCCAGTGGCGCAATCCCGGCCCCAACGTGGCCAGGTTGTTGTGGATTAAGGTTAAGTAAATACGGTTTTCTGTTTTCAGTTTTCAGTTTTCGGTGAAAAGTCCGTAGGGCGGGCGTCCTCGCCCGCCGACCGCGAAGTGTCCAAGATGGCGGGCGAGACGCCCGCCCTACGAAAACTCTTTCTTCTCGTTCCCAAGCTCCCGCTTGGGCAAAACGCCTTTTATTTCATCAAATGCTCGGCAAAATCTCTGAACTCGATTTCAGATGGAATCGATGTATCTACGTACCAAATCTTGCCGACACTGGGTGGAAAACCATCAGGATATGCATCCCTAATGGCGTCAAGCATTTTATTTTCATTCATAAGTGCGATGTCATCGCTTTCAATAAGAAGCACCGTGATAAATCCACACTCCCGGTAATGGGCAAGTTTATTTATTTTTGTATCGAGTTGGCGAGAGATTCTTTCGGGGAGAGAA
>Ga0299912_10001680_pt1 | contig 17838 bp, 10 predicted proteins | sample RVTome_2_FD_207667 | JGI IMG/M metagenome (GOLD analysis project Ga0299912, IMG submission 207667) | Soil microbial communities from uranium-contaminated site in the Upper Colorado River Basin, Wyoming, United States - RVT95D214 (version 2) ... | reverse complement strand
TGAAGATCTCACTGCTGCCGCCGCCGCCTTCCGGGCCGCGGAGGGTGTCGACGAGCTGCACCTCTTCGGCTGGCGCCTGGGCGCCACGCTGGCCCTCGATCAGGCCGCCGCCCTCGGCGCGGCCTCCTTGGCCCTCGTCGGTCCCGTCGCCGACGGCGGCGACTTCCTGCTCAAGGCCCTGCGCAGCAGCCTCACCACCCAGATGGGCATCTACGGCGAGGTGCGCCGCGACCGCGACGCCCTGCTCGCCGACATGCGCGCGACGGGGCTCCTCAACCTCGACGGCTACCACCTGTCGAGCCGCTGCTTCGACGAGCTGTCGGGCCTCAAGGCCGAGGCGGCGAGCTTCGCCGGCCCCGGTCTCGTGCTCGCGCTCACGCGCCGCGAGGACGCTCCCGCCGATGCCGACGCGCTCGCGGTCTTCGCGCGCCTCGCCGGGCATTCGGCCTCGTGCCTGCAGACGCTCGTCTATCCGCAGCTCTGGGGCGAGCAGAAGCGCTTCGCTACCGGCGGGCCGGCGCTCTTCGCACCGCTCGTCGCCTGGTTTACGGGCGGCTGGCGCGGGGAGGGCGGCGCATGAATCTGACCTCGGTAGCCGGCCCAACCCGGTCCCTGAACGACGAGATCGTGCCCTTCACGAGCGGCGGCCACCGCCTGCCCGGCATCCTCAGCCGGCCGGCGCGGCCCCTGGCTGGCGCGCCGGGCGTGCTGCTGCTCAGCCCGGGGCTCAAGCACCGCGTCGGCCCGCACCGCCTGCACCTCAAGCTGGCGCGCTTCTTCACGGAGCGCGGGCTGGCCGTCTTCCGCTTCGACTTCCACGGCACCGGCGACGCCGAGGGTGAGCTGTTCAGCGACGAGGTGCCGGTGCTCCACGAGGCCGTGCAGAACGGCCACTTCGCCGAGAACGCGGCCGATGCCGTGGCCGCCTTCTGCGCCGCCAGCGGGGTGACGCGCGTCATCGCCTGCGGCCTGTGCGGCGGGGCCATCACCGGCCTCTACGCCGCCGAGCGCGACCCGCGGGTGGTCGGCCTGATCGGCTTCCAGTTGCCTGTGAAGGTCCTCGACCAGCAGGCCGACTTCGCCGACCAGATCAGCGGCGAGTTCTCGGACTTCATCTTGACGCTCTACCTCAAGAAGCTGGTGAGCCCTGCCGCCTGGCGAAAGTTCCTCGGCGGCCGGAGCGAGTACCGCCTGATCTGGAAGACGGCCACCCGCCGCCTGGGCCGCCTGGTCGGCCGCCGGGCGCCGGCCGCGCCTGCGGCGCGGCGCGAGATCCCGGGGGGCATGAATCGCAACTTCCTGCGCGCCTACGACGCCGTCGAGCCGCGGCTCGCCATGCTCTGGATCTACAGCGAGCAGGAACGGGCGCGCTACGACTTCGAGGGCGACTTCGAGCAGATCTGCCTGGCCGGGCGCGCACGGCCCTACACGAAGGTCGTCATTCCCGAGAGCAATCACGAGTTCGCGCCCGACGCGGCGCAGCAGCAGCTCCTGGCGAGCATCGATGCCTGGCTGGCCGCGACCATCGGCACCCGGGAGGGGACTGGGGCATGAAGCGCACGGTGCTGATGATCAGCCACGGCTATCCGCCCGTGGGGGGGAGCGGCATGCTCCGCACCCTCAAGTTCAGCAAGTACCTGCCTGCGCTCGGCTGGCAGCCCCAGGTGCTCACGCTCCAGCGCACGCGGCATCCGCGCCTGGATCCGCGCCTGCTCGCCGAGGTGCCCGCGGGCACGGGCGTCTACCGCTCGCCGGTGTGGAATCCGCTGGACCTCTTGCTCTGGCTCAAGGGCCTGCCCGATCGCCTGCGCCCGCGACCCGCGCCGGCTGCGGCGGGGGGCGCGGCCAGGCCGGCGGCGACAGGCAACGAGGAGAGCGCCGCGCCGGCGGGCGGTGGGCGCTTCGGCCCGCTCGTCGACCTACTCACCACGCCCGACGGCTACAGCGGTTGGCTGGGGCCGGGCCTGGCGATCGGCGCCTGGACCCTACTGCGCCGGCGCCCGCAGCTCATCTACAGCACGAGTCCGCCGCCCTCGGCGCACCTGCTCGGCGGCCTGCTCGCCGGCCTGGCGCGGCGGCCCTGGGTCGCGGACTTCCGCGATCCCTGGACCCTGCAGTTCCCGGAAGAGCGACTGGCCACGCGCAAGGGCCGCTGGAACCGCCGCCTGGAGACCTGGGTGCTGCACCGCGCGACCACGGTCATCTGCAACACCGAGCCCCTGGCCGCGGCCTTCCGCGCCGCGCACCCGGAGCTGCCCGCGGAGCGCTTCACGGTGATCACCAACGGCTTCGATCCCGATGACTTCGCCGCCCCCGGCGCGCCGCCGGCGGACGGTCCCTTCCGCTTCGTGCACACCGGCGAGTTCTTCCCCTCGCGCAACCTGCGCGTGCCCGACCCCTTTCTCGCCGCCCTGCGCGACCTCGCCGAGAGCGGGCGCCTCGACCCGGCGGCCGTGCGGGTGCGCCTGGTCGGCAGCGGCGACTACACGCAGCTGCCGCAGTTCGCCGCGCTGATGCGGTCGCCGGCCCTGCAGGCCATGGTGGAAGTGATCGACTTCCTACCCCACGCCGAGATCCCCGGCGAGCTGGCGGCGAGCCATGCCCTGCTGCTCTTCCAGAACGGCGCCAGCTTTTGCATGCAGGTGCCGGCCAAGACCTTTGAGTACATTCGGGCGGCGCGGCCCATCCTGGCTATCGCCCCGGCGGGCGCGACGGCCACGCTCGTCGCCTCGGTGGACGGCGGCCGCGCTGTGGCGCCGGACGACGCGGCGGGCATCGCGGCGGCCATCCTCGCCCTCCTCGCCGGGCGCGGGCGGCTGCCCCGCCGCGGGCCCGAGGAGCTCGAGCGCTTCGGACGGCCGGGCCTCGCCCGGCGACTGGCGCAGGTTCTCGACGCTGCCGCTGGCGGCGCCGCCCTCACCGTGCAGGGAGGTTGACGGGTGCACATCCTCTTTCCCTATCTGGCTCGCTATCGGGCCGTGAACTGGACGCGCTACCACCATCTCTTCGGCCAGCTCGCGGCGATGGGCCATCGCATCACCGTGCTGCAGCCGCCGGCCGCCGACATTGGCGAGACCAACTTCCAGGAGATCGACGTCGAGCTGCCGGTGGGCATCTCGCTGCAGGACGTGGGCATGCCGGGCTGGTTCTGGAAGCGGCGCTGGCCCCTGGACAAGCTGGTCAAGAAGGGCAGCTACGGGCTGATCTGCCGCGACACCGTGGAGCGCATCGTGGCCGAGGACCCCGTCGACGCGCTCATCGTCTACAACCTGCCGCAAGCCGGACTGCTGAGCATCCAGCCCCGTACCCGGAAGCTGGTGCGGGTCTTCGACCTCGCGGACGACTACGAGGCCATGCTGGCCAAGGAGCTGGGGCGCCTGGCCGTCAGGCCCCTGCTCTGGCAGGGCCGGCGCACCCTGCAGGGCATGATCGAGGCGGCCGACCTCGTCCTCAGCGTGAGCCACACCCTGGCCGAGGACTACCCCGGCCGCCGCATCGAGGTGCTGCCCAACGGCGTCGACTTCGCCCGCTTCGATGCCGTGCATGCGGCCACCGCGGGTCGGGTCGGCCGCGCGGAGGAGGGCCGGCGCCCGGTGGTGGGCTACCTCGGCGCCTTCGAGTACTTCATCGACTTCGCCCTGATCCTGGACATCGCCGCCCGCATGCCCGACACTCGCTTCCGGCTGGTCGGCGCCGGGCGCGACTTCGAGTCGGTGCGGCGCGCCGCCGCCGAGCGCGGCCTCGAGAACGTGGAACTACCGGGCCCGGTGCCGTTTCATCGGGTTCCTGCCGAGATCGCGGCGATGGACGTCTGCCTGAATCTCTTCGTGCCCATCCCGATCAGCCACAAGGCCAGCCCGATGAAGCTCTTCGAGTACCTGGCCATGGGCAAGCCAGTGCTGACCACGGACCTGGACGAGCTGCGCCGCTACGGCGTCGACTTCCTGGTCACCGTGGGCAGCGCCGACGAGGCGGCCGCGGCGCTGGCGCGCCTGGCCGCCGATCCCGCTGAGCGCGCGCGGCGGGCCGCGGCGGGCCGGGACTGGGTGCGGGCCACCTGCGACTGGAAGGACATCGCCAATCGCCTGGTGGAGCTCATCGAGCGCACTGCCGACCGCATGAACTGAGGCGGGCGCCCGGCGCCAGCCTCGCGCGTTAAGGAGAAGCCGTGCTTGGACGACTGACAATGCTGGTTCTGCTGCTGGCTTTGGCGGCGGTCGCCTACAAGGCCTGGGCCTACCGCAAGAGCGCCCTGTCTGCCATGAACAAGGTGGAAGTGATCAGCGAGCGCTTCACCAAGAGCGACTTCTTCGAGGCGGAGAACCGCGCCTGGCTCGAGCGCGGCGAGCGGCCCGACGTGGTCTTCATGGGCGCTTCGATCACGAAGCGCTGGAATCCCGAGGGCAAGCTGGGCGCGCTCAAGGTGGCCCAGCGCGGCGTGGGCGGCCAGTGGCCCAGCCACTACTTGCTGCGCTTCGCCAGCGACGTGCTCGACCTCAAGCCGCGCGCGGTGGTCATCAAGGCCTGCGCCATCACCTTCCGGCCCGGCGTGGACGAGAAGGGCACGCGGCGCGCCCTGCTCGACATGGTCGCCCAGGCCGAGGCGGCAGGCGTGAGGCCCGTGCTCGCCACCTGCGTGCCCGTGCGCGAGGACGGCAACACGGTCTACGGGTCCGATGGCAAGCAGCAGCCCAGCGGCATCAATGACCGCCTGCTGCCCTACAACGACTGGCTGCGCCAGCTCGCCGCCGAGCGCGGCTACGCCCTCATCGACTTTCACGCGGCGATGGCCGACGCCAAGGGCTTCCTGCCCGCGGATATGGCCGTGGACGATATCCATCCCAACGACAAGGGCTACGCGGCGATGACCGCGGCGGCCCAGCCCGTGCTCGCGGCCCTGCTTGCCCCGGGCGGCGATTAGGGTGACGGTGCGCGCCCCCATCCACGTCTGCCACGTGCAGACCACCCTGCGCTCGGGCGGGCTGGAGAACGGTGTGGTCAACATCGTCAACAGCCTCGACCCGGCGCGCTTCCGCTCGACGGTGGTCTGCCTGCACGACGCGGGGCCCCTGGCCGCGCGCATCACGAACCCGACGGCGCGGGTGATCAACCTCGCCTACCCGGACCGCCTGGCGCCCGAGCTGCCGTTCCGGCTGGCGAAGCTGTTCAGGCAGCTAGCGCCGGATATCGTGCATTGCCGCAACTACACGCCAAACCTCTACGGCACGCTCGCCGCGCGCCTGGCGCGGGTGCCGGTGGTGGTCAACGGCGAGCACGGCCTCGTGCAGACCGTGGGCTGGCGCCAGAAGCTGGTGAGCCGGGTGCTCGCACTCTTCGCCGATCGCGTGCTTTGCGTCTCCCCGGGCCTGCGCGACTACCTCGTGGGCACCCTGCACTACCCGCCGGCGCAAGTGCAGGTGATCATCAACGGCGTCTCGCTGGAGCGCTTCGACAGCCTGCGCGTGGATCCGGCGGCCAAGCGCCGCGAGCTGGGCATTCCCGAGGACGCCTGGCTGCTGGGCACGGTCGCGCGCTTCTATTCCTTCAAGGACCACCCGGCCATGCTCGACCTGCTCGAGCGCGTACCGGAAGTGGCGGGCCGGCCCCTGCACGCGGTGATCATCGGCGATGGGGATCAGGCCGCGGCCTTCCGCGCCGAGACCGAGCGGCGCGGCCTGGCGGAGCGCATGCACCTGCCCGGCTTTCGCAGCGACGTGGCCGAGTGCTACGCCACCTTCGATCTCTTCTGCCTGCTCTCCTCCGGCAACGAGGGCACGAGCAACGCCATCCTCGAGGCGATGGCCGCCGGAGTGCCCGTACTGGCTACGCGGATCGATGGCAACCGCCACCTCATCGAAAGCGGCGTGAACGGCGTCCTCGTGCCGCCCCTCGGCGAGGCCAAGCGCACCGCCCTCGTGCGCGAGGTGCCGCGCCTGCTCCAGAGCCCGGGCGAGCGGCGCCGCCTGGCCGAGGCGGCGGGCCGCGAGGTGCGCGCGAAGTTCCGTCTCCAGCGCATGGTCGACGACTACGCTGAGTTCTATGGCAGCCTCGCGGGCTAGGCTCGACCGCCTCGGCCTGGCGCACCTGGGCGTGGTGTACCTGGTCTGGGGGAGCACCTATCTCGCCATCCGCGTGGCCGTGCGGGAAGACGCGGGCTGGCCGCCCTTCGTCATGGCCGGCCTGCGCACGCTCGTGGCCGCGGGCGTTCTGCTGGTGTGGGCGCGCCTGCGCCGGGAGCGCGTGCGCGTCAGCCGCGGCGAGTTCGGGCTGCTCGCGGGCACGGGTGCCCTGCTCTGGCTGGGCGGCAATGGCCTGGTGACGGTGGCCGAGCAGCGCGCCGACTCGGGGCTGGCCGCTCTCCTGGTGGCGGCGATGCCGATCTGGGCCGAGCTGATCGCCATCGCGCTCGACCGGCGGCTGCCGTCATGGCGCACCGCGGGCTCCGTGTGCATCGGCTTCCTGGGCGTCGCCGTGTTGACCTGGCCGCTGCTGCAGTCGGGCACGCGGGCCGACGTGCTGGGCGTCGTTGCCCTGCTCGCCGCCCCCTTCTTCTGGGCCCTCGGCTCGATCTGGCTCACACGGCGGCGGCCCGGGCTCGGCGTGATCGCCATCTCCGGCTGGCAGCAGGCGCTGGGCGGCGCGGCGCTGCTCGCCATGTCCCTGGCCACCGGCGAGCCGCTGCCGCGTCCCACCGGCGAAGCCTGGCTCGCCTGGGCCTACCTCGTGCTCTTCGGTTCGGTGATCGCCTTCACCAGCTACATGAACACGCTGCGCCGGCTGCCCTACCGCGTGGTCATGACCTATGCCTACGCCAATCCGGTGATCGCCGTGTTCCTGGGCTGGCTCATCCTCCACGAGCGAGTGACCCTCTGGACGCTGGGCGGGGCGGCGCTCGTCGTGGTCGGCGTGGCGGGGATCTTCCAGAACCGCGAATGACAGCGCCGCGGCCGGCCGCCCGGAAGCGGCCCCCGCAATTGCCGAGTTGAAAACCGAAATGCACGAGCGGCGGTCCCGCCTGGTATACTCATTCCGGGGTGAGACTGGGGAAGGGAGGCCGCCATGAGAACGAGGATGTCCGTCCGCGCCCTGCTGGCGCTTGGGGTGCTAATCGCCGCCGCGGGTGCCGCCCTGGCCCAGACCTGCGCGGTGGACTTCGAGACGCTCGACTTCGGCGCCACCCTCCTGGGCGAACAGCGCCTGCGCGTGCTCACGGTGACGAACACCGGCACGGCCAGCCTGCCGCTGGACCTTCCCGAGCAGCCCTGCCCAGCGGTGCCGGCCTTCACGGTGCTCACCAGCGGGCACTTCGACGTCGCTCCCGGCACCAGCCGGGTGATCCAGATTCGCTTCAGCCCGGAGGCCGCCGGCGCCCATGACTGCGCGCTGGATCTGGGCACGAACGACTGCCCACCGGTCGCCCTGCGGGGTTGGGGGCAGGCCACGAGCGAGCCGCTGGGCAATCACATCGGCCTCTACCGCGACGCGGAGGCACAGATCTGCCAGGGGCCGCTGGACGGACCCAGCCAGATGATGCAGGTGCGCGTGCTGGCCGTGCTGCCGGAGTTCACGGGCGCCGGTATCACCGCCTGCGAGTTTCGCATCGCCGATCTGCCGGTCAGCGGCTTGCCGCCGGCGGGCTACTGGACGGCTAACTGGACCACCTCGCTCGTCATCGGCAATCTCCAGCAAGGCATCGCGCTGGCCTGGCCGACGCCCCAGCCCGGGCCCATCGTCGAGCTGGGCACGCTGCTCTTTTCGACTAACGAGCAAGGCGATTGGATCGGGCCCGACCACACGTTGGCGGTGATGCCCTCGCTGTTCGGCAGCGGCCTCGTCATCGTGGACGAGAACTACATCGGGTTTGACGTCGGCGGCGGTGATTTCACCTTCAACTGCACGGAGCCGCCTAGCTGTCCCTGCTTCCTGCCGACCCCACCGCTCTGCGTACTGCAACCGACCTCGCTCAACTTCGGTGTCGTCGAGGTGGGCAACTCCTCCCAGCAGCAGTTCACGATCTGGAACGAGGGTGAAGGCATCCTGGCCGGCTACGTCAACGAAGACTGCCCGGACTTCTCGACCGTCGCCGGCGCCGGCGCCTTCAGCCTGGCGACCGGCGAGGGGCACATGGTCGAGGTGCGCTTCGCGCCTTTGCACACCGGCCCGCTGGTCTGCCTCATCGATCTCGGCACTCCGGACTGCCCCGAGTTCCCCTGCAGCGGTACCGGCTACGCGCCGGAGCCGATCTGCAACGTATCGCCGAGCAGCCTGGCCTTCGGTGAGCTCGTGGTGGGCGGCACGCGGGACCTGAGCTTCGTCATTCGCAATGCCGGCGTCGGCCAGCTCACGGGGACCGTGAGCGAGGGCTGCCCGGACTTCTCCCTCCAGGCCGGGGCAGGATCCTACTCACTGGGTGCGAACGAGACCCGCACGGTGACCGTGCGCTTCGCGCCCAGCGCCCCCGGGGCCCAGGTCTGTGCCATCGAGCTGGGCAGCGAGTACTGCGAGGCCGTGACCTGCACGGGCAGCGCCCACGATCCGGTGGCCGGCTGCGAGCTGCAGCCCGCTGAACTCGACTTCGGCGACGTCGCCCTTGGCAGCAGCGCGGACCTGACCGCCGCCCTCGAGAACACGGGCGACCTGCCGCTGGACGGCGTCATCAGCGTCAGCGATCCCAACTTCAGCGTCGTGGAGGGCGGCGGGGCCTACACGGTGGCGCCGGCCGCGACCCATGCTTTCACCGTGCGCTACACGCCCCAGGACCTGGGCCCGCATGCGGCCGCGGTGAGCACCGGCAATGCCACCTGCGGCGAGCTGCCCCTGTTCGGCCGCGCCCACGAGCCGGCGCCCATCTGCGTGCTCGAGCCCGCGGCCCTGGACTTCGGCGAGCTGCTGCTCGGCGGCTACGCGAACTCGAGCTGCTGGGTCAGCAACGACGGCGATGCCCCCCTTATCGGCGACATCACTCTCACCAGTGAGCACTTCCACCTGCTGAGCGGCGGCGGTCCCTTCACCTTGCAGCCGGGGCAGACGCGCACGGTCACGCTGCGCTACGATCCCACGAGCTACGGCCCCCACAGCGCCGAGGTGGATCTGGGCGCGGCGGCCTGCGCGAACTTGCCGCTCAGCGGCTTCGCGCGCAATCCGGCGCCGGGCGGGGACCACATCGGCCTCTACCTGGACACGGCCGCCACGGTCTGCGCCGCGGATGCTCCCGCGGGTGTGCCCGTCACTCTCCATCTGATCGCCACCGTGCCGAGCTTCGCCGATCCGGGCATCACGGGCGCCGAATTCCGCGTAGCCGGGCTCGAGGCCCTGGCCGGGCTGGCCACGATCAGCACGGACTGGCTGCTGCCGCCCCTGGGCGGCGAGATCGCCACGGGCATCCGCTTCGCCTTTGCCGCGCAACCTGGCGAGCAGATCGAGCTGGGGCGCCTGGAGATCCTGCCCCTGGCCGAGCTGCCCACGCAGCACGACTTGCGCCTCGAGCGCTCCCTGGACGGCCAGCAACTCCGCGTGAACGACGGCACCGGCCTCGGCTGGGACGTCGGCGGCGGCCGCTTCACGCTCAACTGCACGAATCCCGAGCTCTGCGACTGCATCGACTTCGACAGCGGCATCTGCGCTCCCTCGACCACCGCGCTGAACTTCGGCGCCGTCAACTACGGCACCCCGAGCTTCCGCAGCTTCAGCCTCGCAAACGTCGGCTTCGGCCCGCTCGCCGGGGAGCTTGCCATCAGCGGGGAGTACTTCCATCTCAGCGAAGGCGAGGGCCCCTTCTTGCTCCTGCCGGGCCAGACCCTGGAGGCCGAGGCCTACTTCCTGCCCGGCGCCACGGGCACGTTCACGGGGCTGATCACCACCGGCCTGGCCGACTGTCCCGAGATCTTCTGCACCGGGACGGGCACGGGCGGCGGCGGCGGCAACCCCTTCCTTGGCATCTTCGCCGACGACCTCGCCACGATCTGCGAGCTGGATCAGCAGCAGTACGTGACCGCCACGGCGAAAGTGTCCGTGCTCCTGCCCTCGTGGCTGCCGGCCATCACGGCGGCCGAGTTCCGCATTGAAAACCTGCCCGTCAGCGGCGGCGAGGGGCTCGTCACCGAGCGCTGGAACACCGTGCTCGTGATCGGCGAGCCGGCCGATGGGATCGCCCTCGCTTTCAATCCGCCCCTGCCGGGCCCCATCGCCCATCTGGGCGAACTGGACTTCTTCGAGATCGCCCCCGACTGGATCGGTGTCGACCACATGATGGAGATCGCCGCGAGCAACAGCAGCGGGCACCTCGTCGTCGTCGGCACCGACTACGTCGAGTACTGGTGCTACCCGGGCCACTTCACCTTCAACTGCTGGTCCTTCTGTGACTGCTACTACGCCACCCCCGTGACGGTGAGCGACTTCAGCCTCGAGGACCTCGCCGGCGCCACGCGCATCCACTGGAGCTACGAGGGCGGCGGCGATGCCGAGTTCCGCCTCGAGGGCGAGCGCGAGGGTCTCACATGGCAAGTCGCCTGGCAGGAAGTGGCGCCGGGCCGGTACGAAACGCTGGACCACGCGGCGGCCCTGGCCAGCGCGGGCAGCGTGCACTACCGGCTCTGGGGCCGCCTGCCCGGCGAGGACTGGCAGCCCCTGCGCGAAGAGCAGCTCGCGGTGGCGGGTCTGCCGCAACGCACAGCGCTGCTTGCGGCGCACCCGAATCCCTTCAACCCCAGCGTGACGGTGCCCTTCACCCTGGGCACGGCGGGCCGGGCGCGCCTGGCCGTCTACGACGTGGCGGGCCGGCAGGTGAAGTCGCTGCTGGACGAGCAGGCGGCGGCCGGGCCGCACACGCTGATCTGGGACGGCCGCGACGGGGAAGGCCGCCCGGTGGGCTCGGGCGTCTACTTCCTGCGCCTGGAAGCGGCGGGCGTGAGTGAAAGCCAGAAGCTGGTGTTGCTGCGCTAGCTCCGCCGCACGGCTCCGGATCGCACGAAGGCCCGCCGCGCCGGGGTTAGAAGCAGATAGGCGTGCTATACTCCCCTGCGGTGAGGGAATCGGGAAGGGGAGGTCGTGATGTCCACGCCACTGCGCGTCCGCGCGCTCCTTGCGCTTGCCGTCCTGGTTGCCGCCGCCGGCGGGTCTCGCGCGCAATCCTGCAGCGTCGACTTCGAAACCCTCGACTTCGGGGCCGCGCTTCTCGGCGAGCAGCGCCTGCGCGTGCTCACGGTGACCAACGCGGGCACCGCCAGCTTACCCCTGGACCTGCCGGCTCAGCCCTGCCCCGAGGTGCCCGCCTTCACGGTGATTACGAACGGGCACTTCGACGTCGCGCCCGGCGCCAGCCGTGTGATCCAGATCCGCTTCACCCCGGACGTCGCCGGTGCCTACGAGTGCTTGCTCGACCTGGGCACGAACGATTGCCCGCCCGTGACCCTGGCGGGCTGGGGGCAGGCCTACAGCGCGCCGATCCCCGGCCACATCGGCCTCTACCGCGATACCGAGGCGCAGGTCTGCCAGGCGCCGCTGGACGGCCCGAGCCAGGTGGTGCAGGTGCGCGTATTCGCGGTACTGCCCGAGGGCGTCGAGAGCATCACGGCGGCGGAGTTTCGCATCGCCAACCTGCCCGTGAACGGGATGCCGCCGGCGGGCCGCTGGACCGCCACCTGGAGCAGCTCGCTCGTCATCGGCAATCCCATCGACGGCATGGCGATCGCCTGGAGCGACCCCCGGCCCGGACCGATCGTCGAGATCGGCTATCTTCTCTTCACGAGCAACACGCAAGCGGACTGGATCGGATCCGACCACACTCTCGCCGTGGTGCCCTGGACGACCCTCGCCGTCGTGGACGCGGAAGGCGCCTACGACATCGACGTGGGCGGCGGGGACTTCACCTTCAACTGCACGGATCCGCCGAGCTGCCCCTGCTTCGTGCCGCAGCAGCCGCTCTGCGTCCTGCAGCCGGGCTCCCTCAACTTCGGCGTCGTCACGGTGGGCAACGCCGTCGAGCAGAGCTTCACGATCTGGAATCAGGGCGAAGGGGTGCTGGCGGGGTTCGTCGCCGAGGACTGCCCGGACTTCTCCCTCCTCGCCGGCGGCGGCGTCTTCGGTCTCTCGAGCGGTGAGAGCCGTACGGTCCGCGTGCGCTTCCAGCCCAGCAGCGGGGGCGAGCAGACCTGCATCATCACCATCGGCACAGAGCAATGCCCGGAGTTGCCGTGCACGGGCACGGGCTTCGCGCCGGAGCCGATCTGCCAGGTGGCGCCCGACAGCCTCGACTTCGGCGATTTCGTGCTGGGCGGCCATGCCAGCCAGATCTTCACCATCTGGAACGCCGGTGCGGGCGTCCTCGAGGGAGAGGTGAGCGAGGACTGTCCCGACTTCTCGCTCACCGAGGGCGGCGGGCCCTTCTCGCTGCCTGGCGGCCAGGCGCTCGGCGTGACCGTGCGCTTCGAACCGACCGTGCCCGGCGAGCAGGTTTGCACCATCGCGCTGGGCACGGCCTACTGCGACCCGGTGACCTGCACGGGCAGCGCCCACGAGCCTGCGCTCGGCTGCACCCTGGAGCCGTCCCAACTGGACTTCGGGGATGTCGTCATCGGCGGCAGCGCGACGCGCTACGCATCGGTCTTCAACACCGGCGACCTGCCGCTGACCGGGACCATCAGTCTGGACGACCCCCAATTCAGCTTGAACTCCGGTGGCGGCGACTTCACCTTGCCACCTGGCAACACGGGCCACGCGTTCTCCGTGCGCTACACGCCCCTGGACCAAGGTCCGCACACGGCCGCCGTCAGCCTCGGCAACGACGCCTGCGCCGAGTTGCCGCTCTTCGGCCGCGCCCACGAACCAGCACCCCGCTGCGTGCTGAGTCCCGGGGCCATGGACTTCGGCGAACTGATCCTGGGCCAGTATGCCGAGGGGAGCTTCCGCGTCTTCAATCAGGGCGACGGCCCGCTGGTCGGCGAGATCACGCTGGTGAGCGAGGACTTCCATCTCCTCAGCGGCGGCGGGATCTTCACCTTGCTGCCCGGGCAGATGCGGGAAGTCTGGCTCCGCTTCGAGCCGGCGAGCTACGGCCCGCACACCGCGCAGGTGGAGCTGGGCAGCGAGGCCTGTGCCGCGCTGCCGCTCCGGGGCTTCGCGCGCAACCCCGTCTCGGGCAGCGACCACATCGGTCTCTACCTCGACCCGGCCGGCACGCTCTGCGCCGCTGACGCCCCCGTCGGTGCGCTCCTCACCCTGCATCTGATCGCCACCGTGCCGAGCTTTGCCGCTGCGGGCATCACGGGCGTCGAGTTCCGAGTGGCGGGGCTCGAGGCGCTGGCCGACCTGGCGACGATCAGCGCGGAGTGGCTCTACGCGCCCGCGGGCGGCGACCTGGGCACGGGCATCCGCTTCGACTTCGGCGCGCCGCAGGCCGGGACCCTGATCGAGATCGGCCGCCTGACGATCCTCCCGCTGGCGTATCCGGGCGAGAATGTCGTCCTGCAGTTGGCGCGCTCTCTCGACGGCGATCAGCTCCGCGTGAGCGACGCTGCGGGCCGGGGCTGGGACGTGGGCGGCGGGCGCCTCACGCTCAATTGCCAGGATCCCGAGCTCTGCCGCTGCCTGGACTTCGAGAACAGCGCCTGCGCGCTCTCGGATACGGAGCTGGACTTCGGGAGTGTCCACTACGGCATCACCGTTCACCGGAACTTCAGCCTCAGCAACGTCGGCTATGTGCCGATTGCCGGCGTGCTCCAGATCAGCGGCCAGTACTTTTCGCTCACGCAGGGGGCGGGAGCCTTCCTCCTCGACCCCGGCGAGACGCTGAACGCCCGGGCTACCTTCCTGCCGGGCAGCGCCGGTACTTTCGAGGCCCTGATCACGACGGGCCTCGGCGATTGCCCGCAGATCCACTGCCACGGCACGGGCACCAGCGGCGGCGGCGGCAATCCCCTCCTGGGCATGTATGCCGACGATGAGGCGACGATCTGCGACATGGGCCAGAACCCGGGCGTCACGGCCACGGTGAAGGTGAGCGCGGTCCTGCCGGCCTGGCTGGCGGGCATCACGGCCGCCGAGTTCAGGATCGACAACCTGCCCGTCTCGGGCGCGAACGGCATCCTCAGCGAGTACTGGAACACCTACATCGTGAGCGGCGATCCTCATGTGGGCATCACCCTCACCTTCGATCCGCCGCTGGACGGACCGATCGCCCGCCTGGGTGAGCTGGACTTCTACGAGATCAACTACAACTGGATCGGCCTCAACTACCTCATGGAGATCGCCGCGGGCGCGCGCGTCGTCGGCACGGACTTCGTCCAGTACTGGTGCAACCCGGGGCACTTCACCTTCAATTGCACCGGCTGGTGCGACTGCACCTGGGCGACGCCGGTGGTCCTGAGCGACTTCGAGCTCCAGGACCTGCATGGCGCCGCGCGCATCCGGTGGAGCTACGCGGGCGGTGGCGACCCCGAGTTCCGCCTCGAAGGCGAGCGGGAGGGGCTCTCTTGGCAGGTCGCCTGGCAGGAGGCGGCTTCCGGCCAGTGCCAGGCCGAAGATCACGCCGCCGCGCTGGCCAGCGCCGGCAGCGTGTACTACCGGCTCTGGGGCCGCCTGCCCGGCGAGGACTGGCAGCCCCTGCGCGACGAGCCGCTCCAGGTGGCCGGTCTGCCCCTGCGCACGGCGCTGCTCGCCGCGCACCCGAATCCCTTCAACCCCAGCGTGACGGTGCCCTTCACGCTGGCCGCGGCGGGCCGGGCCCGCCTGGCGGTCTACGACGTGGCGGGCCGGCAGGTGCGCTCGCTTCTAGACGCCGAGGCAACGGTGGGACCGCATGTTCTGATCTGGGACGGTCGCGACGGCGCGGGCCGCCCGGTGGGCGCGGGCGTCTACTTCCTGCGGCTCGACGCGCAGGGCGCAAGCGAGAGCCAGAAGCTGGTGCTGCTGCGCTAGGTGGGCGCTACATGCAGAAGATGATCACGATGAGCTGGGCGACGGCGATGCGCAGCAGCATCGTCAGCGGGTAGACCGTCGCGTAGGTCACGTTCGGCGCGTCGGTCGCGGTGAGCGTGCCCGCGAAGGCGAGCGCGGGCGGGTCGGTCATGCTCCCGGCGAGCAGGCCGCAGAGGTTCAGGTAGTTCATCCGCATGAAGCGCCGCGCGACGAGGGCCACCAGCAGGAGCGGCAGCAGGGTGACGATCACGCCAATCCCCATCCACAGGAAGCCCTGGCCCTGCAGCAGCGTGGCGAAGAACTGCTCGCCGCTGCGCAGCCCCACGCAGGAGAGGAAGAGCACGATCCCGAACTCGCGCAGCAGCACGTTGGCGTTGGGCGGCAGGTACCAGAGCAGAGGCCCGATCTGACCGATGCGGCTGAGTACGATGGCCACCAGCAGCGGCCCACCCGCCAGGCCGAGCCGCACGGGCTCCGGGATCCCCGGCAGCGCAAAGGGCAGGCCGCCGCAGAGCACGCCCAGGCAGATGCCCAAGAAGACCGGGATCAGCTTGGTGTGATTGAGCTGGGAGACCGAGTTGCCCAACGCCTTCGCCGCGCTGTCCAGCCCGGCCTGCGTGCCGACCAAGTGCACCATGTCGCCGAACTGCAGGCGCAGGTCCACGGCGCCGCTGATCTCGAGGTCGGCGCGGGTCAGGCGCGCCACCACCACCCCGTGCACCTTGTCCAGCGCCAACTCGCCGAGATGGCGGCCCAGCACCTCGCGCCGCGTCACCACCACGCGGGTATGCGTGACCGGGCCGGGCAGGCTCATCAGGTCCTCGTCGCTCTTGCGGCCCACGATGACGCGGATCTTCTCAAGGCTCGCGGGCGTGCCGACGGCGAGCACCTGGTCGCCGAATGCGAGCACGGTGTCCGGCGTGGCCGTCTCGATCACCCCGGTGGCCGCGCGGCGAATCCGCGAGATGACGACGCCCAGCTCCTCGCGGCCGGGCAGTTGCTGCACGGGCAGCCCCACCAGGTTTGCGTTCTCGACCACGAGGCTGAGCGTCTCCAGGCGCTTGCGCCCGGCGCGCTGCTCCTCGCGGAAGGCCTCGAGCTCGGCCGGCACCTGCACGCGCGCCGCGGCGCGCACGATGAGCATGGCGGCGATGATGCCGAGGATGCCAAAGGGATAGGTGACCGCGTAGCCGAGCCCCGGCGCCGCCACCTGCCCCTCCGCCGCGCCGATGCCCTTGAGCGCCTGCTGGGCCGCGCCGAGGGAGGGCGTGTTCGTCGAGGCGCCGGCGAAGATGCCCACACCGGCGGCGAGGTCGACCTTGAACCACAGGCAGAGCGCTACCGTGGTCGCGGCGCCGATCAAGACCACCGCGGCCGCCAGCAGGTTCAGCGGCAGGCCGCGCCGGCGCAGGGTGGTCAAGAAGCTCGGCCCCACCTGCATCCCGATCGTGTAGACGAAGATGATCAGCCCGAATTCCTGCAGGAAGCTGCGTACGGCCGGATCGATGTTGAGGCCGAAGTGCCCGCAGAGGATGCCGACGAAGAGCGTGCCGGCGATGCCCAGGCCGAGGCCGTGCACCTTGAAGCTGCCGAGCGTGAGGCCGAGCGCCGCAACGGCGCACAGGACGAGCATCCCATGCGCCACCGGGTCGGTCAGCAGCGGAGCGAGCCAGTTCATCGGCATATAGAATCGTCTCGATGGGGCCGGGTCAACCCATTCTCACGCGAGTCCGCCCGGCGACCGGGGTGAAGGCGAGGCCGGGCGAGGCCGGGCCTAGCCGCTGTCCGTGTACACGCGGGCGGTCTCGGGCTTGTCGTCCCATTCGCCTTGATAGGGCCGGCGCAGCGCTTCCTCGGCGTAGTAGCGAACGAGGGTGGACAGCTCCACGAAGAGCACGAGCAGGGCAAGGAAGCTGCTGAAGTTGAGCACGTGCAGCATCAGCTCGGGTCGAAAGTCCATCACGATCGGGCGGCTCAGGAGGGTCAGGCCATAGATGGGCAGGGCGAGCAGGCAGGGCACGAGCACGAGGATGAGGCTGACGCCGGCGTGCCGCCGGGCGAAGCGGAAGCTGCCGCGGATGGCCGTCCACCAACTGCTGCTGAAGCCCACGTAGAGGAGGGGCGCATAGAGCAGTGCGATCGCGCCCAAGAGGCCGGGGGCACAAGCGGCCAGCAGGATCATGCGGTCCGGCACCGTGTTGCCGAACAGGGGCAGCAGACGCTCGGCCACGCTCAGGGGGACCAGGAAGCCGGCCAGCAGCACCAAGTTGATGAGCACGAGCCCCGGCCAGCGGGCGCAGGCGCGGCGCCAGGGTGCCTCGCGCTGGAGCTTGCCCCCCGTGTGCCAGTTGATGAGCTGCAGCAGGCTGACGCCCTGCACAAGCGCGCCCAGGCTGAGCGCCAGGACCAGGTTGAGCCGGCGGTGAAGGTCGGGCAGGACCAGGTAGAAGCGTGGGTATTCCGTGGACTCGGCCCCGAATTCGGCATGCAGCAGATTGCGCAACCAGGCCCCGGCGGGCCGGGCGATGATGGCGGTCAAGGTCCAGAGCAGAAGGCCTTGCACGGCCCAGAAGATCAAGAGCGGAAACCAGTTCCGCCAGGTATGCAGGCTGGTGAGCGCCTCGTGGTAGATCTGGCTCACCCTGTGGATCGGATTCTGCAAGCTGCACTCCCGGCCCGTGTCCGCGGCGCAGCCTAGCCCAGGGTCGCGCCCGCCCCAAGCGATTTCATGCCATTTTCATGGCGGCGCTGCGACAAGGTTGCTATAGGTTTCAGGATTTGGCCGGAGATGAGCCCGCGCATGACCGCCAGCCCGAACACCGCCAATCGCCCCGCCGCCATCGCGGTCGTGGTCGGCACCCGTCCCGAAGCCATCAAGATGGCCCCCGTGATCCGCGAACTGCGCGCGGCGCCGGCCCGCTGGCG
>Ga0299912_10001679_pt1 | contig 17838 bp, 19 predicted proteins | sample RVTome_2_FD_207667 | JGI IMG/M metagenome (GOLD analysis project Ga0299912, IMG submission 207667) | Soil microbial communities from uranium-contaminated site in the Upper Colorado River Basin, Wyoming, United States - RVT95D214 (version 2) ... | reverse complement strand
GCCCTTGAGCTCGATTCCGAAAACAAGGCCGTCCTGGCCAAAGAAATATTCTGCGACGGCCTGGGCGCATGCCTCGACGTCTGCCCGACCGGGGCCCTGCAGGTCGTCGAGCGGGAAAGCCCGGAATACGACGCCCGGGCGGCCTACAAGCACGTCCTCAAGACCCGCGGCAAGGAGGCGGCCGCTCATGTTCATGGAATCGCCAAGGACCATGGACATCACCATAAAGCGGCCGCTCCCTTGGCCTGCGGTTGCCCGGGGAGCCTCGCCCGCGAGATCAAGCCCGCGGCCGCCGGCGCCAAGGGCGGCCGGAGCGTTTCCGGCGCCTCCGAGCTCAGTCAGTGGCCGATCCAGCTTCACCTCGTGTCGCCGATCGCCCCCTATTTCAAGGAGAGCGACCTTCTGGTCGCGGCAGACTGCACGGCCTTCGCCCTGGGCAGCTTCCACCCCGACCTGCTCAAAGGTAAGAAGATCGTCATCGCCTGCCCCAAGCTCGACGAAACCCAAGGCTACGTCGAGAAGCTGGCCGAGCTCATCCGCCTCAACGACCTCAAGTCGCTGACGGCGGCCATCATGAGCGTTCCCTGCTGCTCGGGCCTCTATCGGATGGTCCAGGCGGCGGTCGAGGAGTCGGGCGTCGATATCCCCATCGCCAAGGTCGTGATTGGGATCGAAGGCAAGATCGCGGCCTGAGCCGTATTATTTCTTATTCATCAACGCGGACACGTCGAAAGGACGGAAAAGCCGGGGGTGGTCTCTCCGGAGGTCGCTCTCCAATGCGTCCGGCAACTTGACCTCGTACAGGCAGTCGGCCTTGGCCAATTGTTGGGGAGAGAGCCCCCCTACATCGCGAAGGTCCAAGAGGGCGAGGACCGTTCCTTCCAGATAGGCGTGATCCAGCGTCGCTCCCGACAGCCGGCAATCCGCGATCACGGCTCCCGCGAAATTGGCGGAGAAAAAAACGGCTCCGCTGAGATCGCAGCGATGGAGAATGGATCGAGATAGATCCGCTCCCGTCGCATCGGCGTTCCGCAAACAGGACTCTCGGATGTCCGCTCCGGCCGCCCTGACCCATTGGAGCAGAGCCTCCGTGAGATCGGCTTCGCAGAGACGGACTTGTTCAAGGGAGGCCTGGGTCAGGCTGGCCCGGTACAGCACGGCTTTCCCCAGATCGGCCGCGGACAGATTCGCGCCAAAAAGATACGCTTGCTTGAAATTGGCCTCGCCGCAGTCGCTTTGGTTGAGATACGCATCCTTCAATTCCGCCTGCCAGAAATCCGCCCCGCGCATGTTCGCGGAGTTGAGGAGCGCTTCCTTTAAGTGCGCTCCCTGAAGGTTCGCTCCCGCGAGATCGGCCCCGGACAGCCGGGCTCCGTTGAGATACGCGAAACGGAGGTCCGCTCCGGCCAGGCTCATGTTTCGCAGGTCGATGTCCAACAGCGCCGCTCGTTCCAGGTCTTTCTTCAAGAATTCTCCGTCCGGTTCCCCGAGCAGCTCTTTGAGCAATTGGGCGGCGCGATGATCTTTGTCCGCGGCGTGGATTTGGGCCACTTTGACGAGATTCCGCCTGACCAATCGCCGAAAAGCATCAAAGGGCTTTTCGCCCCGGGCTTCAGGAAGGGCGGAAGCGACGGATTTTTCGACCGTCCGCCGAACGTCCAAACCGGCCTTGTCCAGGACGTCCTTCAGCTTTTCCAGGGCGTCGAGATCGGCGGACTTGGCAATCCTGATAAAATCGAGATCGTCGCCCTGAATCCACAGTCTCCAGTCCGGCTGTCCCTGACCGGCCAGCGCCAAGGCCGCCGCCTTTCGGACGTCAGGCCGCGCGGCCAAAAGGAGTTCCTTGAGAGACGGCACGGCGCGGCCATCTCCCCAGGCCGCCGGTTCGGCGGCGGCCTCAATGATTTGGCGACTATCCGTCTTCGTCGGTCGAGCGAGGCCCTTTTTCAACCGGGAATCGGCCGACGGCACTATCCCCTTTGATTTCTTCGTTGAAATCCCAGCCGACCCCTGTCGTTTTCGACTCCGGCCGGCGCCACCAGCCCCTCTTTTCGACCGTTCTGACATCGTTAACCTCTTTAAGTGTCTTAAGATAATCGATCAGGCTCATAAGCTCTCGGTCATCCGGATCGCCCCTGAAACGCGATACGGCGATGACATTGCCGTATTGCCGGGCCAGGTTCGTCGGCGTGTCCTCGATCATGATGACGTCCCCGAGGCTGAAGCCGCGGCGCTTCACTTTTTTTAAATCCTTGATTAAAAAGAAGGCGCCCGTCCGGGGATCGTGTCGGCGGGTGCAGCGGTCGCGGTCAAAGACGAATTCCAGCCGATAGGCTTTCGGGAAGAGAGCGTCGATGACGGCTTTGGCATAATCGGCACTCGCAGACGTCCAGACCGCCACGGAAAACTCGCGTGCGCAGAATTCGAGGAATTCCATCAGATGTGGACGCCGATAGATGGAAAAGGACGAGATGCGGGCATCCGGCTTTTCTGACAGGGGGGTCTCTGATGCATAAATCAGCGTCTCGTCGATATCCAGTATGAGCAGCTTTTTCGGCATCCCCCGCGATTATAGGTCAGATCGGTCCCGGCTGACAACAGCCGCGGGGCGGGTTCTCTTGATACGGATCCCGTGAACATCATCCCGACATATTGAAAATGCCGAGAGGTTTTGATAAAAACTTAAAGTGGGAGGTCTGAAATGGCTATTTTTATGGGGGTCATCGGAGCCTGCGGCATCCTGGCGGCCATTGTCATCGTCGTGGTTCAAAAGAGTTGGGCCAAACTGAGCTATCAACAAGAAAACGCTCGGACGGCGGCCTTCCTGCTGGGCTACTTCGGCATCTGGATGTTGTTGTTCTCAGGATTTGTTGAGCTGGTCAAAAAAGGCGTTATTTTTCCAAAGCTGTCGATCTTGCAAGGCGCCCTGGCCGGCTTGCTGATCAGCATCGTCCCGAACTTCATCAACTTCGCATTCTTTCTCGATGGCGATTCACGATTTGAACACAAATTTACCATCGAGGAAGGCATCGGCGGGGCCGGCTGCGCCGTCCTCGGCTGTGTCGGCAACGCCGTTATCGGAGTCCTGATCGGAGCGATCTTAGGTATCTGTCTCTGATGGAGGGGACGAATCAGGCCGAAAGCGCGATCAGGGTTTGGGCGATAAAATACGTCCCGAGGGTCAGAAGCTGGCCGAATCTGCGTTTTCTAATGAATCGGTTGACGGCGAGCGATGTGTCCGACGCGAGAAAGAGCGCGGCGCCGGCCAGGGCTAATAGAGACTTGGAGTCCTTGAGCTGATAATAGCGGTTCGCCGCGAGCGCGGCCATGCCCGTTATTGTGAGAATGTAAACGGCGACCGGGATTCGCATCTTTCCCAAATGGGGCGAGAGGACGCCGAAGGCAGCGACCGCGAACGCCGCCAGGAGCAGGAGAGACCACTTCGGCGGGCGGAGCGCGAATCCGGACAGAAAGCCGGCGCCGTAAAACAGATGGGCGGCCAGGAAGCAGGCGAGCCCTTCGATGAAGCGCTTCTTCTTGAGCATGAGAAAAACGTCGCCCGCGAGCGATAAGAGCAAACCGGCCAGGATCAGCCGGCCGTAGGAGGACCTTCCGGGAACGTATCCGATGACCGCGACACAGATGACGGCCGCCATCGTCAACGGCTTGAAGATATAAACGAGTCCGTACCGCCCGCGATAATCGGCCAAAATGGTCAGGGCTCCGGAGATTAAGGCCGCGGTCAGGAGCACGGGAATGAGCGTCATCTCTCCTCCGCTTCTTTCTCCCTCTTCAGTCTCTCCCGCGCCTCGGTGAACATGGGCTCGGCATAGCTCGAGTGCCAGGTCCGCTCCTCCCAGCTCCGCTTCTCGACCATCTTCAGGAACCCCTCGAACTCTGCGAAGTAGGAGCCGTAGATGTGGAAGCTATCCACGAGGTCGGCGTAGCGGCCGAGGCGGACCGGCCGCCCGATTCTTTCCCCGATCCGGGCCGCAATCAGGCGCTGGAGGTCGGTCAGGGCGAACATATTCATGTAAGCGGCCTTGTAGGCGTCGCGGGAGCGCCAGTGGCAATTCATGTTGAGGACGGGCTCGCCCTTTTCGTCGGGGAGGATCCGGCACCAGATCCGCTGCAGGCAGGGCGGGTCGTAGGTCGGAGGGTCTAGCTTCGGGTTCCAGGTGATGGCCTGGGCTCGGCGCGTGTGGCTCGTTTGAGCCAGGTACTCAATAATATAGTTGATCTGGTCGATCGTCGCGCCTTCCATTTCGTAGGCGAAAAGGCGCTTGTGATAGGTGTAGGTCCACTTGCCCTCCTCGGGAGCGATCCAGTGGTCATGGACGCCCTCGACGACCTCCTGGCGGTAGATCTCGAGGTCCTCCAGGCCGCCCGGGAAGGCGCGGTGGATACGGGGCTCGGCGAAGGGGTCCTCGGCCACCCAGAGCATGGTGCAGTCGCGGCTGGGCGGATCCCCGGGCTTGTCGTACTCGGTCGGGACCGCGACACCCTGGGTCCAGCAGGCGAGGACCGCCTTTTCCCAGGCCTCGGGCAGGGTCCGGCCCTGGACATACAGCGTGGGGATGTTGCCGTTCATGCGCGCCTCGCTTTCATGACGGGGATCTTACCTTTCTTATCACAGGCCTCCGCCCCGGTCAACGCGGGCGGGATGGAATGAGAGGATTTCATGAGTTGACACGTCTTTGGAAAGGATATAATATTATTGCAATTGACTGCAATTGAATTTGTAAGAGAATAGTTGAGGAGAGCGCATGAATGAGATAAAAAACCTGTGCTTGCGTCTTCCCAGTGAGGAGTACGAAGCGTTCGCGGCGATTTGCCGCGAGCGCGGATACAGCAAGACCGGGAAGATCCGGGAGCTGATCCGGGCTCTGATTAAAGCGGAGATCAAAGAGGCTGCCGTAAGCTCGGCCGAATGGGAGCGGATCGCCTCGGGCTTGAAGGAAATTGAAAAAGGGGAATTCGTCGCATTTGGCGATCTCAAGCAGCGCGTCAGGAAAGGCGCCCTGGACCATCGACAAGGTCGCAAAATCCGCAAGCCGGAGGATCGAAAGCCTTAAGCCGCGACTCCAACGGCGGATCCTCCGCTGTATGGAAGAACTCAAAAAGGACCCCTTTCAGGGCGATATCAAAAAGATAAAAGGAACGGAAGATATCTTCCGTTTACGTTGGGGTTCATATCGGCTCTATTTCAAGCTGAATTTCGATTGCAGGACGATCGAAAGAATCTAAGTCAACGGCTGAGCGCGGCTATTTGAGATGAAACCTGAAGCTGACGATGAAATTCAGGCCCTTACCCGTAAGCTCGTCGTGGACGCTCTTGCGGGAGGGATCGCCGATCGGGATATAGGTCGCGAACCCCCAGAACATGCGGTAGACGACGCCGGCGCTGATCGAAATGTATCGGGGCAAATAGCCCGTCAATCCGGCGCCGAGATTCAGGCCGATCGTCCAGAAGGTCCCGCGGTCGAGAGGGGTGTGTGTAAAGTCCTCTTTGTTCTTCGGGCTGAGCCATTGGGCGCTCGCTCCAAGGAGGAGATAAGGGCTGATCGGTTTCTGTCCGAAGAGGTGGTAGCGCCCGTCAAGGTTGATCTGGTTCCAGGTGACATCCCCCTTGAGGCTCGGGTTGGTGAACGCAATGGTGTGCGCGGAGCTTAGGTAGCAAAATTCTATAACCTTGGATCGGCTCCCCCATCCGATGAGCGCCCCCCAGCCCATGCGGCTGTCGACCTCGACGTCGCCTTTTCTGGTCGTCGTGACATTCCTTGAATAGTCGCCCTGGAAGCTGTTGAAGGGCAGGGCGAACCCGAGGTAGAACGTGCTGCCTTTGCGCACCGGCTCTTGCGCGAGTGCCGGTCCGGCGGTCAGGACTAAAATGCCGATGACTGTAAGAAGGATCTTCTTGGATGACGGAATATTCAACTTGTGACCTCCTTCGTCCAACATGCCGATGAAAACTATTACCGATGATATTGAAATACATATATAAAACGACGAGAGCCCTTGTCAAGCGAGTGTTGACAGCCTTATGCGCTTAGGGATATATATTTCTTAGAAAAGGGGTCCAAACAGAGACAAGATCTCCGTTTATTTTGAGGGGATGACAATAGTATGGTAATGACATCTCTGAACAAAAGATGCTGAACAAGAGGCGAGGGTAATTTATTACGTGTGCACATTCCGGAGAAACAGGCCAGCGAATCCGGTTTAAACAGGCCACTGGTCGGAGCGAAGCGACGCTGGGTTTTCATTATAGATCTTGGTGGCCGGATTGAGTCAAGGATTTCCTCTTTCTCATCGATTCTCCGGTGATATCGAGCCGATACGCGTTGTGAACGACGCGGTCCATGATGGCATCGGAGAGCGTCGGCGCGGCGAACCGTTCATGCCAGTCCGCGACCGGGATCTGCGAAGCTAGGATGGTCGATGTCCGTTTGTAGCGGTCGTCGGCGATTTCGAGAAGGTCCTGGGTCTGGATCTCGGTCAAGGGATTCCGCAGCCAGTCGTCGATGACGAGAAGCTGGGTTTTGGCCAGGACATCCAAGAGCTTGGGATAGGAACCGTCGGCATGGGCCAGAGTCAGTTTCTGAAGCAGCCGCGAACTCTGAAAATAGCGGACCGAAAACCCTTGGCGGCAGGCGGAGGTTCCCAGGGCGCAGGCGAGATAGGTTTTCCCGGCGCCGGTCGGCCCGGTGATGATCAGGTTGTGTTTCTCCCGGATCCATTGGCCTTCGGCCAGGTTCAGGACCTGGCCACGATCCAGACCCCGGCGCGGTCCCAGGTCCAAGTCCTCGATGACGGCCGTTTCCCGGAAGCGGGCCATCCGCATCCTCCGCGTCTGTTTTCGCTGCTGGCGCAGGCTCCACTCCCGATCGAGCAGCAGCCCGAACCGCTCCTCGAAGGACAGCCTCCGATACTGGCCGCTTTCCATCTGTTCCCGCAGGCCTTCCAGCATGCCCGCGAGCTTCAGCGAAGATAATTTATCTAATAGGGGCTGTTGCAACATGGGGTCCTCTCGTTTTGGCATTTTCCGGGATTCCGGCTAAAAACATCGCGTCCAGAAGCCCTACAATCAACGATCTCATGGTGGTCCATATCAAACCCCTCGGCTTGTTACGAGTAATAGCCCGTGCCGCGGATGTTGGGATGGAGCTTCTCGGCGCGGGGGACGGTCTCGTTGTCGGGACGGACCCGGTCGAGGCCGGCCTCCAAGATGTTTTTCACCCCGCGATAGGAGGCCGAGCGGGTGGGAAAATACATGATCCGGCCGCTTCTTTCCCTGGAGCGTCTGTTTTTCGATGAGAAAGAGGGCCGGGTCAACTACCGCTATGGGAAAGGCGCCAAAGACCAGGAGAAGATGGACTATCTGGAGTTCATCGCCCGGGTGACCTCCCACATCCCAAACAAGGGCCAGGTCATGGTCCGATACTATGGGCTCTACGCCAACGCCCACCGAGGCAAGGTCAAGAAGGCGAGCCGGCCTCTCCATATTGTCGAGGAGGAGCTACGGCGCATACCTTCCAAGGGCTGGGCGGCCATGATCCGCAAAGTCTACGAGGTCGACCCGATGACCTGCCCCAAGTGCGGGGGGACGATGAAGGTCATCGCCTTCATCACGGATTTCTCCGTGGTGGACAGGATCATCAGTCACCTTAAGCTGACGTTTACGGCGGAGAGGTCCCCCCCGCCGCCCGAGATCGCTTTTCAGGAGCTCTTATTGGCGGCTGATCCGCCGGTCGATTATTTCTTATGAATCTTTTCCGTGCCGTCAGGAGAGGTCCGGGTGATTTCCTGCTCCTCGGGTGCCGCCGACGGCTTCCGCGCTGCTCTTCCCGGCCCCCGGCCGTCCTTGACAGGTTCCGAGCCCCACTTTATACTTCCTCCCGATGGTTGGAGGAGATAATTGAGGCAGAGATGCCCTACCGCGTAGGCCCAGCCGGAAAGGAATTTCTTATCTCTCCGGCGAGGTTTTGGCGATGCTTGTCCGCAAGGAGCTGTTGAGCCCGGAATGGGCCGAGCGCATTCTCTCCTGGCCGCATACAGGCTTCAATGTCCACAGTCTGGTGCGGACCAAGACGAAGATCGAGGCCGAGCGGGTGGGGAAGTACATGCTCCGGCCGATACTTGCTTTGGATCGGCTGACATTTCTGGAACCTGAGGGCAAGGTCGGTTATCGCTGGGGCCGGGACGGCGCGGAGCAGGAGATGGAAGTGATGAATTATCTTGAGTTTATAGCCCGGGGGACTTCTCATGTTCCCGACAAGGGCCAAGTGATGGTTCGTTACTTCGGCCTTTATGGGAACGCCCATCGGGGGAAGGTCAAGAAGTCGAGCCAAAGTCCGACGGCACTCCGGATCGTTGAGGAGGAGCTCCGGCGCCTTCCTTCCAAAGGTTGGGCGGCCATGATCCGGAAGGTCTATGAGGTGGACCCGATGATCTGCTCGAAATGCGGGGGCCGGATGAAGGTCGTCGCCTTCATCACGGAGGTTGCCGTTGTGGATCGGATTATCGATCACCTGAAGCTTGGGTTTGTGGCCGATAGGCCTCAACCTTGTAGTCCTCATAGCTTCTATGAGGGCCGCCTTCATCTGTTTTCGAGCAGGTTACGCTCATGGCGGCCGAAGAGAGCGGGGAATATTTCTAGGATTTGATGATCAGGAGGGAGCGGGAGTCTATCGCCTTTCAGCCGGTGCGAGAGCGTTTTTCGTCCGAATATGCTTTTCGGGCTCGATTTTCGCATTTTTCGGTGTCATTGACATCGCCGAGCGGTCGGAAATATATTCCCAGAGTGGTCAAGTTGGGAACTTCATCGGTCGGAGTGGGAATTCGCCGCATCGTGGAAAAAGAAAATTCTTATCCTACCGCGGTTCGTGATAGAATACCCGAAATGAAACAATGAAGCCCGCGGTGTTGTTTTATTGGAAGAAGAATCGAGAACACCTCAGGAAGTTTCTTGAGGACGACGTTGGAAGAGGGGAGGTTCCTATGAAATTGAGATGGAGCATGATGACGGCAGCGGTTGCCGGCCTGGCTCTTTGTCTGCTGGTCGGTAGTGAGGGGAGGAATCTCTTCGGAAATCAACCCCCTCGATTCCCCGGGCTGAAGCCCGAGGGAGATTCAGGGTTCATACTGAGCGGCGCTTTTGACCCCGATTTAAAAATCGGGGTTGGGCTCCGCCGAACGTATCAAAATGAAAAATCCGGGATCGTCTCCAATCCCCGTGATCCGGCCTATCCGCCGGGGAAACGGATCAGGATCGTCTTCAAAGAAGAATTATCCATCGGTGTCGAAGAGGGTGACGACAACTATATGTTCGGGGGGAATGTCGAGGTAACGGCCGATGAAAAGGGATGTATTTTTGTCCTGGACTGGAACCAAAAAAGAATCCAGAAATATGATCCTTCCGGTAAATATCTTTTCTCCATCGGCCGGAAGGGGCAAGGTCCCGGCGAATTCGGAAATCTGTGGGCGATGCGCATCGACGCCAAGGGCCGGATTTATGTCACCGACATCGCCAACAAACGAGTTTCGTTTTTTGATAAAGAGACCGGTCGTTTCCAGGAAGCGATCAAACCGGGAGTCGAGACCGGGGCCGTCATCCTTCTCTCCAACGGGAATTACTTTTCCTCGACAAACGTTCGTGAGGATAAGCCTACAGGATCCGTTTTTACGGTCCCGTACGGAATCTTCGACCGAAATTTCAAGATGGTCACCGAATTCCGGCGGGATCAGCTAAACTTCCAAGGGCTTCCTGAGCCTGCCGATCGGGCGCGGTTCCTGGCCGGGATTATGAGCCGGAGCGCCTTCAAGCCGAATATCGTCACGGCTGTGACCGGCGAGGAAAAGATCATCGTCGGGTTTCCGGACCGATATGAGTTCGATGTCTATGACAATTCCGGTAAACAGCTTATAAAAGTCCGGAAGGAAGGGGAGTCGCTTCCGGTGACCGATCGGCATATGGATTATTATTTTGAAACCCAGGTCTTGGATTTTCTGACATCCATGCCCAGCCGGCCGAAAGACGATGATGTTCGGAAGGCCATGGTTTATCCGAAGTTCTTGCCGGCTTATCAGCGCGTCATCCCGATGGACAACGGTTTTTATTTCGTCGTCACGGATACGCTTCCGAAGGCTTCAACGGTGGATCTCTTCGATTCCAAAGGCGTCTACGCCGGAAGGTTCGTGACCGAAGCACCCGCGTCGACCTTCATCTTTAAAGGCGGCAAGGCCTACGGGGTCGATTTGATCGGTGATTACCGATGCGTTACAAGATACACCTATACGGTTGAGACCTACTAAATCCCCGAAGCATTTGAACGGTTCACGAGAACCCAAAAAATCGTTGTCTTCAACTAAGAAGAAACTGTACGACAGTCAAGACGTCTCCCTCTTGACATTGACGTTACGTCATTGTTTAGAGTGGATATGGATCGAGGAGAAATCATGACTTATACCGTCAAACAACTTGCCGACTTGGCCGGAGTCAGCCCGCGCACTCTTCCGCCAGGGGCCGGGAGCGGAACGCCTCCACCAGGGCGTCCAGATCCCGGTTAAATTCCGAAACCTGGGCGGCCGAGATGTTCTCGATGCCCATGGCATGCGCCAGGCGCTCGATCTTCCGGGTCGAGACGCCGTTGATGAACGCTTCCTGGACGACGGCGATCAGGGCTTGCTCTGATCGCCGCCGTTCTGAGACGAAAAACGGGATGTAGCCGCCTTTTCGGACCCTGGGGACCAGAAGATAGACTGTTCCCAGGCGGGTATCGACTCTTCGGGCTCGAGCTCCGGAAAAATAGGTCTTTCGCTTCGTCGTGTGCATTCCTTTGGCCGCTCCGACCTTCGCTTCCGCCTCGATTCGCATCATTTCCGTCATCACCCACTTGAGCATCGCCAGAAAGGGATCCGGCTCCGTGAGAAACTGAAATAGCGCTTTCTTGAAGGGTGCCTTATAATTCGTTTGAGCCATCGTAGTAAAAATCCTCCTCTCCAAAGATTTGGTGATCTAAGAGAGTTTACGATGGCTCCTCCTTTAGAACAAATTGCAAACATCACTGTACACTACCTATCGTTTACGGCCGAACGTCCGCCCCCGGAAAGAGCTTTTCAGGATCTCCCCATGGTCGCCGATCCACTGGTCGATTATTTTTCGTGATGGGTTCCGAGATAAGGCGGCGACTTTCGGCCGATTTCCAACTCATCCGAAGGCTCGTGCGGCCATCGGGTCGATCCGATTCGTTCTCTATCGTTCTTGACAACCCCCGAACGCTCCATTATCCCTATTCGCGAGGGCATGATGGGAATTTAAGGCAAAATCAGATGCGTTATCGCGTCTAGGCAAAAAGGAAATTCCTATCCCTTCATGTGGTATTGAACGGATTATAGGAACAAAATGGATATTTTTCATATAAACTTCCCCTGATCTTTTCCGCAGCAACTCGACAATCTTGACATCCATAGCGAAATTCACAACGGCAACATATATCAATTTTATCTTTTGAAATGATCCATAGATCCTCCAATCCCTGACTTCTTAAAACATCTCTGAGATTGGACTGACCGCAGGTAATACCCAATAATCGATCGGAATATAAACAAGGCTTAATTTGTCCATTGGAGTTGATTGCCACCGAGAAGCTCCAGCAAGGATTCCAGTGTATGTTTCTTTCGATTCTTATCATATCCGTCTTTTTAAAGCTATAAGGGGGGTTAGAACCGTTCTTTTTAGAAGCGGATGTCGGTTTACTTTTATTATCAAGATCGAGAGTCTTATAGACGATCGTGGGAATTGATAAACGAGCAAAGACCTCCAACATATTATCTATCTGGGATCGGTTAACTTCTAGAGTGGGGAGAAGAACAAATACGCGAGCGCCAGCATTCTTCAGATCAATAACATTTCCCAGACTATCCGTAAAGGCGCCTATCCTTCTTGATAAAATATCGGCTTCGGTAGCTGAGGCCCCGAAGAAAGGGACAATCCAAGTCAATGATTTGAGAAGGGTGAGTCTACGGAGCAAATCTGGAGGAAATCGAACAGCAGGAGTATACACTTCGATGGATATGAATCCCATGTCGACCGCTTGTTCTAGAAGTGATGGAAAATCCCCATCCCATAAGAGAGGATCTCCTCCCGACAAACGGACGCATTGGCAATCAAACAAACGCGCATCCTTCAATAATTCGACTACGTTTTTAATCTTTAAATGAGATGTCCGTTCGGATTCTCTCCGACAGGGAAAACAAATTGGATTGATATCCGGATTATTGCAGAAGAAACAATTAAGATCGCACGCATTTGTTAATTGAATGGAGATTTTTTCTAATCGAGTTATTCCTTTCTTGCCATAGTCGTCATGATTGAAGATTTCCTTGTAATCTTCTCGGTAGCTCGGTTTCGAAATCAATTCACCCAAGCCGAATGATCGCATCTGATCGATCCCTTCTAATATTTCATGTTTCGAGATGCCTCCTGTGGAGGCATTATCCACCATATCGGCAAGCGACATTCTTTCTGATCTCGAAAGAACTTCCGCAAGACGGCCATCGAAAACATACACTTCATTGTCCGTCACGTCATATATGCATGCGCGTTGAGCGCCTCTTACGATTCGAACCAATGGTTTAAAATGAAAGTAGAGCTGCTCTCTATCTTCTTTCATGATTGGACCTACTATAGCATATTACAACCATGCTATATCTCCGTTCTCTTCGCGTAATGTCACGTATCCGGTCAGAAGCACATTGAGCTTTTTTCGTTCAATCCGACAGTTTTCAAGATTCTGAAAATCGCCTTCCCCGCCAATCAAGGCATAGCAATTAGAACAAATATGACGTGCCGGGCACGCTCCACAATATTGAACAACTTGGTCGTCATATCTCCGATACATAGTTTCGATCCGCTTCCATTGGATTCCTTCCCGGCAGTTTCCGATTGAAAAATGGTTATTAATTCTTTCACAAATATGGAAATCTCCTTTGACATCCGTAAATAACCGGAATGAGTTTACTTTGCAAGTCGGAGTAAAGAAACTCCTTTTTGTCGCCCCATAAAACCTGCGGTTGTGAAGCGGCTTATAAATGTTCATAAAAAACTCTCTGAGAAAATTAGGGAGTGAGGACCCGTTCTGTCGAACTGCGCTCAAGAATACTCGACATAGATCTGTTAAAGAATTTTTATATTCCTCGGGCAAGATATCGATCAAGTGCTGATCACGGACGGGAGAGATTCGTACGGAATTCTGGGGGAATTGTCTATTATAATATTCATAAATATTCATAAGATTGTGATTATGAGAATACGTTATACAAAAACCCATTTTTTTTGCATAATTTGGGTATTTGTCGAATATCCGATGTATATTCCGAATAATTATTTCGAACGTCCCCTTGCCATTTGAAAAGACCCGATTTTTATCATGTTCATCTTTGGGACCGTCTAAGCTTATAGATAAATTAAACTCTTGGTTGATTAAATAGTCGATGATTTCTTCCGATAAAAGTGTGCCGTTTGTCGTCATTGAATATATTATTTTTTCTTTAAGTTCATAGGGTTTGCTTTTATTAATATATTCGACACACCTCTTAATAAGAGGAAAATTAAGAAGCGGTTCGCCACCATAAAAAGTAAAATAAATATTTCCATATTTTCTGGTCCGCGTTTCGGACATCACTAGCTGGAAAAAATAATCGATAGCTTGTTTTGCAATCTCCCACGGCATGAATGAAGTGCAATGAGAGCGGAACGAAGAATAGCCTCCAGAAAATATACAATACCGGCATTTTAGATTGCAGTTCTGCGTCACTTCCAACGTCAGTTGATTGATATTAGAAATATCTCGAAGAAATGTTGTTTCGTCCTTTACAGAAAAGTTCTTAGTTATTGTCGGATGATTCGATACGAAAAACGCATCGAATCGTTGAACCCAATCAATAATTAATTTTTTATAACCAGCTATTTTTTCGCTAGAAAACATTTCCGCAAGAAGTTGTAGGGGAATTTCGGTTTCTGAATTGAACGGGTATAAATCTAGAACTTCTAGAAATCCCGGCGGTGAGTATAAGATTGCATTTGTGTTCGGATCATATAGATAAGTATTCCCAGCCTTGCTTTTAAAAATGATTACAGAACACTTCGCATTCAATGGGGACTCCACCAAAAGATTTAAAGAAGGATCCTAGGAATCCTTTAAAAAAAGTGAATCAGCAGGCAGCGATCACGGATCCAATCTGTGCGCCAGTTATTTGCGCATAGAAAAAGAAATCACTCCAGCAATCGCAAGACCAACAATGGCAATTAGGACATGACGGAGCAGACAACGAAAAGTCTGGGGTAAATCCTTCGGCCTCATTGTCTTGACGTGTGATTTTTTGGATTCCAATCATAATCGACCTCCTTTAGCCAATAGTATTTGGGGAAAAACCCTAGGAATCCTCCCCTTCTACGGTCTGACGTATTTTATATTTTTTAAAAGATATTGTCAAGAGTTGTGTTCGCCCCCGTAGATTGCCGATAGGCGGCCCCTGTTCAAGCATAAAGTCTCCTGGTATAAGGAGTTTGACAGAACTCGCGCCCTCACCCGGAGGGTGAGAGACCTTAACCAGGAGGGTATTGTCATGATAACGCAAGGTCTGCTGCCGTTCAAGCTCGAACGGACCGATGAACTTCTCACGTCGCGAGGGGGGCTGACGATCTTCGCCGAAGCCATGAGAGCTTTACAGGTGGAGAAGAAAATTCGGGCGGCCTTTCCTCATCCGGGATCGAACCGGGGTTATGAGGCCTGGTCATATATCGAACCGTTGGTTTTGATGTTGATCGGTGGCGGCCGTCAGGTCGAAGATCTCCGCGAGATTCGCGATGATCAGGCCCTCCGGTCATTGATCGGACTCGATCGCTTACCGTCGTCATCGACGGTTGGAGACTGGCTTGCGAGATGGGGAAAACGCGGCGGGCGGAAAGCCATGAACACGGTCAACGAGGATGTCGCTCGGACGATCGTCAACCGAACGGGTGGCGGAGATTATACTCTGGACATCGATGGGACCGTGATCGAATCAGCTAAGGAAGAGGCCGAGTGGACCTACAAGAAGGTCAAAGGATATCAACCGATTCTGGGTTTTTTGGCGGAGAACAGCGTCTGTCTGGCCTCGGAGTTTCGGCCGGGAAATATCCCCGGACACAGCCAAGCTCTGAAGTTTTTTAAACGATGTCTGAGGCTCTGCCCGAAGATCAAGACCCTGCGATCAGATTCGGCGTATTATCAAGCGGATATCATTGGTTGGTGTCAAGAAAAGGAACTGGGTTTTACGATTACGGCGGATCAAAATAACAAGTGAAGCCCGAAGCGCAGCGCTCGTCGGCAGGCGTCCTCCAGACGCTCTTTTCCGTAGCGCGAGCCCAAGCGCATCAGCCCCAAGGCCGCGCGATACCCTTGTTCGGGATGAGCCCGCGAGACGAGCAGCGTCCGTACCATCTCGGTTGTCGCCGGGCCCGACTCCTCCGCCCAGCGGAGGAATCGGGCCGGCGTCCACTCCAAGGACGCCCGATGAGAAGCCGGCATATGCTCGGGCAGCGTCGTGTGATAGCCCAGCGTCGCGTCCCGCAGGTGCGAGGCAACGCGTTGACCTCGGTGAAAGATCTCGACCGTCTGCTCCGTCACCCGCAGCTCCACGTCCTTGTGGCGCAACTCATAGGGCACGCTGTAGTAATGCCGCCGGTATTGGACGTGGTAATCGATCCCGACCTTGGCCCGTTTCCATTCGGCCGGTTCATAAGGCCTGTCGGGAAGCGGCCTGAGCGCCGGCCGATCCAACGATTCCAACAACTCGCGGCGACTCTTCCCCAGATGTTCCATCGTTCGGAGGTTCATCTCCTCGCGTTTTTCGGCGATTGCCACATTGATCTCCTCCAAGCTGAAAAACGTCCGGTTCCGCAGCGGCGCGATCACCCAACGCTCAACCACTTGGACGCCGGTCTCGACCTTGGCCTTGTCCCGGGGATGTCGGACTCGGGTCGGCAGAACGGCCGTCCTATAATAGAGGGCCATGTCCTGGTAGGTCGGGTTGAGGTCGGGCTCGTAAAAACAGGCCGAGGTCACCCCGGTCTTGGCATTGTCCGGAACGACGACCTCCGGCACACCGCCGAAGTATTCGAAGGCGTGGACGTGGCCGCTGATCCAGCACGGGAGGACCTGCGAAGCGTGGGCCTCGACGAACGTCGCGCTCGAAGCACCCAGGGTCGCTACGAAGACCGGCGCCGGATGGCGCTCGCCCGTCGTCCGATCCTGATAGGACATCAGCAAGCCGGCGTAATCCACGAACAACTTTTCCCCCGCCTTGTGCGTCATCCGCATCGTCGGGTGCAGAGTTTTCGCCCATCGGGTATAGTGCTCGCAGAACTGCGTATAGCGATAAACGTCCGTTTGACCCTCGGCATACTCCATCCACAGGAGCCTTCGGGTAACGCCCTTTTTCCGGAGTTCTTTGTGGATCTCGCTCCAGTCGGGCTCTTTTCGCTTCCCCCCCAAGTGGAGCTCATAGGGAAAAAGCTTTCGCTCCAGCTCGTCTTCCCCGAGGCCCTCCGGCAACGGCCAGCCAAGGCCCGCTTCCGCGGCCCTGGCTAGATATTCCCGGACGGTCTCCTTGCCGATCGAACAGGCCCGGGCAACAGCCCGATTGGAAAGCCCGGCCTGCTTCAGCCTCAACACTTCTTTGATCTTGCGCATGGATAACCTCTCTCTCGGCATCTTGGCCTCCTCTCCTCGATTGAGGGGACATGATGGCCGAACATCGTTACGTTATCCAGCGCCGCTTCGCTTTTTAAAGATTCCGGCCCCGGCCGAAAAATGGCCGGATTCGCCCGGAATCGGTGGCCGCTTTCAGCCGGATTCAGCGGCCATTTTGGACCGGAATCACCGGCCGGATTCAACCGGAATATGCATTACGTGAAACGGAACGGTCCTTATTTCTCGAATAGTACAGACTTAATAATTGTAGAAAGAGGCGGAGAGTAAATATGCCGCTAAACTTCGAAACGACCAGGAATCTGCTTAAAGCCCAAATACCGACTTCAAGGGTTATCCGAATTGAAAATGCTTACGAGGATTTGGCGATTATATATGAACTCTTCAATAAGTCTCAGGCGGATGCGGCTAATACTAACTTATCCGATCCCGATTCACCTTTATACATGCGCCGACTTGCCGTTCTCCTTAAAGCACTTTATATATTTGCTGATCAGTTTATTACTTCAATGCTGAGTGAAGTTGTTGGTGAATTGCAACTAACCCTAAATGCATTTCTTAGGAAATCTATATCACTAATAAAAGGGTTTTAATATTGTCAGTTGCGATCGGGCTTCTGGCAAGCTGCGCTTCAACTAACATTACGGCTTTCAGGGATCCAGATTTTGTGGATAAGACATATCATCGAATACTCATCATTGCGCCATTTTCCGATTTGGAATACAGGAATACTGCCGAAAGATATTTTGTATTTAGGCTGTCAAAGTTCTCTGTGGAAGCCATTTCATCGATAAGGGCCATGCCGCCGACCCGAAATTACACTGATGAGGAATTCAATAAGGTCCTAGCCAAGAATAATATTGAAGCGGTCCTGGTTGTTACGCTCACCGATGCTTTTACTTTCGAAGGCTATGTGCCCGGTTCATCGCGCACAGACGCGAAAGCTTCTTTAATGGGTAAGGGGTTTCCGTAAGGACATCGCTAAGTGAATAACCGTAAGGACATCGATAAGCGATTTGCTCATCGCTTAAAATCTTTCCCATTCCAGTGGGAAGGAGATCTTTGCGGTGAGCATCAAGAGCGA
>Ga0299912_10001678_pt1 | contig 17841 bp, 23 predicted proteins | sample RVTome_2_FD_207667 | JGI IMG/M metagenome (GOLD analysis project Ga0299912, IMG submission 207667) | Soil microbial communities from uranium-contaminated site in the Upper Colorado River Basin, Wyoming, United States - RVT95D214 (version 2) ... | reverse complement strand
GTCGACAAAGAGAAACGCCGCGCCCTTCCGATCATGGGCGATCCCGATCCGGAGACCATCTGGCGGCTCGAGCTCTTTTTCAATGCGATCTGCCTCTCCATCGAGCGCGCCACGGGCGTCATGATCTCGCCCATGCTGAAGATGAGCCACGAGGGCTTCGGCCGCATGGTGCTCATTGGGGGCCGACTCATTGTCGTCAACAAGCAGCTGCGCGACGTGCATCGATTCGGCTTCGACAATCTCGGCAAGCTTGCCGAGGAAGGCGGAAAATACGTCAAAGCCGGCATCGACATGATCGAGAAGTATCCAGAAGTGGCGAAATACTAAGGTGACCCTGTGAGCGACGTGGAAACCCTGAAAGCGGAAATCAAGAAACTGTCGGCGAAGGCAATCCAGGCAAAGATGGATCTCCATGATCTGTCGGAAGAGCTGCCTATAAACTGGCCGTCAATCATGAGCGTCGCCCAGAAGGCGCATGATGCATTCGCGGAATTGGAGCAGAAGCGCGCGAATTTGCAGACCCTTGAAAAGGCATAAACCCGAAGGCTCATCAAACCATGTCATACGCAACCCGCGATGGCCGCACCTGGCAGCCGGAATATCTTCTCGCGATTGATGCCAAAAAATGCATCGGCTGCGGCCGCTGCTTCAAGGTTTGCGGACGGGATGTGATGACTCTCAAGGGTCTCAATGAGGAGGGCGCGCTCGTCGAGTTGGAGGATGACGAAGACGATGAGGTCGAGAAGAAGATCATGGTGATGAATGATGAGGGTGCATGCATCGGCTGTGGTGCCTGCGCGCGCGTTTGCCCCACAAATTGCCAGACGCATGCCACGGAGAAGGCCGCGGCGGCCTGACGCGAGGACAGCGATGAACGCGGAAGAGGCCTATCGATGGCTGATTGGTGCGTCCGCCACCTCGCCCTGTGACGAGTTCGACATCCATGCCGTCGCCGCGATTCTTGCTCTTGCCATAGCCGAAGCGGGAGCGGGTGATCGCTCGATAGCAGACGGCGTCGGCCTCGAAAGGCGGGCGCTCGTAGAGCTGATCACCGAAATGTTTCCAGGAGCGGTTGCCACGCTCAAAACCATGGTCGATGATTCCGCTATCGCGATTGATGACGAAGAGCAATCGCTTCGCGACATTCTTGGAATGTATTCAACGGGCGCCAGCCGGCTGGAATGCCATCTGGTCGCCATGATCGCCCGGCGTTGCAAGTGCCCTCACCATCTCTGGCAGGACCTGGGGCTGCGCGACCGGCGCGAGCTCTCGGTACTCATGAAGCGGCACTTCGCAAGGCTCGCCGAAAAAAATCGGCAGGATATGAAATGGAAGAAGTTTCTCTACCGGATGATTTGCGGGTCGGAGGGATTCACGCTGTGCACCGCGCCGGTGTGCTCTGAATGCGATGATTTCAGCAATTGCTTTGGCGCAGAGGACGGAGAGTCCCGGCTCGCATGGGCACGCAACGCGCCCCACGTCGCTGCCTGAGCCGGCCAAGCTAGACCCTATTCGATGCCTTGCTCGCGCGCCTTCCACATGGCGGCGATCCGAAACCGCTCGTTGATGGCAGCCGGACTAGCGAGAATCTGAGCCTCGGCTTCCTTGAAGGCGCGCATAACGATGTCCGCTTCTTCGCGCGTGAGCGCGACCCGCCCGGCCATGTGCGTGGCTTCAGGCATGATCTCCCAGATCGCACGCTTGTTTGGGTGCAGCTTCACCTCGATCAACTCAAAAGCCTCGAGCCCTCCGTCGAGGCAGATGGCTAATCCGATGACTTCCAGTTTTCTTCCGTCCTGCGTGGTCTTCACGAGTGTCGTCGCCATGGTCAGCACCCATCTTGCGCCGCAAGCCAGCTATAACCACCCTGGTCCCATAGCTGAGCGAGCATTTGGTCCGGCTCCCAAGTCGGAAATTGTAGCCTGATCGCTTCGTAGTCTGCTCGAAAGCGCGTGGCATCGTCGCCGTGCAAATGTGCAGTCAAGTGATCAGTCTTGAAGCGAAGCACGAAAGCGGCCCCGTCTCCGGAGGTCAGAAGCTCGTATTCCGAACCTTCCGCGATGAGAGTGAGCAGCATCTGCTTCTCGCTCATGAAGACACCTCTCTGGGTCGGATGCGTCTCTCATGCAGCGACGGCTGGCGTATCCTCGGCGAGACCCCATTCCGCCCAGGATCCGTCATAAACGGCAGCTGTCTTATGGCCGACCAAGTAGAGCCCGAGTGCCACCAGGCAGGAGGTGATGCCCGAAGCGCATGTCGTTACGGCTGGACGTTGAAGATCGATCCCAGCCCGGGCGAATCGTGCCGCAAGCGCGTCCGGCGCGATGAATGCGCCCGTTTCCTCATGAACGAGGTCGGCCCATGGAACATTGATTGCGCTTGGTATGTGGCCGAGCTTCTTGAAAGGGAAGACATCTTCTTGCGTACCATCGAACTTGCCAGGTCCGCGTGCGTCAATGACCTGTTCCGCACCCGATAGGAGATTGGCCTTCATCTCGCCGATGGAGCGAACGAGGGCCGGGGTGAACCTTGCCGAGAAGGATTTCGGCTCGGGGCGCACCGCGGACATCTCGGTCGGAAGCTTGTCTTTTGTCCATTTGCCAAAGCCACCGTCAAGCAAGGCAACCTTGTCGTAGCCGAAGACGCGGAACATCCACCAAACGCGTGCCGCGGCTGACCCGCCATAGAGCCGGTCGTAGACCACGACGCGATCTCCATCTCCGACGCCGAGCAGCCCCACCTTTTTTGCGAAGTCGGCCGCACTAGGCAGCATGTGAGGAAGCGGGCTCGATTTGTCTGCCACGTGATCGATGTCGAAATGCACGGAGCCGGGAAGATGGCGCCCGCGATACTGCGTGCGCCCGTCGAGATTCGTGCTGACGTGGTGCCAGGTGCAATCGAGGACTCGAAGGTCCGGGTCCGAAAGATGCGCGGCAAGCCATTCGGTGCCCACCAGCGCTTCTGGATCTGCAGAGGTCATATGCACTTGATCTCCATGTCGGAAAACCGACAACTGTCGCTAAATGCACATGGGGAAGGAGGCATGGCTTCGCTTTCGGCTGCGAAAGAGCTCTATGGGTTCTGGGGCATCGGGAAGCCTGAGCGCGGCCGAGTATCGTAATAGTCGCGCCTCTCCGGCCATCCGCCTTCCGGGATGAACTTGAACTTGGCGACGGTGACGGGCGCCCCATGCGTGCAGGAAACTTCACTGAACTTGATCTCGCGGTCGCCGGGACCCGCCGAGAAATCGGCGATCACGGTCCCATCCGCCTTGCATGCCCGCGCGAAGCCGGGTGTCCCGACGGTGGCTCCGGGAACCGGGTTCGCGGAGAAACTGGGGCTTTCAAGGTCGTTCGTTGCAGGCCCGAATGCGGGGGACGCAAACGTGAAGGTTGCGAGGATGCCGCTGCGATCGACGGGCCGGTCCGCCGTGAGCGGACGAGCGACCGAATAGACGGTCAGGGTCCCTCCATCGAGCAATGCCTTCAGTTCTTCCACTGAGCACTGGACGAATTCGGGTGCGACATTCATGCCCATCTCCACATTCCGACTGTCGAGATGAAGTGAATCAAGTTCTGTGCCAGTCAGCCGGCCGCGGACTAATCGGACGCAGGCCCGCGTCGGGGATTACCCCATTGCCGCCCTAGTGGATCTGGCCGCTTGGCGCAGATGATGGGTCGCCGACGGACTGGCTTGCACTCGGTGCGATCGGGCTCGATTGATGGTGCGAAAGCTGCCACTCACCATTGATCAGTCTGAAGTGGTTGCTTGCCGCGAGGGCAACGGGGCCCATGAGTTCAACGCAGAGCACGCACCCGCTGTTGCCCGTCACGATCGCATTAGGGTCGTGACAGGTGATTTGCGGCCGGCCAGCACTCCCTAGGATATCGCGCCAGCTTTCTATCACCGCCAGCCTTCCGACGATGGCGGGCCATCCTGGATGAATGCAGGAGATGTTGTCGTCTTCCGCCCAGAGCCGCGCCATTCCGTCGGCATCGCCCGTCGCGAAGGCCGCATAGAAGGCCGCATTGGCAGCAAGGATCGCGCTTCTGTCGCTCATGCCTTTGGGGGTGCGGCAGCGGCGCAAGGAAATCAAGAGGATTTTGCCGCGGCGCAAGTCGGCCCGAGAGAGACGTCGCATTGCGTATCGAAAGGACTTCGGTGGCGGCCTTCGGATCGGGTTTGCGCGAATCTTGCAAGGTCGGCATCGGCTCGATGGTATGCGAAGGATGATCGATGCTGGAGACGGCGATCATTGGCGGTGGACTATGCGGTGTCGCCTTGGCGAGGAGCTTCCGGCGTCAAGGCCGCAGCTTTGCGCTCTTCGAGGCGCGCCCGCGGCTTGGCGGGCGAATCCATTTCGTCTCGTGCGCGAGGTCGGGAATGGGGATCGATCTCGGCCCCACGTGGTTCTGGCCGGAGACGCAACCACTCGTCGCGCAGCTCATCGCCGATTTGGGGCTGGCGGATTTCTCTCAGCACGATGGCGGCAGGCTGCTTTATCTGCGCGATCCCGACAAGACACCCGATGTCGTCGAAGACGCAGGCGTTCATAACGACGCCCGGCGACTCGAGGGGGGCATGGCGCGTCTCATCGACGCCCTCGCCAAGGATCTGCCGCAGGATCGATTGCATCTTGAGCACGTCTTGACTGGCTTGCAGGATTTTGGGGATCATATCGCGCTCGCGTTTACGGTGGGAGATCGCGCGGTGCAGGTTGCGGCGCGGCGGGTGGTGCTCGCTGTTCCTCCTCGGCTTCTCGAGGAACATGTCTGCTTCGAACCCGGTCTCGACGATGCAACACGAGAGGCCATGCGCGAAACCGCAACGTGGATGGCGGCGCAGGCAAAGGTGGTCATTAGCTACGATAGGCCATTCTGGCGTGAGGCCGGACAGTCGGGCAACGCCTTCGTGACCCATGAGCAGGCCGTCATCGGCGAGATATTCGATGCGTGCGACGTCACGTCCACGAAGGCCGCGCTAGGAGGGTTCCTCGCCTTATCGCCTGAGTTGCGTCAGTCCTTCAGCGCGGGTTTGCCCATGCTCATGGGAAACCAGATGGCTCAGGTTTTCGGGCCCGCACTCGAACAGGGCGAACAGCACTATCAGGACTGGGCGACCGAGCCTTACACCTGCAGCGCCTTGGATCGCAATTCACCCCAGACCGCGAATACAGGTCTTGCCAATCCTCTGCTCCGTCGGGCTTTGTGGAGCGGAAAGCTCTACCCAGCTGGCTCGGAGACGGCATCCTATGGTGCAGGCTACCTCGAAGGCGCACTTGAAGCCGCAAGGCGCATCGATCGCGCGCTCAGTCGCGCCGTGCCATCTACAATTCAGGGAGAATCAACTCCGTGGGAGCGCGCTGCCTTGGACGGCGATCCCGTCAACATCAACGACGCGTGCCTTGCCCGGTTCAGCGAGTGGGTCGCCGCGCAGACCGAGACGGCTTTTGACGGGTACTACCATCGCATTCATCGCAGCCTCGCCGCTCAGCAGAGAGAGCAGCTCACACAGCGGGCAATCCTCGGATCGATTGAAGAGGTCTTTGGTCAGGCGCTCGGCTTCTTGGACACCTTGGCCTTCGATATGAGCGCTGTGGCCGGCGAGCGCGGCCGGTGCTCTCTGACGCCAGACGTGCAGAAGCCGTTCCGCGATTTCATGCAAACCCTGCTGGACGATGTCATTGCCTTCAACCGGACGTCCTGCGCCTTATCGAACTTTCCCGACGAGCATAATCTGTCCAAGGACTATGTGCAGACGATCCTCAGGGATGTCGCAGCGGCTTGGCAAGAATTCTCGCTGTCCGCCAATGCGCTCCTTTTGGCGAAAGCCGGGAACATGCGGGATCGCTTGCCGCAGGACGGCCGAGTTCCCGAACGGATCATCGTGAACGAGGGGTAGATGGACTCCAGCATTGCCTACGCAATTTGCAGCATGAGCGACATACCGAGCCAAAAGGCGAGGGGCTTTCAGCTCATGCTTGTCGAGAAGGACGGTACGAAGCGGCCCTGGCCGATCGTGGTTGTACGCTGGGGAAGGCAGGTCTTCGGCTATGTCAACAAGTGCCCTCACGACGGGGTCAATCTCGACTGGGAGCGTAACCAGTTCCTGGACCCCAACGGAATCCGGCTCATGTGCGGTAAGCACGGCGCGCTATTCGAGCTCGGCACGGGAATGTGCGTCGACGGGCCATGCAAAGGACGCAGCCTCCAACCCGTGGCACTCAGCATCCTCGACGGGGATATTTGCGTCACAGGGGTGACGCTCCTGGAGGATGATGAGGTTCTCGCAGACGAGGTCGAGGGATGATCCGGCCTACACCGGCCGGTTCTCATTCCGGTTCTTGACCGGCTCCATCAGTTTGAGCCCTTGTTCAAGGCTGATGGGCTCGTACGACGCGTTGAGACTGCGGGTAGCGTCGAGGACATAGTCGAGCTTGCCGGCGGTATCGAGCTTCTTGATGTCGTTCTTGTCGATGCTCATGAGATCGAGCACCTCCTTCCAAACCGTCGACTCGTCGCACGGCAATACTTGAAACGTGATGCCGTTCAGGCTCACGCGATACTTGGCCAAAAGATCGATGTTGTTGCAGAACATCAGATATGTCCCGCTCGGGCTCAAGAGGCCCCCAAGCACTTCGCTGACCGATTCGAGATAGGCGAAGGAGTGCAGGTAGCCGGCGAGGATCGGTATGGTCGGCTCCCCGTCCTGTACGACCGTAAGAACCTGTTCCATCGAATATTCGGGCGGGCGCTTTTCGTCCGCGACTTGAACTTGGAATTTCAGCGCGATGTCGCCGCGGAATCCGAAACGGCCGGGTTTTGTCGTCGGTGCTTTCAGAACCGCATTGAGGAGGCGCCCCTCCTGATCAAGCCGGCCAAGGGCGGTCTTCTCGATCGTCGTCATAGTCAGTCTCCCAATTGCGATCGCATCCAGGGCGCGTCGGCGCAGCGCAGTTGCCATGCAATTAGCCTGCCGGTTTGCGGGATTTGACCTGCGTCAGTCGAGCGATCGCTTTACCGTGCACGCTCCGTTTGAGCGTGCTTGACCCCTTTTTTTTCCCAACCGTAGATTTCGCCGCGTTTAAACGCTGGGCAAAATGCGCAACGTCGGCGAAACAAGACGAGGGAGGGAACATGGTTCGGGAATTCGAATACAAGGGCGAAACGTTCAGGGTCACGGCGCACGGGATTGCTGGCCACGAAGAAATCTTCATCGTCCACATCGAGGCGGACGGCATGGAGGGCGGGGAGACCTCGATCGATCGCATGACCGAGGAAAACGACACGAGCGCGCCGCTTGAGAACGTGATTGTCATGCTGTGCGACCGTCTGACCCCCGACATTGACGTCCGCGACCCGAATGGGCCGTTTGCCTGGCGGGAAGGCAACGTCCAGTTCGACGTTCATAACGGCGTCCAGCACCTCCAGCGCGACTAGTTGCTTTCGGTTTCGGCAGGATTTTTGCTTCCCTCGAGCGTGAAGCCCGCCGCTGCGCTCGAGGCCGATCCTGTGTTCCGCACCTCGTTCACGGTCAGCGAGGTCAGCTCTGAGCGCCTCCGGTTCGGGTTCCTTGTCCTTGAATCGGTGGGGCGGCGATGAAGCTTCAGATTGAACGGCCTTACATCGAAGCGATGGTCATGAGCTTTCCGAAGCTCGCGCCGCTCAAGGAGCAGCTTCGCTTCGGCGACAGGGTCGAGGTGGCGTTCAGTCAGCTTTCGGACGCCGAGCTCACCTTCTTGCAGGATCTCTACCGCCGGGACGGGCCCGAGATGCACACCCGCTCGGCGCAGATCGCGACGCTTCAGCGCGCCTTCAGCGACAAGGGGATGCGGTTTTCGGCAGAGGACCTCGAGTCGCTGCTGCCGGCGATTGCGCGCTACTTGGTCGCCAATGCCGTCCGCGGTTGGATGTTTACGGCGAGTGCGGCGAGCCGCCCGTTGCCCTACGTGGTGACGCGGCTCGACTACACGCCGCCATCCAATGATGAGACGGGACGCGTGTTCATCGAATTGAAGGCCAATGCCAAGGGAGCGATCACGAGCACAACGCTCAGGATTTCCGCAGGCGACATTGTCGGAAGGACCGTGGCCGAGATCTTCGCGGCGAAAGGATTCTTGAAGGAGACGCCCGAGCTGATCAGCGCCTATGACGAGACAGCCGAGCGCTATTTCGCCTGGCGTGGCCGGTATGGAGCTCAGTTCTCGGCCAAGGGCACGGGCTTCTACTCGGAGGATCCAAATTCCTCCCATCGGGATACGGACTGGTCGCGCAAGGATATCATCGTGCTCTCATCCGGCGGCGGCGCAGCACGCCTCGTCAACGATGAGAGTGTCCTGACCTCGCGCGCACTGGCGCTCGAGGTAACGGGCGATATTCTTGGGCAATACCTGAGAAAAGCGGCCAAGAGCAATCTCTACAACGCCGAGGATGAGGTCGAGGAGTCCCAGGCCGCGATACCGAAGGGCTTGTTCTGCCGCATCCCTGTCCATCCCTACATGCTGATGTTTCATCTCGAGCTGCATCACTACGTATGGGTGCACGTCGACGATATGACGCCCTACGCCTATCAGCCCGACTTGAAGCACAAGCTGGTGTTGCCCGAGGAGCAGACCGACCTCATCGACATCCTGACGGCGGAAATGAACATCCTGATGGATGACATCGTCGCAGGAAAATCCGGCGGCACGACGGTCCTGTGCGCAGGGCCGCCCGGGGTCGGCAAGACGCTGACGGCTGAAGTCTATTCGGAGATCATCAAACGGCCGCTCTACCGGGTGCACTCAGGACAGCTCGGACTCAACGTGGCTGCAATGGAGACGGCGCTTAAGGACGCCTTGACCAGGGCGCAGCGCTGGGGCGCCGTAATGTTGATTGATGAGGCGGATGTCTACATCAAGCGCCGGGACGACGACATCACGATGAACGCAGTCGTCGGGGTCTTCCTGCGCGTACTGGAATATTTCAACGGCCTCCTGTTCCTCACCACCAACCGCATTGACGACATCGACGAGGCGATCGTTTCGCGCTGCATTGCCTTGATCAGGTTCTACCCGCCGGACAGCGTCGCACGCCGGAAGATTTGGAGCGTCATGTGCGAGCAGTTCGCTCTCAACGTCGAGGCGACCCTGGTCGACGAGCTCGTCGAAACTTTCCCTACGGCAACCGGCCGCGACATCAAGGGCCTCGCGAAGCTCGTCGCCAAATACTGCCACCACAAGAGGACACCACCGTCGTTGGAGGTGTTCATGCGCTGCGCCATCTTCCGCGGGATCGACCGCGACGACCGGTCGGGAGCCTAGGTGGCAGGCCGCTTGCGAAGCGAAAACCCCGCCTGTCTGAAACCCGACACACGTCGCAAACACAACAGCCAATAATTGAGAAAAAGACGTCTATTCAAATAGTTGGCGCGTGGCACAGCTCTTGCTCGTTCGTTGCTGAGCTTTCCTCAGCATTGAAGGGTGAGCAATGATCAATCTGACCGACAGCGCGTTGAATGCAGTGCGGACCGCCATGTCCGGGGCGACTCAGCCGGTGGGCGGCCTGCGCATCATGGTCGAGACGGGCGGGTGTGCTGGCTACAAATACATGATGGGTCTCGTAAATGAGGCCGAGCCGGACGACACCGTGATCGAGCGCGACGGCGTGAGGGTCTTCGTCGACATGAAGAGCCATGAGCTCTTGGCGGGCACGACGATCGACTTCGTGGTCGCCCTCGAGGGATCGGGCTTCACATTCGAGAACCCGAACGCAAAATCGAGCTGCTCGTGCGGAAAGTCGTTCGGCTAGCGCCCCACGACACCAACCGCATACACAGAGCGGCACGGCACGCGCAGCGTTCCGCGCAAGACGCGCTGCTTGAACGCACAGTCACGCCGGATCTCGTCATGGAGAAGAGCCAAAGTCATGCTGGTCGAGCCTGAGCATTCCAAACAACCTGCGACTGCGGAGGAGGAGCGTGTCCAGATCATCAAGGCAGTGATCGAGGAGATTCGCCCAAACCTGCGCCGCGATGGCGGCGACTGCGAGCTTGTGGAGATCAATGGCAATAAGGTGATGGTCAAGCTCACCGGGGCCTGCGTCTTCTGCAAGCTGAGCAGCGCGACCCTTGAAGGCATTCAGGCCCGCCTCGTGGAGAGGCTGGGCGAGTTCGTGCGTCTCATCCCAGTCATGGGCGGAGTGAAGGCGCAGCATTGAGAGAGGCATGCCGTGCGGCCGATCTATCTCGATAACAATGCAACCACACGCACAGATCCAGCCGTCGTGGCTGCCATGTTGCCGTACTTTACCGAGCAATTCGGCAATGCATCGTCAGCGCACGCTTTTGGCGCCGAAGTTGGCGAGGCGCTGAAACAGGCGCGCCAGAAATTGCAGGCGCTGCTTGGCTCCGCGTTCGATCACGAGTTTATCTTCACATCGGGCGGGACCGAGTCCGACAACGCGGCAATTCTCTCCGCGCTCGAGACGCAGGAGGGCCGCGATGAAATCGTCACGACGAGCGTCGAACATCCGGCGATCCTCACGCTCATAGGGCACCTTGAAAAGTCGCGCGGGGTTAAGGTGCACCTCATAGGGGTGGACTCGCGTGGGCGGCTCGACATCGAAGCCTATCAGGGTGCGCTTGGGCCGCGTACGGCGATTGCGTCGGTCATGTGGGCGAATAACGAGACCGGAACAGTCTTTCCAGTTGAGCTGCTAGCTAAGATGGCGCATGGCGTCGGCGCGCTGTTCCATACCGATGCGGTGCAAGCGGTTGGCAAGATTCCAATCGATCTGAAGACGACCGAGATCGACATGCTCTCGCTGTCGGGACACAAGCTGCACGGCCCTAAAGGCATCGGTGCGCTGTACGTGCGCAAGGGCACAAAATTCAGGCCCCTCATTCGAGGAGGGCATCAGGAGCGCGGACGACGTGGCGGCACGGAGAATACGCCGGCAATCGTTGGGCTGGGAACAGCGGCTGAGCTTGCCGTCGTCCACATGGAGGAGGAGAGGACGCGCGTGGGTGCTTTGCGTGACCGCCTCGAGCAAGGGCTCCTTCGGCAGATCGACCAGTGCTTTGTGACAGGTGATGAGCAGAACCGGTTGCCGAACACATCCAATATCGCGTTCGAGCATGTCGACGGAGAAGGTATTCTTGCGCACATGAATCGAGCGGGGATCGCCGCGTCGTCAGGCTCGGCCTGTACCTCAGGCTCGACCGAGCCGTCCCATGTCCTGCGCGCGATGAAACTGCCGGCTACGGCCTTGCATGGTGCCATCCGACTTTCCCTCTCACGCGAGAATACGGACGATGACGTCGACCGGGTCCTCGAAGTGCTGCCGGGGATCATCGCAAAGTTGAGGGTGCTGTCGCCTGTGAGTGAAGAACGGCACACGGGCGCGCCGGTCTATGTGTGAGGGAATGATGATGATCGCGCCGCGGCGATCTCCTCGCGCGGCGCACTGCGCCAGAACACTTGCTTGCTGATCCGCGAGCGCCATACGTGAGGCTGCTGGGCGCGGGCTCCCGTTTGGCGCTCGCGGAACGACAGGCAAGCCGGCTGGTGAAGGAGAGTGTGCAGATAACAACGGCGGATCCATTTCAATCCAGGGAGTTGTTCTTATGAAGGTTATGATCCGCCGCTCTCCAGAGACCGGCCTTTCGATCTACGTACCGAAAAAGGATCTCGAAGAACCGATCGTCGAATTCGAGCGCGACAAGCTTTGGGGCGGCTGGATTCGTATTGCGAATGGGTGGGTGCTCGACCTGCCGGAGATGCCAGAGGGCACCCAGCTCCCCATCACGATCAACGCCCGCAAGCGCGGCGAAGAGGAATAGAGAGCGATGAATGCGCCCGTACCGTACACTGACATCCTGAAACTCGCAGATGCCGAGGCGGTGCTGGCCAAGGTTGTTGGGGGCTTGCGCGCCGGAAAGGTCATCCCCTATCTCGGGCCCGGCCTCACGGAGCTTTCAAATCCGCCCGTTCCGATGACGCCGGAGGCGCTCGCGGCGTTCTTCCAAACGAAAGTCGCGCTGCCGCGGCGGGCGAAAGGCAATGCCTGGGCTGCTGCTCAGCATATTGAAAGCATGAAACATCGTTCCACCGTTTCGGCGCTGATGACCGAAGCGTTTGCCCCCCCTGTCGAGCCAACGCCGCTTCATCACTATCTCGCTTCGCTGCGCGTGCCCATGATCGTCGATACTTGGTATGATGGAGCGATGCGCTCGGCGCTCGCGCAACGAAGTGATTGGGGTGAAATCCAGGGCATCACCCGCGCCGGCATCGGTGAGGATCGCTGGTATCGCTTTTACGATGCGGCCGGCGCCGAAGCAGATCGCTCGGCGGCAGAGAAATGGACGACCATCCTCTACAAGCCTCACGGCAGCATCGCGCCAGCCAAGAACTTCTTGATCTCCGACGCCGACTACGTCGAGGTGTTGACGGAGATCGACATTCAAACGCCGATCCCAGATGCCGTGAAAGACCGGCGCACTGAGCGAAGCTTCCTTTTCATAGGCTGCCGTTTTCATGATCAACTTCTCAGAACCTATGCGCGGCAAATCACGAAGCGGTCAGCAGCCCAGCACTATGTGATTGTCGATCCTGAAGCGCTCACCAAGAACGAGCTGCGGTTCTTTATGACTCATGGCATTACGCCCATCGCCATTCCGCTTATGCAGGCGAGCGAGATCTTGCTTCGGGGCGCCTGAGCTCACCTGGCGACGGGGTTGCTAACGCGCGAGACGGCGCTGCGCTGCAAGGCGGCCGGCCCCTTCTCGTCGCGGCGCTGACACATGAGAAGCGGCACGCCGGTACGTGTCATCTTTCCAACAGCGGACCACCCACCCCCGTGCTTTCTCTGTAAGCATCGCGACAGGCGCGCGCACCGCAGAAAACCTTGCTTGTTCTTATAGTTATTCAAATTCATGTCGCTGGCATGCGAGTTGCGTAGTGGCCGCTCATGCAGTGTTGCGCGCCTTTGACAGGGCGTCACGACACTGAAGCCACGACAGGCATCCCACGTGCAGGCCGCTGCACGGCTATCAGCGAGGTCCAGACATGTTGGAAGAGCATGGCGACGTAGGTGGAACCGAGGCGCCGCTCGAGGAGGTGATGCAGAAGGTTGCCGAGCACAAGGGCTGCGGCACGCACGGGGGCAGTGGCAAGGCGAGTTGCGGCTCGGCGGCGGGTCAGGGCGATCTTCCCACCGAGATCTGGGAGAAGGTGAAGAACCACCCGTGCTACAGCGAGGAGGCGCACCATCACTACGCGCGCATGCATGTGGCGGTGGCGCCGGCGTGCAACATCCAGTGCAACTATTGCAATCGCAAGTACGACTGCGCCAACGAATCGCGCCCCGGCGTGGTGAGCGAGAAGCTCAGCCCCGAGCAGGCGGCCAAGAAGGTGCTGGCGGTGGCCTCCACCATTCCGCAGATGACGGTGCTCGGCATTGCCGGTCCCGGCGATCCGCTGGCCAACCCGGAGAAGACCTTCAAGACCTTCGAGCTGATCGCCAGGACGGCGCCCGACATCAAGCTGTGCCTGTCGACCAACGGGCTCACGCTGCCCGACCACGTCGACACGATTGCCGGCTTCAACGTCGACCACGTGACGATCACGATCAACATGGTGGATCCGGAGATCGGCGCGAAAATCTACCCCTGGGTGTTCTGGAAGCATAAGCGCTACACGGGCGTTGAGGCGGCCAAGATCCTCACCGACCGGCAGCTGCAGGGCCTGGAAATGCTCACCGAGCGCGGCATCCTGTGCAAGATCAACTCGGTGATGATCCCCGGGATCAACGACAAGCACCTCGTCGAGGTGAACAAGGCGGTCAAATCGCGCGGCGCGTTCCTGCACAACATCATGCCGCTCATCTCCTCGCCCGAGCACGGCACGGTGTTCGGGCTGACGGGTCAGCGCGGCCCGACGGCGCAGGAGCTGAAGGCGCTGCAGGATAGCTGCGAAGGCGAGATGAACATGATGCGGCACTGCCGGCAGTGCCGCGCCGATGCCGTGGGCTTGCTCGGCGAGGATCGCTCAGCCGAGTTCACCACCGACAAGATCATGGCCATGGAGGTCAATTACGACCTCGACAGCCGCAAGGCCTACCAGGCCAAGGTCGAAGACGAGCGCCTGGCCAAGGTGGCGGCCAAGCAGGAGGAGCTTTCGACGCTGGCCGGCGAGATGAGCGATATCAAGCTCTTGGTGGCGGTGGCGACCAAGGGCTCGGGCCTCATCAACGAGCACTTCGGGCACGCCAAGGAGTTCCAGGTCTATGAGCTGTCGACGGCGGGGGCGAAGTTCGTTGGCCACCGGCGTGTCGATCTCTACTGCCAGGGCGGCTACGGAGAAGAAGACTCTCTCGAGACGATCATCCGCGCCATCAACGACTGCCATGCGGTGTTCGTGGCCAAGATCGGCGGCTGCCCGAAGAGCGACCTGATCAAGGCTGGCATCGAGCCGGTCGATCAGTTTGCCCACGAGTTCATCGAGAAGTCGGCGATCGCCTGGTTCAAGAGCTACTTGGACAAGGTCAACAGCGGCGAGACCCGGCACGTTGAGCGCGGCGATGCGGAAATCCGCCAGGGCGCGCTCACCGCGGCCGCTTGAGCTCCGGTTCCCGGGAGAAACCGATGACGTTGAAGATCATAGCCTCACAATGCACGAGCTGCTCGGCCTGCGAGCCCGAGTGCCCCAACGTGGCGATCACGGAGAAGAACGGCACCTTCGTGATCGATCCGAAGAAATGCACCGAGTGCATCGGCCATTTCGACGCGCCCCAGTGCGCCGCCGTCTGTCCCGTCGACGACACCTGCGTCATCGACAATGCCCATCCGCGATACCAGGCGCCAGCGTAAGGAGATACCCATGACCTTCACCCTCACGCCCGCCGCAGAGAAATTTATCCGCCTCAAAGGGCGATAAGGAGCATGCACATGGCGGCCATTCTTCAATCCTTAGGCCGGACGGTGACGGCCGGTTTCGCCCTTCTCATTGTCATTGCGTTGCTGGTGGGGGCAACCGGCCAGTCAATCAAATTCGACTGGGCCTATTGGACCTTCTTCATGCGCTGGCTCCATATTCTAAGCGGCGTGATGTGGATCGGGCTATTGTGGTACCTGAATTTCATCCAGATCCCGACGGTGCCGACCATCCAGCCGGTTGAGCACCGCGCGGCTGTGACGAAATTCATCCTGCCGAACGTTCTCTTCTGGTTCCGCTACGGCGCGCTGGCGACCGTCATTAGCGGATTAGCGCTCGCATACATGAATGGCTACCTCCTCGAGGCGCTAACACTCGGCCGCAGCACCATCGCGATCGGCATCGGCATGTGGCTGGCGTTGATCATGGCGTTCAACGTGTGGTTCATCATCTGGCCGAACCAAAAGAAAGTGTTGGGCCTCGTTGAGGCCTCCGCCGATGAAAAAGCCAAGGCTGGGCGTATTGCCATGCTGACCTCGCGTACCAACACCATGCTGTCGATCCCAATGCTCTACTGCATGGCCGCGCAGTCGCATGGCGGCTTCTAGCCTCGCTGCCCGCAGCCGCGAGCCCGCCGGCGAGCGAGCCTGCGAGGGCATCGCCGCTGCGATCGGGAACACGCCGCTCATCAAGCTCAGGCGTGCTTCGGAAGCGACAGAATGCACAATACTCGGTAAGGCCGAGTTCATGAATCCCGGCCAGTCGGTGAAGGACCGCGCCGCACTTTTCATCATAAGGGACGCGGTGAAGAAGGGCACGCTGCGGCCCGGCGGCGTTATCGTCGAAGGCACTGCCGGCAACACCGGCATAGGGCTCGCCCTGGTCGGCAACGCCATGGGCTTCCGCTCGGTCATCGTCATCCCGGAGACGCAGAGCCAGGAAAAGAAGGATATGCTGCGGCTGTGCGGGGCCGAGGTTGTTGAAGTACCGGCGGTTCCCTATTCCAACCCCAACAACTACGTGAAAGTCTCCGGCCGGATTGGCGCGCAGCTTGCCAAGACGGAACCGAACGGTGCCATCTGGGCGAACCAGTTCGACAACGTGGCGAATCGCGACGGTCACATGCGTACGACCGGTCCGGAAATCTGGCAGCAGACCGGCGGAAAGGTCGACGGGTTCATCTGCGCGGTTGGTACCGGCGGCACCCTCGCCGGCGTCGCCATCGCGCTCAAGCAACGAAATTCCGCAATCAAGATCGGCCTCGCCGATCCGAAGGGTGCAGCGCTCTACAGCTACTACACGAGCGGCGAGTTGAAATCGGAAGGCTCTTCGATCACCGAAGGGATCGGCCAGGGCCGCATCACCAAGAACCTCGAAGGTGCGCCGATCGACCTCGCCTATCAGATCCCCGACGAGGAAGCCGTGCCGATCATTTTCGATCTTCTTCAGCACGAAGGTCTATGTCTCGGCGGCTCGTCCGGCATCAACGTCGCCGGCGCGATCAGGCTCGCTCGCGAACTCGGTCCCGGACGCACCATCGTGACGGTGCTTGCCGACTACGGTACGCGCTACCAATCGAAGCTGTTCAACCCGGAATTCCTGCGCGCGAAAGGGCTGCCGTTTCCGCCGTGGCTCGATCGCCGTTCAACCATGCATGTTCCGATCGAAGAAACCTGATCGCCGATCAGAGACCCATGCCGTTTGGCCCCTCTTACGGCAAGACGCTTATCGCACGAGTGCACGACCGGAATATCGCGCAAGCCGGCATCGTGCTGAGCGTACGCTAGCCGGCCGCTGCCGGGGCGCGCGCATCCCTGAAGATGCGCTCAACCATTGAGAAAAAGCCATTGGAGCGCTGCGGCGTCAGGTGCTCCTTGAGACCAAGTTCCGCGAACACCGATCTCGCATCGGTGCGCAGCACATCCGTTGGCGTCTTGCCCTGATACACGGCGAAAAGAACCGCGACCAGCCCGCGCACGATATGTGCATCGCTGTCACCCTGGAACTCGAGCACAGGCGGGGCGCCGGGAGCCGCACGCCGCATACTGCTAGCCAGCCAGACTTGGCTTGCGCAGCCGCGGACCTTGTTTGCATCGGTGCGAAGTGCGTCGGGAAAGGGCTCCAAGTTGCGCCCGAGCTCAATGAGATACCGGTACCGGTCCTCCCAATCATCGAGTAGAGCCAAGTCGGAGCGAATCTTGTCGAGAGCAGGTTCGACGTCGATCTGCATATTGTCCTCGCGGAGCTGACCGAGCTCCACCAAGCAAGCATCATACCGCGCCGACATGCAGTCGGGACCGCACCGACATCGGTGCGGCATGCGGAATCTGGTGGTCACGTCCGCCGCGCACGTTGTTCTCTTTCAAACAGCCGCCGCACTCGCCGCTGTCGGCTGCACCCCAGCGATGTAGGGTTTGGAACAAGCCGACGAAACCCTGTGAAAATCTCCTATCTACCCGAAATCCCAGTGTTTTTATCACCCAACCGACGCTGGCATAGTCGTTGCAAAACCACATGCTGCAACAAGCGAGTAAGGGCTGGGTGCACGCCGACGCGCTGACGAGCGATGCGCTCCTTCCCGCAACCCGTGAGCCCGTTTCTGGAGGAACAGTCACGGGCCGAGTGCGCGGTGGTCAATGGCAATCGGTTCAAAGGAGACTTCACATGGCGGCACTACGACAAATCGCCTTCTACGGTAAGGGCGGCATCGGCAAATCGACGACCTCCCAGAACACGCTGGCGGCGCTGGCCGAGATGGGCCACAAAATTCTCATCGTCGGCTGCGATCCCAAGGCCGATTCGACGCGTCTCATCCTGCACGCCAAGGCGCAGGATACGATCCTGAGCTTGGCGGCTGCCGCGGGCAGCGTCGAGGACCTCGAGATCGAAGAGGTGATGAAGGTCGGCTACCGGGACATCAAGTGCGTTGA
>Ga0299912_10001677_pt1 | contig 17859 bp, 16 predicted proteins | sample RVTome_2_FD_207667 | JGI IMG/M metagenome (GOLD analysis project Ga0299912, IMG submission 207667) | Soil microbial communities from uranium-contaminated site in the Upper Colorado River Basin, Wyoming, United States - RVT95D214 (version 2) ... | reverse complement strand
CGTCATCGCCGAGTAGATCAGCTTCACCCCGATCTCGTCCTTGTCAACCGACTGCACCTGGAAGGGCCGCACACCCTTGTTGCGCAGCAGCTCCTGCAGCTCCTCGTCGTCGCTGGGATCGTGCACGCTGAACTGCAGCATGCCATCGGAGGCGTCGGCGTAGTCGCGCAGCTTGTCGGTGACGTCGCGCTCCAGGGTCTTGAGGCCCGTGGGCATCTTGTCCACGCGGGTGACGTAGTACTTCACCTGCACCGGCACGGCGAGGCCGCCCAGCACCTTCTGGCCCGCCGTGGAGAGCGTGAAGAGCTTGTCCTCGGTGAGATCCAGGCGTGAGCCGCGCAGGTCGCCAAGCAGGCTGTTGAGAGCCAGTGCCACCGCGAGCAGAAGCAGGGCCGCCAGACCGAAGCCGAGACGGAAGTTCAAGCGCTTCATCCGTGCTTCCTCCCTTCCAGCCAGTAGGCGTTCAGCAGCAGGAAGACCACCGAAAGCGTGATGAAGTAGGCGAGGTCGGCCAGCAGCACCACGCCCCGCTGCATGGACTCGTAGTGGCCGAGCAGCCCGAAGGCGCCCTGCATGAAGGAGCCGAAGCCGCCGATCCAGCCGTCTACGGTGGCGGCCACGGGGTCGAGGCCGACCAGATAGAGGAAAAAGCAGGCGATCATGCCCAGGATGAAGGCCGTGATCTGGTCGCGCACGAGCCCGCTGACGAAGATGCCGACAGACAGGTAGAGCGCGCCCAGCAGCAGCGAGGCCAGGTAGCCGCCCAGGATGGCGCCGCCGTCCGGGTTGCCCAGGCTTCCGAGCATGATCGGAATCGGCAGCGTGCCGGCCAGGGCGATCGCGTAGAAGACCAGGGCCGCGAAGTACTTGCCAAGCATGACGTCCGCTGCGCGCAGGGGCAGGGTCATCAGCAGCTCGAAGGTGCCCGAGCGCTTGTCCTCCGCCCAGAGGCGCATGCTGATGGCCGGGATGAAGAAGATCAGGAAGAGCGGCAGGTTGCCGAAGAAGCCACGCATGTCGGCCTGACCCTGCAGGAAGAAGGGCGTCATGTAGAGCCCGGCCGTCAGCACCAGGAAAACGATGATGAAGATGTAGGCGATGGGGCTGTTGAAGTAGGACGCCAGCTCGCGGCGGAAGATGGTGAGGCCGCCGCTGGGATCGAACTTCAGGGCCCGGGTCAGGTTCGCGTTCATGCGCGCATCCCCTTTCCGCCGCCGGGCAGGTGCATGTCCTCGGAGCCGCCGGCCTGCTTGGTCAGGGCGATGAAGGTGTCCTCGAGACTGAAGGGGCTCTCGGCCAGCTCGCGCAGGCGCCAGCCGTGCGTCTGCGCCAGGGCGGCCACGCCCCCGGCCAGGTCGGCGGCGAAGTCCCCGCGCAGCTCGAAGCGGCCCGGTGCCGCCTCGCCCAGCGGCAACAGGGCCTGGAAGCCGGCCAGGGCGCCGAGGGCGCTCTTGAGGTCGCCGGGCACGGCGTCGAAGCCGATCAGCAGGCGGTTGCTCCCCATGGCCCGCCGCTGCAGCTCGGGGATGCGTCCGTCGGCGATCACCTGCCCCTGGTTGATGATGACCACGTGGTCGGTGACCGGCGCCACTTCCTGCAGAATGTGCGTGCTGAAGATGATCGTCTTGCTGCGGCCCAGCTCCTGGATCAGCTCGCGGATGCCGATGATCTGCAGCGGATCAAGGCCCGTGGTCGGCTCGTCGAGGATGAGGATCTCCGGGTCGTGCACCAGGGCCTGGGCCAGGCCCGTGCGCTGGCGGTAGCCCTTGGACAGCTCGTTGATGGTCTGCTTGTAGACGCGGGTGATGCCGCAGGCTTCGCGCACCCAGTCCAGGCGGCCGGCCAAGTCCGCGCCGCTGAGCCCCCGCGCGCGCCCGACGAACTCCAGGTACTCGTGCACGCGCATGTCGGGGTAGAGCGGCACGTTCTCGGGCTGGTAGCCGATCTTGCGGCGCACGGCGAGCGGCTGCTCGCGCACGTCGAGGCCATCGACCGTCACCGTCCCGGCGTCCGGCGCCAGGAAGCTGGTGATGATCTTCATCGCCGTGCTCTTGCCGGCGCCGTTGGGCCCGAGGAAGCCGAGCACCGATCCCCGCTCGACGCGCAGGGAGACCCCATCCAGGGCCACCGTGCTGCCGAAGCGTTTGGAGACGTCACGCACTTCGATCATGCCGAATCACCTCGCCGATTCGCGGTTGCTGGGCGGTCTGGCTTGCTTGGAATGGAGCGCGCGGTCGGCAGGCGGCCGCGGCACGAAGCGGGACTATACCCAAAGCGTGGGCCGAGTTCCAGGGGGACGAGCATTCTGCCGGCCGCCGGAGCGGCCTTGCGGCCCAGCCCTCGTGGGGCTACCCTCTGGCGTTCCGCTGCCCGACCGAGGCCGGCCCCGGCTGGCGGGCAGGCGAGGCGCGGGGAACCGGGGAGCGGGGCCGCGCGCCGGTCGATAATAGGAGGGATCATGGGCATTGACTGGGGGCGCAACGCGCGCATCGCCGAGCACATCTTCGACACCATCGGCCGCACGCCCCTGGTTCGTCTTTCCCATCTTACAGCGGGCACGGATCTCGAGCTGCTGGGCAAGCTGGAGTATTTCAGCCCCTCGGGCAGCCTGAAAGACCGCATCTACCTGCGCATGTTCCGGGAGGCGGAGGCGGCCGGCAAGTTGAAGCCCGGCATGACCGTCCTCGAGTGCTCCACCGGCAATGCCGGCATCGCCTGCAGCTTCGTGGCCGCCGCGCTGGGCTACCCCTGCATCATCGTCATGCCGGAGGGAATGAGCGAAGAGCGCAAGAAGCTGGACATCGCCTACGGCAGCCGCATGGTCCACACGCCGGGCGGCGAGAGCGACGTGGACCTGGCGCTGGAGAAGCTCGAGGAGATCCGCGCGGTAGAACCGAGTCGCTACTGGGTGCCGGCCCAGTTTACGAATCCCGAGAATGTCGCCGCCCACGCGGCGGGCACGGCACCCGAGCTGTGGGAGCAGACGGGCGGCCGCCTGGGCGCCTTCGTGGCCACCCAGGGCACGGGCGGCACGATCAGCGGCGTGGCGCGCTACTTCAGGGAACGCGGCGGCGAGGGCGAGTTCTACGCCATCGAACCGGCCGAATGCCCCCTGCTTGCGCGGCGCGAGTGGGGCCCCCACGGCATCGAGGGCATCGGCGACGGCTTCGTGCCGCTCAACCTGCACCTGCAGCACCTGGCCGGCGTGATCACCGTGAGCACGGCCGAGGCGATCGCGGTGGCCCGGCGGCTCGCGCGCGAGGAGGGCATCTTCTGCGGCATCTCCTCGGGGGCTAACGTGGCGGCGGCGCTCAAGCTGCACGCGCGGCGGCCGCAGCTCACCCGCATCGTCACCATGATCAACGACACGGGCCAGCGCTACTTCACCACGCCGCTCTGCGGGGCCGAGAAGCACGTGGAGGTGCCCGAGCGCGAGCACCCCATGGACGCGCGCACCGTCGGCGAGCTGGACCGCTACCAGTCCGGCTGGCTGATCATCGAGGATCCCCTGCCTGCGGCCTTGATGGGAGGTGCGCGATGACCGCCCGCGATCTCATGGAAAAGCGCGCCCGCGACCTCCTGCCCGACGCCGTGCACTTCCTGCGCGAGATCGTGGCCATCCCCTCGCCCAGCGGCAAGGAGGAGGCCGTCGCGCGCCGCGTCGCCCGCGAGATGGTGCAGCGCGGCTTTGACGAGGTGTCGATCGACAGCTTCGGCTCCGTGGTGGGCCGCGTGGGCACGGGCAGCCGCACGCTGCTCTACGATGCCCACATCGACACCGTGGGCGTGGGCGACCCGGCGGCCTGGCCGCACGATCCCTATCTCGGCAAGCACGCCGACGGCTGGATCTGGGGCCGCGGCGCCAGCGACAACAAGGGCGGCCTGGCGGCCATCCTCTTCGGCGCGGCGCTGGCCAAGGAAGTGCTGCCGCGCGGCTTCTCCTTGGCCGTGGTGGGCAGCGCGATGGAGGAGGACTGCGACGGCATCGCCTTCAAGACCATCCTCGGCGAAGACGGCCTCAAGCCGGAGCTGGCGATCCTCGCCGAGTGCACGGGCCTGCGCGTCTACCGCGGCCACCGCGGGCGCATGGAAATCAAGGTCACCGTGCGCGGCGCGAGCTGCCACGCGAGCGCGCCCGAGCGGGGCGTGAACGCGATCTACGGCATGACCGAGATCGTGCGCGGCATCGCGGCGCTGAGCGACCGGCTCGCGGAGGATCCCTTCCTCGGCCGCGGCTCGGTGGCGGTGACGCGCATCGAGGGCAGCGGGCCGAGCCTGAACGCCGTGCCCGACCGCTGCACCATCTACCTCGACCGCCGGCTGACGGCGGGCGAGAGCAAGGCCAGCGCCCTGGCCGAGATCGAGGCGATCGTGGCCGCGGCCGGCGCGCCCGCCGAGGTGGAGATCCTCGTGCACAGCGCCGAGGGCTGGACGGGCAAGCACGTCGAGATGGAGAAGTACTACCCGAGCTGGACGCTCGAGGAGGCGCACCCCGCCTTTGCGGCCGGCATGGCCGCGGCCGGCGCCGCGCTGGGGCATCCCGCCGAGGCCGGGCGCTGGACCTTCTCGACGAACGGGGTCTACACGGCCGGCATCGCGGGCATTCCGACGCTCGGCTTCGGCCCGGCGGAAGAGGAGTACACGCACTCGCCCGCCGACCGCGTCAGCGAGGAGCACCTGCTGCGCGCGATCCTCTTCTACGCGCTCTATCCGGGTTACTACGCGGGGCGCTAGGGTTCAGGGATGGGTTGCCCCCGGGCGACGAGCCCGCATCTCAACGGCCGCTGCTGCCCCTAGTACATCGCCTTGATCGCGCTCCAACTGCTCTGGGCCGTGCTGGTGCTCTCGCAGCCCACCGGAAAGGCGCCCATGAGTACACCGCAGGCATTGTTGGCGGGGGCGCAGGGGGAGTCCTCGCGCAGCGCGAATTCCTCGGGTCCGGCGCCCGCGCAAAAGCGCGGATCCGCCGAGGTGTTGCCGTTGAAGCCGGTCTGATCGAGCATTCCGGAGTAGTTGGCGGGCAGGTTCTTGTAGACATCGGAGCAAGAAACCAGGACGTAGCCGGCGTACTCCCCAAAGACAGAGCACACTCCGCCATCTTCGGGCTCGCCGGCATTGTGGGTAATCAAGCAGCCGTCCATATGGACATAGGACGAGGTAGCCCAGCTGCCTTGGACCACCAAACCACCGCGGCAGTCGACGATGGTGCAGCTGCGCACGGTCCCGCCGGCAACCGCGTAGATTCCTATCCCCGTATTGCCTGCAAGGATGGAGTTCTCAATCATGAAAGCTCCAGCAGCAACCTCCCCATTATAGAGGTGAATGGCCGACCAACCACTGTTCTGAAAGACGCGGATGGAATCGAAGATGATTGGATAGGAGGCGTACGCCCAAATCGCAGCTCCCCAGCGGGCCTCGTTCCCGATGAAGTCCGTTCTACGGACAATGCTGCCGGTCCACGGAATCGGAATGATGTACAGGCCGCCAGCGTCTGACTCCGCTCCCGTGCAGCGGTTGTTCCTGAACACGCAGTCCTCGATCAGATACGGATGCGTGCAGTGCGCGCCGGCTCCCCTTGTTGTCGTGCTGCAATCCTCCACGATCAGGTTCCGCAATGTGCACGGCCCCGAAAGGTAGAGGCCGGCTCCTGGCCACCCCTGGGCGTTGCCAGCCCGAGCCGTGAAATGCGCCAGTAGATTCTGCTCGTCAAGTTCCCCGCCCAAGAGCACGCGGCCAAGTTCTTGAGCATCAATGACGACTGACCCAGGGCTGCCGCTCCGGCCCACTAGCGAAACCCCCGGCGGAAGGAGCAGGTCGTGCTCGTAGTAGTTGCCTGGCGCGATGCTGACGGTATCACCATGGCTTGCTGCAGCCAGGGCAGCCGCAATGGTCTCATGATCCTCCGGCACTTCAAGCAACGCCGCCGATGCTGCCCCCCCCTGAAACGAGACCAGCAGCACTGCCAGCAGCATCGAGCTAACGGGGGTTCTGCCGCTCATGGTGCCTCCGTCGACGTCGTCGAGAGCCTAAGCTCTCCCGCGGCGATCAAAGGCGAGCACTCGCAGTCAACCTCTCCACACTCGAAGGCGAGTACGAGGATAGCGCTCTGCGAGCCCGTCCAGTCCATCAGCAGCTTTCCGATCTCGGTATGGAACACGTTCTCGCCCGCTGCAGGGAAGAAGAGCCCCGTCATGCCGCGTGCGGGATCGAGTGCTGGCTCCCAGTCGCCGGGTAACTCGACCCAGAGGGTTGCCGCCGCTAGCGTCAGTTCGCCGAGCGCCTCTGGGCAGCTCACCGTGAACTGAACGTCGGCGCCCTTGAGCGCTCCGGCACTGCCAAGGGGTACCTCTATTGTCGCATAGGCGATCCGGTGGCCGCTAGTCGCCACCTCCGTGAACGTCAGCGGTTGCTCGGTGACTAGCAGCTCCCCCTGGGCAGCCCCTGCCAGCAGCAGAAGCAACGCCCCGATCGTCAGTCCCTTGCTCATGGCTCCTCCTTCTCCTGTCAGCAGGTCCTATTTGACGAGGGTGGCCTTCACGACCTCTTCGCGATCCCGGAAGTTGAAACGGCAGAGGTACATGCCCGAGGGTAGGGCCTCGCCGGCGTCGCTCTTGCCGTTGAACTCGATCCGGTGCTCGCCGCTGGGGAGTGCCTTGTCCAGGAGCTGCCGTAAGCTCCCCCTGATCGCGGACACCTTGTAAGTGGACCTTTCTGGCATACTTGGAGGCCAGGAGGTTCCGATGAAGCAGTCGCGATTCACCGAGACGCAGATCGTGGGGATCCTGAAGCAGGCCGATGCCGGCGTCCCGATCGACGACCTCTGCCGGCAGAACGGCATCAGCCGGGCGACCTACTACCAGTGGAAGTCGAAGTATGGCGGCCTGGAGGCCTCGGAGCTGAAGCGGATCAAGGAGCTCGAGGCGGAGAACACCGAGCTGAAGCGGATGTACGCCGACGCCAGCATGGAGCGGGATGCCTTGAAGAAGCTGCTCCAAAAAAAACTGCAGGGCCACTAGACCGTCGAGAAGCCGTGAGGTGTCTGGTGGCCGAAGAAGAGCTCTCCGTGCGACGGGCCTGCGCGATGGCCGGCTTGTCGCGCTCGGCGTGGTACCGTCCGCCGCGGGATCGCCTCGTGCGCGATCAGGCGGTGATCGAGGCCTTGCAGGCGGTGCTGGAAAAGCGCCCGCGCTGGGGCTTCTGGATGGCCTTCGATCGCTTGCGACTGGACGGTCAGCCCTGGAATCACAAGCGGGTGTATCGAGTCTACAAGGCGCTGGGACTCAACCACCGGCGCCGCACGAAGAAGCGCCTGCCGCCGCGGGTGAAGCATCCGCTGGTGGTGCCAGCCGAGCCCAACGCGGTCTGGGCGCTCGACTTCATGCACGACCGCCTTTATGGGGGCAGAGCTTTTCGCACGCTGAATGTCCTCGACGAGGGCGTCCGGGAGGCACTGGAGATCGAGATCGATACCTCGCTTCCAGGCGAACGGGTGGTGCGGGTCCTGGAGCAACTGACGGAATGCCGAGGCAAGCCCGCGGCCCTGCGCTGCGACAACGGGCCGGAACTAATCTCGGGCGTGCTCGCGGAGTGGTGCACGAAGAATGGCGTCGAGCTGCGGCACATCCAGCCCGGCAAGCCGAACCAGAACGCTTACATCGAGCGCTTCAACCGCAGCTACCGCGAGGAGGTGCTCAGTGCCTACCTGTTCGAAGATCTCGACCAGGTGCGGGAGATCTCGTGGCACTGGAAGCGGGAGTACAACGAGGAGCGGCCTCACGACGCCTTGAGCAAGGTGCCCCCGGCGGTCTACAGGGAGGCCCTGGAAGCTGGAAAGTCCACTTTCAAACGGTCCACTTGACGGGGGAGCTTACGGAAGACCCACCGCGCCAATCGTCGGATCGGAGCCAGGTCAAAGAGAAGAGCATCTGCTTCCTGACGCTCTGCACTCACCGCTCCAGCTACTTCATGAACCGGCAACATGTCCTTTTCAGACGGGCCTAGGAACTGGGCGGCGCGGCGGGCAGGACGGCGATGCCCGGCCCGTTCGCATCGAGCGCGGCCATCTCCGTGAGCGTGAGGAAGCGGTAGCCCCGCGCGATGAGCACGGGCAGCACGCGCTCGAGCACCGCGAGCGTGCGCTCGGGGTCGCCGTCGCCGTCGTGCAGGATGATCACCCCACCCGGGAAGCTGCGTTCGAGGACGAAGTCGGCGATCAGCGCCGGGCTCTTCAGCACGAGGTCGTGCGGGTAGACCGAGCCCAGGGCAAGGCGATAGCCCTCCGTTTCGAGCTGCTCGATCATGCGGTCGTTGAACCAACCGCCACCGGGGCGAATCCAGTTGCTCGCCGCGCCACTCTCCCCTTCGATCAGCGAGTCCACCTCGGCGAGTTGATGCATGAAGTCCGCTGGCTCCAGGCCGATGGAGGCCTCGTCGTGGGCCAGGTGGTTGGCCAGCTCGTGGCCCTCGGCGCGCATGCGCGCGAGCAGGGCCTCGTTCCCGGGCACGCGGTCGCCGATGAGGAAGAAAGTGGCGCGCACGCCGTGGCTGGCGAGCAGATCCAAGATCTTGGGGGTGACCACCGGGTCGGGCCCATCATCCAGGGTCAGGGCCAGGACGGGCCGCTCGGTCTCGACGTAGAAGAGCACCTCGGGGTTGGCCCGCGCCACCGCGTGCAGCAGGGGCCGCGGCAGGAAGTAGAGCAGGGCCGCCGCGGCCAGGCCGAGAGCCAGCAGGCCAGCGGCGCTGAAATGGTGCCAGCGCTTCATGAACGCTCCGGGAACGGGGAGGCGCGCGGATGCGCCACATGAAGATGGGGCCACTGCCGCCCGCCCGCAAGCTGTTTCACCCGCGGGAATCCGGCGCGGCCTCCCCTCGCTCTGGACCCAGCCCGCCCCCGGGGGCGGCCATGACGGTCGCACGCTCTCGAACTTGCCCCGAAACAACTAGGAGGAGCCCTCGGGCTCGCCCGTTCTGCCACGCAAGCTCGCTCGCTTCCGGGTTGCGCGCGTTTGTCGCGCGCAAGAGGAAGCGAGCGAGCTTCTAGAGCCCCAGCGCGCGCACGGCGTCGGCGAAGCCCTCGGGACGCACGTAGACGACGTAGCCGTAGCTGCCCTGGCCGTCGTTCACCCCGTTGGACGCGTAGACGTTCACGCCCGCCTCATAGAGCTTCAGATGCACCGCGACCAGGGCGCCCAGCTCGTCATCGCCTTGGATGAGCAGGGCCTGCTGGGGCGCGCTGATCGCGAAGCCCCCGCGCTCGGCGGCGCGGGCCAGGCCCGCGGGATGTTCGGGGAAGAGCACGAGTTGCGTGGCGTTGGCGCCCACCGGCACGATGTTGAAGGCGAGTAGGTTGACCTCGGCCGCCACCAGGCTGGTCAGCAGGCGATAGGCTTCACCGGGACGGTCCTCGACCATCGTGTAGTAGTACTCGACGGGCCGAATGCGAATGGCCATGCGCCTCCTTCGGCGGCTCGACCGCGGCGATCCGCATGGCGCTGGTCCCTTCGCCCTCAGTCCTCGTCACGTCCCTTGTCGCGCCACTGTTCCTCCTGCTTGATCTCCTTCAGCTCGTGGAGCTGCATGGAGATGACGAAGAGCAGGATCACGCCGGCGGTCTGCAGCATGCTGAGTGGTTTGGTGTCCGGGAACATGCTCGCGCCCAGCACCTTGAAGAGCTTCTCCCAGAGAGCCAGGGCAGCCAAGAGAAAAGCAACGATGAAGAGAACGCGGGTGGCCATGCTGCTGAGCCTGGTCATGGTGGCCTCCACGGATACTGGGTGTGCGTGTCCCGCAGGATCGCCGCGGCAGGCCCCAAATCCATGGCGCCTGTCACCTGGGGTGATTATACCGGGAATGTAAGCGTTTTGACAGACTGACCTTAGGCCGCGGCCGGAAGGGGGGCGGCGTTGACAGGGGCGGGCGGCCCCGCCACACTGGCGCCGCGAGTGTGCCGTCAACCTCGGGGTGATGCATGAAGGGCAAGTACTTCGGCCGGGCCATCGCCGCTCTCGGACTGCTGCTGCTGCTCTACACGCTCGTGTTCTACGTCCAGGAGGCCGTGCGCCTGCGCGGCTGGCTGGGCGCCGGCGCGAATCGCAGCGAGATGGGCTACGAAGGCGCGGACAGCGTCCTCGTGCTGTCCAAGGTGGACGCGAGGGACTTCCCGACCGGCCCGCTGCCGGCCAAGGGCGACACCCTGATCACCTTCGCCACGGCCGCGGGCGACACCCTGGACCGGGCGGGGCAGGCCGCCTTCATCGCCGAGCCGGGCGATCGCGTGGACCTTACGCTGCGCCACCACGGTCGGATCCTGAACGCGACGATGCACTACGGCCGGCGCCAGGCCCTGGACGTCACCTGGGTGGCTACCCTCGAGATCACCCGCGTCCTCATCACGCTGGGCTTCCTGCTCGTGGGGCTCTGGGCCGTGACCCGCCGGCCCGACCAGGCCGGCGTGCGCGCGCTGGCCATGTTCAGCTTCGCCATGAGTTCGCTGATGCTCAGCGGCGTGCAGATCGGCCTCGCCCGCTTCCCCGCCTTCACCATTCCTGGACAGCAGGCCATTGACGCCGTGCTCGGCACTATGATCCTCAGCTTCGGCGTCTTCTGGCTCAATCTCCAGCTCTACTTCCCCACGCCGCTCGACTGGGTGCGCCGGCGCGCGCTGCGGGCGCACCTGTTGCTCTACTCGCTGCAGGTGATCGGCCTCGTACTGACCTTCACCGAGCGGTCGCACGCGGGAGTCCTGGTCTCGGTGCTCATTTCGATCTACACCTCCGGCGGCTTTTTGGTCCTCTTTCTGCGCAAGCGCGCCGCCAAGGAGCCGCTGGTCAGGCGCCAGCTCTCTCTCGTCACCTGGGGCAGCGGCGTCGGCCTCGGCATGCTGTTCATCCTGGTGGTGCTCGGCGCCGTCGGCGTGTTGGGCAAGTTGCCGGAAATGGTCAGCATCGGGCTCGTGCAGCTCGCTTTCCTGGCCCTGCTGCTTTCGCCGATCAGCTTCGCCTATGCCTTCGGCCGCTATCGCCTGCTCGAGGTGGAAGGCCGCCTGCGCCGCGGCACGCGCTACCTGCTCGTGACGGGCGTGCTCCTCGCGCTGTTCTTCGCCCTGCTCTACGGGATCAGCAGCTTGCTCCTGGGCGGGCTCAAGCTCGAGGGCCGCTCGCCGACCCTGGCCGTGGCGCTGCTGCTGGCGCTGGGCGTCACCCCCCTGCACCGGCGCGCGCAGAGCGCCTTCGCCCAACGCATGTACCCCGAGCAGCGGCGCCTGCGGGACATCCTCGACGAATTCCACGCCCGCGCGGCGACGCTCGCCGACCGCGGCAGTCTCTTCGCCCGCCTCGAGCAGAGTCTGCGCGAGGGCCTGCACATCACGGCGCTGGTGCCGGCCATGGCCGAGGCCAAGGACGAGCCCCTGCTCCTGCCCGGCGATGAGCCCCTGCCTTTCGACGAGCGCGGCCAGCTCATGCGGGCGCTGCGCCAGCGCCGCGAGCCCCTGCTCGTGGACGAATTGCGCGCGAGCGGCCGCCTGGTGCTCGCCGACGCCGAGGACGCCTGGCTTGCCACGCGGCGCATCGGGGTGATCCTGCCGCTTTCCCTGCACTCGGAGCTGCAGGGATTGCTCTTCCTGGTCTGCGATCGCGGTTGGGAGGGCCTCAGCGTCGCGGGGCTCGAGGAGCTGCGCGCCCTCGGCAGCCAGGTGGCACTGGAGAGCGAGAACCTGCGCCTTATCGAGGAGACCCTGGACAAGCGCCGCCTGCAGGAGCAGCTCGACATGGCGCGACGCGTCCAGGAAGGCTTCCTGCCGCGCAGCCTGCCCAAGACGCCGGGCCTGGAGCTGGCGGCCTGCTTCCAGGCCAGCCTGGAAGTGGCCGGCGACTACTACGACGTGCTCGCCCTGCCCGGTGGCCGCACGCTGCTGGCCGTGGGCGACGTCTCGGGCAAGGGCGCCGGCGCCGCCATGATCATGGCCAACCTGCAGGCCGCGCTGCGCAGCATGGCGCGCGTCGGCGTGCCGCTGGGCGAGATGGTGGGCGGCATCAACGACATCATCCACGCCAACACGCGCGTGGAGCAGTTCATCACCTTCTTCGCGGCGATCTACGACCCGGCGACGCGCGAGCTGCGCTTCGTGAACGCGGGGCACAACCCGCCGCGCGTGATCCGCGTCGACGGCAGCGCGAGCGCGCTCGATCCGGTGGGGCCGATCCTGGGTGTCTTCCCCGGCCTCGTCTTCGCCGAGCAGAGCGTGGCGCTAGCGCCCGGCGACCTGCTGATCGCCTTCACCGACGGCGTCAGCGAGGCGATGAACGCGGCCGACGAGGACTTCGGCGAGGAGCGCATCGTCACGGTGGCGGCGCCGCTGCGCGAGGGACCGCCGGCGCCAGTGCTGGCCGCGATCGAGGCGGCGGTGACGGCGTTCCGCGGCGAGCGCGACCTGCTCGACGACTACACCTTGCTCGTCGCGCGGGTCACCGCGCCCGGCGGCGACTGAACCCCCACCCCCGGGGGCGGCTTCGCAGCCCGCCCGGCCCGGCCGGCCCGCCGCAGGGCACAAAAAAACGAAGGCGGCCTGGGCCGCCTCCGTGTGCATTAGGACCGAGTCCTCAGCGCTTAGCGCTTGGGCGACTGCTTGGTCGAGCTCTGGTTCTTCGAGGGCTTGCTCTTGGTGGTCGAGGACTTCTTGGTCTGCATCGTAACCTGTCTCCTGAGGCGGCGACGCCCATCGATCCGGGTCCGAGGGGGACGTCTGTGGGCGATTCCGCAGGGCCTGGACGGCCTCAATTCTTGACCCGGAACCGCGGTCGCCCGCTTCGCCACGCCCAAAGCATCTGCCGTGCCGAACAAGGAAGCCGCGGATAGGATGTTTATCCCTTTGTAATTGAATGGATTGCGGTATTGGCGGCCGCTCTCCTTTCTCCCGGCCTCCCTCCCGCCCGTGCAATTGAACGGGATCCTACCAGACGGCGTTGCCTATCTGCGCGGCGGCCCATGGCGCTGGCGCCCGGATTGCGGCGCCAGCCGCTCGACCCGCGGCGCCGGTGTCTGGGTGGCGGCGCCGGCCGCTTGGGTCGGGGCGCCGGTGTCTGGGTGGCGGCGCCGGTAATCCCATTGATTCACACCTGAATGTCTGATAGACTCTACCACCAGCCGGAAAACCGCCGTAACTCGTGATCTGGTAGGAATATGCCATGCAGGTCCTGCTCGTCAATCCGCCCGTGAACCGCCTGTGCGAGATGGAAGTCAACTACTTCCCGCTGGGCATCGGCTACTTGGCCGCCATTGCGAAGCAGCAGGGGCATGGCGTCGGTCTCTACAACGCGGATCTTTGTCGAGAAGCCGTCAGCCCGCTGAACAACGAGCGGCGCCTCTCCAATCACGAGCTGTTCGTGCGGGCCCTCGGCGACGAGGAGCACCGCGTCTGGCAGGAGTACCGCGGGGTGCTGCGGCAGGCCCGACCGGCGCTCGTGGGCTTCTCGGCCACCAGCGCTTCGATCATGCCCTGCCTCAAGATGGCACGAATCGCCAAGGAGGAGTGCGGCGCCGTGACCGTGCTCGGCGGCATGCACCCGACCATCCTCCCCCGTGAGACCGCCGCCGATCCGGCGGTGGACTACATCGTCGCCGGCGAAGCGGAGGCGAGCTTCCCCGCCCTCCTGCGCGCGCTGGACGACGGCAGCGACCCCCGCGGCCTGGCCGGGGTGGGCGGCCAGCAGGCCGGCGAGTACTTCTTCACGCCGCCCGGCCCCCTCGAACAGCAGCTCGACAAGCTCCCCTTCCCCGACCGCGAGGCGCTCTACTTCCTCGACGATCACAAGCGGCACCTGCAGGCGGTCGTCACCTCCCGCGGCTGTCCCTTCCGCTGCACCTTCTGCGCCGGCCGCAACATGCATCTGGGCCGGGTGCGCTACCGCTCGCCGGCGAACGTCGTCGATGAGATCGAGTACCTCAAGCACCGCTTCGACCTCCACACGATCTACTTCTACGATGATGCCCTCGCCCTGAAGAAGAGCCAGATCACCGCGCTCTGCGAGGAGATGATCCGGCGCAAGGTCGATGTCCAGTGGAGCGGCTTCATGCGCGTGGACGGGGTGGACCCCGCGCTGGTGAAGCTGATGAAGGCGAGCGGCTGCCGCACGCTGGGCATGGGCGTCGAGAGCGGGAGCACGCACGTACTCCAGCGCGTGAAGAAGGGCTACACCCGCGAGGAGGCCATTGCCGGCGTCAAGACGGCGAAGAAGGCGGGCATCGACGTGGACATCAACATCATCGTCGGCTTCCCCTTCGAGACCGAGCAGGATTTGCGCGACACGCTCAGCCTCATCGAAGAGCTCCAGGTGCCGACGAACATCAACACGCTGACTCCCTATCCGGGCAGCGAGCTGTGGGATGAGTGCGTCGAGCTTGGGCTCATCGCGGGGGAGATGGACTGGACGCGCATCTCCCAGCACAGTCACTACAACAACTTCACGATGGCGATGTCCGCGGAGACCTACCGCAGCGTGCTCGCCGAGATGGTCGCCGTCGCCGACGCCATCCGCGCCAAGCGCGGTGTCCGTCACTACGCGCATCGCATCGGTCAGATCTGGTACGACGAGGGCCGGGATCCCGCGCGCTTCTGCCGGTACATGGTCGGCAAGGTGGTCGAGAAAGTGGCTCACCCGCGCGCCGGGGGGACTCCGCCCGCAGTGGGGAGCAACTAGCACCGGGCGTGCCGCCCGCCAACCGCACGAAAACGCCCCCGGCCGGAGCCGTGGGCGCCTTGCTTCTCGGTGCGAAAGCGGTGTGCCGAGTTGGCGAAAGTGGGGCGCTTACTTGGCGGCCGCCGTGGCCGGGATCGCGGTGAAGACCTTGCGGATCATGGCGATGGCCTGATCCAGTTCGTCCTCGCTGATCACCAGGGGCGGCGCGAAGCGGATGATGTTGCCGTGGGTCTGCTTGGCCAGCAGCCCGGCGTCCTTCAGGGCGAGGCAGGTGTCCCAGGCCTCGAAGCCCGGCTCGAAGACGACGGCGTTGAGCAGGCCCTTGCCGCGCACCTCGACGATGCGCGGGCAGTCGATGGCGCGCAGTTCGTCGCGCAGCTTTTCGCCGAGGACGGCCGCCCGCTCGTCGAGTTGCTCGTCCTCGAGCACGGCAAGGGCGGCGATGCCCACGGCCGCGGCCAGCGGATTGCCGCCGAAGGTGGAACCGTGGGTGCCCGGCGTGAAGACCGCCATGATCGCCTTGTCGGCCACCACGGCGCTCACCGGCAGGACGCCACCGCCCAGGGCCTTGCCCAGGCACATCACGTCGGGGCGCACGCCCTCGTGGTCGCAGGCGAACTTGCGCCCGGTGCGGCAGAAGCCGGTCTGCACCTCGTCGGCGATGAAGAGCACCTTGTGCTTCGTGCAGAGCTTGCGCACGGCGCTGAGATAGCCCTCGGGCGGCACGGCCACGCCGGCCTCGCCCTGGATGGGCTCGACGAGGAAGGCCACTGTGTTCGGCGTGATCGCCCGCTCGAGCGCCGCGGCGTCGCCATAGGGGATCACCGTGAAGCCGGTCGCATAGGGGCCGTAATTCACGCGGGCGTCGGGATCGGTGCTGAAGCTGATGATCGTGCTCGTGCGCCCGTGGAAGTTCTCGGCGCACACGATGATTTCCTGGCTGCCATTGGCGACGCCCTTCACCTCGGCGCCCCAGCGGCGGGCCAGCTTGATGGCCGTCTCGACGGCCTCGGCGCCGGTGTTCATGGGCAGGGCCATGCCGAAGCCCGTGTAGCGGCAGAGCGCCTCGAGGAAGTCGCCCATGCGATCGTTGTGGAAGGCGCGGCTGGTCAGCGTGACGCGATCGGCCTGCTCCTTGAGAGCGCCGATGATGCGCGGGTGGCGGTGGCCCTGGTTGACCGCCGAGTAGGCGCTGAGGAAGTCCATGTACCGGCGGCCTTCGGGATCCCAGACCCAAACGCCCTCGGCGCGGCTGATCACCACCGGCAGCGGGTGGTAGTTGTGCGCACCGTAGGTGTTGTCCTTGCGGATGAAGTCGTCGCTGCGGGCCATGGCGCTACCCCCTTGTGGGCCGGTTCGTAGTCCAGCGAATATAGGCGGCCCAGGGCAGGCGCACAACCCCTTGTCATCGGAAGGCTTGTGGCGCCGCGCCGCCGAGCGGCAGCCGCGCGGCAAATGCTGAGGACTCAGGCCCTTGCGGGGCCGCTTCCCGGGGCGGAATCCTGGCGCAGCGCCCGACGAATGGACGGGAGGGTTTCCTGTCGACCCGGGCAGCGGCGCCTGCTATGATAATAGAACGGACCTGGTTCGCGGGGAACCGCTGCGGGAGAGCTGCTGCGGGTTCGTGAATTCATGCATCGTCGGTCTGCTGAGTCGACGACAAGGGGAGGCGGGAATGAAGCTGCTTTTCGTGACACTGCTGCTGGTGACACTACTCGCTCCCGGGGCGAGCGCATCGGTCTACACCGTGTATGCGGACGGCAGCGGCAGCTACCCGACCATCCAGGCGGCCGTCAATGCCAGCGTCGAGGGCGATACGATTCGACTCGGCGACGGCACCTTTAGCGGCACCGGCAATCGCGATCTGCAGGTGGACCGGCCCCGCGTGTTCCTGTCGGCGAGCGGCGACCGGCTGGAATGCATCCTCGACGCCGGCGGTCTGCCCTTCGGTGACCTGGGCGTCGATCCCGACGAGTCGGAGACCTTTCGCTTCGAGAACATCACCTTTCGCGCGGGCAGCGCCTTCGACGTCCGTTACAATAAGGTGGTCGAGCTCACCGGCTGTCGATTCGAGAACTGCACCGGGCTGGTCACCATCTGGCCCTATGTCATTCCCTCCGGCAGGATCATCGCCACGGGCTGCAGCTTCCACGGCGGTGGGGGCAGCCTCAGCGCGCATGTCATCACCCTCACCAACTGCGACGTCATTGCCAGGCAGGGCGGCATCGCCGATGCCAGCTACCTCACGGCGAACGACTGCCGCTTCATGGGCAACAACAACTCGGACGGGGGCGGCTCGCTCTTCCGTCTGCAACGCGTCGAGCTCTACGATTGCGTCTACGAGCTTGTGGATTGCTGGTTCTTCGATAATGCAGCCAACGCCCTCATCCGCAACCTCGATGGCCAGTTGACGCTCACGGGCTGCAGCTTCGTCTACGGCAATGGGCCCGGCGGCGTCGACCTCGCCGTCGAGTGGCCGGAGGCGAGCACACTGATCGAGCGCTGCATCTTCGCCCACCGCAGCGAGGGCGGCGTCTTCGCAATCGAGGCCGGCGCTTCCATCCCCCAACTCACGAACTGCGACATCTACGCCAACATCGGCGGCAACTGGGTCGGCCCCATCGCCGACCAGTACGGCGTGGGCTGCAACATGAGCGCCGATCCGCAGTTCTGCGACTGGCCCAGCGGGAACCTCACGCTCTTCAACACCTCACCCTGCCTGCCGGCGAACAACAGCTGCGGCGTGCTCATCGGCGCCGAGGGCCAGGGTTGCACGGATCCCACGGCGGTCGAGGCCGCCCCCGGGGGCGGCTTGCGCTTGAGCGCGGCCCCGAATCCCTTCAACCCAAAGACGCGGCTCTCCTTCTCGCTGCCGGAGGCCGCACGCGTGAGCCTGGCCGTCTTCGATGCGAGTGGCCGCCGGGTGGCGACCCTGCTCGACGGTGCGCCGCGCCCGGCAGGCGAGCAGGCCGTCGATTGGGACGCGCGCGGCCTGGCCAGCGGCGTCTACCTCGCTCGGCTCGGGGCGGGCAGCCTGCGGCAGGAGACCAAGCTCACGCTCCTGCGCTAGTATGGAACGGCCAGATGTCAAGCCGCACTCTCACGCCTGCCCCCTTGGGCAGGCGTTTCTTTAAGGGGGGAGGCGTCTTCGACGGTGAAT
>Ga0299912_10001676_pt1 | contig 17862 bp, 16 predicted proteins | sample RVTome_2_FD_207667 | JGI IMG/M metagenome (GOLD analysis project Ga0299912, IMG submission 207667) | Soil microbial communities from uranium-contaminated site in the Upper Colorado River Basin, Wyoming, United States - RVT95D214 (version 2) ... | reverse complement strand
GTCGTCGTCACGGCTGCGGTCCTGGAAGCGGCGGCTCGGCACCTCGTCAACGCTTGGCTAGCGATACAGCGCCTTGACGGCGCCCCAGGACAGGGCCGCGGCGGGCGTCGCCCCGGGCACCAACTCGATGTAGTCGATGCGGGCGTTGCCGGTCGCCTCGCCTTCGGACACGCCGCCGATCGCCAGCTCGATGGTCTGTCCCGCGTAGGCGCTCAGGTCCACCTCGACGGGACCCACCCAGTTCGGATAGGTGTCGTTGGCCTGGATCAGCGGCAGCGTCCACAGCTCCGCGCCGTCCACGGCCACGTAGGCGCGATCGCCGTCCAGGGGCAGGTCGTCGCTCGTGGGCCGGAAGCTGATGTAGTAGAAGCTGAGCACGGTCGTCTCGACCGGGATGCTCAGGATCTGCGACACCGCGCCGGTGACGGGCAGGGTCTCGCCCGTGCCCTCGTCGTAGCAGATGCCGCCCAGCCAGTAGTCGTAGCTGCCGTCGAAGGCGGAGACGTACCAGTCGCCGCTGTGATCGCCGATGCGCTCGCAGCCCACGTTGGCGGTCTCTGTCCAGGCGGAGGCGGGCGGCGGGCCCTGCTCGAAGCTGCCGTCCAGGATCAAGGCGCGGCTGCCCGCCGGCGCGGCGGGCGCCGCCGGGGCGGCGGCCAGCAGAAGCAGGCCGGCCAGGAGCACCAGCCGGTGCGTCGTCGGGTGCATGTCGAACTCCTCTCGCTGCGGCCGTGGGCCGCGGCCTACTTCAGCACCATGAGCTTCTTCGTCACCGGCTCGCCGTCGACGGTGAGCTGATAGAGGTAGATCCCGCTGGCCAGCCCGCGGGCGTTGAAGCTGACCGCATGCTCGCCCGCGGCCTGCGGCCCGTCGACCAGCCGCGCCACCTCGCGGCCGGACTCGGCGAAGACGCAGAGCCTCACCGGCGCCGGCGCGGGCAGAGAGTAGCTGATCGTCGTCTGCGGGTTGAAGGGATTGGGGTAGTTCTGCGCCAGGCGCAGGTCCGCGGGCGGCGCCTCCTCGGCGGCGACGATGCCCAGCGGCCCCAGCCCGGGGTAGCCAACGCCGTAGCGCAGGGAGCGCGCGATCTCACCGCTGGTGGCGAAGCTCCACTGGACAGCGCCCGCGCTGCTCACCTCGAAGAGGTAGGCGCTGGTGGATTCGGCGATCAGCGTGTTGCCGTTGGGCAGCCGCTGGCAGCCGCCCAGGTGGTTCGAGTAGAAGCCGGCGGCGGAGTAGGTCCAGGTGGGCGCCGCGGGTCCGTAGGCCGCGCCCGGCGTCAGGGCGTAGGTGTAGGTGCCGTCGTGGGGCGGCACGATCTCGGCCACGATCGAGCTGTTCGTACCCTCGCGGTTGTTGAAGGCCAGGATGTTGCCGGCGCCGGGACAGTCGGCCGGGATCCAGGTTGAGCAGTGCACCACGTTGAAGTAGTGCGGGCCGGAAGCGCGATAGTTCGCCGGATTGCCCCAGCGGTAGAGGATGTCGCCGCCCCGCCCCGCGTTGCCACCCGTGTGCCCGGCGGCCTCCGCCGTCGTCGTGCTGTGATCGATGACGTAGAACTCGTCCAGGTTGTGCGAGGAGATGACGATCTGGTCCAGCTCGGGGCTGTAGCTGACGGCGTTGATGTGGGTCCAGTCGCCGCCGAGCATGCCGTTGCCGACGTTGATGTCCATCAGCTCGGGGTGATCGGCGACGATGCCGTAGTTGGCCTTCGTCGGATCGTGGTCCTGGATGAGATGGTCCCAGAAGCGCCAGGTCCAGACGATGTTGCCGGTCGTGGCGCCGGTGGGCTCGACCTCGACGATGTGATCCGGCCAGATCTCGATGCTGTGGTCCAGGCCCGCCGCCACGGCCTCGGCCGCCAACTTGCGCTCCCAGGCGATGAGCAGGACGTTCCCATTCGGCAGCGGCTCGATGTCGTGGTGCGAGCGCACCAGGTTGCTGCTGTACCAGTACTCCCAGGCCAGCGTGCCGTCGGCCGCGCGGCGCTCGACGATGCCCGCGGCGCCGCCACCGTTCAGGCTGGAGTTATTCGAGAGCGCGGGGCGGAGCACGCTGCCGTCCTCGAGCAAGTAGGCCGAGTAGCCGCCGGGGCGGGCGTGGATCCAGGTGTGGACGACGGCGTTGTCCATGTCGAGAAGGTAGCTGCTATTGCCGCCGTTCGGGCTCCAGAGCGTGTAGCCCGCGTAGGGCGTGGCCAGGGCGGCGGCGGTCGGCAGCAAGCTGCCGGCCGCGACGAGGATGAAGAGCAGGTGGTGGCGAAGTGTGCGCTGCATGCTGCTGCCTTTCCCGAGCTGCGCGGGCGCCGCCAGCGGCGGCGCCCGTCCGGTTCTGTCCCTACTTGATGATCAACAGGCGGCCCGCGGCCGTCTCCCCCGCCGCGCGGAGCCGATAGAGGTAGACGCCGGCCGCCAGGCCCGCCGCGTCGAAGCGCGCGCTGTGCGCACCCGCGGCCAGCTCGCCGTCGACGAGCGTGGCGATGCGCCGGCCGCCCACAGCGAAGACCTCGAGCGTGGCCCGCCCGGCTGCGGGCAGGCTGAACTGGATCAAGGTCTCGCTCGCGAAGGGATTGGGCACGTTGCGGGCGAGGTAGAGCCGCGTGGGCAGGAGGCCGTCCGCGGCCGTCGAGCTCTGGTTGGCGGCGCCGGGCGTGGGCAGGCTGGTGGCCTCCCAGGCGCCGGTGCCGTCGGGAATGCGCGCCCAGGACCAGTCCGCCTGCTGCGCGCCGTAGCTCAGGCTGTCCACGATGCTGAAGTCCGGGTTGCTGAGGATGACCGCCTCGCCACCCGCCGACAGCTTGAAGGCCGCGTGCAAGCCCTCCTGGGCCAGGTCCTCGTCGGCCCAGACGAGCAGGAAGCCGTGGGCGGGGATCGCCACGCCATCGGGGATCATCCATTTCCCCGGCGAGGTGAAGTTGTCGGACAGATAGAGGCCCCCCAGCGCCAGCTCGCTGTCCGTGCTGTTGTAGAGCTCCACCCAGTCCTCGGCCTCGCCGGCGGGATCGGTGTAGCTGTCGCTGTCGGCCATGAGCTCGTTGACGGCCACCAGCCCCGGGGCCACCGCGTTGCCGAAGCCATTGTGGCGGCCGTGGGTCGGCGTGCCCTGCGCGAAGTCGCCCGTGCCGTTGGGAATGCGGGCCATGGTCAGGTTGGCCGTCTGGGCGCCGAAGGTGACCGCGTCCAGCAGCACGGCCTGCGCGTCCGAGAAGAGGATCTGCTCGCCGCTCGCGCCCAGCTTGAAGCCGGCGTGCAGGCCAGCCTGACCCTCGTCCTCGTCGGCCCAGACGATGAGGTAGGCGCCTGCGCCGATCACGGTGCCCGCGGGGAACTGCCACTTCGTGACGGCCGCGGGGTCGTCCGAGAGGTACATGCCGCCGAGGTCGATGTCCGCCGCGGTGGCGTTGAACAGCTCGATCCAATCCTCGGCCTCGCCGGCCGGATCCAGGATCAGCGTGTTGCTGGCCGCGAACTCGTTGATGACGACGTCGCCAGGCTGGATGCCGCTCTCGCAGCTCACGCCCAGGGCGTCGAGCTGCTCGGCGATGTTCACCTCGCGTGCGGCGATGAAGGCGGCCAGGCCCGGCTTGCGGTGCCCGCCCACGGTGATGTCGGTGCTCAGGTTCTCCTCGAATTGCGCGTCCGTGTACATCTTGCGGGGGTCGGCCTGGACGTAGGGCCGCACGAAGTCCGCCAGGGCCGCGACCTGCGGCAGCAGCCGCGCCGAGGAGAAGTAGTTGGTGTACAGGCCGCAGAGCGCGATGAGGTACTCCTGGTTGAGCACGGGATCGGCGAAGAGCTTGGCAGCCAGCGGGCGGTTTGCCACGCTGCTGACGTAGGTGAGGCCGAGCGTCTCGTAGTTCTGCGCCGCGCCCCAGTAGGAGCCAAAGCTCATGCCCGTGTCCCAGACCACCCACTCCATGCGGCCGGTGGTCTCCTCGAAGTAGAGGTAGAAGTTCCGGCAACTGCCCACGTAGGAGTCGAGGCTGGCCATGATGATGTCGGTGGCGAAGGCGCGGTAGAGGCTGCTCAGGTTGACGACGGGCGGCAGGGCGCTGGCGACCGCTGCGCTGTTGTTCAGCGAGTCGATCACCGCGATGAGGTCGTACCAGGAGGTCGCCACCGGGTCGCTCTTGAGTTCGTAGCGCGCGGTGTAGCCGCTCGGGTCGCTGCCGTACCACTTGAAGTCGGAGCTGGGCCCGCCGAGGAAGCCGTCGACGGCCTTGTAGCGATTGCCGTCGTTGTTGCCGTAGCGGCCCGACATGAAGGTCTTGTCGACGTGCTCGACGAGGCTGTAGAAGCCCCAGTGCTCGCCGTTCAGCGACAGGTCCGCGAAGTTGCCGCGCGGCGCCGGCACGCCCGCGTCCCGGCAGAAGTCCAGGTGCAGCTTCTCGCGGATGAAGGTGGGGTCCTCCCAGCAGTTGTTCAGGTGGACGCCTTTCAGCTCGTCCCAGCGCTGCTCGCCGCGGAACTCGTCGAAGGCCAGGCGGAAGGGCTTCTTGTCGTTGGGGTGCGTGTAGGACGAGTTGCCCTTGAAGCGCACGCCGACGCTGTCGATGGCCACGCCGTCGATGGTGACCGTCGCCGCGAGCATCTGCTCCAAACCGGCCTCGTAGTAGACAACCAGCGAGTCCCACCAGGCCGTCTGGGGAAACTCGATGTTGATGCTGAACACCTGGGTACCGGCGAAGACCGTATCGCCGGCCGCCAATGCGCCCTGCGGAGCGAGCAGCAGGGCGAGGGCGAGCATGCGCACGAGGGGCTTCATGGGGCAGCCTTTCGGTAGGCGGTGGGCCAGCCCGAGAGCACGGGGACTCCGGGCGGCGAGAGGCGGAAGCCTCGGCGGGGGTGGACGCCGGTCGGAGGGATTCGGGTGGCGTTATCTCTGGGAGACAGGCGATCCCGGCCGAACGTTAGGCCCCTTGAGGATGATCATGCGCCCAGTCCCGGGCCCAGGCCAGGGCATTCTCGATGAGCAGGCCGCCGCTGGGCGTGAGGATGCTCTCCGGGTGGAACTGCACGCCGACGATGGGCAGCTCGCGGTGGGCCAGGGCCATCACCAGCTCGTCGCAGTGGGCGGTCACATTGAGTACCGCCGGGATCTCCACCCCCACCAGGCTGTGGTAGCGGCCCACGGCCATGGGGCTCTCGAGCCCGGCGAAGAGGCCCGCGCCGTCGTGCGTGATGCGGCTCGCCTTGCCGTGGACGGGCAGCGGCGCCCGGTCCACGCGGCCGCCGAAGGCCTCGACGATGACCTGGTGGCCCAGGCAGACCCCGAAGATCGGCAGGCGGCCGGCCAGGGCGCGCACCGCCTCGATGCAGACGCCGGCCCGGGCCGGCGTCGAGGGCCCGGGCGAGATCACGAGCAGGCCCGGCTCTTCGTCGGCGATCACCGCCTCCAACTCGGCCAGGCTCACGCTGCTGCGGTAGACCAGCACCCGCGCGCCGCGCTTGGCGAACTCGTCGACGAGGTTGTAGGTGAAGGAGTCGAAGTTGTCGATCATGAGGACGGTGAGCGGCGCGGTCTGGCTCATGGCAGCTCCTCCGCGAGGCCGAGCGCGGCCAGGGGCGCGCGGGCCTTGTGCCGGGTCTCGGCCGCCTCGCGCGCAGGCAGCGAGTCGTAGACCACCCCGGCGCCGGCCCGCGCGATCGCGCGGCCCTCGCCCAGCAGCAGCGAGCGGATGACGATGGCCGTGTCGAACTCGCCGTCGAGTAGGTAGTAGCCCACGGCGCCGCCGTAGAAGCCGCGGCGCGTCGGCTCGTAGCGGCGCAGCAGGCGCATCGCCTCCACCTTGGGCGCGCCGGTGAGCGTGCCCATGTTCATCGTCGCCAGGTAGGCATGCAGGGGATCGAGCCCCGCGGCCAGGCGCCCGCGCACGCGGCTGACCAGGTGCTGTACGTGGCTGTATTTCTCCACCACGAAGAGCGCCTCGGCGAGGCGGCTGCCGGGCTCGCTCACGCGCGCGACGTCGTTGCGCGCGAGGTCCACCAGCATGACGTGCTCGGCCAGTTCCTTGGCGTCGAGCTTGAGTTCGGACTCGAAGCGCGAGTCGAGATCGGGATCGATCCTGCCCGCGCGCAGGCCGCGCGGGCGCGTGCCGGCGATGGGCCGGATGCTGAGGTCCCAGGCGGCCGCGGCGCTCGCCCCCGGGGGCGGGCTCGTGCCGGCGGCGGCGGGTCCAGCCGCGGCGCCCGCGCCAGCGGCGCTCGCCCCCGGGGGCGGGTTCGCGCCCGCGGCGGCGGGTTCAGCCGCGGCGCGGCTCACCTTGAGGGCCGTCTCCGGGCTGGCGCCCAGCAGGGTCAGCTCGCCCAGGCGCAGGAAGAACATGTAGGGGCTGGGGTTCAGCGCGCGCAGGCGGCGGTAGACCGCGAGCGGGTCCTCCTGCAGCGGTGCGCTGAAGCTGCGGCTGGGCACGATCTGGAAGACGTCCCCCGCGCCGATGTGCTCCTGGCAGCGCGCGACGAACCCCATGTACGCGGCATCGTCCATGTCTGTCGCCAGTGCGGCGGGGTCGAGCGTGGGCGCGGCGGGCAAGTCGGGCAGGGCGGGCGCGCTTCCCGCCGCCTGCTCGCAGCGGCGCATGAAGTCCTGCGCCGCATGGTAGTCCTCGCTGGTGCGCAGATCCTCGCCCTCACGCAGGAAAACCGTGGCCACGATGCGCGTCTTGTCCTGCGCGTGGTCGACGGCGAACAGGTGATCGGCGAGCACGAAGCTGTAGTCGGGCACGGGCAGGGGGTCCGCCTGCGCGGCCGCGCGCGGGGCGGCGAGCGTCTCGAAGCACTCGACAAAGTCGTAGGCGAAGGCACCGATAAGGCCGCCGGGCGGAAAGCCGGCGGCGGTCTCGCGCTCCAGGGGGAAGGTGCCCTGGAGCAGGCGCAGGAGGTCCATGGGGCCGGGGGCGCCGAGGCGGTCGCGCTCTTCTTCATCGAGCTCGGCCGCGAGGACGAGCAGCCGGCCCGCAAGCACGACCGGGCCTGCCTCGCCGTCGTAGACGGTCTCGAGGCCGAAAGCGCTGTCGGGATCTTCGAGCGCGGGGCGCAGGGCGGCCAGGAAGCGCTCGCCGCGGGGGGCCAGGGCTTCGAGGGCCCAATCCAGCCCGCGACCGCTGAGCCGCAGGGCGGGCGCCGCGCAACCCAGGCTGCGCACGGCATGCTCGCCGTGCAGGTCTGCGCTCTCGAGCAGGCAGGCAGCAGGGGCGGCGCCGTTCTCGCTGAGTGCGGCGAACAGGCGCAGGGGATCGACGGCGCCGGGCAGGACCTTGACCAGCGGGTGCGCGCGGCCGGCCCGGAAGCCGCCGTTCATGCCAGGGACCGCCCCTCCAGCGCCGCCACGCGGGCCACCTGCTCCATCAGCTTGGCGAACTGGTCGGGGAAGAGGGACTGCTGGCCGTCGCTGAGCGCCTGATCGGGGTGGGGATGCACCTCCACGATGAGGCCGTCGGCGCCGGCCGCCGTGGCGGCCTTGGCCATGGGCAGCACCATGTCGCGCACGCCCGTGCCGTGGCTGGGGTCGACGATCACGGGCAGGTGCGTGCGCTCTTTGAGATAGGGCACGGCATTGAGGTCCAGCGTGTTGCGCGTGCCCGTCTCGAAGGTGCGGATGCCGCGCTCGCAGAGCACGATGTCCGCGTTGCCCTCGTTGAGGATGTACTCGGCGCTCATCAGCAGGTCGTTGTAGGTGGCGGCCATGCCGCGCTTGAGCAGCACGGGTTTGCCCGCGCGGCCCAGCTCCTTGAGCAGGCGGAAGTTCTGCATGTTGCGCGCGCCCACCTGGAACATGTCGGCGCAGGCGGCCACCTTTTCGATGTCGTGCACGTCGGTGATCTCGGTGACGACGGGCAGGCCGGTTTCCTTGCTCGCGGCGGCGAGGTACTTGAGTCCCTCGTCTTCGAGGCCCTGGAAGCTGTAGGGACTGGTGCGCGGCTTGTAGGCGCCGCCGCGCAGGATGTGGGCGCCGCGCGCCTTGACCAGGCGCGCCGATTCGAGGATCTGCTCCTCGCTCTCCACCGCGCAGGGCCCGGCGATCACCGTGAAGTGGCCGGGGCCGATAGGCACCTTCCCCACCATGACCACCGAGTCGTGGGTCTGTAGCTCGCGGCTGGCCCGCTTGTAGGGGCTGAGGATGGGCAGCACGCGATCGACGAAGGGGTGCGCCTCGAGGCTGAGCGTGGCGAGCACGCGCTCGTCGCCCAGGGCGCCCAGCACCGTGCGCTCGCTGCCCGGCATGTAGAGCGGCTTGAGCCCGTGCTCGGCGATGATCGCCATGAGCCGCTCCGCGTCCTCCTTGGTGGCGGATTTCTTCAGGATGATGATCATCGGTACCCCTGGGTGCGTCGCGGCGCCGCCGCGCGTGGCCCCGGCGGGCTAGCCCCGCGGGAGGCAACACTCTAGGCGGGCGGGCTCGCTGCCGTCAATCCCAGTGCGGCGGGCTCTTGCGCACGGCCTTCGGCACCCAGCGAGCCGTGGAACTCAGGGCCACCAATCCGGCAGCGGGACGCCCACCCGCGCTACTATCAGTATCTTGCAATCCTGCACGGCGAGCCGTATAGTCCTTTGCCAGCAGCGATGTCGCTCGCAAGACGCGCTTTGCCCAGGGCTCATCGCCGCCACGGAGGCTGGTCGAAGATATCCCGCATGCCTTCGCCGAGCTATCGGGGCATGCGGACCCGCCCACTTCGCGTTAGCTTGACATGGGTACCTACGAATGAAATCACGCTCGCGGACACTGGCTGACAAGTCGATCGACGCGATGCTTGCGGCGATCGAGGTGTACAACAAGCCGGACTTCGCCTACCGGGAAGAGACCTATTCCATCCTTGCAATCAACGCATGGGAGCTCCTGCTCAAAGCAAGGCTGCTCCAACTCTCTAACAACCGTCTTGGAGCGATCCTGCTGTTTGAACGCCGCCAGAAGGCCGACGGGACTCCGTCCGACAAGCTCTATCGACGCAAGAGTCGCTCTGGTACCCACCTCTCGGTGGGGTTGTTCAAAGCCGTCGATCTACTGCGAGACGAGTTTGGGGATACTATTCACGCCGCTGCACGCGAGAACCTGGAACTTCTCTGTGAAGTAAGAGACAACGCTGTCCATTTCCTGAACAAGGGATTCGATCTTTCGAAGCTGGTCCAGGAAGTAGGGACAGCATGCCTTCGTAACTACATGGTGTCGGTGCGAGTGTGGTTTGGTGTCGATCTATCCAAGTACAATTTCTTTCTCATGCCGCTGGCGTTTGTTGGCGGAGGACATTCGATGGATGCCGTTTCTGTAAACGCAGATGAACGCAAGGTTCTTGAGTATCTACGCGCTAGGATTGCCGCAGACCCCGCGAAGGACGACGACGACTACAGCGTCGCCCTCCGGATGGACCTCAAGTTCGCTCGATCCAAGGCGGCGGACGCGACTCGCGTGGTGGTCACGGATGATCCAGCTGCGACTCCAGTGACGCTTTCCGAGGAGGACATCCGTGAACGCTACCCGTGGGATTACAACATCCTGACCACACGCCTGCGCAAGAGATACGAAGATTTCAAGGCAAACAAGAAGTACCATGACATACGACGCCCCCTGGAGGCAGACGAGCGGTTCTGCAAGAAGCGCTACCTCGACCCGGCAACCAAAGCAGGGACTGGCAAGTGCTTCTACAACCCAAACATCGTCAGGGCTCTTGACCAACACTATGTCCGGGCAAGCTAACAGGGCGATGCAGCCGGACGGCCGCTTCGCGACCGCCGCTGATCGCCAGGGCTTTAGGCTGTATAAGGGGGGTGGGGGATGGTTCTAGATCAATGTCCACATTGCGGCGTTCGACATGTACAAACGACCGCCCGATTCTCGGAGCCTTTGAACGCTCGTACCCAGGCCGTGGTTTGGAGACTCGAGCGCTGTCAGAACCAAGCCTGTCAACATCTGGTACTAGTTCAAGTCGCCCATAGCGGAGAGATCCAGCAGATCTTCCCGTTTGCGGCCTACGAACTGGACTCCAAAGCCACGATTCCCGCCGAAATGCGCGACGACTTTCGCGAGGCGGGGCTTTGCTTGGGAGCCGGCTGCTTCAAAGCCTCGCTTGTGATGAGCCGTCGTGTGTTGCAGCGCTGCCTTAAGGAGCAGGGCTGTACGCAGAATCAGCTTATCGATGCGGTTGACCATGCCCTCAAGAACAACATCCTGCGAAGGGCGTTTCATCCGCTTGCGGAGGAAATTCGGCAGTACGGCAACCTTGGGGCACATCCCGATGATGACCAGCTTGCCAGTGCCAATCGGGAAAGCGCGCACCATGTGCTGGAGTTCGCTCGCCTGCTCATCCACGAGTTTTACGAAGTGCCTGCATCCGCAGCATTGCTAAAGCAGAACCGGAAGGCGAAATTGCCATGAGCGGGTCCTCCAGCGGTCTAACAACGGCGGGCACCGGACGCGCACACGGAACCGCACGCCGGTGACGCAGGGCGCTAGCTAGATAAGGAGGCACATGACGTCGACGAGGGACCTTGAACAAGAGCGGAGAGAGCTCCTACGGCAAATCGAGGCGGCGCTCTCTGCGGAGGTGCGGTTGCGCCTTCAGGCGGCAAGCCGCCTGCCGCAGGAACCCAAGGTCATGTTGTCCAATAATGAGATGGGATCCGAGTATGCCGACAAGGGGTGAGATTCAGGATGCCATCGTGCGGCTGAAAAGCGCATCACAGGATGATGTGCGCCGGAAGTACGTTGCTGATCTCTCGGCACACACAGGACGAGACACGATCGTGTACGCATCTGCGTTCACCTTGAAGGGTCCGGCCGTACCTCCCATTGCCCTGTCCCTCACGCTCGACGACCTTCAGGGCTTCATGGCTTCGCTCCACGGCCTAAAGGGCGAGGCCCTCGATCTCATTCTTCACAGCCCCGGCGGGTCCATGGAGGCAGCCGATCAACTCGTTCAGTACCTGCGGGCCAAGTACAAGCGCATTCGCGCCATCGTGCCTCAAAACGCCATGTCCGCATCAACCATGATCGCCTGTGCATGCGATTCGATCGTCATGGGCAAGCACTCGGCGATCGGCCCCATCGATCCCCAGGTTACGTTCCCTACTGCCTCGGGAGCCTTCACAGCTCCGGCGCAAGCGATCCTCGACGAGTTTGCGCAAGCGAAGAGGGAGATAGCTGCCGACCCCGCGACGATCCCGCTTTGGGCAGCTAAGGTTCAGGCATACCCGCATGGCCTTCTGACCATGTGTGACACGACATTGACCTTGGCGCGCGAGAAAGTCCGCGAATGGCTTTCAGCATACATGTTCAAGGACGATTCAGCCCAAGGGCCGAAGAGTACCTCAATCGCCGAGTGGCTCGGGGACGCAAAGGAGCACAAGACACACGGCCGGCCGATATCGATTGCACAGGCGCGAGAGAAGGGGCTAGTCGTTGAGAGCCTAGAGGACGATCAAGAGCTGCAGGAGCGCGTGCTCTCCGTGTTCCACGCGATCATGGTGACTTTCCAGGTGACCGGGTGCGTGAAAATGGTCGAGAACCAGAATGGCAAGGGCGTCTATACCACCATGCAGATTGCGGCTGTCGCTGTGCCAGCCGGTGGGCAAGCTGGCTAACTACTACATCCAGCGGACGGGGCTGCGCGTCCCCCTGATGCTGAGCGATCTACAGCACTTGCCGCCACTCAACAGGAAGGCATAGACGATGCTGTCCAGGACCCGGAAGCCCGGTACATGCCGGACGCTTCTGCCAGCCCGACCGACACGTTGCTCATCAGCGCAGCTTCCAGTACGGACGATTCCTCACGCCTGGTTGACCCTAAAGCGCAGTACTTAGGGATACTAGCATTGCTGAGGCGGTGTCGAATGCTAGTGGTAGCGCTGCCCCTGCTGGGCATGGGGACGCAGCCACAATCGTCGTTTGAGTTCGTGCCGGTGCCGGCTGAACGCGGAGGGAGCATGCCTATGGCTCCTGTGCTATTGCTGGTGGCCTTTGGGCTGGCGCTGGGAGCGGTTGTTCTCTACCGTTTCGGCTTGAGAGTGTCCAGGCGTTTGGAGGAGCGGAAGAGGCGACAGCTCATTGAGCTGCAGCACTATGTCGATGGGTACAATCCAGACTTCACTCTGCCGGACCGCGGGGCGTCTCAGCAGTCTGAGATGCTAGAAGAGCTAAAGGAGCGAATGCACTACCTGCGGACAGCGGGGCCATCTCCCTTCAATGGCTATAGCCTTGAGCACATTTGGGACGACATTTGCCGCAGATGGACCCCTGGTTTCGCAGGGATCGGGGAACGTCTGAAGGATGAGAAGAGCTGGTACTTCAAGTTCGGGAGTGATACGCCACCATGGAAACACAGCCCTCAACCTCCGGGATCACAACCCAGGCGAGAACCGATACCCCCGGCGGTCAAGAGGGAAGTCTGGCGGCGTGACCAAGGTCGGTGTGTGCAGTGTAGCTCTCAAGAGCAGCTGGAGTTTGACCACATCATCCCGATTTCCAAGGGTGGTGCGAACACCGCCCGCAATCTCCAGCTGCTCTGCGAATGGTGCAACCGCAGCAAGGGCGCAAGCATCCAGTAGTCTACTGACCTCCTCTCTGAAAACCGGAGCGTTGTGCGATGTCCAAGCCCGATGAACACTGGCACACTCGGGAAACGTATCGCTCCATGATCGGGTTCGGCCAGGGGATGCTGCGCTTTACGTTCCTTGCCAACGGCGCAGCCATCATCTCGATCCTCACCTTCCTAGGTGACCTCAACGCTAAGAGCGTCGAGGTGCCGAACATGAAGGGCGCGTTGGCTTTCTTCCTCGCGGGGGTCCTTCTCTCGGGCCTCGCGACCATTACCACCTATGTCATTCAGTTCATGCTCTACAACGAAACCATCAACAACATTGACGCGAAAGGCTGGGGCTCTCACGTTCGGTGGCTGCATGCCACTCTGGTGCTGGTCGTGCTCAGCATGATTGCCTTTGCGGTCGGCGCTTTCAGTGCCGTTTCGAGGCTGCAATGAGCGTGAGGCATCTAACCAGCCACTCCACCCGACGCTTTCGGCTCTAGCCCGCGTCGGCTCGGGTGAGCGCCGGGGTTGGACCTGCTCTGAGCGTGTTGACATGACTCATCCACGGCACCGCCAAGGTGGAGACCAAGATGCCTGAGCCCTACACCATCCGCGTGTTCGTTCCCGACGGCGATCCCGAGAGCGTGAAGATCGTCGAGTTCTTCAACTGGACTGGCGCCTGCATCGCCCTCCCGCGCTCGGCCTGGCCGAAGGTGCAGGGCCGCTCCGAGTTCAGGCGCTCGGGCGCGTACATCCTCACCGGCTCGGCCGAAGGCACAGACGACGAGCTGCCGACAATCTACGTCGGCCAGGGCGACGAGATCGGCGCGCGGATCGAGAGCCATGCTATCAACAAGGACTTCTGGGACTGGGCCTACGCCTTCGTCTCGAGCGCGCACCCCCTGAACCGCGCCTACATCACCTGGCTCGAGCACGCGCTGCTTCAGCGTGCGCAGGACGCCGGTCGCTGCCACCTCGATAACGCCGTCCAGCCTCGCGAGCCGAGCCTGTCGGAGTCCGAGCGCGCCGACGCCATGGGTTTCTTGCGGGAGATGCTCCGCATCCTCCCGCTCCTTGGCGTTCGCGTCTTCGAGAAGCCCGTTCCGGTCGCAACGCCAGGTGTTGGATCCCCCACCTCTCCGCGGGCCAACAGTAGCCACGATGAACGCGACACGATTGTCGTCCCAGCAAGAGTGGACGGATTCCTTGAGACCTTCCTGGGCGAGGATTGCTGGTACTCCATCCGCATCGGCGGCGGGATGCTCAAGAAGATCCGGTACATCGCGGCGTATCAAAGCGCCCCGGTCTCGGCGGTCACGCATCTGGCACCCGTGAAGGAGATCGTCCCCTACGGGGATGCTGGGAAGTACAAGCTCATCTTTGCGGAGCCCGCCAGGCAGCTGCCGAGCCCGATCCCCTTCGGCGACGCGCCGCCGGGGTCGATGCAGGGGCCGCGCTACACGAGCCTGGCCAGGCTCCATTCCGCCAGGAAGGTCGCCGATCTGGTCCTCCCCCCGAAGGAGCAGCTAGGCGATTGACCAATGGCGGGATCGCCAGCGAGCTTGTCCGTGCGCTTCCGTCGCCCTGTTGCATCCTCCCAGTGAGTATGATCTTGTTGGTCCCCGGCCGGCTGCGAGCCGGCCTGGAGGAGTTCCGGCATGCCGCGTGACGAACATCCCCCCGCACTCTCCGAGGGCGGCCAGTTCCTGATCTACCAGGACGGGGCCACGCGCCTGCAGGTCCGCCTCGAGGGGCAGAGCGTCTGGCTCTCCCAGCGGCTGATCGCCGAGCTGTACCAGGTGTCCGTGCCGACAGTAAACGAGCACCTGGCCAGTATTTACGGGGAGAGCGAGCTCGACGCCGGGGCAACCATTCGGAGTTTCCGAACAGTTCGCCGCGAGGGCGCGCGCGACGTCTCCCGCTCCATCGAGCACTACAGCCTCGAGGCCATCCTAGCCGTCAGCTACCGGGTCCGCTCCGCGCGCGGCATGACTTTCCGGCAGTGGGCCACCGGCCGCCTCGCCGAACTCCTGGTCAAAGGCTTTACCCTGGACGACGAGCGCCTCAAGGAAGGCCGCACGCTTGGCGCGAACTACGTCAACGAGCTGCCCTTCCCAACCCGATCCCCTTCGCCGATACTCCCCCTGGCGCCATACAAGGCCCGCGCTACACGAGCCTGACGAGGCTTCATTCAGCCAAGCGCGTTGCGGACCTCTTGCTTCGACCCGCTGGGTCAGCTCAAGGAGACCGAGTCGTGACGAAGCGCGCTAAGAAGCGACCAGCCGCACCTGCGGTGCGAGGCGCGGACCCCCTGGCGGGCGCGGGAGCCGGCTACGGCGACCTCGTCGGCAGCATTGCCGCGTTGCTCCAGGAGGCCCGGCGCACGTCGGCCCGGACGGTGAACGCGCTCATGACCGCCACTTACTGGGAGATCGGCCGGCGGACCGTGGAGTACGAGCAAGGGGGCAAGCAGCGCGCCGAGTACGGAGCGGCGCTGCTCAAACGGCTCTCGGTCGATCTGTCGGCCCGCTTTGGGCGCGGGTTCTCCGAGCGGAATCTCGAGCAAATGCGGCTGTTCTACCTCTCCTGGCCGATTTCGCAGACGCTGTCTGCGGAATCGGAGGCCGCGGGCGGTTCGCGGACCTCGTGGCGGAAACCGCAGACGGCGTCTGCGAAGATCCCCGAGGCATTGTCTCGGATATCCGGGGGACCGCCGGCGCTTCTGTCTCTCCATGACCTGGCCTCCCGCTTCTCGCTCCCCTGGTCCGCGTACGTCCAGCTCCTCTCGGTCAAGAGCGACGAGGCTCGCCGCTTCTACGAGGCCGAAGCGCTCCGCGGCGGCTGGTCAGTGCGCCAGCTCGACCGGCAGATCCAGAGCCAGTTCTACGAGCGCACAGCGCTCTCGCGGGACAAGGCGGCCATGCTTGCCAAGGGCGCCGCTCCGGTTGCTGGCGACGCGGTTCCGGTGGAGGAGGAGGTCAAGGATCCCTACGTCCTCGAGTTCCTTGGCCTCAAGGACGAGTACTCCGAGAGCGAGCTCGAGGAAGCCCTGGTCGGCCGATTGGAGACGTTCCTGCTGGAGCTCGGTGGCGACTTCTGCTTTGTAGGCCGCCAGAAGCGCCTGCGAATTGGCGACGAGTGGTATCGCGTGGATCTGGTCTTCTTCCATCGCCGCCTGCGCTGCCTGGTGCTCATTGACCTGAAACTCGGTCGCTTCACGCACGCCGATGCCGGCCAGATGCACGTCTACCTCAACTACGCGGCCGAGCATTGGACGAGGGCCGACGAAAGCCCGCCGGTGGGCCTGATCCTCTGCGCCCAGAAGAACGCGGCCCTGGCCCGCTATGCCCTCGACAACCTTCCAAACAAAGTGCTTGCCGCCGAGTACCGCACGGCCCTCCCCGACGAGAAACTCCTTGCCGCGGAGATCGCGGAGACGCGGCGCAGCCTAGAAGCTCGACCGACGCGAGGCCGGAAGCGATGAGGCAGGGGTGGAGAAACTCCGTCATGTCCCCTCATGAACTTACCCCCGCACCTTCCGAGAGCGGTCAGCTCCTAATCTACCAGGACGGGGCAACCGTTCGGAGTTTCCGAATGGTTCGCCGCGGAGGCGCGCGCGACGTCACCGTCGCGAAGAACCACCTCGGCGAGACCGAGCTGCGCGAATGGCGAGGGCACCTGCCGTCTTGCGTCGCTATCAGGGGAATAGCCCCCTACGCGGGCACAATTCGGCAAGTAGTGCGCGCCGCGAAGCCAACCATCCGCTTGCACAACATGGCCGGAACTGGTAACACTTGTCCTGTTCTGGAGGTTCCATGCAAGTAACTCCCGACCAGTTCCTCACGTCTCATCGCGTCTTCACCCGTGCGGAGTTGCTGGCGGCGGATCCCCGCCGCTCGGTGGCGACCGTGGATCGCACCCTGACCCGCTGGCGGACGGAGGGTCGGATCGAGCCCCTGAAGCGCGGGCTCTACGTGCGGCTCGAGCCCGGCGGAGGGTCGCTGCCCGACTTCGCCCTGCTCGCCGCACGGATGGCGCCGGATGCAGCGGCGGCCTGGCACACGGCCCTCGAGGTCCACGGTTGCGCCCAAAGCCTGTTCGAGCGCTTCACGTTCGTCACCTGGTCGAATGCGAAGGCGCTCACCTGGCGCGGGCGGCGCTTCGTGCCCGTTCGCCCGCGGGCGGCGCTGGCGGAAGATGGCGGCGAGCCCTGGATCGAGGTCCACGAGCGGGATGGGCAGACACTGCGGGTCACGAGCATCGAGCGCACAATCGTCGACGTGCTCGATCGACCCCAGCTCGCGGGGGGCATCGAGGAAGTCTGGCGTTCGCTCGCCGGTGTACCCGCGATCGATCCGGCGGCGCTGCTTGCGTACTTGACGCGGCTCGGTAACGCCAAGGTCGCCGCCCGCGTGGGGTACTACCTCGATACCCGCAGAAAAGAGCTCGCGGTGCCCGCCGTGACACTCGAAGCCTTGCAGCAGATGCTGCCGAGTCAGCCGGTCTTCATGGCGCGCCGCCTGGGCGGGCGACTGGACGCGCGCTGGCGAGTGTACGTCCCCGGCGAGTTCTCGGGCCCGCACGAGGGGATCGACGCATGATCCTCCGTGGCGACATCGACCGCACCGCCCGGGAAACCGGCTTCTGGCCCCAGACCGTCGAAAAGGCAGTGCGGCTGGTGCGGATCCTCGAGCGGCTGGACACGCACCCGAACACAGTCGGCCAGTGGCTGCTCAAGGGCGGAACCGCGCTGAACCTCCTGCACCTCGATGTCCCGCGCATGTCGGTGGACATCGATCTGAACTACACCGGCGCCATCGATCGCGACTCGATGGTCGCGGCGCGCCCCGGCTTCGAAGCCGCACTAGCCGCGGTCTGCACGCGCGAGGATTGCACGGTCATGCGCACGCCCGGCGAACACGCCGGCGGGAAGTTCCGCCTTCGCTTCGTGAGTGCGCTCGGGGGCTCGCAGAACCTGGAGGTCGATGTCAGCTATGTGGCGCGTGTGCCACTTCTCGGCACCGAGCGCCTAGCCACGCGTTTCCCCCCAGGCGGGCCAGTCACGGTCGCGACCCTGGCCCTCAAAGAACTGGCTGCGGGAAAGTTCTCTGCGCTGATGCAACGCACGGTGCCGCGGGATGCCTTCGATGCCGCCAACCTCTTGGGTCTCATGCCAGATCTGCTGGAAGATGCGGAGTTCCGGTTGGCCTTCGTCTGCTCCATGGCTGGAGGGCGCCAGGATCCGCGACAATTGGCGCCACGGGACCCGGAACCGACCGCCCTCGATCTGCGGCAGCAGTTGCTTCCCATGCTACAGCAGGGCTCACCGGTAGCGCAGGACGCTGAAT
>Ga0299912_10001675_pt1 | contig 17870 bp, 10 predicted proteins | sample RVTome_2_FD_207667 | JGI IMG/M metagenome (GOLD analysis project Ga0299912, IMG submission 207667) | Soil microbial communities from uranium-contaminated site in the Upper Colorado River Basin, Wyoming, United States - RVT95D214 (version 2) ... | reverse complement strand
GGGCGGTCGACCGGCAGCTGTGGTGCTCGTCCTACATTTCCACATTCCTGGAAAGGGACGTGCGGAACCTCGCCCACGTCGGCGACCTGAGTCAGTTTGAGAGGTTCCTCAGGCTCTGCGCCGTCCGCACCGGTCAGCTCCTCAATCTGTCCGACCTGGCCAGAGACATCGGCGTCAGCGTGCCGACGGCCAAAAGGTGGCTTTCCGTGCTCGAAGCCGGATATCAGGTCTTCCTTCTCTATCCCTACTACCAGAGCCTGGGAAAACGCCTCGTTAAAAGCCCCAAAATGTTTTTCAACGATACCGCCCTGGCCTCCTACCTCCTGGGAATTCATGATAAAGAAACCCTCTTCAACAGCCCGAGCTTCGGGAACCTCTTCGAAACCATGATCGTCATCGACGTTCTCAAGAGATTCTTTCATTCCGGCGAGATGCCCTCACTTTACTATCTCCGGACGCGTGACGGCTTGGAGGTCGACCTGGTCCTCGAGCTTGGACAAAAGCTGCACCTCTTCGAGATCAAGGGCGCCATGACTCTCTGGCCGAAACATGCCGAGTCGCTGGGACGCATCATGAACGGCCTGAAATCGTCCATCCTGACGGCCGGGATCATTTCGCGCGCCCAGGGCGGGTTTCTGGTGAAAAAAGGGATATATCACCATAATTGGAAGGACACATTGGGAATCTGATTGGGAGGGTCTATTGTGGCCATGCAATGCCCCAAATGTCATTTCCAGAATCCTGAAGATACAGTTTATTGTGGAAAATGTGCGACTCCGCTTCTTTCCGCAAAAGAAGTTCCTTTCTCTCAAACAGAGACCTTCCAAACTCCCGTTAAGGAGCTGACCACCGGCTCGACGTTTGCCGGCCGCTACCAGGTCATCGAGGAGCTGGGCAAGGGGGGGATGGGGAAACTCTACAAGGTCTTCGACACCAAGATCAAGGAGAAAGTCGCCCTCAAGCTTATCAGGCCCGAGATCGCCGCCGACCGGGATACGATCGAACGCTTCAGCAATGAACTCAGGCTGGCCCGCAAGATCGGGCACCGGAACGTCTGCCGGATGTTTGACCTGGGCGAGGCGGAGGGGGCCCATTTCATCACAATGGAATACGTCCACGGGGAAGACCTGAAGAGCATGATCCGCATGTCCACCGGCCTGACCGCGGGAACGGTGTTGAGCGTCGGAAAACAGATCTGCGAGGGGCTGGCCGAGGCCCACGGCCTGGGAGTCGTGCACCGGGATTTGAAGCCCCAAAACATTATGATCGACAAGGGCGGGAACGCCAAGATCATGGACTTCGGCATCGCCCGGTCGGTCAGAGAGAAGGGGATCACCGGGCCGAGCGTGCTGATCGGGACGCCCGAATATATGTCCCCCGAGCAGGCCGAGGCCAAGGATGTCGACCATCGGTCGGATATTTATTCGTTGGGGATCATTCTGTATGAAATGGCCACCGGCCGGGTGCCGTTTGAAGGGGACACGGCCCTGAGCGTCGCCATGAAGCACAAGGGTGAGACGCCCAAGGACCCCAAACAATTAAACCCCGGAATTCCTAACGATTTGAGCAGCGTCATTCTTAAGTGCCTGGCCAAGGACAAAGAAAAAAGATACCAAACTGCCGGCGAATTGCATTCCGAGCTGGAAAAGATCGAGAAGGGCATCCCCACGACAGAGCGCGTTGTTCCCGAGAGCAAGCCGATCACCTCACGCGAGATTACCCTTAAGTTCAGCCCAAAGAAACTTATAGTTCCCGGCCTCGTTTTTCTGGTTCTTATTGCTGCCGGCGTGCTCCTTTGGCGCGTCATTCCCCCAAAAAAGATCACCCTATCGCCCTCTGCTTCCGGCCGGCCCACTCTTGCCGTTCTATACTTCGAGAACAAATCAGGAGACCCGAAACTCGATAACTGGCGCGATGCCCTGGCCGAGCTGCTCATCGCCGACCTTTCTCAATCGAAATACATTCGTGTCATCTCCGGCGATGAAATGTACACGATCCTCAAAAGACTCGGCTTGGCCGACGCCCGGAAATATTCCTCCGAGGACATCGAGAAGATCGCCGCCCAGACCCGGGCCACCCATGTCCTGAGGGGCAACTTCATCAAAGCCGGTGAGAGTTTCATCATCACGGCCAGCCTCCAGAAACCCGGCGCGGGGGAAAGTGCGAGTGCCCTTCGCCTCGAGGCCCGTGACGAGAAAGACATCATCCCCAAGGTGGACGAGCTGACGCGTCAAGTGAAGGAAGGGCTCAACCTCAGTCCGGCTCAGATCGCCAATGACATTGAAATAGAGGCAGGCAAAATCACGACCTCTTCCCCCGAAGCCCTCAAATATTACATCGAAGGCCGGAGACTCCAAGAGAATTATGAAAACGAAAAATCCATCGCCTATATGGAGAAAGCGGTAGCCATAGACCCCGAATTCGCCATGGCATATAGATCCATGGGCGTTGCACACCAGATGCTTGGGCATTTAGCTGAGGCGCGAAATTACTACAAGAAGGCCCTTGATCTAAGCGACCGTCTTCCTGAAAACGAGCGGTTGCTCATCGAAGCCATCTGGCATTGCGTCGGTGAGGAAGATTTTGCGAAAGCCATCGAGGTCTTGGAAAGATTGGTGAAGAGCTACCCAGGCCATATGCTGGGGAATAGCTGGCTGGGCGCAAGTTATTTCTATGCAGGTAATCTTGACAAAGCCATCGAACGCCAGGAATTCGTCGTAAACAACGAAAAAACCGCAGACCAAGTCACTAGCCTCGCTTCCTACTACCTGGCCAAAGGGTTCTATCAGAATGCGGAGGATATCTGCCGGTCCTTCCTTAAGGACGTCGAGGATAGCGCTTACGTTCACTCGATGTTAGGTTACAGCTATCTTTGCCGGAGACAGTTCGACCTTGCTATTGCCGAGCAGGAAAAGGCCTATCTCCTTGATCCAACATTGAAGTCTAGGATGGGCGATTTCCTAATCAGCAAAGACGACCTGGCCGGGGCGGAGAAAATCCTAGGCAGTGATGCGCTTCCTCTGATGATGATTCGCGGACAATTCAATAAGAACATCAACCTGAGCCGGCAGAGCCTGGAGGAATCGAAAGGGAACAAAGAAAAGGAAAGAGACGCATATATGGGATTGGCGAGTGCGTTATCCATAGCGGGCCATTATGAAGACGCCTATCAGGCTTTTGGTCAGTATCTGAGGCTCTCCGCCGAGTATCGAAAATCGGCAGGGGAAACCGGTTTGCCCTATCTGCCGAGCCAGCAGAAGGCGGATATTTCCTACAAAGGGATATTGCAGGCAGAAATGAAATCCTTTGATGAAGCAAAAAAGACGGCCGAAGAGCTAAAATCCTTGATCGAGAAAGGCATCAACACCAAGGAGCTGCGGGATTATGAATCCATCCTCGGGCAAATCGAGCTCGGCAAGAAGAACTATCCTCAGGCCGCGGATCTCTTAAGCCGAGCATGCGGCCGGCTGGATTTCGAAAATTTCGGCAGCGCGGATGCTTTCTTGCACGCCGGGTACTTTGATTTGCTGGCCCGGGCCCTCTACGAATCAGGAGAGCTGGATAAAGCCCGCAAAGAATACGAAAAGATCACGCTGCTTACGATAGGCCGAGTTTATTACGGCGATATTTACGCGAAAGCATTCTACATGCTGGGGAAAATCGCCGAACAGCAGGGGGATAAGGCGCGTGCCCGCGATAACTACCGCAAATTCCTCGACCTGTGGAAAGATGCTGACGCGGGCTTGCCCGAAGCTGCGGACGCCCAAAAAAGGATGGCCGGGCTGCCTCATTCTTGACACCGATTTATAGTCGGGAATATCATCAAAACTCAACAACAGGGGCACTCGGCCACCCACCCCCTGCGGAGAGGAGGATAAGATGAAAAGGATTTTTCTGATTTCCGCAATTCTGCTGTCGGCCTTTATACTGCTGCCCGCCGCCGGGCCCAACACCGCCGACACACGCATGTTGACGCAGCCGGCCATCTCCCGCGAGCTTATCTGCTTTTCCTATGCCAACGACCTGTGGGTGGCCGGCCTCGATGGGAAAAACATCCGCCGCCTGACCGTGTCGCCGGGCTACGAGACCAACCCCTGTTTTTCTCCGGACGGCAGGCTGATAGCCTTTTCCGGCCAGTACGACGGCAACACCGATGTCTATGTCGTCCCGGCCGAGGGCGGTGTCCCGCGGCGGCTGACCTGGCACCCCGGGCCGGACCTGGTCCGCGGCTTCACGCCAGACGGCCGAGCTGTGCTTTTCTCCTCGCCCCGTCAGGTATTCACCAACCGCTACACCCAGCTGTTCACCGTTCCGGTCGAGGGAGGCTTCCCCGAGCTAGTGCCGGTGCCCAACGCCTTCACCGCCGCTTATTCGCCCGACGGCAGGCGCCTGGCCTACAACCCCATCGCCCCCCGCTTTGCCCAGTGGAAGCACTATCGCGGCGGCACCGTGTCGGTCATCTGGCTCTATGGCTTTGCCGACCGGGCAGTGGAGAAGATCCCTCAGCCGGAGGGCCGCTCGAACGACACCGACCCGATGTGGATAGGGGACAAGGTTTACTTCCGCTCTGACCGCAACGGTGAATTCAATATTTATTCCTACGACACCCATACCCGGCAGATCGCCCAGCTCACCCGCTTTGAAGATTTTCCGGTGCAGTCTGCCTCGGCAGCCGCTGGCAAGATTATTCTAGAACAGGCCGGCTATCTGCACCTCCTCGACCTGGCCAGTTCAAAGGGCCAGCGGCTGAAACTGGGCCTGGCCGCCGACCTGATCGGCCTGCGGCCGCGCTACGCCAAAGGCGACCGCTTCATTCGCAATGCCGACCTATCCCCCAGCGGGGCCCGCGCCGTCTTCGGATTCCGCGGCGAAATTGTTACTGTGCCCGCGGAAAAGGGCGATCCCCGGAACTTGACCAACTCCCCGGCGGTCCACGAGCGTTTGCCGGTCTGGTCGCCCGACGGCCGGCAGGTCGCCTATTTTTCCGACGAGTCGGGAGAATACGCGCTGCACCTCCGCAGCCAGGACGGAAAAGGCGTTGTGAAAAAATTCAAGCTTCCCGGCACCGGCTTCTATGAGGCGGCGGAGTGGTCGCCCGACAGCCAGAAGATCGCCTTCCGCGACAATTCGCTTGCCCTCTACTGGCTCGATGTAACGAGCGGGGCGGTGAAAAAAATAGCCTCGGAAAAAATTTACGGTCCGACCGGGCTGATCAGCCTCAGCCCCTCCTGGTCGCCCGACTCCCGTTGGATCGCCTACACCCTGAACACCACTACTTATTTCCAGACCGTCTATCTCTATTCGCTGGAAAAGGACCAGTCTCTGGCCGTCACCGACGGCTTGAGCGAAGTCAGCGAGCCGGTGTTCGACACTGGAGGCAAGTATCTCTATTTCTTCGCCTCCACCGATGCCGGGCCGGCCAAGCAGTGGTTCGACCTCTCCAACCGCGACATGCGCGAGACTAATACGGTCTATCTGGCCGTCCTGGGCAAGGACATGCCCTCGCCCCTGGCCAAGGAGAGCGACGAAGAAAAACCGGCCGCCCCCAAGGAAGCCCCCCAGCCGGCGGGAAAAAATAAAGCAGCTTCAGGTAAGGCTGAGGCGGAGAAGCCGGCCAAACCCACGGTCACGGTCGATTTTGACGGGCTGAACTATCGCATCCTGGCCATAGGCCTCCCCTCCGGGAGCTACAGCAACCTGCTGGCCGGCAAGGAAAACGAGTTCTACTACCTAGACCGAGACCCCAGCGGCGATGGCAAGCTCCATAAGTACGACCTGGGCAAGCGCAAAGACGAGGTGATCGGCGAAAAAATCAGCCGGTTCGTGCTCTCGGCCGATAAGGCCAAGCTGCTTTATCTCTCCGGCGGCAAGTTCGCCATCGCCGGCCTGGCCGGCAAGATCGAGCCGGGCAAGGGCCTGCTCAACATCGAGGCCATCGAGGTCGCCATCGACCCGGCCCGGGAATGGCCGCAGATCCTCCGCGAGGTCTGGCGCATCAACCGCGACTACTTCTATGCCCCCAACATGCACGGCGCCGACTGGAAGGCCATGTGGGACAAGTACGCCGCCTTCCTGCCCGACCTATCCTGCCGCGAGGATTTGAACCGGCTGATCCAGTGGCTGTGCAGCGAGCTGGTGGTCGGCCACTCCTACAGCGGCGGCGGCGATTTCGGCGACCTGGCCAAGGCCGTCCCGGGCGGCCTGCTGGGTGCCGATTACGCCGTCGAAAACGGCCGCTACCGCTTCAAGAAAATCTTTGGCGGCCTCAACTGGAACCCGGAGCTTAAGTCGCCCCTGACCGAGCCGGGCATCAACGTCCGCGAGGGTGAATATCTGCTGGCGGTGAACGGCGTCGACCTGGAGCCCCCGGTCAGCGTTTACAGCCCGTTCGAAAACAGCAGCGGTAAAATCGTCGAGATTACGGTCGGCCCCAACCCCGACGGCAGCGGCGCCCGGACCGTCGAGGTCGTTCCCCTGGCCAGCGAAACCGCCCTGCGCAACCGCGACTGGGTGGAGTCGAACATCCGCAAGGTGCAGGCGGCCACCAACGGCCGGGTGGCCTATGTTTATGTGCCCGACACCTCGGTCCTCGGCCACGCTTACTTCAAGCGCTACTTCTTCCCGCAGGCAGACAAGGAGGCGATTATCGTCGATGAGCGTTTCAACGGCGGCGGCTCGCTGGCCGATTACTACATCGACATCTTGAGACGGCCGTTCATCGCCTGGTGGGCCACCCGCTACGGGCAGGACATCAAGTCGCCCGGCGCCTCCATCCAGGGTCCCAAAGTAATGATCATCGACGAGACGGCCGGGTCCGGCGGTGACCTGCTGCCCTGGATGTTCCGCAAATTCAAGCTGGGCACGCTGGTGGGCAAGCGGACCTGGGGCGGGCTGGTCGGCATTCTCGGCTTCCCGGTTCTCATGGACGGCGGGTCGGTGACGGCGCCCAACCTGGCCATCTGGACGGAAACGGGCTGGGTGGTGGAGAACGAGGGCGTGCCCCCCGACGTCGAGGTCGAGCAATGGCCGGCCGAGGTGCTGCAGGGCCATGATCCGCAGCTGGAGAAGGCCATCGAGATCATCATGAAGCAACTGTCGGCGGCGCCGCCCGGCCGGCCGCAGCGGCCGGCCTATCCGGTCAAGGTGGAGAAATAGGGCGAGGTCAGCGCCCCGCCGGCCGGCCGGCGCGATAGGCCTTACTGATGTGGTAGAATTATCAGGGGATCTTCAGGCATGCCCTTAAATCCTTCCACTCGTCTTGGACCGTATGAGATCGTTTCCCTGATCGGCGCGGGGGGGATGGGGGAGGTCTACCGCGCCAGAGACACGCGGCTGCAGCGGGACCTGGCCGTTAAGGTCCTGCCGCCGGAAATGGCTGGAGACGCCGAACGGCTGCGGCGCTTCGAGCAAGAAGCGCTGGCCCTGGCCGCCATCGAACACCCCAACATCGTCACCGTCCACTCGGTCGAGGAGATCGACGGCGTCCACTTCATCGCTATGGAGCTTGTCCGCGGCCGACCGCTCTCCGACGTGATCCCCAGCGGCGGGTTGCCTGCCGAGAGGCTCCTCGGCCTCGCCGTTCAGATGGCCGACGCCCTAGCCGCCGCCCACCGGCAGGGTGTCACCCATCGGGACCTCAAGCCGGCCAACATCATGGTCGGCGAAGATGGACGTCTGAAGATCCTTGACTTCGGCCTGGCCAAGTTAAGGCGCGAGCTGGGCGGTTCGGACGACGGGCAGCCCCAACCCCTTTTCCAGAGCGAGACGCTGACCCGGGAGAGGCAGATCCTCGGGACAGTGCCCTACATGTCCCCGGAGCAGATCGAAGGCAGGCCCCTGGACCCCCGCTCTGACCTTTTCTCGCTGGGCATAATCCTCTACGAGATGGCAACCGGGCAGCGGCCGTTTTCGGGGGATAGTTGGGCCTCGCTGGCGTCCTCCATCCTGCGAGACTCACCGGCCCCTCTTTCCGAGCGGCGGCCGGACCTCCCCGGCGATTTGGGCCGAATCGTTTCCCGCTGCCTCCAGAAGGACGTCGGGCTCCGCTTCCAGACCGCGACCGACCTCAGAAACGAGCTCGACGAATTGCGCGGGCTGGTCGTGTCGAAGGCCGCACCGACCCCTCCAACGCGCACGTCTCCCCCAACTCGAATTGCCGCGGCCGCCCGCTCCTGGCCTGATTGGGAGTGGCTGGCCGCGGGCGCTGGGGTGCTCGTCCTGGCCGCCCTGGCCGTCTTCTTCTTGCCCCGGCTAGCGCGGCACGCGGCGGCGCTGCCGCCGAAGATCGCGGTATTGCCCTTCGAAAACCTCGGCCGGCCCGACGACGCCTACTTTGCCGGCGGCATGACCGAAGAAATCACCAGCAGGCTGGCCGCGGTGCGGGGCCTGGCCGTCATCTCCCGGACGAGCGCTCGCCAGTACGACCGGACGGGCAAGACGATCAAAAACATCGGCCGGGACCTCGGCGTGAACTTTGTGCTCGACGGCAGCGTCCGCTGGGAGCGCAGCGCCGGAGGGCCGGGTCGCGTGAGAATCACGCCGCAACTCATCCGGGTAGCCGACGACACGCAGGTGTGGGCCCAGGCCTTCGATCGCATCTCCGACGACGTCTTTGCGGTCCAGTCGGAAATCGCCGAAACCGTCGCCGAGCGGATGGGGGTCATGCTCACCGAGGAGGGCCGGAAGACGCTGAGTGCCCGGCCGACCGACAACCTTGAGGCTTACCAGGCCTACCTGCGCGGCCGGTATTATGTCGGGCAGCCTCACTTCTCCGAAGAGAACTGGCGGCATGCCCAGGAGAGCTTCGCCCGGGCGGTCGAGCTTGATCCCCGTTTCGTTCTCGCTTACGCCGAGCTGGCCAAGGTTCACGCCAAGCTTTACTACTTCCGCGCAGACCTGTCCGAGGAGCGACGAGCCCTGGCCCGGCAGGCAGTGGACCAGGCCCGGCGTCTTGCCCCCGACGCACCGGAGGCCCATCTGGCCGCAGGCTTCTACCATTTTTGGGTCGAGCGCGACGCCGGCGCCGCGCTGCAGGAGTTTGATGTAGCGGCCCGGAGACAGCCTGACAGCGCTGAAGTCCTCGACGCCAGGGCCGAGGCCCTGCGCATGACCGGCCGCTGGCAGGAGGCTCTAGAGGGGTACCGGAAAGCGCTCGAGCTCAACCCGGGCGATTCCGGGATCACGGAAGAGATCGCCATTACTGATTGGTGGCTCCGGCGCTACCCTGAAGCGCTGGACTACGCCAATCAGGCGATCGCGCTGGCGCCCGACCAAGCCTGGCCGTACCTGGCCAAGGCCTTCAACTACTGGAGCTGGAAGGGCGGGTGCCGGGAAGCACGAACGGCGCTCGGGTTCGTTTCAAGCGATCAAGAATGGTGGCTGTGGGCCTGGTTCTGGGAAGAGATGATCGAGGGGAACTATCGCGACGCCCTACGGCGCCTCGAGGCCGCACCCGGCGAGTGGATCCGGCAGAAGATGTGGGCCATGCCGAAGGCCCTTTTAGCCGGCTACGCCCACCTTTCTTTAAGCGACCCCGAGGCCGCCCGGGCCGCCTTCGACTCGGCGCGGACGCTTCTCGAAGCCGAGCTGGCCAAGCACTCGGATGACCCGCGCTACCACAGTTCGCTCGGCATCGCCTACGCGGCCCTCGGTCGCAAGAACGAGGCCCTGCGAGAGGGTCTTCGCGCCACGGAGCTGCTTCCCCTGGACAAGGATGCACTGTACGGTTTTGCGCACCTGTATGATCTCGCCGCCATCTACGCGATGGCCGGTGATAAAGCCGCCGCACTTCGCGAAATCGAGCACATGCTCTCGATTCCCTCCTTCGTCTCAGCGGCCTGGCTGCGAGCCAACCCGCAATGGGCGCCCCTGTGGAATGATGCGCGTTTCAAGGCCTTGCTGCGGAAACACACCTAGATAATACCAACTAACCACCAGGGCATCCTGGCCTTTAAGGCGGCATAATGATTGGGGGCAGGCTCAATGGGCCAGGCTTATATTCGTATCAAGCCCGAGATATAGAGGACGGCGATGATGACGGGCTGGTGGACGACATAAATCAATAAAGAATGCCTGCCGGCCGTATTGATGAATGTCTCCGGCAGTCGTTTTGGGATGAGGCTCCGTTTCTGGAAATAAATCGACTTGCCCAGGGCTGTACCTGCCAGATAGACGCCTAACCAGGGGAGAAGGGGGAAATAATCCAGAGATGTGTAAGTATTGCTGGTGATGCCCAAGGGGAGCAGCCAGTTAAAACGGACCGGTACGTTTCTCACAAAAAGAGCAAGCGCCACACTGAGGCCGAAGACAGTCGCAGCCGCGGCCGCGCAGGCCAAAGGCCTGGATTTTTCAAACATCAAACCATAAATCAATATGCCTATCCCCAGACAATGGAGAATCCCGAAATGGATGGCCGACGAAGAATTGTAGATCATGGTCGCCGCGGTGATAATGACCGCGACTCCAAGCAATTTCAAGGCTCGGCGGATATTGTTCCGGCTTAAGGTGCTGCTGATCCCGCACAAGATGATGAAAAGCCCCGCGAAGAAATATTGGGCTATCGACAGGAAGAGACTGGATAGATTGATCTCGACGCCGAGCAATGTCTTTATGCCGGCCAATTCACTCAAATCATACCCCACATGGTAGAACACCATGAGGATAATCGACAGGCCCCGAAGAAAATCGATTTCCCATATGCGGGCGGAGACGGATCGATCCCCTATTGTTTGCTGGTTGGCCGGGTTCAACTTCAATCAGACTCCTGTGATTACGGCTGCCCTGGCGGCTAGTCTTTGATGAGAAGGGATTATATCGAGTCTTTGTGAAGTTCTCAAATTAGAAATAGGTCTGTTTTTTGCGGAATCCATCCGGGTTTTTCCACGGCCGGAAGAGATGGCCGGTCGAATGAGGATGGCCGGGTTCTCGGATGTCAGGTTTAAACGCTTATCCAACGGGATCGCTGTTGTCTACCTCGGAGCCAAGCCAAGACTTTAAACGGACCGTCAGGCAAGAAAGGACCCGCTTCATGATCGCTGAAAGCGCCGGAAAAACGGCCGGCCTTTGCCGTCGCTCCGCTGAGGACGGCTTCCTGGTGAGGGAGAAAAGGGGACACATCACTTATCTCTCTATTGAAAATGGATTAAGTGATGTGTCCCCCCTTTTCCTTGGAGCAAACACAAGCGAGTTACCTACGGGATACCCAATGACAATTTTATTATCGCATTGGACTGTGGTTCCGTAGGGCGGAGGTCCGAATCCTCTCAGGCGCGCTTCTTGTTTCCTCATTAAATAAGCAAAATTGACTTGCAAAACCTTCAATCCTGTTCAACTTATTTATGCGATTTTCAATTTCCGGCTGGGCGAGTCCGGCCCGGCTTTTTAGACTTGCCGGGCCTTGTGTGGTATAAGGACAGCAAGAGGAGAGGGGTGTTCTCGACTCCTGACGTTCCGGCGCGGAAGGGCGGTTGCCCTCGGGGCGGCTGTTGCGCCGGCTAGTTGTGCATCTCGTAAGTTCGTTGGCATAGTCATAGTCTAGAAAGACGCACAACCGCCGGGGAGTTTGAGGGGGGCGGCGTGGCCCCCCTCAGGGGGTCAGCGGAGCGGAGCGAAGCGCCGAGGGGGGAGCTTGACTCCCCCCTGGAAGTGTCCCGTCTCTGCAGACGACTTGGGAAAGGAAATTTTGAGACGGGACACTAGGAGGGAATATGAAAAGCAAGAGCCTGGCGCAGCTTTTAAGCGCGGCCGTTTGTCTGAGCGTGCTCCTGTCCGCAACTGCGCACGTGGCGGACAAGCAGCAAGCCTTTGATCCGCACGAAGGCTGGGTGAAATCCAAGGACCCCTGTTACCTGACCAAACAGCAGAAGAAATACGCCAAACAGACCTTTGGGGTGGACATGCCCTACATGACCTGCATCCCCCTCAAGATCACGCTGGACTGGAAGGTTGAGGTGGAGTATCAACGCCACCCGCCCTTTGGGAACGACCAGATGAGCCTGTATATGCGGGAGCAATATCCGGCTTATTTGGAGCTCGTCTACGATCAGCAAAAACGGGACGTGCTGGATCATTTCAGAATCGCCGGCCCGGCCCCCTGTTGTCCCGGCGAGGTGATGGCCGACATCGTCAACGCCCGGGCGGCTTTCTGGGTCTGCGACGGACATACGATCAGGGATTGTGACAGGGCCACGGCCTCGAGCGCGATGGATTTTGACCTCACCACGCCCGAGGACAGCGCCCTGGTCTTCAAATGGAGCAGGGATGGCCTGTCCTGCGAGGGCGAGGCTTTTTCCTCTCGCATCCAATACCGGGACAACCCGCCCAAGAAAATGTTGGCGGGGATTCTCTGGGAAAATTATTTCAAGCTCAAGGTCAACGGCGCTGACTCGCTGACCTGGGAGGAAGTCCGGCAGGGGATAGAGGATGAATCTTTGTATAAAGCTTTTCCCCTTCAGAACCGGGCCGTTTTTCCGTCACCCAAGGGGAACCTGGATCATACCTATTCCATGAAAGGAGAAGTCGAACTCTACATCAGCTTCGGAGAAACCGTAGAGGAGATCTGGACGGTGACGATCGAAGGCCGGGAGAGGGATGAAACCGGCCCCCCCATAACCTACAAGGATCTCGACAAGACGACCAAGGAACTGCCGATCGACGTGCAGTTCGACTGGCTTGCCCAGGGCCGGCTCACCCTCAGGAAAGCCAAAAAGGCCCGGTTCTACGATTCGGGGACCATCACCAAGTTCTCTCAAAGCCCGAAAATCATCTTCAGCCATCCGGAGCTCTACGGGTGTGATTTGACTTACTGCAAAGGAATCAAGGCCTTCGAGACCATTAGCATCCTCGAGGGAAGCCCATTGGGCGGGGAAGTGCAGGGTGAGAGCCTGAGGGTGGCTTGGCCGGCCTACCCCTCCCAAGCCTGCGTCGTTTGCTCTCCCCTCAAAACGTATTTGGGCAAGGTCTCCTATCGCCACGAATTCGGCGGCGGGGACGTATTTACGAAACGCATGGCCGAAATGTGGCTGCCCTTGAAGGATGGCCAGGTCAAGACGGGGACGACGCTGGAAGGAGTCGAATACAAAATCACCCTGAAGAAGATCAAATAGGGGGCGGGATGGCGCGTCCCACGGCCTTGGCCCCGGAGCGATTTCATTCTCAGCGTTTGTCTTTATAGTCGCTCCGGCGTCCATCCGGATAATCATGTCGTATTTTCAATTTACAGCCATCCGCTGATGATGTAATATTATGGATCTCCGGGCGCCTGTAGCTCAGTGGATAGAGCGACGGACTCCGGATCCGTAGGTCGGAGGTTCGAATCCTCTCAGGCGCGCTTTATTATCTTCCCCGATATCTAGTCCCTGGGGTTCATCTCCACCAGGACGGTGATGGTGTTGCTGCTCCGATTGTCCGACTTGTCGAGGATGCGAAGGATGTACGGCCCCGGCTCCAGCTCCCTTGGGGCAATGGCGATGATATGATCGTCGAACCACTGCAGGGTCCCTTGATCGAGGTAATCGGGCTGATTGATGGGGTCCTTCCAATCGGGGTTCGACTTTGATATGGTGCAGGCATGAGCTCTGGCCCGTCCTTTGTGAACATTAACCAATTCCACAACGCGGTCGCCTTGGCCGATTCGAATCAGGGAGTCGTGTTTCCCTTTGCGGTAGACGTCAAAATGATCTCCCAATATCGTAAACAGCGTCCCACGCCTGATGGTCTTCGGTTCGGCGGAATCGATGTGCATGAACCCCCTGACGCTTCCGGGGTGGGCCTCACCGACCATCTCCGGACGAAGCACGAAGCTCAGGCGGTTGCTTTCACTTACCTGCGCTGTCCCTTTGCTGATGATGATTTGGTAGGTGCCGGGGTCGCACCCTACGGGGAGCCAGGCCTTTACGACCTCATTGTTCCAACGGATGATCCTGAGGCCTTCGCTTCGGCCATTCCCGGTGAATAAAACCCGGCCGCCACTGGGAATGTGGGGGGGCCATCCTCCGCCCACTGAGCCAAAATACATACCGTAGATCCAGACCTCGGCTTGGCTGGTCACATGGACGCGGCGGATCCAGGGGACCATCCGCTGCGGCGTTTTTTTTGGCGTGCGTTTGCGAATCGTCAGGGGGACGGGATTAGAACCCCTCAGACGGTTTGGAATTCGCACCATTAGGCTATACGTGTCGGGGGGGATATCCTCCGGAACTTCGACCAGGATCTTATCAGCCCTCCAGCGGAGCACGGGGAAGTGGTATGTTAGATACCGTCTATTCACCACCCGGTACACTTCCACTACCCAAGCCCCCTGTTGGTCCCCGAAGCCGTTCCCCAAAATCTCAAATGATTCGCCCTGAACCGCATTCGCCGGGTTGATCGAATCAATGTGCTGGGCGCGGACCGGCGTGGAAAGAATCAAGAGCAGACTCAGGATTCCGCCGATTGTGATGATTTGTTTCATTGCAGGCATGTTATCTTGAGCTGCAGGTTGATGTCAATGAGCTTTACACCTTGAAACGCCACCACAGCTCGATGATGGGCAGGGTGAAACCGGGATAGTTCGCCGGCCGGAAATAATTCACTCCCAGCTTCAGGCGGAAGGTGTTTCAGCCGAACAAGACGGCCCCACCCAAATGGAAGCCGCTAAAGGCGGACAAGGCAAATTGACAAGGTGGGGCTCGAATTTGATATTATGATACTCTGGTTGAGGGTCGGGGGGAGATTTTAATTAAGGGGGAACCAGCATGCCAGACCTAGACGTCCTGATCGCCCAGGAGAGGCGGAACCTCATGCATCTTCTTGACGGAAAGTTGATGTCCGACGGCAAATCCTATAAGGTGCCGAACCGCAGGGTCGACGAAAACCTGCTCCTGGCCACCTGGAATATCCAGAACCTGGGGAACAATAAATCAAAGCGCGCCCTGCAGTATATCGCCGATATCTGCGAGAGGTTCGACATCATCGCCCTGCAGGAGATCAAGACGGACCTCAGGGGACTCAGCAGCCTGCAGGGGCTGCTGCCGGGGGACTACCGGGTCCTGGTTACGGACCCCACCGGCAACAACGAGCGGTTTGCCTTTCTTTATGACCGAAGGACGGTGCAAAGCACGGGGCTGGTCTGCGAGATCGGATTTCCCGTGTCCGTCGGGGAGCATACGGGATTTCAGCTCCACCGTATGCCCTACTGCGCCTCTTTCAAAGCGGGTCGGTTTGACTTCATCATCGTCAACGTCCACCTTTTCTACGGCAGGACTAAAAAGGATGAAGACCTGCGAGTGAGGGAGATCGACTGGCTCGTGGATTACATCAACCGAAGGTCGAAGACCGACCCCCACAAGGTCTTTGACCGGGATTTCTTCGTGGTCGGGGATTTCAACATCGAAAAGCAGGGTGACCGTTTCTACAAGTCCCTCCGACGGGACGAGTTCAAGACCCCCCCCAACCTTGACACCCTGCAGACGAATTTTTTTCAGGACAAGACCTTCGACAAAATCGCCTGGGTGGACCGCAAGGCGTTCAGCTTCGGCGGCAAATGCAATGTCGTCCCCTTTTCCAAGGTCCTCTTCCAGGACGGCAAACCCAAGGGTGGGAAGAAGGAAATCAGCGACCATTTTCCCCTCTGGGCAGAGTTCAAGATCAATGAGCTGACCCAGGAGCTCGAACAGACCATCAACCCCCATTCCTAGCGATCTTTCTAAGTCATCAGGGAAGAATTCTGGGGATATATCAGGCGCGCTTTTCGGCCTTGATACTTTCTGTTGCTTTGATTATAAATAGTTATTGAAAGAAAGGAAAAAATGAAACTTAAACATAATTTCGTGCTTTTTATTTTCATGTTCACGGCCCTCTTTATTAGGGGATATGCCGTTCTTTTTCAAGGCGGCCCAAGTAAAAAATTACAGCGGATTACTTATCAAGATTTTGTGGAGGCCGAAAAAAAGGACCCCTATTTCAAAGGAAGATGGAGATACTTGAGTATTGTGGTTGATCTTGTTCAAAAGATACAACCACAAAGTGTTTTAGAGCTCGGCCCGTATCGCCTCCCTCTTGTTAAAGGGGAAGATACTATGGATATCGTGAAAGTTCTTGAAAATCTAACCTACCTTCATGACGCCACCAAGATACCCTGGCCTATAGCGGACAAAAAATATGATCTTTTTATTTCTTGCGAAGTATGGGAACACTTGGGCGATAAGCAAAAGGAGGCCTTCCAGGAAGTCATGCGTATTTCACGCAGGGCGATTTTCAGTTTTCCCTATAAATGGAAATATCCGAAAGAAGCAAAAGACGTGGAGGCTTTGCAGCATAGAGATATTGACGAGGCCAAAATAGCTGAATGGACTCTTCATAGAAAACCGAGCCGAATTAGTTTTTCCAATGATAAAAGATACGTTGTTTATTACTTTGAATTCAATAAGTGAGTTGGCCAATTCAAAAAAGCTGGGCTCTGAATCTGCAAAATTAAGACCGAAAGCGACGAATGTCCACAAAATTAATGTCCTATTGGCAGAATAAGTCCGTTCTTGTTACTGGCGCTTCCTCTGGCCTTGGCTGGGCCATTGTGGAGGCTCTTGCTCCTTATCGTGTTCATTTCTGCCTGTTGAGCCGGCGTGAAGAAAAGATGAAAGCATTGGCGGAGAAGCTGAAAAACAGCGGCAGCACATTCTGGATCAGGGCTTGCGATGTGCGCCATCGAGAAGAAATTCATACGGCCATCAATGATTTTTATCGACAAAATGGTAGTTTGGATGTGGCCTGGATTAACAGCGGTGTCGCCACCAATTCGTCGTTCCAGAAATGGGACTGGGAGGACATTGAATCCGTCGTCGACACGAATTTAAAGGGAGCCGTTTACACTATCCGAGCCTGTCTGGAGATTATGGTGCCGCGAAAAGCGGGGACAATTATCGGCATAGGTTCCGCTGTTACGATGCGCGGGATACCAACTGGTGGGATTTATGGCTCAACGAAAGTTGGGCTACATTATTTTATAGAGAGCCTGGCCGTCGAATTCCGGGAAATTCAATTTACCACAATTCATCCTGGTTTTGTTGACGTCGAAATCAATCAAGGGCAACCCCATCGAGCCTGGTTGATGACGCCGGAAAAAGCCGCCCGGCTGATGGTCAAAGCGGTGGCCCGACGAAAAAAAGTCTATATTTACCCGTTCCGCATGAAGTTGCTTTATCGAATGGTGCGGATTTTGCCTACCTCTGTGTATCTGTGGCTTGCTCAAAAAATCCTCATCGGGCAACTTAAATTAAATAAATGACAATGGACCTCCTCATTTTCGAAGACAGCATCAAATATGATGCCTGGGTGAAGCTTGTTCTCGCATTCTCACTGGTTCTGCTCATTATTCTGGGGATATTATTTTTTATTGATGGCCATCATTCGAATATTTTTCCAAAAGAGCCCCCCAGAGAATCAAGGATAGCTTTTGTCGTCCTCTGTTTTTCCACAGTTTTGACCGCGGCCGTTTATTGGTTCTTTCTCCCGCAAAAGATTGCTGTTTCTCAGGATGGAATAAAGACGAAATTTGGCGGCTTTTCATGGAATATTCCCTTCCAGAGCATCGAATCGATAAAGGCAGCTAAAGGATTAATGGCTCGGCGCGGATTCAGTTGCATTACCTCCTACAAGAGCCAAATCGTAATTGTCAGGAAGAATAGATTAAACATCAGAATTTCTCCAAGCCGGTGCGATCAATTTCTGGAATCTGCCAACAGGGCTCTGGCAGATTGGACGAAGATGCACCAATCCGCCGGCAATTCCGGCTAGATACGGCCTTGAAAGTTCTTATTTGGCGGGGTATGATTTTCAAACGATGTCCATTTTCTTGATAAAGTCGCTCATTGCCTACCTTAAGACTCTCTAGAAGA
>Ga0299912_10001673_pt1 | contig 17890 bp, 7 predicted proteins | sample RVTome_2_FD_207667 | JGI IMG/M metagenome (GOLD analysis project Ga0299912, IMG submission 207667) | Soil microbial communities from uranium-contaminated site in the Upper Colorado River Basin, Wyoming, United States - RVT95D214 (version 2) ... | reverse complement strand
CTCATGATATCCATTAACAGCCCTGTAGCAGTTTTCTTTAATAGTCAGATCAAGTACCAGGTTTTCTGCCTTCTCGGATACCTGGTACCATTGGTTTAACGGTTTCTTATCCACAGCCCTTACCTGATACCCCTTCTTTAATAATTCAACAACAAGATAGCCCGCTATAAAACCTCCTGCTCCGGTTACTATTGCTTTTTTCATTGCTCAATAATTTGTTTTAGTAATATAAATTAGTAGTTATAAATCATGGTGATAGAAAAAATAGTAAATTTGATTACTTACCCGGTAACTTACACGTGAAAAAGATCAAATTTATTTATTTATCAGAAATTTGCAAAAAGAATTACTGATTTAAAAATATACAGATTAAGAAGAAAGAATTATTTGACTTTTTAATCAGAAAGATCTAACTGATCTGATTATCTTTTGCAATAAATAACGAAAGATCCTCCGGCAGAATGAACTGAACCGGAGGATTTCTATTAACAATTGAATTCTATTTAAATAAAATTGATACGATTGTCAGGTATCTGAATCTATTTCAGTCCACTATTTATGATATGGAAATAGTCAAATGAAACGTTGAAAGGAGTATCCGGTTTTGTGGTATCAGAATTAAAATAATAAGTACTTGTCATGCTCTGTGTAATTACTCCGTCGCATGCAATTAATCCTACCCTGATATCTTTTAATAAAGCTTCATCTGATCCCAGCGTTTTAAAAGCTTCAACACCTACTGAATAATATGCGGTGTATTTATTACCTTTTTTCTCCAGTTTCAGAATTAAAGTATTATCACCAACAATCTCACTTCTGAGATTAAAACTTGCTACTGATTTGGCAATACCATTTTCTTCAATAAGAAAGTCAAGCGTTCCAGGCTGGACACCTCTTTGTCTGGTTGTTTTTATAACAGCCCTGAACATCAGTTTTACAAAATTGTCGTCATTCTCGTAAGCAAGAATTCCGGCATTTTCCGGTTGAGAAGGAGCTCTTGAACACACCAGTTTCGTTTCAATCGTCCAATCGGTGTTTGCACTTTGCAGCAAGATGTTTTTCGCATTATTACTACTTTCAGAAACATCACCTGCTTCACTTGTAATAGTAAGAGAACCAGATTTAGCTGAAAGCCTATGGTTAGCCTTGTTTTCTCTTACCCATTCCCACTGATTACCAACAGGTTCACTATTAAATTCATCGCTTGTTGAATTAACGTCAAAATTAATGTAGTAGGTATTCTTTTCAAGTGTATTATTATCAATAAAAATTACCACTGCAGTTCCAGGCACAATTTTTGCCTGGGTAATATCAACTTCGATATCTTTATCTGACGCGGTAGCATTAACCACAGGAATTTTTGATTTGTCTTTTAATAAATAACTGTATGCTTTTACATCTAAAGTGAAATCTTTTATTTTCTTTCCCCCAATTGTGATTTCTGCTGGAGTAAGATCAGGCATTACTTTTACCGGGCAGCTATTTGACACGGTAGTTCCATTATAGGTAACGTAAGCAAATATCGATGCTATTCCAGGTTTATTGGCAGTTACCTTTCCATTTCCATCAACACTTGCTACTGAAGGATTATTACTTTTATAAATAATTTTGGCTTTGTTAATATCAATAAAGCTATCATCTGACAAACTTGCAGTTAGGCTCGTTTGTCCTGTGTTTCCCGGAATCAATACTACTTTGTTACAATCAATAACCACTGTTTTCAATTTTGCATTAAAGTTACCGTTCATAATTGCTTCTACCTGTCCTTTAATGTTCTTTGAAGAAGCGCCAATTTCGAAGATATACCTGCCTTTATCAAAAGTAATTCTCTCGTTTTCAGCATCCCAGAACCAAAGATCTGAACAATCGATATCAATTGAAACCGTTTTGGTTTGTCCTGCAGGAATTGTAACTCTTTTAAATCCTTTTAGTCTCTTTATAGGTCTTTGTAAAGAAGCCGGACTATCGGGAGTTCTGACATAAACCTGTGCGATTTCATCTCCATCAACTTTGCCAGTGTTTTTAACGTCAAAAGATACTGTCACCTTCTCATTGGGTGTAATGTTGGTTTTACTGATTTCAAAATTATCGTAATTGAAAGAGGTATATGATAGTCCATATCCAAATTCATAAGAAACATCTTTATCATAATATAAATATGTTCTACCGGTTTTCCCATTGCCTCCCCGAAGTGTATAATCATTAAAATCGGGCAGATCTCTAACAGATTTATACCACGAAATACTGAGTTTTCCTCCCGGATTAACTTCTCCGAATAATATTTTAGCCATTGCAGCTCCTTGCGCCTGTCCGTTGTATCCGGTCCATATCATACCTGGTATATTTGGATTATTTTTAAAATCTTCCACTTCTACCATTCCCATCCCTTGCATCACCACTATTGTGTTTGGATTGACAGCAGCTACTGCTTTAATAAGCTCTGCCTGATTCCCCGGTAATGCAAGAGAAAACCGGTCAGACTCCTCTCTGCCTGTTGACTGATCAGTACCTACAAAAATTAGAGCAACATCGGCAGAAGCTGCCAGATCAAGCGTTTCTTTATCAGTTGCCGGGACTCCAGGTTCACAATAAACAATGACAATTGTCTGCGGGCCGGTAATACCCAATGTGTTTATTTTAGATCTGATAGTGGTTGATCTTCCACCAAATCCTCCGAACCCACCGCCAGCTTGCTGTTTATTTGCTTCAACTTTTTGTGATGCAATAATATTACCTGTTGCTGATCCTACCCTTACTTCGATGATTCCACCAGCAGCTACAGACATTATGAATTTCATGGAATCTAGATCGGTTAGATTAATATTATCATAAGCAGTCCAGTCACCATCCTTTATTCCCCTTAGTGAAACACCACCAAATCTTGCTGATGTGATAATACCGCCAGCTGAAGCATTGAATTTTGTCGCATCATATTCCTTCGTAGTTCCATCTTTTGCTATTGTTGTAAAACTGTTAAGTGTGAAGAAATCAGTTCTTCTTTCCGTATTTCCTCCTGATCTAGACGCAATTTCAACAGCAAGGCCATTTTTCTTAATAAAGTTCTGAATACCTGCCAGCGGAGTAATTTTCAATTCAGGTTCAACTTCACCTGAATAATCACCAAGTTCTACTTTATCAGCTTGCGGACCTAATACGGCAATCTTTTTAATGCTAGTTACACTAATGGGTAAGGCTTTCTTTCCGGTTTTTGATGCAATTTCATTTTTAAGAAGTACTGGTGTTATTGTTGCAATTTCAACAGCCAGATCATTATGTGAAGGATCGTTTATAATACCAGGTTTAATACCGGCATAAGGAACTATGTCCTGCCGATCAAATTCACCTAATCTCATCCGAATTGTGAAAATGTTAATTAAGGCCTTATCAATATCAGCTTCTGTAATTAAACCTTTTTCAAGAGCACTAAGAGCGCTTGTTTGATAAACGCTACCGCAATCGGTATCGACACCTGATTTCAGTCCTAATGCTGTTGCCTCTTCATTACTTTGTGTATAATGATGGCCTGAACGTATATCAGATATAGCGCCACAGTCTCCTGTGACATAACCATCCAATCCGTAAGTTCTTCTGGCAATGGTATCTACAAGATATTTACTCGCCGATACCGGAATACCATTCACAGCGCTGTAGGCGGTCATTATACCAGGAAGTTTATCAATTTCAATTAGTGATCTGTATGGTAAAAGATAAAACTCCCTCATATCCCTGTCATCCATATCTGCACTGCCTGAATGGCGGTTAAATTCGGTATTGTTAGCAAAGAAGTGCTTACCACAGGGTACAGCTTTAAGATAAGTCGGATCATTTCCCATTAATCCACGTATAAAACTGCTACTGATCTGTGATACCAGAAACGGATCTTCTCCGAAAGTTTCTGCAGTTCTGCCCCATCTTGGATCACGGGTTGGTTCAACAACTGGCGACCAATATGTAAGTGTAAACATTAAATTGTGATTAAAACCCCTGGCTTCATCAGCTATAACTGATGTTTCTTTCAAAATCAATTCAGGATCCCATGTTGATCCTACCGCAACACTATTTGGGAAGGAGGTTGCAGTTTTTCCACTATTATTGTTTCTTCCCATAATTCCGTGAAGCGCTTCGCCCCAAACATCGTATTTGTTGACTCTTAATCGCGGAATTGGAGGCATTGTATTGCCCAACTGGCTTTGTTTCTCTTCAGGTGTCATCCTGGAAACCAGATCGGCAGCCCTTTCTTTAAAGGAATAAGCTGTGTTCAGATAGATTGGTTTCTTAACATTTTCACCATCCCGGGAAAAAGCCATTATAGCAATAGTACTGAAAATTAATAGAAGAACTTTTACGGTTTTTGTTTTCATTTTATACAGATTATTTAAAGTAAGAATTTAATTTTTCCGTTCCTGACATTATATTTTCAAGACGTTCACGCTTTTTGGAATTTTTAAAATTAAAGGATTCAGCCAGTGTAATTAATTCTTCATTTGTTAAATCCTTAAATAATTTATAATAATCCGGAAATCCCTTTTCAAACAGCTCTTCAATGGGCGATAACACCTGTCTGATGTTTTCATCAGTCGAATCCCGGACATCGGAACCGAGATAGTTTTTATTTCCATAATCTTAGTTTTGTTTAAAAATGTTGAGGTATTTATTTTGTTATCAGGTTCATTTTTGTTTATTGATAACCTCTTGTGCGGTTGAAATTTTAATGCATTGACTTAGTGGCCCTTAGTGTCTTAGCGCCTTAGCGGCATTTTTTTTGCCACCAAGACGCAAAGGCACCAAGTTACACATATAAAAAATAAAGTATTGATTATCTGGCTGTTATGTTTATAGCAAATTCGTTATTTCTATAATAATACTTCCAAGAATTGTCAACTGCACAACGCGTTATTGATAATAAAAAGATATTCAATTTCCAGTTGATCCTCTACCATTTCTTTTAAGTATTTTAACTTCTCGCAGCAAAATCGCCTGCCGATCACTTTCATTCATACTTCTCACGTTATCCATCTGAAGGTGATCAATCTTTTCACATATAAGCGCCGGACGTTCGTCTTTATCAGGTTTTATAAACCGGATATTATTCATCTCAAGATCTTTAATATAACGACAATACATACCATAACAATTCGGCAGTTCGATGGGATCACCAACTCTTTCCGGAACAGGATTGTCGACCATATCTTTCGTGCCTTCGCTAACTGACTGAATAGTTATATTCGTAAGCAAAATATTTTCAATAGGCCTATCCACACTCCCCTGTATAAGAGAAGCCACGTTTGGCTTACCAACACCTGTTGCAGTTAAATTGCTTATATGTACATTCCTGATACCGGCATCCTGGCTTTGACCTGAGAATGATCCCTGAAGAGACATCCATACAGGGCATCTCAGGTCCCTGATGGTTACATTGGAAATAATAAGGTTTTCTATTAATCCGCCCCCAGCCAGCCAGAATCCCGACAGGGAATCGTAATCCCCGTGCCATGAGTTATGGTAAACAAGGTCTTCTCGTTTGGATGGAGTATCATGGGTACGATGTTTGGATAGACTTGGACCGTTAATTAATATGTTGGAAAAAATTACATCTTTCAAACCACCTCTGTAATTCCTCATACCATTACAGTTAGAATTCAGGGTGCAGTTTGAAACCACGACCTTTTCCCACCCGCCGCCGGCAACACAATCATCGCCGGTCTCAAACTGACAATCAGTGATAAGGAAGTTTTTGCAATTGAAAAGATCGATACCATCCCAACCGCCAGTCACTCTGACATCCCTAAAACTACCGTTAGTGCAGCCTTCCATAATATAAGCATAATTACTGGCATCTTTAACATAAATGCCTTTGATACTAATATCTTGAGATTTATTAAAGCAAATAGCATGTGGCCCGCGCATTTCTTCCTCACCTTCCGGATTAAATACATTATTCCCGTTTACCACACCGTGTCCTGAGATTTCGATATTACTGATTTTGTCTCCAACGATTATAGCAGAGTACCACTGACTTCTCCCTTTACGTTCAACATCCTGCATGCCCTCGTAGTCATTCAAATTTTTGCTTCCCAGGATTGTGGCTCCAGGTGCAATATGGAATACCATGTTACTTTTCAGATGTATTGTCCCGGAAAGATAAATTCCCGGAGGGATTAAAACTGTTCCGCCGCCGCTTGAACTGCAGAATTCTATAGTTTCATTGATAGCAGGGGAATCAATAGTTGTACCATCACCCTTTGCCCCGAAATCCCTAATGTTATAAACGCCATTTACAGAATTTTGCTGGTTTCCGGGTATGTCTTTTTTAGTGTCTAAGACATCGGGACTGTGAGCTGCCTGAATCCGGTTGGGGATCATTGTAACGGCAGTTGCTACCATACCTCCCGATATCAGAAACCTGCGTCTTGAAAGGTTCTTCTTTTTCATTTTTCAATTTTTTGTATCAGAACTATTCCCATAGTATACTTCGTATTCACCCGGTTTAACAGATTAATTCCCCTGGACATTATTCATAAAAATGTTGATAGGCATGATTCAGATTTCAATAACAAGGGAATAAATGCATTGACACATCTTGTTTCAATTTACATTGCCATCCTGCTGTCCTGGTCTTCACCGCCCCTTGAGAGATCAACGCCATCATTTTTAAGTACTTCCTGGATTTTCTTTACCTCCAGCTCCCTGGGAATCTTTTTCAACTTAAATGAAAGAGCTGCTGCAACACCCGCAGCATGGCCGGTTGCAAAACAATTACCCATACTCTTTCCGGCAGATAATCCTGCATGGTCTGTCGAAATGCAGCGTCCCGCCGCAAGGAGTCCATCTATTTTTTCCGGTACGATTGCACGGTAGGGGACCTGGTGTATTTTCATCTGGTTGATTTTAACATAACCAATATCGAGCCACCCGCTTCGCCAGGCAATCACATCATCAAAACGACTGCCTTTTATTGCATCATCTTCGGTCAGGATATATTCTCCTTTTATTCTTCTCGATTCACGTACTCCTATCTGATTGGACGCTCCGACGATTTCACACCCACTCATCTCCCCTTCACCGAATTCCCTCATCGCCTCAACCATCTGTATTACCTGTCTGCGGCTCAAACATTCTGCCCTTGAAAATTGAACAGGATCGGTTATATCAAAATTTCCTAAATCTCTGGTACCAGAGTGGTTAATATAAAAATGACGACAATTTGATACTTTCATTAGAATAAAGCTTCCCTGGCCCCCGGGTAGCAAAGGATATTTGGATTTGGCATTTTTGTAAACCTCTGACGTGTCCCTTTGAGAATAGTTTTTAACATTACTAATATTAAAAAGCAGAGTCTGAGGTGAGAGATTTCCAGTCTCGATCAAGGTTGGAGCTCCAGCAAAATAAGCTATATCAGCATCACCTGTACAATCCACAATAACATCGGCCAAAATTTCCATAAGTCCGGATTTTGTAGAGATCAATACCCCTGTGATCTTGTTACCCCGGGTTATTGCATCGACAGCTTTTGAATGAACAAGATAGTTGCAACCAACTTCTTCCAGGGCATCCAGGATAGCTACTTTCAGATATTCTACATTAACGAAAAACTGGTGAGTATTAATCCTGACTGCCTGCTCTCCATAATTCTGAAGCTTCTGCAACAGCAATTCATGAACGAAACCGCGGGGCTTTTCATCGGGTCTCATCTGGTTGAGGCACATCCCGACGCTCCATGAAGCAACTCCACCGAAAAATCCATAATTCTCAATCAGTAATGTCTGGACTCCTGTTTTTGCAGCACCAACTGCCGCACCTATACCTGCAGGTCCGCCTCCCACAACCAGTACAGTTGTTTTAATCGTATTCGATCTTTTTTTTCTGACTATTACAGGGGATGGAATGATCTGTCCTCCGATGCCACCTAACCCTAAGAGTGACACACCTGATGTTGTTAAAAATTTTCTTCGCTTCATTTTATATTATATTGTACTAAAAATCAGGCCTGCCCAAAATAAGTAATAATGGGTGCCCTTTTAAGACACCCATTTTAATTTTCGACCAGTTTTTCTCTTTATAGCTCTCCTGAAATTCTGATTGATTTGCCTTTTGGGATATTATATGTTCTGGTATTTTCACCATAGCGTACAACGCAGGGATTCCCCAGAAGAGATTTTATTTCACCGGTTGTAAGCTTCCCGTTCTCCCAGCTCATATTAACTTCGAATCCGCCTCTTGCCCTTAATCCGGTTACTGATCCTTCCTTCCAGCTTACAGGTAAAGCAGGCAGCAATGATATTTCTCCTGTATGGCTCTGCAGAAGACTTTCGGCGACACCAGCAGTAAATCCAAAATTAGCATCCGACTGGTTACTTCCCGGATTATGCAGATTATTTCCGATTCCAAATCTTGGCATAAAATTATTCCCAGTTCCTCCTCCGGGCATTGAGACGCGGAAAAACTGATTGATAGTGGAATCTACCCTAACCCCATTTTCAAGTCTGGCCCAGTCGCAAATATCCCATGCACTGGTCCATCCTAACATTGCTCGCCGGGGTTCCAGCCATTTTTGTATTGCAGCTGCAATTTCAGGATTTCCCCTCAATGTTATTGAGTTACCGGGGTAGAAGCCAAAGTTTGCGGACATATTATGGCCTTCATTACCTCTTATCCAGTCCTCAATCCATACCTGGAGAAGGCCGTCTTTGCCAATCTGATAGGGAGGTATCTTTTCAAGTGCTTCGGCAAGTTTAGTACCGAACTCCTGATCGACATTCAGTATTTTTCCGGCTTCAATGCAATGCGGAAACAGATCCCTGATCATGCCTATATTCATGGTGGTAGAAGAAGCCAGGAATGCCTCTTCTGCTCCCTCCTTTACAAAAAAGCCCTGTTCAGGCGACATTGAAAATGGAATAACAAGGTAGTTATGTTTGGGTTCAATTGTCATTATATCCATTAAGAACTGAGCTGAGCCTTTTAATACCGGATAATATTCTTTCAGGAATTCTACATCTCCGGTATAAAGATAATGTTCCCAGATATGCTGACACAGCCATACTCCACCAACCGGCCACATTCCGTAACGTGCCGCATCGACAGGTGCAGTGCCCCTCCAAAGATCGGTATTATGATGAGCCACCCAGCCTCCTGCATTATAGTATATCTTTGCAGTCTTTGCCCCGTTTTCAGCCAGATCCTTAATCATGTGAAACAAGGGTGTATGAGTTTCAGACAGATTTGTCACCTCAGCAGGCCAGTAATTCATCTCGGTGTTGATGTTAATGGTATACTTACTTCCCCAGTTAGGAAGGAGTTCCTGATTCCATCTTGCCTGAAGATTTGCCGGTTCACTCCCAGTCCTGCTGCTTGAAGCCAGGATATAACGGCCAAACTGAAATATTTTGGCCAGGAGATCCGGATCCGGGAGACCTTTTTTAAGATCCGCAATTCTCTCATCTGTCGGTCTTTCGTTCATCATAGGGTCACCAATTTTAAGGTGTACCCTACCCATCAGTCCTTTAAAATCAGCCAGATGGGTATTTTTCAGGGAATTATAATCTTTGCCACTGACTCCTGTTAGAACCTTTTCGCAGGCCATAGCAGGATCTCCGCTTATATCCTTATAATTTACAAAACTTGTTGCAGTTGTAAGGATAAAGGTCACTGAATTGGCATTGGTAATGACAAAGCTTGAATCTGTAGTTTCCAACTTGCCTTTATCGGGTGTTGCAATAAGAGAGGTCTGGAATTTTATTCCAGGCCCTTCCACCTTGGCAATAAGCCAGGAATCTCCGGCAGGAAGGTATTTCCATACACCGTTCATGATGAGCTTACCATTCTTAACTATTGTTTCCTCCAGGAAGGGACTTTTAAGTTTTGCTTCGACTGATACCTTACCCGGTCTGTTAGCATATACCTTCATAACCATTATATGGTCGGGATATGACATAAATACTTCCCGGGTTATATTCACATCACCATCTTTGTAACTCACTCTCACGATGCCTGTTTCCATATCCAGTTCGCGATAGTAATCTGTGATAGAATCTCCTGTTGCATTAAAGTTCAGGAGCAGATCCCCTATTGGTTCATAAGCCTGTTGTGCTGCTGGTATTCCGTAAAAATGCACATCCACCATCTTCTCGGCTTCCTTGAATTTGTCAGCGAAGACAAGATCTTTTATTTTTCCAAAATACTTATACGCATCCGGATCGTTATAATCATGAGGCTTGCCTGACCAGAATGTGGATTCATTTAGAGCAATTCTCTCATTCTGTACTTTTCCGAAGACATTGGCGCCCATATAACCGTTACCAATGAATAAACCGTCCAGCCAGACTTTGTCTGCAGGTTTATTATACCAGACAACCATCTCCTTTGAATCAGATGGTTTTTTATTAAAAGAAGAACATGATGCGAATAACGTTAAAATTGCTATAAACACTATATACAGTGAATTTAAAGCAGATTTGTTTCCTGTCATGATTATTTATGATTTTGATAATTAATAATATGATAGTCTTTTTCAGACCACCCTCTCTGAGCATCCGTAAGAACAAGCAATGATCTGATTTTCAAGATATAAATATAATCATTTTTTATATATTATAAACTGTAACCAATACAATCTATAAATATTTGTTATCAAAGCTACTCCCACAATATACTTCGTAAGGGAACCGTCATATCCAGGGCGAAACCACAGAATGGAAAGTTCCGTCTAAAACTTTATACTGGTATCAAACTGACCTTGTTTCCTTCGAAGGGACATTTGCAAAAGTTCTGGTTGACACTCTTGCTTCTTATCCAATTATTGGATTACCGGTAACTGCATTCTTACCTGCGGGTAATTATGCTATGTTAACAGAAGCCAACCTGGTGGATTATTCCGATTTGGCAGTCAAATCATCCGGTGAAGGAACTTTAAAAGCATTCTTCCATGCCGAAGAGGAGGGATGGAACATAAATTATGAAGTTATTCAGCCTTGAAGAGTGATCCTTTTTGCGAATGATCTGAACGACTTGGTCAATAGTGATTTGATATCAAATCTGTGGCCTTCGCCGTCTTCCGAATTGGTAAATGCAGACTGGATAAAGCCCGGTCGTGTTGCATGGAACTGGTGGTCAACACCCAGACTGATATATAACCAACAGCATCAATGGGTTGATTGGGCAAGACAATTAGGCTTTGAATATCACCTGATTGATACAGGATGGACACGCTGGCAAGAAGTATCTGTAATATCAATGTTCAGAAAAAGTGAACAAAATCTCTTTCTTGTACTTATTTAATTGCGGAATTGATTTATAAAAAAATAATTTTTGTAAAAACATTATACTTTAAGTGTTAAATAGCTATTTACAGACGTGAATATTTTTTAAAAATGTTGAATTTTGAAAATATCTTTTCGGGATATTATTTGGATTAGTAAGAATACGATCTATGCGAATAAAAATTATTGTTCTGGTTTGTTTTAGTCTGGTTGTCCAGCCGCTTTCCACCCAAAATATAGACGAAGGAATTATACAGGATGAAATGAGCTGGTACTATAACAAACCTGCAACTAAATACTGGGAAGGACTCCCCATCGGAACAGGAAGATTTGCAGGAATGGTTTTGGGTAATACTTCGGATGAAGTTATCCCATTTAATGATGAAACATTATGGACCGGGGGGCCTTATAATCCAAATAATCCGGATGGTCCTGAGATCGTAAAAAATATTCGAAAATATGTTTTGGGAAAAGACTGGTTAGCTGCTAATAGAGAAGCAGAAAAGCTTTCCAGCAATCCAGTGAGTGTGCAATACTACCAGCCAATGGGAAGGATGAATATTCAGTTTCCCGGACATGACCAGGATAAAGTGGAAAAATATATCAGAAAACTAAGCATGGACAGTGCTTTGGTTACTGTTTTATATCAATTGAGAGGCGTGAATTATAAAAGAGAAATTTTTGCCAGTTATCCGGATCAGGTGATTATAATGAGGTTAACAGCCAGCAAAAAAGGTTCAATTGATATTAACGCATGGTTATCAAGTCTCCAGCCATCCGCAACTATTCATTTGGAAAACAATGTTATCATGATGGAAGGTACAGCCATCGAGAATACTATAAACCCTTATAACCTGAGAATATTACCTGCACAAATGAAATGGCAATCGAGGGTGAAAATATTTCAGGAAGGGGGAAATCTGACAAAAGGTTCGGGTGAGGACAGGAATAAAATTATTGTTAAAAATGCCGATGCAGTTACTCTGATTTTAGCAGGAGCCACAAATTGGAAGAACTGGAATGATGTTTCAGAAAATGAAAAAGAAAAATGTAGTGAATATATTTCCAAAGCATCACTATACACTTTTACCCAACTTAAGGAACGACATATTAAAGACTATTATCCATTATTTCATTCGTGTAAAATTGATTTAGGTAAAAATGAAAATTCAAAATTATCAACAACGGAAAGGATGGATAAACTGAGAGCCGGCGAAGATGATCCATTATATATATCACAGTACTTCCAATATGGCCGGTATCTTTTACTCGCAGGGGCCAGGGAAAATACACTGGCTTTTAATAACCACAACATATGGTTGGATGATATGGAAGGACGCTGGAGAGGCAGATGGACATTAAATATAAATATTGAAGAATGCTATTGGCCTGTTGAAAGCACGAATCTTCCGAATATCAATGAATCATTGCTGTTATTTGTTGAGAATTTAGCTAAAGCCGGGGCACGGACAGCCAATGAACTATATGGTTGCAGAGGTTGGACAGCCCACCATGGGACAGATATATGGTTTAATACAGCACCAACCGATGGGAATCCTCAATATGCAACCTGGCCAATGGGAGGAGCGTGGCTTATGCAACAATTATTCGAACATTATGAATATAGTCGCGATATATTATATCTGAAAAGAATTTATCCATTACTAAAGGGAGCTGCTGAGTTTTTTCTTGATTTTCTGATGACTGATCCAGGAACAGGTTGGCTTGTAACATGCCCGTCAACCACCCCTGAAAATAGTTTCATTACTGATAAAGAGGAGGTTTGTTCTATTTCAATGGGAACATCCATGGACAATCAACTCATCCGCAATCTTTTTCGTAATTGTATCAAAACATGCAAAGTATTAAACACGGACAGTGAACTGAGGCAAAAACTTGAAAATGATTTGACGAAGTTACCTCCGCATCAGATTGGACGCTTTGGGCAATTGCAGGAATGGATGTATGACTTTAAAGAAGTAGAACCCACTCATCGTCATATATCACATCTTTTCGCAGTATATCCGGATGATGATATTACATTGCGCAAAACGCCGGAACTGGCAAAAGCCGTTGATGTTGTACTTGAAAGAAGAGGCAATATAAATCTCGGATGGTCCGGTGCATGGAAAATAAACCTTCATGCAAGGCTCGAAGAGCCACAATTAGCATATAAGGTTCTAAGAAATATGTTAACAGATGTAAGTCTCCATCCAAGGGAGGAAGATAGTCGTATTACTCCTTCCTTTGAGGGAAATCAGGCAATCCAGGGGGTGACTGCCGGAATAACAGAGATGTTGATGCAAAGCCATTCTTCTGAAATATCACTTTTACCTGCTTTACCTCATGAATGGAAAGATGGGGGAATTCAGGGACTTGTTGCAAGAGGGGGCTATAATGTGACTATCTTATGGAGTGATGGTAAGTTAACAAGGGCATTAATAGATTCAAAGTTTGACAACAGATGTAGAATTCGTACTAAAGCCAGTGCAAAAATATTCACTGATGGGAAAGAAATAAAGACTTACAGTCCTGAAGCAGATGTAATGGAATTTGATGCAAAGGCAGGAAAATCTTATGAGATTGTAAGTTTAATTAATTGACCTTGTACTAAAAAGAGTTATCCTGCCGGAAAATTCCGGCAGGATAACATACCTCCTTAACCTAACCTAAATCCAATGCAAACTTAATACTATGAAATTGTCACCATATAAGTTTTGCAATAGCTGAACATGCTGAGTGAATCCTGTTCTGTTACTACTACAAAAAAATATCTCTTTAATATTCAAAACTGGCCAGCCCGGTTCCAGCTTTCCGTTTCAGGCTAGTAACCAGGCTGGTCAGAAAACTTAATTTCTACTCAGCAACAAGCATGCACCTGGCTTGTGGCTAAAAGGCTTAATAGCCAGGATTTTGATCTAACTCAGGGTTACGCTGAAGCTCATCCTGTGCAATGGGAAGGAGACTCTTATAATCCTGAAATGTTCCCGACCTGTCCAGCAATACTACCTTTTGATACCTTTTTACGCCGGTCGCCTTATTCAAATAAATATCGTACGTTGTAGTCTTTGCATTCTCGACCGTGGTGCCTATTTTCCAACGCCTGACGTCAAAGAAACGGTGATTTTCAAATGCCAGTTCTATCCTTCTTTCATTATATATTCTTCTCCTCAGGTCCTCCCCGGTAACCGTGGCAGGGATGTCCGGCAGGTTCACACTTGTTCTCTTTCTTACTTTATTCACATACTCTCTGGCTGTAGCTTCATCGCCCAGCTCAAACTTTGCCTCGGCATAGTTCAGGTATATCTCTGCGAACCTGAAAAACGGCCATTGTATTGTGAACTGTGTTTGCCAGTTAAAAGGACCCTCTTCAGGCATAAACTTTAGGAGTACCGTATTTGTCCTGGGATTGTCACCTGTAGCTTTATATGAATCATACCCCCAGGAAGCACCATCTTCTGCGATCCACATCTCAAAATGATCTCCCCGGAAATACATATCGTCATGTAGAATAGTGGCTTCAAACCGGGGATCGCGATTCTGGAAAGGATGGTCCGGATCATAGCCTGACGCAGGATTAACCGAACCATCCGGCATGAATGCCGGTTCTCCGTTGATCATGTCGTAATTATCAATCAGGTTCGCGGAAGGCCCGTTACTGCCCCACCATCCGCCATAACCTTCATAACGACGGTTGAAATTATGCATGGGTGCCTGATGACCGTTGGCGGTGGTAAAGCCCCTGGAAAAAATCACTTCGTCATTGGGATCTCCCTGGTTGAGTTCAAAAAGCTTTTGGTAATCTGGATACAGCGCGTAACCTTCGTTTAACAGAGCTTCTGCTGCATCAGCGGCTTTCTGCCATTTCTGCAGGTCCTTTGTTGGACTGAACAAAGAGGAAGCTGCATAGAGGTACAAACGGGAAAGCAAAGCCTGGCAGGCATCATCTGAAGCCCTTCCGTAATTGGGATCCGTCGATGCATACTTGGCTGGCAGAGCTGCCTTGGCGTCACTAAGATCTTGTTCAATGAATGTCACGCATTGATCAAAGGTACTCCTGGTAAATTCCACTTCATCACCAAGTTCATAAACCTGGTCGACGATAGGTACTCCGCCAAACCTTTCAATGAGATTGAAATAGATAAAAGCCCTCAAAAACTTGGCTTCTCCAATCAATTGGTCTTTATCTTCCAGTACAACATCGATTTCCTGCATTTTATCCAGGAAAACATTGATCTTGCGAATATAATAGTACCCCAAGTCCCAGTAATAAATGAAATTACTACACCAGTTATTACCTGTGCCACCATAACCACCAATGTTATCGGGTGAATAGGTGTTAAGTTTAAAATCGTTGGCGCAGCAACAGGGAGCATTGTTAAAAGCTTCATCCGTATATTTTGAATACATGTGGATGTAAAAACCGTGAGGTATAGCGTTGTAGAGTTCAGTTTGATACGCATGTATAAGGTTTGCATCACTCCACACAGCCTCTTCAGCAATACGATCCTGGGGCGAAATATCCAGGATATCCTGACAGGAAATTCCGAACATTAGAAGTAATACTACAGGTATTATTATTTTTATCGTTTTCATAATCACATTCATTTTAAAAATTGACATTAATACCAAAATTTATAATCCGCAGAGGTGGGTAGGTCCCAAATCCGCCGCTAATTTCCGGATCTCTCCATGTAATTTCTTTAGCCCATGTCAATAAATTAGTGCCACTTACAAATACGCGGATGTCATTTAGACCTATTTTTTTGGAAAGATTGTTCCCCAGGTTGTATCCAAATTCAAGGTTTTTTATTCTGATAAACGTAGCATCGTAAAGGAAGAAGTCCGTAGCTCCAGGTTGCCAGGTATCTGCCCGGGGCATGGTAGCACCCTCCTGGTTGTCCACAGTCCAGCGGTTGGTTGCCCGGTAAACGGTATTATTGTCAAGATTTGTTCGCGCAAATGATTCAAGCCCACCGTCATAGGTCCAGGCATTGGTTTGTCCCTGGAAATATAAGGTCAGGTCAAACCCTTTATATTCCAAATATGTTGACAGTCCAAAAATATATTCCGGAATTGGAGAATTGTTGGTCATATACCGGTCATCTCCAGTTATTTTCCCGTCGTCATTCAGGTCAACTATCATGATGTCGCCCACCTGGGCTCCGTTGCCGTGCGGGTAAGTGCTGTACTCTTCCTGGGTGTTGATAATTCCATCAGACTTGTAATAAAGTGCTGATCCAAGGGGATGTCCGGTTTGTTCCATATAAGTTTCAGCCGGCGGCACTTCGTCCATAAATATGATCTTACTTCGTGCGAATGATAAGTTTGCATTCACTGAATAGGTCAGTTCTCCAAGAGTGTTGCTATGAGTCAACGTCAGTTCATATCCGTGTTTCTTCACCTCCCCGATATTCTGGTCGGGTAATGCGGGAAATCCAAACACATGACTTACCGAAAGGACAGGTTGGAGAAGGATGTTAGATCTTGTTTCGTTAAATATTGTTAGTTCAACGCCAAGTAACCTGTTCCACAGTGCAGCTTCCAGTCCAAAGTCCAGTTTCTTGCTTACCTCCCAGGTAATATCCGGGTTGGGCAATCTGCTTGAGTAAATTCCCGGCGTAGTGACGCCGCCAAAAACGTAATTGTTACCGAATTGGAAAGCCTGAAGGTATTGGTATGCAGGTACCCGGTCGTTACCCAACTCGCCATAGGATCCCCTGAGTTTCAACTCGCTTACGAACGGCAGATTGTCCTTGATGAAATTTTCTTCCGAGAGTCTCCATCCCGCTGAAACAGCAGGGAAGAATCCATATCTTTTCCCTTCCGGAAAAATCTGTGAACCATCGTAACGGAACAAAAATTCGAGCAGATATTTGGATTTGAAATCATAATTCAGACGGCCAAAAAAGTTATTGTAAGCACTCTCCGAAGCGCTACCACCTGTTTCCGCATCATTAGGACTTGTACTTCCTACATTGATCTGAGGAATGGCCGCGCTGACAAAATTCTTCCGGTAAGCCATTACATAACTATAATTCGCCTTCTGTTGCTCAGTCCCCAACATAACTGAAACATTATGGTTCTCGGCGATCGTTGTCTTGTATGAGATCCTGAAATTGAACAGGGAGGTCGTCCACCTGCTGTATGTGTCCCTTACCTCGATAGGTTGAAGTGTCCAGCTCATGTCATATTCCCCGGTTAGAACGTTGTACTCATGATACCAGGCAGGTTTGCCGAAAGTCTTCTGGAACTGATTTCTTAAATCGTAATTGTAGGAAGCATCCAGTGTAAGGCCCTGAAGAAATGGTACTTTATAAGTGGCTGTAAACGTTGATTGTATAGGATAATTCTTAATTTCATTGAACCCCCGCCGGTCTGACAGGAGGGAACTTTGACGGAATCTTCCGGGAGCAATCAACCCGTTGGGATATATTGCCACCACCGTTGGATTCGATAACAATATGCTAGCAAAGTCAGTCCCAACTGATGCATGTCGGTTAGAGGGAATGGCATTAATATTCGCACTTAAGGTCAAATTCTCTGATAAATCAACATCAACCTTAACCCGAGCATTATAACGCTGATAGCTGTCGTCTACATGTACATAATTACCACCCTGATCTGATGCT
>Ga0299912_10001672_pt1 | contig 17898 bp, 22 predicted proteins | sample RVTome_2_FD_207667 | JGI IMG/M metagenome (GOLD analysis project Ga0299912, IMG submission 207667) | Soil microbial communities from uranium-contaminated site in the Upper Colorado River Basin, Wyoming, United States - RVT95D214 (version 2) ... | reverse complement strand
AATAGCAATGAACAATCCATCAAGTTTCATATCTTTAACTCGGCCGGTCTTTATGTCTTTTATTTTTACCCCTTCAACCTTGTCTTTCCCTAGCACTTCTTCAACAACGCTGTTCCAAATGAATTTTATCTTGCTTTCTGCAAATACTCTTTCTTGCAAAGCTGGAAAGGCACGAAGACTGTCTCTTCTATGTATCACATTCACTTCTGAAGCAAATTTCGTCAAAAATAGAGCCTCGCGCATTGCTGAATCCCCTCCACCAACCACAACCACCTTTTTATCCCTGAAAAACGCGGCGTCACAAACTGCGCAAGCTGACACGCCCCTGCCAATCAACTTTTGCTCACTTGGTAAACCCAACCACCTCGCGCTAGCTCCAGTAGCAATAATCAAAGTTTTGGCCAAAAAAGCTTCTGCGCTTACCGTAACCTTAAAAGGTTTGGATTTTAGTTCCACGTTTGTTGCGTCTCCGTCAATAAATTCGGTCCCAAGGCGCTCTGACTGCTTTCTTATTTTCATCATCAGTTCCGGACCCTGTACACCTTCTGGAAAACCGGGAAAATCTTCAACGTCAGTAGTCAGAGTAAGCTGTCCACCGGGTGTAGAACCAGCGACAACAAGAGTTTTCAATTTTGCACGAGAAGCATAAATGGCCGCAGTCAACCCTGCTGGACCGCTTCCGATGATTATTGTATCGTAGGTTTTTTGCGTCATAAAACTCCCCCGATAATTATTTTTACGCCAACTTCTTCAGCTGCTCTTTGAAATAATCAACATTGGGAATCGGGGACGGATCAATTTCGTTAGCCGCGGCAAGATAAAAACTAGTCCAAGAGGAAAAGACAAGTGCTTCAAAAGCTGCATCAACCTTGTTTTCTGCCTTAATTTTATATGAGATTGACTCGATATCAGCTTTGGATAAAATCTCTTTAGTTATGTTTACTCGTAGTCCTATGTTCTTCTCGTATAAGAGGGTATCTAGAAAAACGAAACTTATTTTTTCTCCCAAGTCAGCTGGATTAGCTATTCCTTCCAAAAGATGGTGACTCATTTCTGACAAAAGAAAATAATCTGCAAAGGTTTTTGCGTTTTCGTTTATCTGATTAGCAAATATATGAGCATTTCCTGCTAGAAACGGCCCAGCAGTAATAATGGGAATTCTACCAACAAGCGCAAGAGCAGTCTTCTTTGCCTGATTTTCGTTTTTGGCAGTTTCAAGATCGAATGATTCACCTATTTCTTCTAAATGTTTTAACGCTTGTTCCATTTGCCGATCTGAAAATTTTGCGAAGCCTAACATGCTGAAAAGGCCCAAGACTCCACCAATCGAATAACCTAAACCCATTCGTGGCTGCCCGCTAGGATTGTATTCCGTATCGAATTGATAATAAGGCAAGCTTGCTTGTTTAAGATTCTCCTTTAAAGTTCCACCGGATGTAACTCCAATTATTTTTGCGCTTTTCTTCTTCGCATCCTTGAGAGAATTAATGGTTTCTTCTGTGGCACCAGAATAACTCGAAACAACGACTAACGTTTTTTCACCCACGAAGGAAGGCAGAACACAATCGTTAACAATTTGTACTGGCAGGGAGATATCAAAGACACTGCGAACAAAATGGGGACCGAGGGCACTTCCACCCATACCTGATACTACAATATTTTGCACATTTTTATAATCGGCTGGGACTTCTACTTTTCGCGATTCATCCCAAGCAACTTTCAACTGCTTACCCAATGCCTGAAGAGAACCAATCATGTTGCCGCTGTCGCGGTTTTTTATTTTTTCTGTCTCGTCAAGGTTGATCACAGTTGAGACTTCCTATGAAATACCAAGGGCTTCGTTTAACCTTCCTTTATCAAAACCCAAGATTTTTTCTTCTGTACCGTCTTCTTTTTGTATTATTGTAAATGGCACTCCCATCTGACCACTTTTTTCTAGCATTTCGCTAGCACCAGCTGGATCATTGTCAACATAATCGTTTTCATACTTAATTCCCTTCGAATCCAAATAGTCCCTCTCCATCTTGCAGTATGGGCAAGTCGTAGTACTGTAAATCTTAACCCTTACCATCTTTTATTCCTTTCGATACACTTCTGACCAATTCGCAAAACATCACGCAACCGCAAGGAGCGGGATATCTTGCAATGACAACATGCAGTTGTAGTGTAAATTTTAGTCTTGATCATAATATTCCTTCTAAAAGAAGTTCTAATGGAGTTATTCTAATCAGAAAGTACCTAGATTACAATTAAAAAATTGCTTCAACAAGAACTTATTGTTTATTTTTCAGGAAAAACCCAATCAGTCCGCCAACAACCCCACCTATAATCAAACCATAAATTGCTTTAATTGCTATTGATCCCCACAACATAGAAGTAGTTATTTCCGGAACTGGGTTTAACAAGCGGTAATAATCATTAAATGGAAAAACGATGGCTAAAACCACCCCTAAAATTAATGCGAACTTAATTGACTTAGACATTCCTACTCACTTCCTAGTTACATTCATATTCTCACAAGATTTGGTGGTGTTTTACCTTCCAACGCAGCGATAATATTTTCAGCCGCAATTTTGCTCATCGCCATCCTTGCCTCACGTGTTGCGCTAGCGGTATGAGGAGTCAATACAACATTTGGCAAATCAGCAAGTCCCGGCGTAAGTTCTGGCTCCTTCTCAAAAACGTCCAATCCTGCGCCAGCAATTTTGTCCGACTTCAAAGCTTCAACAAGTGAAACCTCATCTATCACTGGTCCGCGTGAAGTATTTACCAAAATTGCGCTCTGTTTCATCGTACCAAACTCTTTCGCCCCAATTAGATGGTGCGTTTCTGGAAGTAACGGCACGTGAACAGTGACAAAATCGGAATCTTTGAGAAGCTCTGTTAGATTTCGATACTTTGCTGAAAATCTCATCTCAAACTCGGGATTTTTCTTTACATCATAGTAGAGAACTTCCATATTAAAACCACCATGGGCAATTTGAGCAACAAACGAGCCAATTCTTCCTAAACCAACGATGCCAATTGTCTTACCCCAAATTTGTGGCCCTAGAAAACCTTTTGGCTCCCATTGCTTGTATTTTCCCTCTCGAACAAATTTATCTGCCTCCACAATTCTCTTTGAGACTGACATCAGTAAGGCAAACGTGTGTTCAGCCACTGCCTCGGTTAGAACTCCAGGGGTATTTGAGACAGCAACTTTTCTTTCTGTTGCTGCTTTCACGTCTATATTGTCGTAACCAACTGCGTAATTTGCTACAATCTTTAAATTTGGCCCTGCAGCATCCAAAACCTCCCCATCGATTTTGTCCGTTAGCAAACAAAGGACCGCGTCGTAGCCTGTAATAGCTTTTTTCAGCTCGTCTTTTGAAAGAACTCTATCTTCAAGATTTACATCAACTTGAAGCCCTTTCTTTTTTAGCATCTCGATCCCTCCCTCAAGAATCGGACGTGTAACATAAACTTTTTTACTCATGGTTTTACCTCCATTTCTATAGTAACACGTAACAGGTAACAAGTTTCAAGTTAGAGTTGCCATATTACTTGTCACATGTCGCTTGTTACTTGTCATCTATATCTTTCGAATATCAAACCAACCGTTGAGAAGATTTTTTACTATCACATCTTCCATCTTCTCCACACCAAAATAATTAATAAAAATTTTATTCCAAAGCGCTTCATGGAAATGGTAGGTGTAGCGATCTTTAAGTTTTCGCTTATTCATCACACTCATTATGTTATCCATAAAGTTGAAATTGACTAGCTCTTCTTTACCCGTCCTCGTTGGAAACCAGACCGCCACATAATTTGTATGCTCCCAAATCAAAAGGTGAAGAGCCGGTACAAATTTCGCCATTTTCAAAAGTGTTCTTGAAGCTCCACGATGATACAAAGCTTCGGGATTTATATGCGGAATCCCTAGGCGCACATCATTTGGGTCTTCTTTAAAAAGATAACGTTGAATCACCAACCAAAGATTTGGCTGGCCCTTTGACAAAACTGCCGTTGGTACATCACCCCTTATTGCACTGACAATCTTCTCGCCAAAAAACTCATCTTCAGAATGATATTTTAAATAGTTCGAGTAAAGAGTCACCTCATCCAGGTAATGGCTGGTCATAGCAAAGAGATAAGTGGTCGATGCATCCTTAAGCTCTTCACTTGGAACAAGAAATATTAACCCCAGCTCTTTCAAATGACTCATTGGATGTAACTTCTTTCCGACAAAGGCCTCGGTGATTTTTTTCCATTTATTAATGTCAAGAACTCTTATTTCAATCGCCCTAACTTCGAAATCATCTTTTTTCAGCTCTCGATACGCTGCTATATAGGTAGAATTCAGCCATTCACGCTTCTCTATAAACCGCAGCGCTGCATAGATTTCGAATAAATCTTCTCTTTCTATCATTTCCTCTACGTTTTTATAACCAAGCTCAGCCATTATCTTTTTTGGTGGATTCTCACGAAGGAGACTTTCGGCCACCTTTCTTTTTAGGAAAAAGCCTGTTCTATTTGTGTTTAAAGCCAAAACAGCAGAGATAAGATTTGCACAGCTCTCATTTGATATACATTGAGGTCTATCTAGTAGTTCGTAGATTTTTTTATCAAGTTTCTTAACGTTTTTCCCGACTGTCTCATACACCTGCTCTGCAGTTGGGTAGGTAAGTTTTAGATCGCTAAGTATTTTTCTTACCTTCTCCTGATTCTCTGTGTAAAAATGTTCCAGGACCTTTTTTTTGTCTGTAATATGTTCAAGGGCATCAATTACCTCGCCGAAAATGTCTGGATCGGTATTTAATTGATGGGCGAAAAATTCAACTACCGTGCTTCTCATGTAATTTTCTTCTTCGTCACTCTAAGCTTTTCTTTGAATGGGTGCTCTCCGGAATGAATAATACCCTTCTTAGCCCCAAAATAGTTGACGACATTACTTGCATTATCGGCTGCCAGTTCCAGTGCTTCTTCGATACTTCCCGATTTAATTAACCCAGCAAGAAATCCGCTCGCAAAAGCGTCCCCCGCCCCTGTCCTCTCCACCGCGGGATTTCCATGGGTACCGATGTGATAAAAATAATTCTCGTCACATGCAGTTGCCCCACCCACCCCATCGGTAATAACTCCAACACCGCGGGCTAAGAGACACATCTTATGAACAACCTGCTCTTTTTGATCAAAGTCAATACCGGTAATATCAGCTGCTTCTTCCCGGTTCATAATCACCACGTCGGCTTTAGCAAAAATTGGCGCGAGTGCCCTGGCACCCTTTTCTAGCTCAGCCTTGCCAGGAATTACCGCTGTATCAATTTTATGGCCATCGGCCCAGACTACCAAGCTATTGAGAAGCTCCATATTTCCACCTAAACTACTGATGAAAAGCCACTTGGCCTCTAGTTTGTTTTTAGGAACAAAATCACTTGTGAAATGGGCACTCGCTCCTCTGTAAACCAGAATCGTCCGCTCACCCTCATTGGTTGTCAAAATAATTGAGTAACCGGTGTAGTTTTCCTTGTCTTTGATGATTAGATCCGTGTTCACACCCTCATTTTGGAGAGATTCGACTATTACTTTTCCACCAGGATCTTCCCCAATACGGACAATACAAGAGGCCCGCAGCTTTTGCCTAGCAAAAGTCACTGCAGCGTTCGTGGCACCACCGCCAGTCTCAAAAATGATATCGTCAACGTTTATTTTGGACCCTAAAGGAAGAGCTAAATTAAGGTCTGTCGGGGACGACTTATCACGTTTTGCTTGGAACTGCTTTGAGAGTAAAAATACATCACGAGTAGCAGCACCAATTGTAATTACATCAAACATAGGTAGTTAACCTAATGATACAGCTTTTTAGATTAAATTTCTCTTCGTTTGATAAATGTTCTTGTAAAAAAAGAGTGTCGGCTTCCCACCCACCCAAAGGGTAAACAGGTAAATGGCGGACAGTAAGAAACTGGCTGTTAAATAAACTAAAACTGTTTTGGTAAGCACCGAAGCTACCCCTATCATCACCAACGAGTATAGGAAGTATAAACCTACAATACTCATTAAAATAATTCCAGCGAGAGAAGTAAAGGCTGAGATCTTTTTCATCAATCCCGAAGAAAAGAAAAACAAACTTACACAGTTCAATAAGGTAGTAGCTAAAAAAGTAAGTAACGCGATTTGATAGATAAGAAGTGAAGACCCGTATGGAAATCCAAGGTACAGCTGGGCAGTTCGAATAAAAGTGGGCATTCGAATCACATCAAGGAAAGGTTTGGGAACGATGTGTAGCAAGATGATCGATCCAAAGCTAATCAAAAAAATTCCTAGATAGACCCATCTCAAAATCTTAACCGTATGTAAGCTACTCATCTACATTTCTAGACTTTTCCAGCGCTACCAAAAGCATCAATTTTCTTGGCCACTACTTTTTCGACTGCGTCAAGCACCGGACCAAGGACCTTGTACATAGCGTACTCCCCCTCTTTTTCTTCCAGGACATCTTCCAGTGTATCCCTGTAAGCACGGCGCATCTCAGTGTTTATATTGACCTTCACGAATCCTCCAATTTTGATTGCTTTTTTAACTTCCCCTTCAGGAATCCCACTTCCACCGTGAATTGACAAGAATGTGTTTGGCACGGCCTCACGTATTTTTTTGATTAGGTCAAAATCCAGTGGCGGCTGAGTGGGGAAAACTCCATGAATATTGCCAAAAAGAGTCGCCATGGTATCTACTCCTGTTGCTTCAACGAATTCTTTCACCTTTTCCGGTTTGGAAAAAGTTTGTCTAAGTTCTTCCATGCTGATTTGTTCCTTGTAAACTTCGGAGCTTTTCCTCGCCATTCGATCAATCTCTGCTTCAACTAAAAGGTTTTTTTTGTGTGCTTCGGATACAACCTTCTTCGCGATCTCTAGATTTTCTTCGTAGGGAAGCGCTGAACCGTCAAAGTGAATCAGGTCGTAACCAGCCTCAATGCCTTCCATACACTGATCAAGTGTCTCCGCGTGGTCCAAATTAACAAAAATTGGAATACTAAATTCCTCAGAATAATTTTTGGCAATATCCACCACATTTTCTGCCCCCATCCATTCTGTTTCACCGGGTGAAGATTCGATGATAATAGGGGATTTCTTTTCTGCTGCAACAGTAACAATTGCTTTAAATGTCTCAAGGTTGGAGACGTTTAACGCTCCAATAGCAAAACCTTCTTTTTTTGCTTTTTGCAACCACTCCTTAGCCGTCATAATTTGAGCATAACGAAAATTACATCACGCGTCAGCGTGTTTTAAAACTAACTCCCCTCGTCCTCCAGAACCAAAACGCTCGTCATCTAGATAATATATCTTTTGGGGGGTGATTTTAAAGAGACGGTTCTTTATTGCCCCCGAAAACATTTGTTTTGCGCTAGGTATGTAATCTTTCAACCAAAAATATTTCTTCAAGAAAAGTGAATAAACCTTTGCCGCTTCTAACCTACTAACCATCTTACATTCACCCTCCAATTGAATGCCTTTAACCTTCCCAATACCACCAGTAATTTCATTTATTGTGGCAGCTATTTTAGGATTGCTTTGCAAATTTTGAACTTTTCGCGTGTTTTCATCCGATAAAAAATAAATGTTGAAATCATCGTCATACGCATACATCACCGTCGAAGCCCACGGCCTATTTTCCCTAGACGTTGCAAGACTCATTCTTTTATTTTGGGAAAGATAATCTAAAATGCGCTTCTTAAATTCGTCCTTGGAGACTCTCATTTTTAGCTTCAAGGGCGGGCCCTAAAGCCCGTTTATATTTGTGTTAATACAAAAACAATATATACAATATATAAAAATGGTAAGGGTGCAAGTAACCAATACAGAATTTTAAGTATTTTGTGTGAGTTTCTAAAAATAAATAGTATAACTACAATAATCAGGAAGATAAAACTTATAAATGTAAAAGTTGAATCTCCACCGCTAAATCCAGCTCCGAAAAGTGCCAACCCAACCCCAAGAAGCGCCATTATTAACAAAATAATCTCAGCAATCTTGATCATTTACTTTTCTTCTTTAAAACGTTCTTAACCGCTTCTTTGATCTCCTTAACGCTCATGCCGTATTTTTCGAGGAGTTCTTCGGGGGATCCAGATTCCCCAAAAGAGTCTGGCATGCCGATACGTTCCATTGGCACGGGGAAATTTTCAGCGAGAACTTCAGCTACTGCCCCGCCAAGACCGCCAATAATTTGGTGCTCTTCCACAGTCACAACTGCACCGGTTTTTTTGGCGCTAGCTGCAATTGTAAGTTTGTCCATTGGTTTTATCGTGTGGTTGTTAATTACTTCGGCAAGAATTCCATCTTTCACCAGCTCTTTTGCCGCCACAAGCGATTGATAAACCAGCGGCCCACAAGCAACAATCGTCACATCGGTTCCATCTTTGAATACTTCGGCCCTACCAACTTTAAATGGCGTATCTTTGGTTGTAATCACTGGAGTTTTTTCGCGAGCGAAACGAAAATAAAATGGCCCTACGTGCTCACCAGCAGCAATAGTTGCTTTTTTCGTTTCAATGGAGTCGCAAGGAACCTCTACGACAATATTGGGCAAACAACGCACCGTCGCGATATCTTCTAATCCTTGGTGGGTAGCACCATCTTGTCCAACACTAATTCCTGCATGGGCGCCGGCCACTTTTACATTCGCTTTTGTATAACAAACGCTGACTCGGAGCTGATCCCAACACCGCCCAGGAACGAAAACCGCATAGGAGGAAACGAAAGGAATTTTACCGGAAAGTGCAAGTCCTGCTGCAATACCCATCATATTTTGCTCAGCGATCCCGCACTCGATAAAACGATCAGGAAATTTTTGGCCAAAGGTGTGAACACGAGTCGACTCAGCCAAATCGCCAGTTAGCACCACCACATTCGGATTTTTCTCACCCAAGGCAACTAAACCATCACCATAGCCAAATCTTGTTGGCACTTGTTCCACTTCCGGATCATAAAGTTTTGGATTTAGCGTACTCTGAGTCATTTTTTAGCTTTCGCCGTAACGCTTAGATATCTACGCGTCACTAATATTAAGCCAATTAATACAACCAAAAGCTCCAAAAATAACCAACGTTTATCAACCGCGGCCATTCCCCGACCGGCACCATAAAGGATTGTGAAAATTCCACCAAAAACAAATCCTGGTGCGACAGGTCCCATTGCTTCACTCAAAAAGAGTGCTCCTCCAGCAAGTGCAACAAAACCAATTATTGTAATTGGAATAAAGACGTTGCGATTGTAAGTCTCATTTTCTTTCTGGAAATCCTTGTTGCATTTATTCATAGCCGCTTGCTCAGAATCGCTCGGACCTTCCTTGCCGTAGTTCCCCTCCTGAAGGAATTGGCAATTTTCACTCATTTTTGGAGAAGCGTAAAAAGCCTCTATCCCCAAACCAACCATCAGCGGAAAAACCACTGCGATTGCTACTCCAAGTCCCATTTTGACAACTGTATTCATTATATCCTCACCTCCTTTACTAGTACTGTAGGCTACAAAGCCTCCAACAATAACCAGCACTATAATTAATATACCTGCTAAGCCTATCATTTTCTTTTAGCTAACGCAAAAGTTGTAAAGTTACCCATACTCGCTCACAATCTTACCCTTCAATGTCCGAATCTCACGTAAGGCTTTTTTCGCTTCTTCCGGGTCCGGCGGTTTACCATGCCATCCTGGCTGCCACTCCATGAAATCAACTCCCTTACCCGGAATAGTATGGGCAATAATTACCGAGGGCGCATTGAAAATTACTTTCGCTTCGTTGCAGGCATCAATAATTTCTTCAATATTGTGGCCATCAATATCTTGGGTATGCCAACCAAAAGCCTTGAATTTGTCGATCAGGGGCTCAAGCGGCATCACATGTTCGGTAAAACCATCAATCTGGATATTGTTCCGATCAACAATGGCAATAAGATTACCAAGCTCGTTTTTCCCGGCAAACATCGCTGCTTCCCAAACCTGCCCTTCATCCAGTTCCCCATCGCCAAGCGTACAAAAAACATAGTAACGCTTTCTATCCATTCGTGATGCTAGAGCCATTCCAATTGCTTGAGGCAGGCCTTGGCCTAAAGGGCCGGAAGTATTTTCAATTCCAGGCAAAGTCCCGTAATGAGGGTGGCCCTGAAGCCGTGAGTTGATCTTCCGCAGGGTCATCAACTCTTCTCTTCGGAAATATCCAGCGTGGGCGAGTGCTGCGTAAACCACAGGACAAATATGACCATTGGAGGTCAACAACCGATCACGGTCTTCCCATTTTGGGTTTTTGGGATTGTGGTTTAAAACAGCGAAATACAAAGCGGTGAAGATATCGGCCATACCCAACGACCCGGCAGGATGGCCACTTTTCGCCTCAAGCAGCATCTTGATCACATCTTGTCGAATATCGTAAGCTATTTTTTCTAATTGCCCGATATGCGCATGGCCTAATTGTTTTGCTGGTCGTTCTTCTTTCATCTTAGGCAGCTATTGGATTATGGCCCCAAAGTGTGTACTATACCCTCAACATCTTCTTTTAAAATAGCTAGGGCGTTTCTCAACTTTTCTTGATATGTTTCACCTTCAATTGTATCATTTTCAAAGATAAAACTCCCAGCAATCAAAATATTGGCGCCCACCTCGGCACACTTGCGGGCTGTCCCAGGTTCAACACCACCATCTACTTCAATCACAACATCCGATCGCATTTCGCGTATTTGAGTAATTTTATTTAGAATCCTATAAACAAAATGCTGGCCTGAAAAACCTGGATAAACCGACAAAAGAAGCACTGTGTCTACTTTATCTATTATATGTTGGAGACGTGAGGTTGGTGTATCTGGATTCAACGAAAACCCAATCTCTATCCCGTGGCGACGCAGGTGGCTTATAACTCCAATCGGATCTCTTGCCGACTCGACTGGTACGACGATCCTTCCTATATGCGCTTTTTTGCCAATCTCCACAAACGGGTCCACCCAATCCTCGATGTAATCTACCATTAGCTGAATCTCGAGTTTTTTGAGCGTCCGAATAGCAGCAATTTCTTTTGGTCCGATTGTGAGATTGCGGGCGAATTTATTATCGACAATATCTATTTGAATCCATTCGGTAAGAGGCTCTATAGCTTTAAACTTCTTATGATAATCGGCTGGTGTTTTACTTAAAATTGCTGGAACTATTTCAGCCATTCTCGATTTTTCCTATCTTGTCAATTCTCCTTTTGTGTCTCTCCACACCAGAAAATGGTGTCATAAGCCATATATCAATTATTTTCTTTGCCTCATCAGTAGAAAGTCCTGGTATAGGAGTACGAGTTTTACCACCGGAAAGACAAAGCACGTTTGCGTCATTGTGCTCACGACTATGCTTAGCATTCGTGGTCGTCCAAACCGCAACTGCGCGGATTCCTTTGACTTTATTCGCAACTATGCAAATTCCTTCGGCAGAACCGCAAAAAAGTAATCCCTTTGCTTTCCCACCGGAATCAGCAACTTTTTTCGCCACTGGGTAGCCATAATCAGGGTAGTCGTCGTTCTTATCCAACGTATGTGCCCCTAGGTCTTCAATTTCTAAACCCTTTTCTTGCAAATATTTTTTTACCTTTTCTTTCAGTTCAAAACCTGCGTGATCGCTAGCTAGATAAATCATTTTTTGATTTTTTACCTGCCAAAATTACCTGCTCTACCAACCGATGGGAATAACCTAGCTCATTGTCGTACCAAGCAAATACTTTTACTAAATCGCCGTCTACAACCTGAGTAAGCGAAAGGTCAACGATAGAACTTTCCGTTCTTCCAACAATATCGCTACTAACTACTGGTTCGCTAGTCACGGCTAAGATGCCACTATTGTATGGCGGTCTTTCAGACGCTTTTTTGAAAGCTTGGTTGACTCCTTCCACGGTTACCTTCTTCTTGAGCAAAAACGTGAAGTCGGCAATTGAACCAACAGGGGTCGGCACGCGGATCGACATCCCGTCAAAAAGTCCTTTAAGCTCTGGAATTGTTTCTGTCGTAGCAATTGCGGCACCGGTAGATGTCGGAACCATATTTTCCGCGGCGGCACGAGCCCGACGTAAATCTTTATGTGGACCATCTTGCAGGTTTTGATCGGCGGTGTAACTATGGATCGTAGTCATCATTGCCTTGGCTACACCAAATTTAGCATGCATGATAGCTGCGACCGGGGCAATACAATTTGTTGTGCAAGAAGCATTGTTTATTATTTGCTCGCTACCATCGTCTTTTTCTTCATTGACGCCAATTACATAAGTACCAACACCTTCTCCTTTTGCCGGAGCAGAAATCACTACCCTCTTCGCACCAGCTTTAATGTGCCCCATACTTCCATCTTTACTGGTAAAAAATCCCGTAGACTCTATCACTATATCTACACCTAATTCTCGCCAAGGAAGATTGACCGGTTCACGCTCTGCATAAATAGGATATTTTTTCCCTTCAACAATTATATTGTTGCCACTAACTGAAACCTGCTTTTCGTAAGGACCGTAAGCAGTGTCGTACTTGAGAAGATGGGCAAGAGTTGCTGCGTCTGTCAAATCGTTAATTCCAACGATATCAACTTCATTTTTATGATGATCCACGGCAACCTTAAAAGCACTCCGGCCAATCCGGCCGAATCCATTTATCGCGACCTTTAACATAGCTGACCTCCTTTTTCTCGCGATAATAAGGAGGAATTGAACCTGGAAATTAGAGCGTAGCTCGTAATTGGAAGTTTCAATTCAATCCTTAGAGCAACATGTTGCTCGCAGGACTCCGTCCTATTTATTGCAACTTTTAACATAAACCCTCCTGCTAAAACTATACAACAGGCAGGCTTAGCTTGCAAGAAAGGATGGTTAAACCTACTGGGCCAACAAATCCCTGCGGGCCACTAAACCAATCGAACAAAATCCGAGGTTAGGTTTGTGGTTAAGAATCAAAACCTCAACTAGATTAATGATTACAGTACAGACTAAGTTAGTGATAATCAATACTTCCAGTCCGGCTCGTAGCCTTTGGTGATTTCCACCACCCTTGTACCTTCTCTATTAGCTACTAAAATTTTGCATCCCCCACTAAATAAACCAAAGGGGAAGGGGGATCCGCAGGACTGAAAGATTAAAAACTTTTTATCCGGGCTCCAAGAAACTTCCTCGGGCCCACGATTGAATTTAGAGTCGTAAAACTTGACAGAGTATACCTGGACCTCTTTTCCACTCTCATCTTTATAAGACAGGCTTCCCCCATCACCAATGAGATCGTTACTTCTTGGAAGTCGGCTTACTACTTGAGGTTCCTCGTTTTCCAGAACTGTCGCACTACCGCCGTTAGAGCCAATTGAGAATCTCTTCCATTCACCGTCTTTCATCGCGGTAAAATAAATTTTGGTTCCATCTTCCGACCATACTGGCAGGAAACTATTCGAGTTTGTTTTGTCTTCGTTGTGATAGATCAATTTCTTACCCACACCGTTGGCAGAAATTTTATAAACATTTGATACACCGTCTTTTTCCCTAAAAGTATAAACTATCTCGCCTTTCAGATTGCTCAAAAAGGCCTTGTCAGTCAAGCTACTCCTTGATCTATGCCAGTAGAAAACCGAGGCAATGGCTGCGATAATTATTATTGTAATTATTAGAATATTTTTAGCGCTGAAAAATTTCATAAACAACTTGGTGACAGTTTTCTAACCGATTTTCTAGCTCTTTCAAGACTTTATATCTCCCCTCATCTTTACTATAGACAAGAATCGTCCTTAAAGCAAGAATATTGGAGTAATTTTAATAGAGGTCCTTAAATGATGAGAAGAGAATTATTTAGCCTAATCTGTGGTCTCTAAGTTATTTATTTTCAACTCCAACTGCTTGTGAGATGTTGCTGTACCTATCTTTCTTTAGCAGCCGCACCAAACCCTGGTTAATCTCACTTATAACTTGTGGCCCTTCAAAAATCATTCCGGTTATTAATTGAACAAGCGAGGCGCCCAATTTGATTTTTTTATAAGCATCTTCAGCTGAAAAAACACCGCCGCAACCGATTATGACATATTTCCCTTTTGTTTTTTGATAAACATAACTAATCTGCTCGTTGGCAACATCTTCAACAGGCTTACCGCTGAAAGTTCCCTTTTCTGGAACATTTTTATCTATTATCCTTTTTGTGTTTCTTTTTTTAGAAAGATTGGTGCAAATAAACCCATCTACCTTGTGCTGGCCGGAAACAAGTAAGATTTTATCGATTTCGGCTCTTGTAAGATCAGGCGAGAGTTTTAAGAAAATAGGTTTTTTTGTTTGGATTTTATCTATCTCGGTAAGAAGCTCCTTCAACCTTCCAGAATCGGTAAACGGCTGCCCACCAAAAGCATTTGGACAACTGATGTTGATCGCAAAATAGCTTCCACTGTCTATAAATTTTTTATATGCTTTAACATAATCGTTTATTCCTTCTTTCAGACCCACCGTGTCTTTACTATTCGTCTTAGCAATACTTGTACCAATAGGAATCAAAAACTTGTTACTTTTCAATCGCCTTGAGATCTTTTCACACCCTTCATTTTTCAAGCCATAATAAACCACCAAACTTTTTGACTCCGGTAGTCTCCAAAGTCGCGGCCGGGGATTTCCTTTGCAAGGCTCACCAGTAATTGACCCAACTTCAGCAAATCCAAAACCTACAAGTGGCAGAATATCTGTCAAAATCGCATCTTTATCATATCCAGCGGCTAAACCAATTGGGTTTGGAAAACGGATCCCCGCAATCTTTTGTTCTAACACTTTGTTGGAGTAAGAAAAAGATAAGGTGGTAATAGCTCGAGTAATAGCATTCGAGCCAAGAAACTGACCAAATTCAAGCATCCAGTTATGCATGCTCTCTGGCTCGATCAAAAAGAAGATCCGCCGCAATATTGCTTTGTATAAAAACCGAATCTTTATATTTCTTATTGTAATGAAAAATTCTTTCATGCTAATAATTATCCACGTAATCTTTTTTGGACAGAAGAACTTTGTAACTCACGCAGTGCGTCAGAAGCAATCCATTTGGCAGGCTTTGAGTCTAATTTTTGAATCTCTTTTGCTATTTCAATCGCGGCTTTGTTTAGATTTTTATTTCTTTTTCCAATTTGACGAAGTGCCCAGTTCACTGCCTTTTTGACGAAATTTCGCTCGTCTGTGGAACCATTTTTTATCAGCGGGGAAAACTTCATGAATTTGCTGTCTGCAGATTCTTTGTCATGCCAGGCAAGACATGCCATCAGCGCGAAACCGGCTCTTTTTTCAAACTCGCGATCTTTCTTTGACCATTCGATCGCTTTTTCGTAGGCGACGGTGGTCTTATCAAAAAGATTCATGCAACCCTGATCGCAAACGTCCCAACTATCAAAGTCAGCTGCCCAAGCGTCCATTTGGCCTTTGGTAACTTGCTTTGGATCATCAACCATGCCGGCTAAAATTTTCGCTTCGTGAATCCCCGAATCCCAAAGTTTTTGCGCCAAACCATGGTTCTTACCAATCTCCTTGGCTAGTTTCCGTAAGTTTGGAATTGAAACGCCGTAGGTATTCTCCGGATTAATACCAAAACGGGCCATCCCCTCGACATTTTTAGGGTTCCCCAAAGATTTTAGTTTTTTCAAGGTTTCTTCGTAGGTCATTTTGTTAGGTAGGAAAATTTGTCTAAGAATATCAAACTAGCATAGTTTTTTAAAGCCTGCTCTAATTTATAGGTATTAGCATGCTTCAAGATCCCGAAGTAAGATTGGATCGATTGGTCACAAGATCCTAAACTAAGTTGGCCGTGTTCGTATTGCTGAAGTCTTTCTTTAATCCTCCGGAAAATCCTTTGTTTAAGTCTAGTTCTTAAAACCTGGTGGTGGGGCAAAGCAACATAGCCGACAAAATCAATCCCCCAAGAAAGTTTTCGAATCGAAATCTTGTTTGGGTGAAGCGATAGTTTTAATTTACTGCTTAAAAATTGTTCTAATACACTAGTGTAATAGTGTAAATGTTCCTTGCGCCGACTTAAAAGTAAAAAATCATCAGCATAACGCTGATAACATTTTATCTTTAGCTTGTGCTTAGCAAACCGGTCAAGCTCATTCAAATAGATGTTGGCAAAAAGTTGGCTCGTCAGATTCCCAATTGGAATACCTTGACAAGGACGGGCCTTGTCAGACGTATTGAAACTTTCAATAACTTCTCGAAGCAACCAAATCAAATTTGAATCCTTCACTTTCCTCTCAATTATCGAAAGTAAGATTTTATGACCCACACTGTCAAAGAACTTTCGGATATCACATTTTAAGGCCCAGCAATCGCTGGTATAGTTTTTAGAAACTTTACGGGCGAGGGTCACTAATTTCTTAAATCCTTTATGAGTTCCATACCCTTCACGGCAAGAAAAGGAATCGGAAATAAAGGTTTGTTCAAAGATCGGGTTGAGAACTTTGAATAAAGCGTGGTGAATGATTCGATCTCGGACGATTGCTTTATGAATATGGCGGACTTTCGGATCACGGACGTAAAATCCAGTGTAAGCCGAATGTCGATAAGTTTTATTGGCCAACTCTTTGTATAATTGAAAGATATTATCTTCCAAATGTCTTTCGAAGCAACCGACATCGAATTTATTTCTCTTTCCCTTCTTAAATTCGCTCCAAGCTTGAAAAAGATTGTTCAATGAGATAACTTTAGAGTAAAGATGGCTAAAGGTTTTCACCTGTCGGCCCCCCCCGTCCAGGCCAACTACGACATACCAATATTTCAGAAAGTTTATGACTTTTATAAGGAACTTTATTTATCTTTAACCCGATTCCCAAAAATTCATCGCTATTCTCTTGGGCAAAGACTCGATAGCACAACTCTCGAAGTTTTTGAATCCCTAGTTGCCGCCAGCACCCAAGAACCAATACAAAAACTTCTACTTTTAGAAAAGGCTTCAACCAAACTGGAAACGCTCAAACTCCTAATTAGACTCGCCAAAGATACGCAATCTTTAGATAATAAAAGATACATTCACTTAGAAAACTACTTACAAGAAATCGGTAAAATGCTTGGCGGCTGGCTAAAGCACACTAAGGCTCGCTAACGCACCAAGCAAATTACCTAAGTTTTGCTAGAAACTACCAGGACGAAGAGCCCGACATTGTTGTTCGACTTCGAAGGTTTCAGGTTGTTGACGTTGACCTTACGAGATTTCAGGTTACCCACGATCAAACGGTTGAGGTCCATTTATATTACCTACTTCCCTTCAAACCCACTGAAGATTCAGTTTTACTCTCGAAATCAATCAAGCTATATACTGTCTCCTCTGTATTTTATCCGCTCCCATTATGGAGACTAGAAGCAGGCAAGGAGTTTCTAGCTTCCAAAAGCACGCTCTTGAGAACCGTAGTTACTCAAGACTCTGGCTTCACACGGAAATTAGAAGGTTGGTGACTCCGATCCGTAAACCGAAATTCATTAACCACACCAAAGAAAATATATCAAAAGATTTTAGAAATATGAAGACATGTTTTTCTTCACTTTTGTTCAGAAAAAGGGAAAGGCACGGAACGCAACTCTGTGCAACTTCCGTGCCACCAGGAATCTCAACAGTTTCGGCGAAATCCATGGAACAAGATTCCAAAAATTCCAAGGACTCCAATCCGCCTACGGCGGACCAAGCGCTAAGCAGGCACTCCCAGGACGAAGAGCCCGACACTGCCGTCCGACCTCGAAGGCGGCAGGTAGTCGACGCGGACCCTACGAGAGCACAGGCGACCCACGAACAAACGGCGGAGGCCGTAGGTCGGGTGGTTGTAAGTGTCGCTCGCCCTGGTGTAGACCGTAGGAAGAAGTTCGACACCTGTCTCCTCTAGGTGGTTGGCTAGGACTCGGTTGATGCTCGTCGTGTTGCCGACGATC
>Ga0299912_10001671_pt1 | contig 17902 bp, 19 predicted proteins | sample RVTome_2_FD_207667 | JGI IMG/M metagenome (GOLD analysis project Ga0299912, IMG submission 207667) | Soil microbial communities from uranium-contaminated site in the Upper Colorado River Basin, Wyoming, United States - RVT95D214 (version 2) ... | reverse complement strand
CACAGGCACAAAGGCCACCACACCACACACGCCGCACCATGTCAGGAGTACCACCATGCACACCAAAGAACGTGATACCTGCTGTCCCACGCCGCGCAGTTCGTCGCGCCGGAAGAGCAATGTGGTGGAGTGCGAGTCCTGCGGACTCTATGGCATGTGCCAGGTTGCCGGACTCGATGCGCCGGTACCGGACCTTATCGATGAAATCGTCGGACGGCGCGAACCCATCGCCATCAACCAGAACGTCATCACCGCGGGTATGCCCTTCGGTGAAATCTATGCGGTGAAGTCCGGCTCGTTCAAGACCTACGCAACCCTGGCCAACGGCGAGCAGCAAATCATCGATTTCTACTACCCCGGCGAGCTGATGGGACTGGAAGGCATGAGCGAGCGCGTCTACCCTCTTTCGGTGGAAGCGCTGGAGGCCAGCAGCGTATGCCGCCTGGATTTCTCCAAACTTAATCTGCTCGGCGAGCGCATGGGAGAGTTTCAGCAACAACTGATACTCGCCTTGAGCCGCCGGGCGCGGCAGGATCAGTGGGTGCCGTTGCTGATGGGAGCGCAGAACGCCGAACAGCGCACCGCCACGTTCCTGCTCAGCCTGTCGGACCGCTTCGCGGAACACGATCTTCCCAGCCTGCGTTTCAAGCTACCCATGTCACGTCATGACATCGCCAACTACCTCGGCCTGGCCGTGGAAACCGTCAGCCGCATGTTCCAGCGCTTCCAGTCCATGGATCTGCTCGAAGTGCACGGCCGTCATGTTGAGTTGCGGGACATCGATGCATTGCGCGTAATCGCCGGACTGAACAACATCAACGGAAGCTGATATGACGCTGCAACACGCGGACTAATTGCGCATTGTCATAATAAATACCCCTTTCTTTGCTACTTATAGCGTGTGATTTAGAGGCGATAAATTTTTTTACTGATCCAATTGATACACATCAAGGCCGTGGGTCTTATAGCTGAGTAAAAAAGTCACAGAACAACCAAGGACTTTGTTACAGACTTTCCACAACCCGCAGGGGGCAAAAAACCATGTCAAGGAAACTGAAGCTAAGCAAGACCCACTACGCCGTACTGTCCGCGCTACTCGCTGGTGGGGCAGCGATATTCAGCGGCCACGCCGCTGCCGCCGATGCCGCACCTACTCTTGCGGAAGCGGATTTTGAACGCGCCAAACTGTTGTACTTCCAGCAGTGCGCGGGTTGCCACGGTGTGCTGCGCAAGGGTGCCACCGGCAAGAACCTGGAACCGGCCAACACCAAGAAGCTGGGCCAGCAGCGTCTCGAACGCATCATCTCCTTCGGCACCGAAGGCGGCATGAACAACTTCGACGGCATCATGTCGAAGGCCGACATCAAAATGCTCGCCACCTACATCCAGATGGAGCCGCCTGTTCCGCCCGAGATGTCCCTGGCCGACATGCGCGCCCGCACCAAGATCCACGTCGATCCCAAGGACTACCCCACCAAGCCCCTGCACGGCCGCAACTGGGAGAACTTCTTCGTTGTCATCGAGCGTGACGTCGGCAAGGTCGCGGTCATCGACGGTGACAAGCATGAAGTCATCACCCACATCCCCACCGGTTATGCCGTGCACGTGCTGAAGGCTCTGGAAGCTCACCAGACGCTCAAGCCGGAAAACCCGAAGGACGTCGGCCGCTTCTGGTACACCATGGGCCGTGACGGCAAGCTGACCAAGATCGACCTGTGGCAGACCCCGGAGAAGATGCTGGTGGCCGAAACCCAGATCGCCTATGACGCCCGTGACGTAGCCGTATCCGGCGACGGCAAGTACGTGGTCGGTGGCGGTTACTGGCCGCCGCACTTCGTCATCGTCGACGCCAAGACCATGAACCCGCTCAAGGTGGTTTCCTCCCGCGGCGTGAACGTCGATGGCCAGTACGTGAACGAATCCCGCGTTGCCGCCATTTACGATACCCCCATGGCACCGACCTGGCTGGTGAACATGAAGGAACTGGGCCAGACCTGGCAGGTGGACTACTCCGATATCAACAACCTGCGCATCGACAAGATCGACAATGCCAAGTTCCTGCATGACGGCTTCTTCGATCCCACCGGCCGCTACTTCCAGATCGCGGCCAACGCCTCCAACAAGATGGTGGTTATCGACTCCAAGGAGCGCAAGCTGGAAGCGATCATCGACACCGATAAGCGTCCGCATCCGGGACCGGGTGCCAACTGGAACGATCCCAAGTGCGGTCCGGTCGGCGGCACCTCGCATCTCGGTGTAGGCAAGCTCACCGTGTGGGGCAATGATCCTGCCAAGCACAAGAAAGACGCCTGGAAGATCTGCTACGAAGTGCAGACCGACGGCCCCGGCCTGTTCGTCCGCACCCATCCGAAGAGCGACTACGTCTGGATCGATCAGACCCTGCATCCGGAGCCGGAAATCCAGCAGTCCATCAAGGTCATCGAGAAGAAGACCGGCAAGGTCGCCAAGACCATCCGCCTGACCAACACGGAAGGCTACGTCGCGGTGCACTTCGAGTTCAACGCCGACGGCAGCGAAGTCTGGGCCTCGGTATGGAACCGCAAGGACTCCAAGACCGACCATGGTGAAATCGTTGTGTTCGATGCCAAGACCCTTCAGGAAAAGAAGAGGATCAAGGGCCTGTACGCGCCCACCGGCAAGTTCAACGTTCACAACCGCAGCCACCACGTGACCTGATGGCGTAAGGTGTCAGACAAGGCGGGGTGAGCAATCATCCCGCCTTTTTTCTGAAAAAAACCAGTGCCTATGTCCGGGGGAGAGTCGAAAAATGGACAACTTCAAACCAAAGAATCCCTTCTTTTCGCGCAAAGTGCTGTTCGGTGCAACCATCGGCGCGGCACTGTTTTTCATGGTGGTCGGCGTCATATTCTGGGGCGGCTTCAATACCGTCATGGAAGCCACCAACACCATGGATTTCTGTATTTCCTGCCATGAGATGGAACAGAACGTCTACCAGGAATACAAGCACACCGTGCACTTCAGCAACCGCAGCGGCGTACGCGCCGTGTGCTCCGACTGCCACGTGCCCGATCCCTGGGTGCACAAGGTGGTACGCAAGATTCAGGCGAGCAACGAGGTCCTGCACAAGATGCTGGGCACCATCGACACGCCGGAGAAATTCGACGCCAACCGTCTGCGCCTGGCGCGCAATGTCTGGAAGGCAATGAAGTCCACCGATTCGCGCGAGTGCCGCAACTGCCATGACTGGGATTCCATGAATCCGGAAAACCAGAAGCAGCGCTCGGCCAAGCAGCACATCTTCGCCATGGAACAGGGCCAGACCTGTATCGACTGTCACAAGGGCATCGCCCACAAGAAGGCCCACAACCTGTTGAGTGAAGAGGAAGTGGAGGTGTTGGAGAAGCCGAACCCCGCCTACAAGCGCGAACTGCCGCCGCAGTGGGTCGCCTTCCGCGAGAAGCTGAATGCTCCGCCCCCGGCCGCCGCCCCGGCACCAGCCGCCGCAGCGCCCGCAGTCGAGGCTGCCCCTGCTCCCGCTCCGACCCAGGCCGCAGCCGCTCCGGCTGCCAAGGCGCCGGCCAAGGCGGCCGCCGCCGGCGGCATCAAGGTCGACTGGAGCAAGGCATCCAGCCGTGACGTAATGCTGTTCTACCCCGGACAGACCTCCATGGAATGGACCCTGACCGGCAGCAAGCACGGCGGCGCCCGCGTCTACAAGAAGGCAGGTGATCGCTGCTTCGCCTGCCATGAGGGCGAGCAGGAAGCCATGGGCACCAAGATGGTCACCGGCGAAAAGGCCGAGACCACGCCCATCCCCGGCAAGCGTCCCGGCCTGCCGGTGCAGATTCAGGCCACCCACGATGGGCAGCATCTGTATATGCGCTTTACCTGGCCGGATACCGCCCACGTGCCGGTCCCCTTCGTCGACGGCGGCATGATGGACAAGGAAAACGCCGTAAAGCTGGCCATGATGATCGCCACCGACGACGTGCAGGAAGCCGCCCAGGCGGGCTGCTGGGGCACCTGCCATCACGATGCCAACGACATGCCCAATGCGCCGGCCGGCTTTAGCGCCACCAAGTACATCACCGAGAGCCGCACGGAGATCTCGACCAGCGATCCCATGGGCGGCTGGGACAAGCGCAAGAGCGAAGCCGACATCGCCGCTGAACTTAAGGCCGGTCACTTCATGGACCTGCTGCGCTTCAAGGCAGGCAGCGGCAAGTCGGAAGACGGCTACATCCTCGCCGACCGCGTCATGGACGGCGGCCAGGGTGTGGAATTCGTCGGCGAGAAGCAGGGCGACAACTGGGTGGTGAGCATGAAGCGCAAACTGGCCTCCTCCACCGCGGGCGACGTCAGCCTGGCAACGGACCAGTTGTACAACATCGGCTTCGCCATACACGACGACCATAGCAACGGCCGTTTCCATCACGTGTCGCTGGGCTACAAGCTGGGCTTCGACAATCCGGAAGCTGAAATCAACGCAACCCGGCAGTAGAGAGGTTGGCGAACTAAAATTGATTTCGGTCAAGGTATCGCACCATCGCGGAGAGCATCCTGCAAACGTGTGAAGCGGGAAATCCGGGCCGCCGCTGGGCGGCCCGGAAATCTCCAGGGAAGGGAAACGAACGAGGTGGTTGTCATGCGCCCACTGACATCCTTGAGCCTTACCCTCATCCTGCTGCTCGCCCTTGGTGGCGCAGCCGCCAAAGACAATGTCGTGATTGTGGAAATACGCGACTTCACCTTCACTCCCCACGAACTCACCATCAAGCCCGGTACCACCGTGCGCTGGGTCAACATGGAAAAGCGCCAGTATCACAGCGTGTGGTTCCGTGACGCCGGAGAGAAGGTCAGCGACTACTTTTTTCCCGGCGAATACTACGAGCGCACCTTCGATACCGAGGGCGATTTCCCCTATCTCTGCGAACCGCACATGGATGAGATGAGCGGCGTGATTCATGTGGTGCAATGACCATGCTGAAATACTCCCTGCCCCTGCTGTTCGGCACGCTGCTCCTGGCGGGCACGGCGCCGTTGCAGGCCAGCGCCGAGGTCACCGCTACGCGGCAGAAGGAGTTGCTGCATCTGCTGCGCCACGATTGCGGTTCATGTCACGGCATGACCCTGAAGGGTGGACTGGGCCCCGCCCTGTTGCCCGATGCGCTGGCCGGCAAACCCGCCGCCACTCTGGAGGCCACCGTGCTGTACGGCCGTGCCGGTACGCCCATGCCGCCCTGGCGCGGCCTGCTCAGCGAAGAAGAGGTTGCCTGGCTGGTCGCCATTCTGAAACAAGGACTCCCCGATGCGCATTAAGCTGTCTGCCCTGTTGCTGCTGTTGCTGCTGCTGCTCGGCGGCTGCGCCACCACACTGCGTGGTACCGGCGATCTCGGCCTGATCATCGAGCGCGCCGACGGCAGCATCCTCATCGTGGAGAGCAGCAACCAGCAGAAGCTGGCACGCATTGAAGGTCTGGGCGATCTGTCCCACGCCTCGGTGGTGTATTCCCGCGACGAACGCTACGCCTACGTTTTCGGCCGCGACGGCGGCCTCACCAAGGTGGACATGCTGCGCCAACGCATCGCCGCCCGCGTGATGCAGTCCGGCAACAGCATCGGCGGTGCGATTTCGCAGAATGGCCGCCTGGTGGCGGTGGCCAATTACCAGCCCGGCGGCGTCAAGGTATTCGACGCGAACACCCTTGAGCTGCTGGCCGACATTCCCGCCGCCTACGGCGACGGCAAGTTCTCCAAGGTCATCGGCCTCGAAGACAGCACCGACAACCGCTTTGCCTTCAGCCTGTATGACGCCGGTGAAATATGGACTGCCGATCTGAGCGATCCGCGCCAGCCGGTGATCCAGAAGTTCCGCGACATCGGCCGTCTGCCCTACGACGCCCTGATCAGCGAGGACGGACGCCACTACATCGCCGGCCTGTTCGGCGAGGACGGCCTCGTCCTGCTCGATATGTGGCACCCGAAACCAGGTGTGCGCCGCATCCTCGATCACTATGGCCGCGGCGAACAGGCCCTGCCGGTATACAAGATGCCGCACCTGGAAGGCTGGGCCCTGAGCCAGGACCACGCCTATCTCCCGGCCGTCGGCCGCCATGAGCTGCTCATCGTCGATCGTCACGACTGGAAGGAGGCCGGGCGCATCGCACTTTACGGCCAGCCCGTATTCGCCATGGTCCGCCCGGACGGACGCCAGGTGTGGGTCAATTTCGCCCATCCCCACAACGACACCGTGCAGGTGATCGACACCGTGACGCACAAGGTCATTGCCACACTCAAACCGGGCAAGGCCGTGCTGCACATGGAGTTCACGCCGCGCGGCGAACACATCTGGCTTTCGATACGGGACGAGGATCGGGTGGACGTGTACGACACCACCGCCCTGCAGCGGATCGGCAGCATGCCCGCACTGAAACCCAGCGGCATCTTCTTCACCGCCCGCGCCCACCGCATCGGACTGTAGGAGAACGTCATGCACCGCAGCCGACGCACCGAAACACTGGAACTGGGCACGCTGGAACGGCGTCTGCTCAACGACTTCCAGCACCATCTGCCGCTCACCCCGGCGCCCTATGCCGCCATTGCCGAAAAGCTCGGCACCAGCGAGGAGGCCGTGATCGCGGCCTTGCAGGAATTGCAGGGCGCCGGGGCCGTCAGCCGCGTCGGCGCCGTATTCCGCACCCATCGCGTCGGCGCCAGCACACTGGCGGCAATGGCAGTGCCGCCGGAGCAACTGCAACAGGTGGCCGATCTGGTCAGTACTTATGACGCCGTCAATCACAACTATGAACGAGAGCACCGCATCAATCTCTGGTTTGTCGCCACGGCGGCCGACGAAAAGCAGCTGACACAGGTACTGGAAGACATCGAACAGCGCACCGGCATCGTGGTGATGGCATTGCCCATGCTGGAAGACTTTCACATCGACCTGGGATTCGACCTGAAATGGACATGAACGCCCTGCCCCGCACCAGTGCCGACAATCTGACCGACGCCGATCGGCGCCTGGTGGCCGCGATACAGCATGGCCTGCCACTGGTGTCGCATCCCTACGCGGTACTGGGCGACCAGTGCGGCATGACGGAGGAACAGGTGATGACCCGGCTCGCCGGCCTGCTGGCCGACGGCACCATCAAGCGCCTCGGTGTGGTGGTACGGCATCGTGAGTTGGGCTATCGCGCCAATGCCATGGTGGTATGGGACATCGCCGACGACAAGGTCAGCGAACTGGGCCATTGCATCGGCCGCTTCGAATTCGTCACCCTGTGCTACCGCCGGCCGCGCCGCCTGCCGGCCTGGCCCTACAACCTGTTTTGCATGATCCACGGCCAGGATCGCGATGCGGTGCTGGAGCGGGTGCGGCAGATCGAACAGCACTGCCAGATTGCCGACGTTCCCCATGAAGTTCTGTTCAGCCGCCGCCGCTTCAAGCAGCGCGGCGCCATCTACGCGCCGCTGCAGCCCGGGAGCAACACCTGATGGACGACATCGACCGCGCCATCATCAACGCCTTGCAGGACGGCTTTCCCGTCTGCGAACGGCCCTATGCCGCCGCCGCGGAAAAAATCGGCATAGATGAAGCTGAACTGCTGCGGCGCCTTGCGGCGCTGCGGGAGCAGAACACCATCAGCCGTTTCGGGCCACTGTTCCATGCCGAGCGTCTCGGTGGAGCACTGACGCTGGCGGCAATGCGCATCCCGCAGCAGGAGATGGAGCGTGTCGTCGCCCTGGTCAATGCCCATCCGGAGGTGGCGCACAACTACGAACGAGCTCACGTCTTCAACATGTGGTTCGTACTGGCCACCGAAACCGAGGCCGAACTGCTCGCCGTCATCCAGACCATCGAGACCGAGACGGGCTATCCGGTATACAACATGCCCAAGCTGGAAGAGTATTACCTCAACCTGAGGTTCGCCGTATGAGTGCAGCTACCCTGCTGGCCTTACCCGACGCCGTCGACCGTGCGCTCATCGTCGCCACCCAGGCTGGGCTACCGCTGGTGCCGCGCCCCTATCATGAGCTGGCGGAAAAACTTGGCATCGGCGCCGACGAGGTGATGCAGCGGCTGACCCACATGCAGGAACGCGGTGTCATACGCCGCATAGGCCTGGTCCCCAACCACTACGCCCTCGGCTACACCTTCAACGGCATGACGGTGTGGAACGTGCCCGATGAACGCATACACCTCCTGGGCCCCGAGCTCGGCGCCCTGCCCTTCGTCAGCCACTGCTACCGCCGGCCACGTTACCTGCCCGACTGGCCCTACAACCTGTTTGCCATGGTCCACGGCCGCAGCCGCGCCGAGACCGACGCCCAGGTGGAGGAGATCGCCCGCCTGCTGGGCGACGACGATCGCGGCCATGCCGTGCTGTACAGCACGCGCATCCTGAAAAAAACCGGGCTGCGGCTCGCCGGACGCGGAGACTGAGATCATGTTTCGCCTGTCCCAGTTCATGCAGCACCTGCTCAATCCCGCCCCCGTAACGGCCGCGCGCAAACCCGCCGGGCCGGTGGTCATCTGGAACCTGATCCGGCGCTGCAATCTCACCTGCAAGCATTGCTACGCCACCTCGGCCGACAAGGATTTCGCCGGCGAACTGTCCACTGCCGAGGTCTATACCGTCCTGGACGATCTCAAGGGATTCGGCGTACCTGTCCTTATCCTCTCCGGCGGCGAGCCCCTGCTGCGCCCGGACATCTTCGACATCTCGCAGCGCGCCAAGGCCATGGGGTTTTATGTCGGCCTCTCCACCAACGGTACCCTGATCGACGAACACAACATCGACGCCATCGCGGCGGCAGGCTACAACTACGTCGGCATCAGCCTGGACGGCATCAAGACCACCCATGATCACTTCCGCCGCCTGGACGGTGCCTTCGAGCGCTCGCTGCATGGCATCCGCCTGTGCCGCGAACACGGCATCAAGGTCGGCCTGCGCTTCACCCTGACCCAGGACAATGCCGCCGAGCTGCCGCAACTGCTGTCCCTGATGGAGGAGGAAGGTGTCGACAAGTTCTACCTGTCCCACCTCAACTACGCCGGCCGCGGCAACCGCAACCGGCGTGACGACGTTTATCATCGCGCCACCCGTGCCGCCATGGATCTTCTGTTTGATCGCTGCCTGGACGAACAGCAGCGCGGCATCCATCGCGAGTACGTCACCGGCAACAATGACGCCGATGGCGTGTATTTCCTCATGTGGGTGCGCGAACACTTTCCCGAACGGACGGAGGAGATCGAGCAACGCCTGGTGCAGTGGGGCGGCAACTCATCCGGCATCAACATTGCCAATATCGACAACCTCGGCAACGTCCATCCCGACACCATGTGGTGGCACCATACCCTCGGCAATGTGCGTGAACGTCCCTTCTCCGCCATCTGGCAGGACACCAGCGATCCCCTCATGGCCGGCCTCAAACTGCATCCCCGCCCGGTGCACGGCCGTTGCGCCGCCTGCCGCCATCTCGCCATCTGCAACGGCAACACCCGCGTGCGCGCCCAGCAGATCAGCGGCAACCCCTGGGCCGAAGATCCGGGCTGCTATCTGGAAGACGACGAAGTATTCCCGCTGACTGCTGAATCGACGCAGCGAAAGGCCTGTTCATGAGATACCTGCTTTCCCTGGGACTGGCGCTGTTGTCGTTCAGCGCCGTTGCCGAAATGCAGTCCGCTCCCCAGCTGTTTGCCAAACACTGCGTCAGCTGTCACGGCGCCGAACGCCTGGGCGGCATCGGCCCGGCCCTGCTGCCGCAGAACCTGAGCCGGCTGCGCAAGGCCGAGGCCGCCGAGGTCATCGCCCATGGACGCCCGGCCACCCAGATGGTCGGTTTCGCCGCCGTGTTGTCCGAGACGGACATCAAGGGCCTGGTGGAACTCATCTACACGCCTCCGGCGGTCGTGCCACGGTGGGGGATCGAAGAGATCCACAGCAGCCACCTGCAACACGCCCGGGCCGATGCCCTGCCCGATACACCGCGCTATCAGGCCAACATGCAGAACCTGTTTCTGGTGGTGGAACTGGGTGACCACCACATTACCCTGCTCGACGGCGACAGGTTCGAACCGATCCACCGCTTCCCCACCCGCTACGCCCTGCACGGCGGTCCCAAATACTCGCCGGACGGGCGCTTCGTCTATCTCTGCTCGCGCGACGGCTGGGTGAGCAAGTACGATCTCTATAATCTGACCCTGATCAGTGAAGTACGCGCCGGCATCAACAGCCGCAACATCGCCGTTTCCGCCGACGGCCGCTACGTGATGGTCGCCAACTACCTGCCGCACAGCCTGGTGCTGCTCAATGCGGACACGCTGCTGCCGATCAAGGTGTTTGAAACCGTCGGCAGGAACGGTACCAGTTCGCGCGTCAGCGCGGTCTACACCGCCCCGCCGCGGGAGAGCTTCATCGCCGCGCTGAAGGACATTCCGGAGGTGTGGGAAATCAACTACGCCGATCGACCGCCCGCCGGCTTCGGCGGCTGGGTGCACGACTTCCACAAGGAGCAAAGCGATGAAGTGGTGCGCCCCTTCCCACTGCGGCGCATGTCCACCGAAGGCTACCTCGACGACTTCTTTTTCGACCACGAATACGAACACCTGATCGGCGCCTCACGCGACGGCGGCGGCCAGGTACTGGACATGTACATCGGCCGCAAAATTGCCGACCTCGATCTGCCCGGCATGCCGCACCTCGGCTCCGGCATCACTTTCACACATGAAGGGCGCGAAGTTCTGGCCACGCCCAATATCAAGGAAGGGGTGGTCAGCATCATCGATTTGAAGACCTGGCAGACCATCAAGCGCATCGATACTCTCGGTCCCGGCTTCTTCATGCGCAGTCACGACAACACGCCCTATATGTGGGTGGACGTGTTTTTCGGCCCGAACAAGGACGTCATGCACGTCATCGACAAACGTACGCTGGAGATCGTCAAGACGCTGAAACCGGCGCCAGGTAAAACCGCCGCCCACGTCGAGTTCACTCAGGACGGCCGCTATGCACTGGTCAGCATCTGGGAGATGGACGGCGCCCTCGTCATCTACGATGCGGCGACGCTGGAAGAGGTGAAGCGCCTGCCGATGAAAAAGCCGTCAGGCAAATACAACGTGCACAACAAGACCACCTACAGCCGCGGCACCAGCCGGTAAACGGGTTCACCGCCGCGCCACGCAACCAAACATCTGCGGCGGGAATTTTGTTCTGAACCCTTGGGTCTATGCGGCAACCGTCATTCGCAATGGACGTGCAGTGCGTAGGCCGGACAAAGCGATAGCGGTGTCCGGCAGGCACTGCCCGATAACGCTACGCTATATCGGGCCTACGGAACTTCCTGGCCACAACGACAAGAACCGATTTTCTCTGCGTCTCTGCGGCAGAGGTTTGGTCTTACTCGCAGTAGGCGCGCAGCTTTTTCACATCGTGAATCTGCACGCTCAGACCCTTGACGCTGATCAGGCCCTGATCCGTCAGCGAGTGCAGGATGCGCGACAGCGTTTCCGGTTGCACCGACAGGCGGGAAGCGATGATGTTCTTGGCGGCCGGCAGAGACACTTCGGCCTCGTTCTCGGCGTCCTTCGGTGCCTGCCCCACCAGATAATTCACCAGGCGCAGGGTCGCATTCTGCAGCGTCAACGCATCAATCTCGTTCAGGCGATGATGCAGGCGTACGCTCATGTCCGCCATCACGCGGAAACAGGTGTCCACTGACTCACGCAGCACGCTGAGGAAATTGCGGTTGTTGATGGCGTAGAGTTCCGCCGGCACCAGGGCCTGCGAACTCACGGGAAAACGCTGTACATCCATGAACATGACCGCCTCGGCAAAACACTGTCCGGGGCGGATGATCTCGATGACTTTTTCGTTGCCGGTAGGCGACAGGCGGTACAGCTTGATCTGGCCGCGGCGCAACATGAAGAAACGATCGGCCGGCTGCCCCTGAGTAAACAGATGCTCGCCTTCGGCCAGTTGTATCAGCTGTATGCCTTCTTTGATTTTTGCCAGTTGATCGTCGCTCAAGCCGTTAAACAAGGCATGAGCACGCAATTCCTGATCTGAAATGATGGCCTGATCCATGCCTGCATTATGCAAACTGCCATTGGCAGATGCAATGCCTGAGCAAAAAGCTAATACAACTGCCGCAACAGCTTTCAGGAATGAGTGCTCCAGAGGTATGGGAGGCCAGAATTTGCCCAAAATGTAGACGATAGTCACGACCCAAGTGGTTTTCTTGGCACGCTTGGCGTTCTGGCGAGAATCACATTCTTCACCGCAAAACGTATGCTGTTCGGCGTTTAACGAGAGAATTGGTCGGGGCGAAAGGATTTGATCACCGCGCCGGGAGCACGGGGGGACGACCACCAGGTCGCCCATAGGGCGCAGACGCAAGGATGGCCTGCGTCAACCTTCGGCCACGTAGTGGTCGGAGGCTCGCGAAACGATCCATTCGGCAGGTTTAACGAGAGAGTTGGTCGGGGCGAGAGGATTTGAACCTCCGACCACTTGCACCCCATGCAAGTGCGCTACCAGGCTGCGCTACGCCCCGATTGGGATAAAGCTGGAACTACAGAAGGTCCGCCATGCGGAAGGCGCAAATCATACATGAATGCGCCACGGATAGGAACATGCTCAGCGCTTGAGTATCACCAGAATTTCTTCCAGCTCGGCGCGCAAGGTCTGGAGTATGTGGGGGTCCACGGCAACGGCCTGTTCCGGTGATACTTCCTGCTCGAGCCGCTGACGGGCACCGCCGATGGTAAAGCCCTGTTCATAGAGCAGGCCGCGAATCTGACGAATCATGACCACATCGTGGCGCTGGTAATAACGGCGATTGCCGCGGCGCTTGACCGGCTTGAGCTGGGGAAATTCCTGCTCCCAGTACCGCAGCACATGCGGCTTGACGTCGCACAGCTCGCTCACCTCACCAATGGTGAAGTAACGCTTGCCGGGAATGGGCGGCAGTTCGTTATTGTTGCTGGGTTCCAGCATAAGCCTCAACCCTCGCCTTCAGTTTCTGACCCGGGCGGAACGTCACCACGCGACGGGCCGTGATTGGAATTTCCTCACCGGTTTTGGGGTTACGCCCCGGACGCTGCTTTTTGTCGCGCAGGTCGAAATTTCCGAAACCGGACAGCTTCACCTGGTCGCCGTTCTGCAACGCGCCACGGATTTCCTCGAAGAAGATCTCGACGAGTTCCTTGGCCTCACGCTTGTTGAGCCCGAGCTCCTCGTACAGGCGTTCGGCTATTTCGGCTTTGGTCAACGCCATTTCCCGCGAACCTCAATCTCTCAGGGTTGCACCAAGTTCGGCTTTGAGCGCCGCCAGGATATTTCCCAGCGCGGCGTCTACCTCAGAATCTGTAAGGGTGCGCGAATCAGCCTGCAAGGTCAAGCCCAAAGCGAGACTTTTTCGACCCGAATCAATACCTTTGCCAGTATAAAGGTCAAACAACTTTAACTCCTGCAAAGTGTCCGGGGCGGAACGGCGGATGACTGCAAAAACAGCGTCAACCGGCTGCGAATTGTCGACAACGACGGCAATATCACGACGAACGGCGGGGAAACGGGATAGCACCCTGAAGCGGGGCAGGCATCCCTGCAACAGGGGTTCCAGAGCCAGTTCGAACACCAGGGCTGCCCCAGCCAGGTCCAGCCGGTCGGCTACGGTCGGGTGCAGGGCGCCGATCCAGCCGAGGGGGCTGCCGTCGAGATCGATGCGGGCCGACTGTCCGGGATGCAGCGCCGGGTGGGACGCGGCGACAAAGCGCACCTGCCCGTTTGCACCGGCCAGGGCGAGGATAGCCTCCACGTCGGCCTTCAGGTCGAAGAAGTCCACCGGGCGCGCCGTCTCGCCCCATTGCTCGGGCTGCACGGTTCCGTAGGCCAGGCCGGCAATAGCCCGCTCCTGCCTCAGGCCGTCCGGCCCCGGCAGGAAGCGCAGGCCGGACTCAAACAGGCGCACCCTTCCCTGCTGGCGATTGGCGTTGTAGACCAGGGCCTGCACCAGCCCGGCCCAGAGGGTGGTGCGCATCACCGCCATTTCGGCGGAAATGGGATTGGCCAGCGCCAGGGGTTCCAGCTCAGGCGCCAGCATTTTCTGCACGTCCGGGGCCACGAAACTGTAGGTGATGGCCTCCTGGAAGCCGCGAGCCACCAGCAGGCGGCGCAATTGCTCCAGTCCCAGCTGCCCCTCCCCCACGGCGTCCATCTGCATGGCGGCGACGGGGCGGGTGCTCGGCAGCTGGTCATAGCCGTGGATACGTGCCAGTTCCTCGATCAGATCCTCTTCGATGGCGATGTCAAAGCGCCAGGCGGGCGCGGTGACGCGCCAGTTGTCACCATCGACGGCCACTTCCAGCCCGAGGCGGGCCAGGATGTCGTTCACTTCGGCCCTGGGCAGCTCGATCCCCAGCACCCGCTGTATGCGTGACGGACGCAGCGTCATGGCCGCACGCTGCGGCAACTCCGTCTCGTGCAGCACTTCAATCACCGGGCCGGGCACGCCGCCGGTGATTTGCACAAACAATGCCGTAGCCCGCTCCATGGCCTCGCGCTGCAACAGAGGCGACACACCGCGCTCGAAGCGGTGCGAGGAGTCGGTGTGCAGGCCATAGCGGCGCGCGCGGCCGACGATCGCCTGCGGTGCAAAAAAGGCGCTCTCCAGGAAGATATCCACCGTGGCATCGTCCACCGCGGTCGCTTCGCCGCCCATCACGCCGGCCATGGCCTGAGCACCCTTGCCGTCGGCGATCACCAGGGTCTCGCTATCCAGTTCCACCTGGCTGCCGTTGAGCAGGACGAGAGTCTCACCGGCACGGGCACGGCGTACCTCGATACCGCCGTGCAGCTTGCCCAGGTCGAAGGCATGCATGGGCTGGCCCAGTTCGAGCAGCAGGTAGTTGGTGATATCCACCGCCGGACCGAGGCTGCGCACGCCGCTGCGGCGCAGGCGCTCCACCATCCAGGCCGGTGTCGCCGCCTGCGGGTTGATGCCGCGGATCACCCGGCCGGCATAACGCGGACAATCGGCGGCGGCGGTCACGGTGACCGGAAAGGTGTCCGCGCACGCCGCGGCCACTGCCGCCATGGACGGCACGGTGACGGCACAGCGGTTGATGACACCGACCTCCCGGGCAACACCGGCAATGCTCAGGCAGTCGCCCCGGTTGGGCGTCAGACCCAGCTCAAAGGTCACGTCATCCAGTTGCAGATACGCGCGGATATCGGTGCCCACCGGCGCGTCGCCGGGCAACTCCAGCAGGCCGTCCGAGGTTTCCGCCAGCCCGAGTTCCTTGGCCGAGCACAGCATGCCGAAGGACTCCACGCCGCGCAGCTTGGATTTCTTGATTTTGAAGTCACCGGGCAGCACGGCGCCGATGAGGGCCGCCGGCACGCGCAGTCCGGCACGGACATTGGCCGCCCCGCAGACGATGGTCAGCGTCTCCGCTCCGACATTGACCTGGCAGACGCGCAGCTTGTCGGCATCGGGATGCGGCGCCACCGCCAGCACTTCGCCAACCACGATGCCGGTGAAGGCTCCTGCCACCGGCGCCATGGCGTCCACTTCGAGACCGGCCATGGTGAGCTGAGCCGACAGGGTGTCGCTGTCTACCGCGGGGTTCACCCACTCCCGCAACCACTGTTCGCTGAATTTCATCGGAACTGCTCCAGAAAGCGCAGATCGTTTTCGAAGAACAGGCGTAGATCGTTCACGCCATAACGCAGCATGGCGAGACGTTCCACGCCCATACCGAAGGCAAAGCCGGTGTAACGTTCGGGATCGATGCCCACCGCCTTGAATACGTTGGGATGCACCATGCCGCAGCCGCCGATTTCGAGCCAGCCGGTGTGTTTGCAGGAGCGGCAACCGGAGCCGCCGCACATGACGCACTGCACGTCCACTTCCGCCGACGGCTCGGTAAAGGGGAAATAGGACGGGCGGAAACGCACCTTGAAGTCACCTTCGAAAAAGTTGCGCAGGAAGTCATCAAGGATGCCTTTCAAATCGGCAAAGGTAACCTGTTCATCCACCAGCAGCCCTTCCACCTGGTGGAACATGGGCGAATGGGTCTGATCGTAGTCACAGCGGTAGACACGACCCGGCGCAATGATGCGCAAAGGTGGCTGCTGCTTTTCCATCTCCCGAATCTGTACCGGCGAGGTGTGGGTACGCAGCAGGGTGCCCGCATTGAAGTAAAACGTATCGTGCATGGCGCGCGCCGGGTGCGAGGCCGGAATGTTGAGCGCCTCGAAGTTGTGGAAATCGTCTTCCACTTCCGGCCCTTCGGCCACGGTGAAACCAAGCTGGAGAAACAGCGCCTCGATGCGCGACAACACGCGCGTCACTGGATGCAGTCCGCCGCTGCACTGGCCGCGGCCCGGCAGGGTGACATCCACCGACTCGGCGGCCAGCCGGGCATTCAGCGCCGCCGACTGCAGGCTGTCCTTGCGCGCCTCGATGGCCTGCTGCACTTCTTCCTTGGCGCTGTTGATCAGCGCGCCGACCTTGGGCCGATCTTCCGGCGTCAATTGGCCGAGTTGCTTCATGCGTTCGGTAAGCACACCCTTCTTGCCCAGATAGTGCACCCGCACCTGGTCCAGTGCCGGCAGATCCGCCGCTGCGGCCACCGCAGCGCATGCCTGTTGCACCTGTTGCTGGAGTTCGTCCTGCACGGTCATTACCCCGTCTGCGGCCCATCGCCGCGTGTCGGATTGAGAATTCGTTGTCTGCGGGCTACCGCAGCCGTATGCAATTCTGCCGCTGAAACAAAAAGGGGAAGGCCGCCGGCCTTCCCCTTTTCGTCAAGCGCCTCATGCGGACAGGACGACGCATGGGCGTCGCCTGTGCCGAAGAAACACTTATGCCGCCAGGCCGGCCTTTGCCTTCTCCGCCAATACGGCAAAGCCGTTCTTGTCGAAAATGGCGATGTCGGACAGCACCTTGCGGTCGATCTCGATACCGGCCTTCTTCAGGCCGTTGATCATGCGGCTGTAGGACAGACCGCACTCGCGGGAAGCCGCGTTGATACGGGCAATCCACAGGGTACGGAACTGGCGCTTCTTCTGGCGACGGTCGCGATAGGCATACTGACCGGCCTTGGTGACCGCCTGCTTCGCCACGCGGAACACATTGCGACGCATCCCATAGTAACCCTTGGCCTTGGCCAGGACCTTCTTGTGACGCGCACGCGCCACTACACCACGTTTTACTCTTGCCATTTATCCTTACCTCACTTAGGCGTAGGGCATCAGACGGGACACCATACGGGTGTCGGCTGCTGCAACCATTGCGTCATCACGCAGCTGACGCTTGCGCTTGGTGGTCTTCTTGGTAAGGATGTGGCGCTTGAACGCCTGGCCACGCTTGAAACCGCCGGCGGTGGCCTTGAAACGCTTGGCCGCCCCGCGCTTAGTCTTCATCTTGGGCATTACTCTAACTCCGCATTTATCGGTTAATAGTCAAGTGCACGTTTTCGCACTGGCAGCCGCGCAAGACTGACAGTAGTGCACCCCGCAGGCCGTACTGGCCTACTTTTTCTTCTTGGGGACGATAACCATGACCATCTGACGGCCTTCCAGACGCGGGAACTGTTCTACCGTTCCCACCTCGGCGAGGTCCGCTTCGATGCGCTTGAGCAACTTCAGCCCAAGCTCTTGGTGGGCCATCTCACGACCGCGGAACCGCAGCGTGATCTTGGCCCTGTCCCCGTCTTCCAGGAAACGCACCAGGTTGCGCAGTTTTACCTGGTAGTCTCCCTCTTCCGTCCCTGGTCGGAACTTGATCTCCTTGATCTGAATCTGCTTCTGCTTTTTGCGGGCGGCATGCTTCTTTTTGTTTTCCTCAAAAAGATACTTGCCGTAATCCATGATGCGGCAGACCGGTGGTTTGGCGTCGGCAGCCACTTCCA
>Ga0299912_10001670_pt1 | contig 17910 bp, 10 predicted proteins | sample RVTome_2_FD_207667 | JGI IMG/M metagenome (GOLD analysis project Ga0299912, IMG submission 207667) | Soil microbial communities from uranium-contaminated site in the Upper Colorado River Basin, Wyoming, United States - RVT95D214 (version 2) ... | reverse complement strand
AGTGTTGTTGATCACTTGTCCCATCTGGCCCAGGGGCGCGAGTTGGTTGTCCGGGACCAGACCGCGCGTGTCGGGCGAGAGGTTTAGAATGAGGTTCGCGTTGCGCCCCACGGAAGTGTAGTAAATGTCAATCAACTGCGAGGCGCTCTTCGGAGACTTGGTGGCCGACCAGAACCAGCCGTTGAGAATCGGAACGTCCGCCTCCGCCGGATACCACCAGAGATACGAGCCGGGCGTGAGTTTGGCGCGGCTGCCGAGGTCCGTGGCCATCATGTCAGGCCACGTGAAGGTATCGGGCGACGACGACAACGGAATGACGCTCCACTCCGAGGTCCGCGCCGCGCCGTCTTCGTTGCCGACCCAGCGGGCGTCCGGCCCTTTGCCGAAAATCACCGCGCCGGGCTGCAAGTTGCGGATCAAGTCATACCACGCGGCGTAACTGTAGGTCTCGGTAACGCTGGGGTTCGGATTGGCCCCGTCGAACCAGACTTCGTTAATCGGACCGTATTCCGTGAGCAGCTCATAGAGTTGGTTGAGAAAGTAACGATTGTAGTCGTTCACCGTGTAAGAGTAGTTGGTGAACCCGGGCGGCGGGGTACGGCCAATCGCCGGGTTGGTCTTGAAACTCGCCGGGTCAGTCGGTATCACCGAAAGGAGATTGCTGCTGCCGTCTCCGTAATAGCCCGCTGGATTGCTGGGGTTCGTCGTCAACTGGTAAAGATCGGCCGGTGAAAGGTAAACGCCCACTTTGAGGCCCTGCGCGTGCGCCGCATCGGCGACGGCGCGCACGACGTTGCCGGTGCCGCTGAGCCACGGACTGGAAGCGACCGAGTGCGCCGTGTACCGGCTGGGCCAGAGACAGAATCCGTCATGATGCTTGCAAACGAGCACGACCATTTTGCCTCCGGCATCTGCCATCGCGCTGACCCATTGATTCGCGTCGAGGGCTGACGGATTGAACACAGCCGGATCCTCGTGGCCCGTGCCCCACTCGACGCCATTGAAGGTGTTCACGCCGAAGTGGACGAAGAAGGTTCGTTCCAGGCGCATCCAGGGAGTTTGGTTGGTGCGCGGCAGAAGCTTTGCCGCCTTTTCCGCGATGATCGAACTGGAATCGCCGTTGGAAATCACCTGCAAGGTGGCGTATGAAATCGGGCCGGGAGGAGGCGGCGGGACGTAGTTGGTGTTGACGGCAAGGGTCAAATCGTCCAGCGCGGTTTCATCGTTGCCGGCGAGCGCGCCGAACACCAGCCACAGCTTCGAGTTGGTCGTTGCGCCGGTCAGCCCCAAAGTCCGCGTGAAGTTCGTCATCTGCGGCGCGGAGTAAGAGCCGGTCAACCCCAGTTCGGTGTCACTCACGCTGACCGAAGACAGGAGCACGGATCCCGGAAGAGCAGACGGATGCGTGCCGACCGCCCCGCTCACATTCGTCGCTGTTTGGTAAACACCCATGCTGAACGGACGGAACGCCCGCTGCCCACCCGGATAGCGCCGGATGGCCTTGCCGGAAATATCCAGCGCGGGCTCGCCCGCAAACGTGCCGATGCTTTGGTAGATGTAGCCGCTTGGATTCGAGAAGTTGACGACATTGCTCTGGCCGGCGGGAAACTGACCGCTGTCAGCAGTGCCGGCTTTGACCCAGTCGTTGTAATTAGCCGCGGTGGAGGATTCGAACCAGCCCAGCACGGTCTGGAATTCACCGTTGCCGGCCTGCAATTCGAAATCGCCATTGTAAATCGAGTTGGTGATGGCCGCTGGGCATGAGTGCAAAGCGCAGATTGCTTGCACCAGCACTAACGTCGGCCCCAAGTGTTTGACGCCAATCAGTCTCATAAGTATGTAATCCCACGTAGTTTAGACTGGACCGGCAGGGACGTCCATCACGCAAACGCGCCATGTCGGGTGTTTCTCCATTCTCTCCTGCCTCACGCGTTTGCGTGACTGGACAGCGAATGAGATTATGTGTAGAAAGGAACACGCTTGGCAGTCAATTAATAGACGCAAAAGTAATTCGAACAAACAATTCAAAGAGAAAACCAATAAAAACTATGAAAGCACTACCCTTGGCACTTGCGGTTCTGGCAGGTGTTACCTATTCCAGTCAGGCAAATTTGACCATCACGGGCGGCGGCTTCGGCGCTGGAAGCGCTCCAGGTGATATCTTAGATGTCCCCGCTTTTTTTGAATCCTCTATTGCCTCTTACAACTACAATGACTACACCACAGGACACCCCGACCACTTCTCGGTAAACACGACTCGGAAGTTGGCACTGGATTGGGGTGTAGATGGTTATGTCTATCAAGACTTGGGCCTTTGGTCGGGCGAGACAAGCCTGACCCTCGGCGGCGACTCCCTGATTCGGGATGCCTTTTATGATAGCAGGACCGGGTACGAGCGATACCGAGATCGGACCGACATGGGAACGTGCGATTTGTCCCTCTGGGATATGAATCCCGCCGCGGTCGGAGCCAACGGCTCGAAGCCTGCCGATTTGGGTGGTGTTCTACTGGATTCATTTTTCCTTGATGCCAGTGCACTAACTTATACCGCCGATACCTCGACCTTCTGGCATAGCTTCAATATCAGCGGTACATACTCCGGCGACCACATCTGGCTGATGATTGAGAAAAACGCCACTCCTGGAGCGAACGCATATCTTGGTGCCGAATACGAGGTGCTCTTGGACAATCTTGTTCCAGAGCCCACGTCCGTGGCTCTCCTTGGGATGGCTGCCGCCGCAGGGCTGATTTTCCGTCGTCGGAAGGCCTGATTTCGAGTATTTTCATGCCCCTCACCCTGAGCCGCCAAACGCGGTCGGGTGAGGGCTTTTTTTGAATGTCGCCTTGGGATGTCGGTCGCTTCCTGTCTGGCAGACGCGGGCAGGCGACTGACCGTTCAGTCCCGCATGGTATCCCACCAACAGTCGGTGCCCGGGGTGCCAGCAACACTGCTTCGAAAGGCGCGCTCGGCGCTTGATGAGCGACGCAAACGGCAGGCCATTGCCGCCTATCGGGAGATTATCGAGCTGGCCCCCCGTTCCGCGCCTTTGTTGGTTGAGGCGGCCAGCGCCTACACCTTGAATGGGGATCGGGACAAGGCGCGCGCGCTGCTCATTGATGCTTTGGGTTCGGGCAACATTACGGTAGAAATCGCAGTTCGCATTGCCTCGGGTTTTTTCATGGCTGGTGACCACCAGGTTGCTCACGCCATTTTGAGCGATGGCTGGCAAAAGAGCCGTTCCCTGTCGTTTGTTCTCCCGCTGATGGAGGTGTTGGAACGGTTGGGGCAACTTGAAGCAACCCTGGCACTCCTGGTGGAGTTTAAAAGCCCGCCGCCCCGTGCCCGCCTGATCGAAGGTTTGATTGCCACGCGGCAGAAGGATTTTTCGCGCGCTTTGACGGCGTTTTCGCTGGCCCGGACTGGCAGCCTTGCTTCGGGCGATGGATTGACAGCCTTGCGTGCCGGTTTGGAGGAAGCAAAGTGCCACGAAAGGCTTGGTGAATATGCCAAGGCGTGGTCAGCAATGACCGCCATCCGCACGCAACTGTTTCCCCGTCCTGCGGTCGCCCGGGACAGCGACCGGCGATACGCCACGAAGACCCGGGCCTGCCGGCGGGACCTGGATTACCTCGTCAAGCAAGGCCGCCCGACGCTCCCGGTTTCAGAGGAATCCTCGCCCTTGCTGGTTACGGGCCATCCCCGGTCTGGCACTTCGGTGATTACAGTTGCCCTTTGCAAGGTCTTGAACCGGACGCAATATGATGAACCCGATGCGTTCCTCAACGCGTTGGAGCGCCAGCGTGCGGATCAGATTGCGCTTGATCGGTTTGATGAGGCCGCGCGCGACGCCGTCCGGACAGACTACTTTGACTTGCTCAGGCAGTTTGATCCCGAAACAGATCCGCAGTTTCCCCTGATTGACAAGAATCCGGTGCTGGAACTGTTTGCGCCCCGCTGGCTGACGGTCTTTCCGGCGTCCACTGTTCTCTTTGTTCAACGGCATCCGCTCGACGTCATGGTGAGCTGCCTGTTCACCTATCTACCGCCCAACCCGATCAGCTTGCAGTATTACACTCCGGAGCGAAATGCGGCGACCATCGAATTAAGCCGGCATTTCCAAAACCAGTTGCTGGCACATTTTCCGGCAAATTGCACCGCCATCCGGTACGAGGATTTCATCCGTGATGGATCATTTAAGGGTGTGAGCCTGCCCCATCGTTTTCAGGGGGCGGAGGCGAAGGAAACCACCCTGTATTCTCCCAACTATGCACAGGCGAAGGAACCGGCCCATGCCCGCTCGGTGCGCCGCTACGAAAACTATCTGCCTTACTTACCGCCGCAAATCACGAAACGATTTTTGCGCGATGCCTGATGCAGGGAGTCTTCAACCCGTGCGGGGGAAAATGAATGGGGGCCGTGGCTTTCGATCCGACCGCGCTCACCGCAGCGATGTGGGTGAAGCGATATGCCCGGACTGGCTGAGGTGGTCCAAGATAAGTTGACAGGCCTCCGCCACACCCAGCTCCGCCGTGTTCAGAACCACTTCAGCGTCGGACGGCGTTTCGTAGGGATCGGAGACGCCCGTGAACCCCTTAAGAATCCCGGCGCGCGCCTTGGCATAATGCCCCTTGCAATCCCGCTGTTCGCACACCTCGAGCGGCGTCGAGAGGTACACCAGGATGAAACCGCCGCGGCGTGAGATCTGATTGCGAACCGCCTTCCGGATCGCATCATAGGGTGCAATGGGAGCACAGATCGCGATGCCACGATTCTTGGTAACCTCATTGGCCACAAACCCGATGCGCAGGATGTTGAGGTTGCGATGCTCCTGCGAGAAGCCGAGTTCGGAGGAGAGGTTCTTCCGCACGATGTCGCCATCCAGGAGCGTCACCGGGCGTCCGCCGATTTCCATCAACCGCTCGAGGAGTGCCCGGGCCAGGGTGGACTTGCCCGAGCCCGGAAGCCCGGTGAAGAACACGGTGAACCCCTGTTCGGCGCGGGGCGGATAGGTTCGGCGGAGTTCCGCGGCCACCTCGGGAAACGTGAACCACTCTGGAATCTCCCCTCCCTCCTGCAGGTGTTTCCTGAGTTCCGTGCCGGACAGGTCCAGCGTTTGGGCGCCGGGGGGAGTCTGATCGGCCGGCAGATGTTGCCTGTGCTGCGGGACGTAAACCATTCGTTGGAATGGCACCATGCAAACGCCCAGTTCGGCCTCGTGTCGCCGGAGCAACTCCTGGGCGGCATAGGGTTCGTAGAAGGTCCGCGTGCCGACGCCACTGCTGCCGGGACCCGCGTGATCCCGCCCCACGATCAGGTGGCTGCAACCGTAGTTGCGACGAATGATCGCGTGCCAGACGGCCTCGCGCGGCCCGGCCATGCGCATCGCCAAGGGTAGCAAAGAAAGTTCGGCCAGGCCCCGCGGATAACGCGGCAGCAGTGCCCGGTAGCAACGCACCCGACAGTAGTGATCCACATCGCCGGGCTGGGTCATTCCGGTCACCGGATGAATCAGGAGGTTCGCCCTGCGCTCCCGGGCCGCGTGAAGCGTCATTTGAAAGTGCGCCTGGTGCATCGGGTTGCGGGTCTGAAAGGCAATGATGTCCCGCCAACCCTTCTGCCGAAAGCACGCCCGCAGTTGCTCTGGCGTATGCCGCAAGCCCAAGAAATCATGGTGCGCCGGCAACCGCAATCCCCGCACCTTCCCGCCGACATAGAACCGTTCGCCAGCGGGATTCAACAGGAAATCCACCCCGGGATGATCCCGGTCTCCCGTTCCATAAACCAGTTCAGCCTCGGCGGCCCGGTCAGGGCGCCAGATGTCCTCCACGGTCACGACCGCCAGCATTACCCCTTCGGTGTCACGGAGCGCCACGCGGGAACCCAGCACGATGGTCTTCGCGAAAGACTCCGGGACGTCAAGGACCACCGGGATGGGCCACAACGTGCCATCGGCCAATCTCATTTCCCGGCACACGCGATCGTAATTGCCGCGCGCCAGGAACCCCTCGAGTGGGCTGAACCCGCCGTTGAGCAGCAACTCCAAGTCGCACAGTTGCCGCGGCGTCAGCTCCCATGAAGGCCAGTCCCGGGATGCCCCCTTTAATCCGGCGGCTTCGTCCGGCGGCGCGAGAAGGTTCCGCAGCGACCCGCCATGGGGTGGGTTGAGCAGGTCGGCGGCCGGACAGGACTCCGCCTCGGTGGCGGTTTCGATGATCCGGCCTTCCGTCGGCAAACTCAAACCGGTTTCCGTGTTGGAGTTATTCATGGTTGCCTGAGGTTGTCTGACTCCGTTTGCTGATCTGCAGCCTGCGCCGCGGCCGGGTCCTGATCTGCAGTTTGAAATTGCCATTGTAAATCACGTTGGTGATCGCCGCCGGGCACGACTGGAAAGCGCAGACCGCTTGCAGCAATACCAGCCGCGGACCCAGGCGCGACCGCCACGAAAGAACCAGACGGCGAACGTCAATTATGCTCATAAGGAACCTGCTCGCGCCGCACTTCGAAAGCATGCGCTCGCCGCCATGTTTCACTGAACCGGGAATTATGTCCATCCCGCTAATGCGTTATGTCCGCTTGCTTGAACGTCCCGTCGCTCCTGCTATGCTGGCTGCCAAAGTATGATCGCCACTCCTCCGCAAGCCGGACCTCATCTGCGCAGACTGCGATGGTTCGCCGGCGTGTTCGCTCTGTTAGCTGCGCTCGCCTGCTCTGGGACGGCAATCGCAGATGAAACCCCGGCAAAAGCCCCGACCGGATGGTGGTCCGATGCCGTCGAGCAAGCCCTTCACCAGGCTGGGACAAACCGGCAGGAGTTGGTTCGGGCCTTGGAGCAGGCGCCCGAACTGCAGCGCGAAGGCATGCAGTTCTTGCTGGAAAACATGCCGGAGCGCGATTTGCGGACGCTCTCCGCCGCTTTTCTGCTCGAGCACGTCGCATTGGTCTATGACGCTTTCGCGCAAGCGCCCTGGCGCGACCGCGTGCCCAACGAGATTTTTTTGAACGATGTCCTCCCCTACGCCTGCATCAGCGAAACGCGTGACGCCTGGAGCAAAGTGCTGCGCGAAAAGTGCGCGCCCTTGGTCGCCCACTGCAAAACGACCGGCGAGGCGGCCCAAGTGCTCAACGAACAACTGTTCAAACTCCTCAACGTCCGCTATGCAGCCGAGCGGTTGCGGGCCGACCAAAGCCCGCTCGAAACCATTCAGAGCGGCCTGGCCAGTTGCACGGGCCTTTCGATTCTGCTCGTGGACGCCTGCCGCATCGTCGGCGTGCCCGCGCGAGCCGTGGGCATCCCGACGTGGGTGGACGAGCGCGGCAATCACACCTGGGTCGAAATCTGGGACGGCGACTGGCATTTCGCCGGCGCGGCGGAGCCGGACCCGAAAGGACTCGACCACGCCTGGTTCGAACACGACGCCTCGCTAGCGCGCCGGGACGAGCCGCGCCACGCCATTTACGCCAGCAGTTTCAAAAAGACCGGCCTCTCTTATCCGCTGGGCTGGGTGGTGAGCGTGGTCAATGTCACCGACCGTTACACGCAGAAACCAGCCGAAGTCGAGCCGGACAAGACGCGTCTGTTCGTGAAGGTGCTGGACCGGCTCGGCGGCCAGCGCGTCGCCGCAAAAGTCACGGTGACCGACATCACCAACAGTGCTGTGCGTTTCGAGGGCACGAGCCGCGACGAATCAGCCGACCTCAATGATATCCTGCCTTTCGCCGTTCCGCGCGATGGCACTTACGAAGTCCGCGCCGAGCGTGACGGGCAGGTGGCCGGACGAGAGCTTTCTGTCGGCACCAACCAACAGGCAACCGTTGTCATTTCGCTCAGTGACACGCCGGTTTATACGCTTCCGTCCCAGCCGGCGTGCACGCCGGCGCCCGTGGCCGAGGCGCTTAAACCGCGCGCTGAAGCCAAACTGAAGCAGGCGCTCACTGAGTTCTTCACTGCGCCCACAAACCAGCAAGCCGTCTGGAAATTCTCCGGCAGCCTCGAAAGGCTCCTGCGCAGCAACGAACGGGCCGTCCGCCGCGCCGCGTGGGAGGCTTACAAGGCCGCGCCCATTCATGACGCGGCGAGGAAGGATTTCGACGAGCACCAGGTTCGCTTCGGACAATACCTCAGCGCGTACACCGTCAAAGCCGTCGGCGCGCGACCGACCGACGGGTGGGCGCTCTTGATCGCCATGCATGGCGGCGGCAACACGCCTAAAGAGGTCAACGACAGTCAATGGCAGAAAATGCAGAGCTACTATCGCGATCAGCCGCAGGCCGGCGGCTACCTCTATGTCGCCCTGCGCGCGCCGAACGACACCTGGAACGGCTTCTACGACGTCTATGTCTATCCGCTTATTGACAATCTAATCCGCCAATTCCTGCTCTTCGGCGACGTTGACCCGAACGAGGTTTTCCTCATCGGCTATTCGCACGGCGGTTACGGCGCGTTTGCCATCGGCCCGAAAGAACCTGATCTGTTCGCCGCCATCCACTCCAGCGCCGCGGCGCCAACCGATGGCGAGACCACCGGCAAGACCCTGCGGAACACGGTCTTCACCTGCATGGTGGGCGAGAACGACACCATGTACGGCCGCATCGGGCGCGTCCGGAAGTTCAGAGATTCCATCCGGCAATGGCGCGGCGACCGGACCGATATCTATCCCGTCACCGTCAAAATCATCCCGGGCCACCCGCACAGCGGTCTGCCGGATCGGGATATGATCAAGTACATGCGCGGTGCGGTGCGCAACCCGGTCCCGCGCGAGTTGACGTGGCTCATGACGGACAAGGTCATTACAGACTTCTTCTGGCTCCGCACGGATTTACCTGACAAAGAAAAGGAAATTGACGCGACGTGTCGTGAAAACCGCGTTACGGTGACCACCACCACGAATGTCACCGCCGCCAGCGTGCTCCTGGACAGCCGGCTGGTTGATTTCAGGAAGCCGGTAAGGCTTGGCCTCAACGGCAGGGCCACGACGCACAGGCTCCGGCCCAGTTTGCGGACCTTGTGTGAGACCTTGCAGCGCCGGGGCGACCCGGAACTGGCGTTCACTGAGGAGATTCGGCTGCCGCTCTCCATTCCGGCCAAATGAAACCGAGTCCGGCCATGCTTCGTTTTTTTCTCTGGTCGCTGGTGGCTGCCACGGCGCACGCCGGACAATGGAAGTTCCCTTGCCCGGAAAACGAAATCGCCCGCTACACCGCTTACCACGTGAGCGAACCGATTCGCATTGATGGTCGGCTCGACGAGAAAGCTTGGCAAAGGGCTCCGCGCTCGCCCCGCTTTGTTGACATTTTGTCCGGCCAGCCCGCGCTTCACGACACCCGCGCCTCAGTGCTTTGGGATGACGATAATCTTTACGTTGCCTTCCGCGTTGAGGAGCCGTTCGTTCACGCCAGATTCGCCACCAACAATTCGCCGATTTACGACGACAATGACGCCGAAGTCTTCATCGCCGGCCCCGATGCTTATTACGAGTTCGAAGTCAACGCCTTCAATACAACCTATGAAGCGTTCTTCATCTGGGACGATGCTTACGAACGCGGCGGATTCGCGCAGTCGCCGGAATTCCAACGCTCGCGCCTCCAACCCTTCAATGGCGTGGACTTCAAGACTCATCCGCGTGGCGGTCGCCTGGGCAATTTCAACTGGCACTTCCCCGGCAAGCAGACCGCCGTGTTCATTGATGGCACGGTGAACAAAGACGATGACCGTGACCGCGGCTGGACAGTCGAACTCGCCTTTCCGTGGAAGGGGATGGCTTGGCTGGTCACGGCGGACAATCGGTTGCTGCCGCCCAAAGATGGCGACGTGTGGCGCATGGATTTCTCGCGATTCAACACCTACAAAGAAGCGCCGCCCGGGAAGGACTCGGGCGGCTGGGTCTGGAGCCGTCACGGGGCTTGGGATTCCCACATTCCGGAATGCTTCCCTTACATCCATTTTTCAACCAATGATGTTAGCCAGGCAGAGCTGATCAGAACGAATGCAATAGAGGTTCGACGCGGATCACTACAGCGGGTTGAGTAACGAGTTCTCTGCGGAGGCTCGCTGGAATCGAAACCTTGAGGCCTTCGGCTGAGTGCACGCCAGCCAACTTTTGCTGGAAAGCTGGCAGCGAGATGTAAAGGTTGCCCTTCAACGCCGTTTTGACGGTCAATGTGGCCGGCAATTCTTTTTCGTCCTGGTCAGGCAGGTAAATTGCGAAAACGGCGTGGTCGCCCTTTGCTGTGTAAGCGATTTTTCCGTCCTGAAAAGGCTCAACCGGGACAGTGTCATAAATTGCCTCGCCGTTCGCTTCGAGCCATCGGCCCATCTCGTTCAGACGGTCATACACGCGCGGATCAAACTCGCCTTTTCCATCCGGCCCGATGCCCAACAGCAGGTTGCCGCCTTTGGCCACGATTTGAACCAGCAACTGGATCAGGTGGCGCGATGATTTGAAATTGTCGTTCGGCACCCAGCCCCAGGCGTCGCCCATGGTAACACAGCTTTCCCAAGGAACTGTCAGCGCCTTGTCGGGAATCTTCTGTTCCGGGGTGAGATAATTTTCGTACTCGCCCTGGACCCAACGGTCAACAATGAGCAGCCCGGGTTGCTTTTCGCGGGCGAAAGCTGCGACCGGCTTCATGTCAAGGTCCAAGTCATGTGGATACTTGCAGAACTCCTCCACGCGCTTATTGATCGTGCTCAGCGGCCTCACCCAACAACCATCGAGCCAGAGAATATCCAGCTTGCCATAATCCGAGACGATTTCACGCAATTGGCTGTGCGTATAGTCCATGAATTTCTGCCAGCGCTCGGGATGTTTGGTGATGTCATAATTCGGATTGCGGTCTTTCGGAGGATAGTAAGGCCACCAGAAATACGGGCTGGTCCAGTCAGGCTTGGAGAAATAGGCGCCGACGGCAAGACCTTCTTTGCGGCAGGCAGCGAAAACCTCTTTGGCCATGTTGGCGTTGCGGTTCGTCGAGAAGGGACAGCCTTTGTCCGTCACCTTGAAGTCCGTGTAGCGGGTGTCGAACAAACAGAAACCATCGTGATGTTTTGTGGTGTAGATGACGTACCTTGCGCCAGCGGCCTTGAAGGCTTTGGCCCATTTCGCCGGATTGAAATCCACCGGTTTGAATACCGATTTGGTATTCCGGTAATCGCGGGCAAAGCTCCAGTAATCGTCGTATCCTTTGCGCTCAACCCAGTCTTCGGGACAGAGTTCCCAAGATTCCACAATGCCCAACTGGGAATAGAGTCCTTGGTGCACGAGTATCCCGAATTTATAACTCTGCCACTTCTTCAGATTTTCAATGACTTTGGCGTCCTTGGGCCAGACATAGGTTTCGGCTCCGGTTTGCGCTTGCAGGCCGGTTGGCCGGAACAAAAGGCCACAAGACAAGAGGACCAGCAATTTACGATTCATAGGAATGATCCATGCTCAACGTTGAGTGGTTCTATCAGGGTTCCCAAACCAGACTTTGCACATGAGTTGCAAGTGCATGCTGGTGATTTGTCCTCATCCAATTGCGCGCCGCAGGCTGGCCACAGCACCGGAATCGGTCACCGTAAATTCATCCTCGGGCGGCTTGAGCGTGCCGCCAAACGGGAACTGAGGACAGGCCGCTACTGACCGATCCATGCTTGCGGTGCGGAGCGAGGCGTGCACTTGGTCGCAGCCAGTCCGGTTCACCACGTCTGCCACAGTGAACCGGTTGATACCGCCGGCAGGGAGCACTTCGATGCGTCCCGCTGTACGGCGGATGTAGCAGGCGATGTTGGCCGCGCGGTTGTACGCGCTGGCTTCCTGGCCCGAGGTCATTACGCGCGTCACGCCCAGATCAATCAATTGCTCCAGCGCCACAAGCGGCTCCGGCACCACATCGAAAGCGCGGTGGAAGACGACCTGCCGGCCAGCGGCCAGTTTCACAATTCGTCGGCATCGTTCAAGGTCGATGGTGCCTGCCGGGGTCAGAATTCCGAAGGCAATGCCGTTCGCTCCTTCAGCGAGCGCGATTTCTGCACCGCGCTGCATCACCGCGAATTCGGTTGCGCTGTAACAAAAACCGCCCGCACGCGGCCGGATCATCACGATGATTGGGATGCGCACCGCTGCCCGTGATTCCCGCAGGCAACCAAGGGATGGCGTCAGACCGCCCAACATCAGGGCGCAGTTCACTTCAAGGCGATCAGCGCCGCCCTGTTCAGCAGCGGCGCAATCCTCCGGGGAGGCAGCACAGATTTCCAGTTTGATTCGTCGGTTGCTCATGCGTTTAAGCGGCGTTTTTCACTTGGGGAAGCCGGTGCTGAGTTTACCCATGGCCGGGTTTGCCGGAACCCAACTGCTGCCTTGAGTGGTCACCGAATATTGAAAACGCTGGTCTGTTCCCGCAGCGCCGTAGCGGCCCCGTTTGTCCAACGCCACAAAATTTGTACTCAAGTCCAGACCTTTCGGGTCCACACGGGCGATGCGGCGGATCGTTCCGAGGCACGCTTCTTCCGGGTGCAAACCGCGGCGCATGAATTCCACGACCATAAAGGAACCGCAATAGCGCATCACGTTTTCGCCCACACCAGTCGCACCCGCAGCGCCCACTTCGTTGTCCACGTACAAACCACTGCCAATGATCGGCGAGTCACCGACGCGTCCCGGCAATTTGCCGGCCAGACCGCTGGTCGAGCAGCCGCCAGCGATATTGCCGTCCGCTCCCAACGCAAGCAGCGCGATGGTGTCATGATTCGCCGGCTTTTGTCGGACAGACCTGAGTCGCTGCGCGGCTCGCTGCTCTTGCCATGCGCCGTAGAGTCCCCGCGAGTTGACTTCGACCGATTCCAGCCCTTCCGGCAAAGCAAACATTCTCGCTCCTTCACCGACCAGCATGACATGCGGGGTTTTCTCCATCACACGTCGGGCGGCCGAAATGGGATGGCGAATGCCCTCGAGCGCGGCGACGCTGCCGGCTTTGTGGCCGGGGCCGGACATGATGCAGGCATCAAGTTGCACCACGCCGGCGGCGTTGGGTTTTCCACTCAGCCCGACCGAGCGGTTGCTGGTGTCCGATTCCGTCACCCGAATGCCCTGCTCGACGGCGTCCAAGATAGAGCCACCGTTGAGTAAAATTTTCAAGGCCGCATCGTTGGATGCTTTTCCGTAAGACCATGTGGAAACGATCAACGGGACTTCGCCTTTTTTTGCTTGGGTTCAACGCTGATGCCGGTGGATAGTGCAGTGGCGCCCAACAGCCCGACCGCTGTCCGGCTTACGAATTGGCGTCTCGACATGCTCATAAGTGAATGAATCTGCGCGAGTACTGCATCAATCAACAACGCGGAGCGGAAGTCTCGCACGGATGTCGTCCGACGCCGCGCCGACGAGAATCTCATACCTGCCCGGTTCAACGATGTAGCGCTTTTTCGTTGTGTCCCAATAACGGAGCTGTTTGAGGGGCACTTCGATTTCCACGCGCGCTCTCTGCCCGCGCCGCACGGCCACGCGACGGAATCCGCACAACGCCTCGCGCGGCTGGGGCACAGCCGATTTCACATGCCGAAAGTAAACTTGCACCACTTCGTCGCCGTCTCGGGCGCCGGCGTTGGCCACTTCCAAACTCACGCGGACGACATCGTCCGGGCCGACTTGCGCGCGATCCAGTTTCGCCGACTTGTACTTGAACCGCGCGTAACTGAGCCCGTGGCCGAACGCGAACAACGGTTTGCCGGTGAAATAACGATAGGTGCGATTGGACATCGCATAATCGGTGAACGCCGGCAAATCGGCTGTGGAACGATAGAACGTGACCGGCAGACGTCCGGCGGGATTCACGTCGCCAAACAAAACTTCCGCCACGGCAATTCCGCCCGCCTGTCCCGGATACCAGGCCTGCACGATGGCTGGGACATTTTTCGCAGCCCATGGCATCGCCACTGCGCTGCCGCTGCAGTTGACAAACACCACGGGTTTGCCGGTTGCGTGCAAACCTTTCAGCAAGTCCGCCTGCACCGCCGGCAGCTCAATGCGCGTGCGGTCGCCGTGGGAAAATCCGCCATACGGCACCGGCATGTCTTCGCCTTCCAATTCTGGACTGAGGCCGCCGACGTAAACAACCACGTCCGCCGATTTCGCCGTGGCGATGGCGCTGGGCAACGCGTTGGCGTGGGCCGCTTTGTTGGTCTCGTCCTCGCGCAGCGCCAGGGGGCAACCGGTTTCAAAAACCACTTGCAGATTCGTGCCCGCGACACGCCGGATGCCGTCGAGAATTGTGATGGGATGCGACGGCGTGCCGCTGTAATTGCCGAGCAACACGGACACAGAATCGGCGTTGGCCCCGATGACGGCAATGCGGCGAAGCTTCTGCCGGTTCAGCGGCAGCACCCCATTGTTTTTCAGGAGCACAATGGACTCGCGCGCCACGCGCAGGGCCAGCGCGGTGTGCTCAGGAGTGTCGCAGTCGGTCACTGGAATTTGCGCGTACGGCACGCTGTCCGGTGGATCGAACAATCCAAGCCGAAACCGCGCTGCGAGCACGCGTCCCAAAGCCACGTCAATTTCCGGCTCGGTGATCAATCCTTTGCGCACGGCGCGCGTCAGATTGTCGTACTCACTGCCGCAACAGAGGTCGCAGCCGGCTTTGACCGCCAGCGCCGCCGCTTCCTCGAAAGTGCCAACGAATCTGTGAAACAGAACCATGTCATAAATCGCGCCGCAGTCCGACACCACGTGCCCGTCGAAGCTCCATTGCCCGCGCAGCAAATCGGAAAGCAACAGCCGGTTGGCACACACCGGTTCGCCATAAATGCGGTTGTAAGCGCCCATCACGGCGCCGACGCGGCCCTCGCGCACCGCGGCTTCGAAGTGCGGCAAGTAAGTTTCGTACAGATCGCGCTCGGGCGGCGTCGCGTTGAAACGATGGCGCTCGGCCTCCGGCCCGCTGTGCGCGGCGAAATGTTTCGCGCAGGCGAGTGCCTTGATGTATTTCGGGTCGTCGCCTTGCAGACCTCGAACGAAGGCCACGGCCAGCCGGGCCGTCAGGAACGGATCTTCGCCATAAGTTTCCTGGCCGCGGCCCCAACGTGGATCGCGGAAGATATTGATGTTCGGGGTCCAGAACGTCAGCCCGGCGTACTGGGTGCTGTCGCCGTTGTGGATTTCGGCATATGCACGATGCTTGGCGCGCGCTTCGGTGGCAATGACGTCCCCCACTTGGCGCAACAGCGACGCGTCCCACGTCGCGGCCATGCCGATTGCCTGGGGAAAGATGGTGGCAATGCCGTTGCGTCCCACCCCGTGCAGACATTCGTTCCAGTAGTCGTAAGCCGGCAGGCCGAGCCGGGGAATGGCTGGCGCCTGGTTGCACATCTGAGCGGCTTTTTCCTCCAGCGTCATCCGCCCCACCAAGTCGCGCACGCGTGCGTCGAGCGGCTGGGCCGGATTTTTCCACAACGGCAGTTGCGCTGCTGCGGAATCTTCCGCCAGCAGTGAAAATGAAAAGTTTGTCCAGAAAACAACTGCACAAATCAGCAGGAAGCACGTGAGGGGACACCCCGCGATTCGGTCGCGCTGGTTTGGAAACCGGCTTGCGGGGTCAAAGCGAACTATCTGTTCCAACGATTTTGTCATTCGTGTATGGCGTATGTAGCGTAAACAGCGCAAAATCAGTGTGGAATGTTTTTTTTGCCAGCTTACAGGCAACTTGCCCTCACGCAAACGCGGGGGAGGCGAAGGCGAGGGATATGGCCAGAATGACAATTCTAACCCTTGTTAAATGGACTGAAGACTTACCCCGTCCAAGACCACAGCTTTTTATTTCACAACTATTTCATCCACGAACAACCACGCCTTGTCATCCACTCCACGCCAAGGCGGCAATTTGCCCAGATTCTTTACATTGACTTTGATATACCTTGCCTGAACGGGCTGTTTGAACGGCAAACTGAACTTTACAATTTGCCTGTCCATCTTTTTTCCCGCATTGGGATTCGTGCAAGAAGCAGCCGGCGTATAATGTTGACCGTCTTCAGAGACCCCCACGCTCAGGCTTTCAGGGGAAACTATCCAGCTCAAATTGTCATCAAGACAGGTTACCTCAACACAGGCAACAGGCTGGGATGACATGAGATCAATGGTGGCATTGACATCATCTCCCAACCATCCCTGCCACAATACCTGGTAATCTTCAGTTCCCCTGACCCCGTCTATCAAACTGTTTGGGCCATTGGCGCGGTATTTGTCCGAGCAGGGTTTTTCAAACGTGATTTTCCTGCCAACAGCCAGATGATTGACAACGCCATTTGTAAAGTAGTCATTCATGAGCTTGTAGTATGAATCAGCGTTGAGTGACTTTTCATTGAGTCGTTGATTTCCGAATTGTTTGGTTGTCTTGTAGAAGGTATCCAGCATTTCTCCGGCTTGTGGCTTCAATTGATATTTGCCATCGGCACCCTTGGCAAATATCCAGTCGTCGGAAAAAACCCGGTACTTGCAGACCTCCAACCATGCGTATCGGACCGATTGCAGGGCCGTTTCCACCCGTTGCCGGTAAGTTGGATCATCCTTGACCGCCTCCAAGGCCTTGGCGAGCAGACCAAAATATTCGTGCAGTCGCTTGGGGGACAGATAGCCGGTGGCATACGTTATGGGAGGCTCATACAAGGTCAGCGCCTTGCCCGACTCGGTCAGATTCCGTGTTTCAAGGTCTATGTATTGCCTCAGATACCGACCGGCGGGTCCATAATAGCCCGTCAGAAAATCATCCATCAATTTGTCCACGTCTGCATTGGGATTCCACATCAATTTGCAGATTAAATAGCAGCGAAGCTCGTTGAACTCGGCGCCGGGGGCGGGGTGCCCTTGTTCGAAAATCATCGTGGCGTGATGGGTCACGAACAGGTTGATGTTTGGTTTCAAAACATGAAAATTCGGGAAGGGAGCAACCAGATGCGAAAAGTTTACCACATAATCCCACACCAGGATGCTGTCCGTAATGTTCGCCCACGCCTTGAGATCATGATAAAATCCATCCGCGGAAGTGTCCGCTTCGAGGGGTTTGCTCCGGTCGCACTCGATGGTGCAAAGCATGATATTGACGTTCGTGGCGGGCTTGATGTGCAGGGGAGCTTTGCGGCTGTATTGATAAGCCAGGGTCCAAATCACCTTGTCGGGGAAATGGGCGGCTACCTTGTTGACGAAATGAATAATGCTGCCCGAAGGCGATCCTTCCGCCGAATCAATGGCCCGGCATTTGTCGCACTGGCAGAACTGGTAGTTATCCATCTGGCTTACCGACCAATACTTTGGCTTTGGGTTGGCCGCAATCATCTGCTTCAGACGCTCCACCGTGATCTTCAGGACATCTGGATGGGCTAGGCACAACTGGTCCTTCACTCTTACGCCATTGCGAAGGGCATAGTATTCAGGGTGGGTGTCAAAATATTCCTCCGGCGAAACAAATTTGTGCATCGTATGCACAAATAATCCCCAGTCCCGTCTTTGATTGCCGGAACCGGTCAATTTGTGCCAGGCCGCGTAATGGGCATCCCGGGCGTTTCCAAAAGGGGTGGTGCGATAGATCAATGCCGGGTTTTGTATGTCATCGAACTGAGGCAGACTGATGTTCTGCCGATGGGGTATATGGACCGCGTTTGTCGCATAATAGCGGCAGCCCAGATAGTCATCCAGAAAAGTATAGACGGCATTGATCAATCCCTGTCCTGTCCGGGCTGTGATGTAGATGTTATTGTTTGTGGTTCTAAGTCTGAACCCGTCATCGTTCAGTCGGCGGACATCGAACGACCCATCTGACGGCGTCCCTTCCTCAAAAGCGACATACCCTTTGGCCGGCATCTCGTGAACACATTGAATTTGCGTGCCGGTGATCCGATGCAAATAACTGCGCAATTCAGCAACGGCAGTGTTGCAGTTTGG
>Ga0299912_10001669_pt1 | contig 17911 bp, 15 predicted proteins | sample RVTome_2_FD_207667 | JGI IMG/M metagenome (GOLD analysis project Ga0299912, IMG submission 207667) | Soil microbial communities from uranium-contaminated site in the Upper Colorado River Basin, Wyoming, United States - RVT95D214 (version 2) ... | reverse complement strand
TCTTGCTCTCCGTCCTCAGTTACAAGCTGAAAGGAAGTCCGACCGGAGCGGAAGCGCTGGAGATGCTGAAAACAATGTACCGGGTGTACCTACACGATCCGAAGTCCGGCAACAAGTTCATCAAGACGGTGACGCTGTCCAAGGCTCAGGAAGAAATCCTTAAAGCGGTCGATCCGAAGCTCCTCCGCAAGTGTAGTGTATAAAAACAGGGGCAAAGTTAGGTAATTTAGAAGAAGAATCTGATGCTAGTTCCAATTATTCTTTGGGCAATGGTTTGGGGAGGGATGTATAGCGACATCACCCAATTCAGCGTTTCCTCTCTCCTCGGCAGCCCAACTTCTTTTTTTATGGCCCTTCGGCCGCTCATGCCGCTTTTAGCCAGCCTCATCTGTCTAATCATTCTTCGAAAAAGGGAAACCATTCAATTATCGCTGAGGCGTGGTCCTTTCTTTTCACTGACTATTTATGGTCTCGTGGGTGGCTTGTTTTTCTTCCAATCACCTGAGCCCTTTGCTTCGCTTTATTGGGCCGCTTTGTTTCTTTCGGTGATCTTCATCGCCTGGACATCCGCCAATATCTACGATCTTGAGAAACAAGCAAGGGCGATCATTATGTTTAATTGGGGGATTGTCATTATTATGACTTTTATCATGTTACTTGGGCCTCTGTGGCCCATCCTCAGAGGCGCGCATAATCCAAGGCTTTATGAGCTTCCTTTAGGCCTCGGTATCCAAACGGCCAACGGCGTAGGCCGATTTGCAGGCGTGGCCTGTCTGATAGCGCTATCTCGCGTCCGCCAAGGACGTTTGCTCAGCCGGGCTTTCTGGATTGTCATTTTCGCAGGTTCCATGGCAGCAGTCTCTGTCTCAGAATCAAGGACGGCTATTCTCGGATTTGTTACGGGAGCCGGACTTCTCGTTATTGTCAACCGGAAGATCAGGTGGATCATTCTTGGAAGCCCCGGAGTCATTTACCTGCTTTACTTGTCGTGGTTCCAATGGAGATTCAGGGGAAGTGTCGAGAATGCGTTAATGATGTCGGGACGCGAGTACACTTGGCAAAAAGCCATTGCTGTGTCATTGAAATCGCCTCTTGTCGGCTTCGGATTTCACGCCGACAGGTTCATTCTTGAGGGGGAGCATGTGCATATGGCCTATCTCCATTCCTTGATTCAAAGCGGAATTATCGGGGTCTTTTATTTCATCGCAACCATGGTAGGGATTTGGCTCGTTGTCATCAAGAGTAAGGCTTTCCAACGGATACATCTTACGGGCGGAGCCGAAAACCTCTTGTTAACGGAGTGCATTGCCGTTTTGGGATTTCTGACGGCTAGAAGCTTTTTTGAGTCGACGGCCGCTTTCTATGGTGTTGATCTTCTACTGCTCGTCCCGGCCGTGATATATTTACAAATATGGGCTCAAAAAGCCATGCGGGAAGACAAGACGAACACCCGACAACCATTAGAAATAACAGAGGAAGAGAGCTCGCGAAATTGGGAACGAGCAAGATAAAGATCGGCCGATGATCTGATGAAAATGACATTAGAAACCGTGCCCAAGATATCCTTCGTCATTGCCACAAAAGATCGTCCCGATGAATTATGTCGGGCTCTGCAAAGCATCCGTCATCAAAGCAGGCGTCCGGATGAGATCATCATTGTCGACGGGGGATCGGTATCTATTGAGGATGTTATTAATAAGTTTCTGGAGCTTAACATAATTTATTTAAAGTCAACTCCGCCCTCGGCCTCGCGACAGAGAAATCTGGGGATTCACAAGGTCGGATCTTCCATAGACCTCGTTGGAATTCTCGATGATGATATAGTTTTCGAGACTAACGCGATTGAAAAAATGGTTTCATTTTGGGAGCAGGCCTCCTCTAATCTTGGCGGTGCCGCATTCAATTTGGTCAATCATCCCGGGCTTTCTCTCGGAATCTTAAAAAGATTACCCTTCAGCAAAACCTTGGAGTTGTACAGCTCGGAACCTGGAGTTGTTCTAAAATCGGGATTCCAAACGATGATCGGTTATCTTAACAAAAACCAATTTGTGAAGTGGCTTCCTTCTACAGCCTGTGTCTATAGAAAACAGGTATTTCGTGAAACCTGCTTCGATGAATGGTTCAGCGATTATAGCTATTTGGAGGATCTTGATATTAGTTATACAGTCGGGAAGAAATACTTATTGGCCGTCGTGGCCGACGCCAATTATTATCACCTCCCGGCTACCTCATCGAGGTTGAAGGCCATGGAATTCGGAAAACGAGAAGTCAAGAATAGACTATATTTTGTTAAGAAAAACAAAGAGCTTTCTTTGGCGCATTGCTACCTGGATCTCTCATTGAGACTGTTGATGAATTTAGGTCTATCAGTAACAAGTAGGCGCCTATATTTTGCTAAGAGAGCCTGGGGCAATGTTCTTGGACTCATTGCCTCTCTGGACGCCCGATGAAAATCTCCATCCACACGATGTACTTCCTCCCGGACTTCGGGAGCGCGCCCATCCTCATGAACGAGTTGGCCTCCGGCCTCGCCGCCAGGGGGCACGAAGTCGAGGTCGTCGCGACGATCCCTCGGGAGAGGGGAGACCGTTTCCGGCGGACGATCCATTCCCTGGAACGAAAGGACTGCTTCGCTGTCCATCGCTTCCGGACCAACGCGAACCCCAAGCCTTTCCGGCGGCTGATGGCCTGGAATGCGTACACTCTTTGGACCATGATCCACATGCTGACTTTCAAGAGGGGACAGGTTGTTTTTTTGAGGACTCCGCCCGTCCAACTCGGCGTCATGGGCTGGCTGGCCGCGAAACTCAAAGGCGTCAAGGTCCTTCTCAACGTCCAGGACATCCATCCCGACCTGTCGATCGAGTCCGGGATCCTTAAGCATGGATTCCTGATCAGACTCGCCCTCCGCTTCGAGCGTTGGATCTATGATCGGGCCGACCGGATCGTAGTTATCAGCGACGGATTCAAATCCAACCTCCTGGCCAAAGGGGTCGATCCGAACAAGCTCGACGTCATCCCCAACTGGGTCGATACGGACATACTCAAATCCTATCCCAAGGACAATCCGGTCGCCCGCAAGCACGGTTTCGAATCCAAATTCATCGCCATGTACTCAGGCACGATCTCCATCAGCAGTAATATGGCCTTGGAGCGGGTTCTGGAAGCTGCCGCCCTCCTCAAGGACGATTCCGATATTCTGATCGTCCTGGTTGGGGAAGGGACCAACAAACCGGACCTCGAGGCGCGGGCGCGCAGCCTAAGCTTAGACAACGTCCGTTTCCTGCCTTTCCAACCCTACAAAGACCTTCCGCTCTCCCTCAGCGCGGCCGATGTTCTGCTGGTCCCGCTCGACAAGGAAAAAGCCCATCTCTCCGTGCCCTCAAAGCTCTTCAACTTCATGGCCGCGGGGCGCCCCATCCTGGGCCTCACCGTCGAGGATTCCGAGGTCGCCCGGATCATCCGGGAGACGAAATGCGGGGTCTGCGTTCCGCCCGACGATCCCGGCGCGATCGCGGCCGCTCTGAGAACCCTTAAATCTTCGCCCGATGCGCGCCGCGCGCAGGGCGAAAACGGCAGGCGTCATGTCGTCGAGCACTTCGCCAAGGATATGATTCTCGATAGATTCGAGAGGTTGATAGCTTCCCTTTGAGAGACGACCGTGAAAAAAATTATCAAGTACTGGGTTCCGCCGATCCTGTGGATGGCCTTTATGTTCCCCGTCGGAAACAAGGCTTTCTCCAGCCCTTGGCTTTACGGGTTCATTTACTGGCTGGGACCCAAGATCATTCCCGGGATCAGCTTCGATACACTCGGGACGATTTACATTATCATCCGCAAGACCATGCATTTCATCGAATACGCGATCCTGGCTTACCTCCTCTATCGGGCTTTTCGTGGAGGCCGGAACCAGCGCTGGAACTTCCGCTGGGCCATTCAAGCGGCCGCGATCGCAGTGCCGTTCGGGTTTCTCGATGAGTACCTCCAGTCCTTCGTCCCCAACCGGCGCGGCTCTCCGCTGGACTGGGGGGTCGATTCCTTTGGAATCTTAGCGGCACTGACCGTCCTGGGGACGAACGGGACAGGGGAGTGGGGACTCCGGCTCAAGCGCCTCTTCGACATCGCCCTGTCTTCATTCGGGATACTTCTCTCCTCGCCGCTTTGGCTCCTGTTCGGATTCCTGGTCTGGGTTCAGGACCGGGGCCCGGTGTTTTATGCCCAGGAGAGAGTGGGGAAGGACGGCCGCGTTTTCAGGGCCTTCAAGTTCCGGTCCATGGTCAAGGACGCCGAGAAGGACGCCGGGCCCGTCCAGGCCGTGGCTAACGATCCTCGCGTGACCAAGGTCGGCCGCATCCTGAGGGCGACGGCCATGGACGAGCTTCCCCAGCTCTGGAACATTTTCAAGGGAGACATGAGTTTCGTCGGTCCACGGGCCCTCCGGCCCGCTGAGAAGGAGGTCCACGGCGACGGAAGCTCGCTTGCCATCAGCGAAATTTCCGGCTACGAAGAGCGTCATCGAGTCCGCCCGGGGCTTACGGGGCTCGCCCAGGTCTATCTGCCGGGCGACGCGCCCCGTATCAAGAAATTCGAGTATGACCTTCGTTATATAGACACGCGGTCTTTCGGGCTCGACCTCAAAACGATCTTCCTCTCGTTCTGGATCACCTTCCGCGGCAAGTGGGAATCCCGGGAGAAGAAGGTATGAATTCATTCATGCCGGGGAGTCGATGGGTTGACTTACCGGGAGGAATGGCCAATAATAAATCGGGCGGCCGGGCTAAGGACTTTTTGTCGGACACAGCGGAATAATGACGAATAAAAGCGATATTCTGATCGTCGGAGGCGGACCGAGCGGTCTGTCCTTGGCCCGTTCCCTGGCTACGGAGGGATTGGACGTCCGCGTCCTGGAGCGAAAAAGCGGAATCGGCGAATCCGTCGTCTGCACGGGCATCGTGGGAAAAAAGGTTTTCGGGGAGTTCGGCCTGAAGTCCGATTCGATCGTGGGCGAAATCAGCGAGGTCAGGCTCGTCTCTCCGGAAGGGCGGTCTCTCTCTTACCGTCATTCGCACTCGTTCGCCGGCGTTGTCCAGAGATACCTTTTCGACCGGGCGCTGGCCGAACAGGCCGAGGATGCCGGTGTCCGGATCGCCCTTGAAACCAAGGTCTTGGATATCGCGCCCGGCGGCGATCGAGTCAGAGTCACGGCCAAGGATGGAGAACGAGGGACCGTCGAGTACGAATCCCGCCTTGCCGTCATAGCGACCGGCATCCACAACGGGCTTCAGAAAAAACTCGGCCTCGGAACGGTTCGGGAGTATCTCCACGGCGTTCAGATGGAAGTCGATACGGACCTGGCGGGCGCCACGTCCATCTATTTCGGAAAGGACGTCGCGCCCGGCGGTTTCGCCTGGGTCGTTCCCTCGGTTCCGGGAAGGGCCCGTGTCGGATTGGTCACCTCGGCCGATGCCAAAACCCGTTTTGCCAGGCTGCTCGAAATTTTGAATTGGCCGGGATTCGATGCCTCGAACCATGAGCCCAAATATAAGGCCATCGCCCAGGGGCTCGTGTCGAGGACCTTCGGCGACCGGGTCCTGGTGCTGGGAGAGGCCGCCGGCCAAGTCAAAACCACGACGGGCGGCGGGATCTATTTCGGGCTCCTCTGCTCGCGAATCGCCGCGGACGCTATCCGCCGCGCCCTCGCCCGGGGCGACTATTCCGCGGGCGGGCTCGCTTCCTATGAGGTCGAATGGCGGAAACTCCTCCGGCGCGAGATCCGGATCGGGGAGGCGGCCCGGAAGATCCTGGCCGGGCTCTCCGACGGGAGGCTGGAACGCCTCTTCGACCTGGCCCGAAACGACGGGATGATCCCGATCGTGCGCAAAAAAGGGGATTTCGACTGGCACAGCGACCTGATTTTATCCTTGGTCAAACGGTTGCCCCTTTCGCTCCTCAGCCAATGGTTCAAGCGAAGGCCCCAGAGCTTGGAACTCAACTGAGCGCTTCGGAATTATAAGCGCTTTCCCGCAATACTAAATCAGGATTAGGGAATGAAAAACATCAAGGACATCCGATGGAGCGCCGTCTGGCCATGGTTACTGTTGGTTGCGGCGGCCTACTTCCTGGCTAAAAAGATCGCCGGATGAGATTCTTGAAGCGGATTGCCCTCGTCCTGTGTCTGGTCGCCGGCGCGATGCCCCTTTTCGGGCAGAATCACCAGACCTTCCAGGACGAGTTGGCGGGAATCCGCGAGCGGGCCCGCTGGAGGCTCGGGCCGCTCCTGTTCTTTCCGGCACTGCAGATACAGGACGTCGGCTATGACGATAATGTCTATTTAGACAACGCGGACAAAGGCCGGGTGAGCGACTATCGCGCGACTTTTTCCCCCCAAGTAAGGGTCAACGTCGTGTGGAGGGACTCGCTGCTGTTATCGTTCCTGGAAAATCCCGAATACTTGTACTACAACCGGGAAAAAAGCCGGAGGGCTTTCGGAAACAGCATCTCTCCCGGCTTCAGGATTCTTCTGTTAAGGCGGCTCGTCCTATCCGGAGGCTACGATTACCAGAAGCATTTCCGCAGTCTGTCCCGGGAGGTCGATTACCTGACCGAGATCACCTCCAAAGGCTATCATGGGGAGTTTTTTTTCGAGACGCCCCGGAAAACATCCCTGGGGGTTTCGGCCGACATCAGGGAATATACCCACGAAAATTTGAATTTGGTAGGTTCCGCTAACGGGCTGGCTAGGGAGCTGGACCGGCGTGAGCAGAGCGCTCATGCCGAGTTCTACTATAGTCTTTCGCCCGTGAGGTCGTTTTTCTTGAGGGCCGGCTATACGGAATATCGTTTCAAGTCAACCGCGGCCGCCTGGCGAAATTCCGATTCGTGGCAGGCGAGCGGCGGTATCCGGTTTTCGCCGACCGGCCGAATCCAGGGACTGCTTTCGCTCGGGTACAAGGAGCTTCATCCCAGGAAAAGCGGGCTGCGTTCCTTCTCCGGGATTTTCGGCAATACCGAATTGAACATGCGCCTTGGGCGGGTCACCCTGAGGGCGCGGTATTCGCGGGATCCCGTGTTTTCCTACTGGAGCGAAATTTTCTTCTTCGTGGACAACAGGTATGGAGGGGGCTTGTCCTTCTATTTAATCAAATTCTTAAGGCTCGATTACAGTTTTTTCCAGAGCCGCATGAATTATTCCGATCTAATTCCGTACCGGGATTCGAGCGGCGTCAGGGACATCAGGAGAAACGACAGGGAAAATCTTCACTCGGTCGGACTGATGTTCAGGCTTTTCCGGACGACCGGCCTCGGAATTTCCGCAAACTACGCCGACAGGAGTTCGAGCTATCCGGGCGTTGAGTATAAACGGCTTTTTATCGGCGGCTACCTCAGCTACGAATTCTGATATGATATATGGAGCAAGGCCATGAAAAAAATATTCGCGATCCTGATAGGGGCGGCCGTCCTGACCGCCTGTCTTATCCTGCTCCGCGCCCAGGAGCAAGCCCAAACTCCGATCCAATACATCGTCGAGTATAAAATCGGGCCCAAGGACCTGCTCGAAATCAGCGTCTTCGGGGTCAACGAGCTCAACACGACCGTCCGCGTCTCGGAGGACGGAAAGATCACCCTCCCGCTCCTCAAGGAGGTCGTGGTCGAGGGCTTGACCAAGTCCGAGCTAGAAAAAAAGTTGACGACGCTCCTCGAGGAGAAGTACGTCCAGAACCCCCAGATCACGATCTTCATCAAGGAGTACCAAAGCAAACGGGTCTCGGTCATGGGCGCCGTCGGCAAACCGGGGGACTACGAGCTTCTCGGCCGCCAGACGCTCCTCCAGATCCTGTCCCAGGCCGGAGGCCTGACCCGGGACGCCGCGAAGGAAATCTTCGTCATGCGCCGGCTCCAGGACGGGTCGAGCGTTTCGCACCACATATCGATAGACGATCTCATCCTGCGCGGCGATCCCAAGTTCAATATCTTGATCGAGCCCAACGACGTCGTCAACGTCCCGGTCGATATGATTGTCCCTATCTATATCTTCGGCCAAGTCAAGAGCCCCGGCGCCCTCCAGGTCAAGAAATCCGGCATGCCGACCCTCCTCCAGGCCATCGCCCAGGCCGGCGGCTTCACCGACCGGGCCGCCAAAGGATCGGTCCTCATCAAGCGCAAGGACGCGGCCGGCAAGGAAATCGAGATCAAGGTCAACGTCAAGGACATCCTCAAGGGCAAGAAGAAGGACGTCCCGCTCGAGGAGAACGACACGGTTTACGTGCCCGAGAGCTTTTTCTAAGCCGAAGCGGCTGAGCGGAGGGGAAATGCCATGAACACCAACCCGGAACGGAAAGAAATCGACCTTCTCGAATACTGGAGGATCTTTCTCAAGCGGAAGTGGATACTGCTGACATTCTGCGCCCTGCTCCTGGCCTTCGTCGGGATCTTCTCCTTCACGGCCACGCCGCTCTACCGGGCGACGGCGAGCGTCATGATCGATGAGCCGAGCTCGGGGGTCTTCAACATCCAGGATGTTCTGGGAGGCGGCTACCAGTACGACTATATGGGGACCTATTTCAATACACAGCTTCGGCTCCTCCAGAGCCGGTCGCTGGCCGAGCGGGTCGCCAAGAAAATGAACCTGGCGGCCCGGCCCGAGCTCATGTCCCGGGGGGCGCCGCGGCCGCACCTCCTGAGCTACGTCCGGAGGGTCCTGAGCCTGAGTTGGCTCATCCCGCGCAGGAAGGCGCCGGTCGAAACCGGATCGGGGAGTGGAGGAGCGCCGGTTCAGGCCAGGCCGCTTCCCAACGTCAACGCCATGTACGCTTTCACGGTCCTGGGCGGGCTGAGCATCATGCCCATCGAGCAGACAAGGCTCGTCTATGTCTCTTACGCTTCGCCGTATCCGGTGCTGGCCGCCGATATCGTCAACAACCTGGTCGAGGAGTTCATCGACTATTCGGTCGAAACGCGATACGAGGCGACCCAGCAGGCCTCCGAGTTCCTGAGCGACCAGATCGCCCGGCTCCGGGACGAGCTGGCGGCCAAAGAGAGGGAGCTCCAGCGCTACGGCGAGGAAAAGAAGCTCCTTTTCCTCAACGACAAGGAGAGCTCGGTCGTCTCGAAATATTCCGATGTCAACTCGGCTTACACGGCGGCCCAGATCGACCGGATCAACAAGGAAGCCGTCTGGCGCGAGCTCAAGGACCTCAAGATCGACTCCCTGCCGCCCTCGATCAATAATCCCCTCATCCAGAGCCTCAAGACGGCCTACATGCAGGCCAGGAGCGAGTACGACGAGAAGAGCAAGGTCTTCAAGCCCGACTACCCGGGCATGATCCAGCTCAGGTCCCGCCTGGACGGGGCGCGGGCCGACCTCGAGTCCGAGATCGGGAAGGCCGTCGACGCGGCCGAGTCCGACTACCGGGCGTCCCATAAGACCGAACAATCCCTTGGCGGCCTGCTCGAAACCCAGAGAACCGACGTCGTCAAGATGAACAACAACGCCATCCTCTACAACAACCTCCGGATCGACGTCGAGAACAAGCGGATCCTCCTCAACTCCCTGGTCGCCAAGCAGAACGAGACGCTGGTCTCGGCCCGGCTGGGCGGATTGCGGACCTCGAGCATCAGGATCATCGACAAAGCCCTTGTCCCCGGCGGGCCGTACTCTCCCAATACGCGGCGCAGCTTGATGATGGCCCTCCTCCTGGGCGTCATCGGCGGGCTGGGGCTCATCTTCCTGGTCGAGTTCCTGGACAACACGGTCAAGGGGCCGGAGGACGTCGAGAAACTGGTCGGGCTCCCCTCGCTGGGCGTCATTCCTTATCTGTCCCCGGATGCGACCAAGAAAAGGTACGAATCGCGAAATTACGGCTACGGGAGCAGCTACGGGAGCAGTTACGGAAGCAGCTACGGGAGCAGCTACGGAAGCGGCGAGTCGGGCAAGAGCGACCAGCCGCCCCCCGAGCAGCGGCAGATCGAGCTCATCAACCATCTTTTCCCCAAGTTCTCGATCTCCGAGGACTACCGGACGGTCCGGACCTCGATACTCTTCTCCCACGCCGATACGGCGCCCAAGGTCATCAGCTTCACAAGCTCGATGCCCCAGGAGGGGAAGACGGCCACGGTCGCCAACCTGGCCGTTTCGTTCGCCCAGCTCGAGGGCCGGATCCTGATCGTGGACGGCGACCTCCGCAAGCCGCGGATGCATAAGGTTTTCAAGACCCGCAACACCGTCGGCCTGGCCGGGTTTCTGACCGGGAAGGTCGCCCTCGAGGAGATCGTCCAGAAAACCTCGATCGACCGCATCTGGCTCATTCCCAGCGGCCCCCACCCGCCCAACCCCGCCGAGCTTCTCAATTCCAAGCGCATGCGCGAGTTGATCGCTATCGTCCGGGACAGCTTCGACGTCGTCTTGATCGACGCGCCGCCCGCCCTGGCCGTCATCGATCCGGTCATCATCAGCTCCCTCTCGGACGTGACGGTATTCATCATCCGGGCCGGCCGGACGACCCGCAAGGCGCTGGTCAAGGCCGTGGGAGAGGTCCGAAAATCCAAGGCGGACATCGTCGGCGTCGTTTTCAATGAGGTTAAAGTCGGCTCCGAGGGCCGGGGGGCCCCCCACTATCACTATTACCAGTACGAGTATTACACGGACGAATCCGAGTCCGCCCGGGATCGGGAGGGGGGCGAAGGCCGCGCGGCCGCGTCCGCGAACTCCAAACGGTCCTGATCGGATAACGCCGGGTCAATGATCGACCTCCACTGCCACATCCTGCCGGGCCTTGACGACGGGGCCGTCGATTTGGCCGAGTCCGTCGAGATGGCTAAGATCGCCCGCGAGGACGGGATCCGGACCGTCGTCGCGACCCCCCACGTCTTCCGTGACGGGCCGGATCCCAAGGTCCTGACCCTGATAGCCGGGAAGCGGAACGAGTTGGCCGAGGCCTTGGCCCGGGAAAAGATCGACCTCGAGGTCCGATGCGGGGCCGAGGTGTATTTCTCCCACGAGTTCCTCGACGAGGTCCGCCGGAAGCGGAACCGGCTCGTCGTCAACGGCTCGGCCTACCTGTTCGTCGAGTTCCCGCCCGATCATGTCTATGCCGGGGCCCGGGACATTTTCTTCAACCTCCTCAACGAAGGGCTTATCCCGATCATCGCCCATCCCGAGCGGAACACGAGCTTCCAGAATGAGCCCGCCCTTCTGTTCGAGCTCGTTCGGATGGGCGCCTTGGCCCAGGCCAACAGCCGGAGTTTTTTAGGCGGGTACGGCAGCCGGGTCCGGGAGACGGCCGAATCGTTCCTGAGGCTCAACCTCGTCCATCTCATCGCCAGCGACGGGCACAGCCCCCGGAACCGGACGCCGCGTCTGAAGGCGGCCGTTGCCGAGGTCGCCAAGATCGTGGGAGAACGGGCGGCCGCGGCCATGGTGACCGTGAACCCGGCGGCCGTCATCTCGGATGGGGAGCCTCCTTACCGTCCCGATCCGATCGATCCTTCGACCTCCAAAAAAACGCTGAAGATTTCGGTCCCCTCGCTATTCAAGCTTAAAAAATAGACGACGATGTTGTATGATAGCGTCAAGCTGAGGAAACGTTCGTGGCGATAGGAACCCCGTCGACCGTCCCGTCCGGCAAGGACATCTTCCTGCGGCGCGTCATCGAGTACGGCCTGCTGGCACTGATTGTCCTGAGCCCGCTCCCGGCAGCCTCGGTCTACGAATGGTCCATCCTGGGCATTCAGCTGATCTCGATCGTCATGATGGCCGCCTTCCTCCTTCTCGACGCGAAACCGGCCGTCAACGAAAACACGATCTCGGCCCTGAAATGGCCGTCGCGGCTCCTCAAGGCCTTCGGCGCGTTCCTTCTCATCCAAGTCATCCCCTGGCCCGGGTTTCTCGTTTCGGTCCTTTCCCCCGGCGCCGCGGCCTTCCGCCGCGATTTCCACCCGCTGTTTCCGTCGAGCGACTTCTTGAGCTTCTCGCTCGTCCCGGCCCGGACCCTCCAGGCAGGGCTCGAGCTGCTGCCTTACATTCTGATCGGTTTTCTCATTATCCGGATCATCCATCACAGGGATCAGATCCGGCGGATTCTGATCGTTCTCGTCGCCATGGGGTTTTTCGAGGCATTCTACGGCCTGTTCGAACTGGCCCGGTCCACCCCCCGGGTCCTGTTCTACAAGAAGATCTACAACCTCGATTCCCTGACGGGCACCTTCATCAACCGGAACCACCTATCGGGCTATCTCGAGATGATCCTGCCCTTGGCCATCGGGCTCGTCCTGGCCCGGATCGACTTCTTCGCCGTGGCCGGAAAAGGCTGGAGGGACAAGCTCGTCCAGTTCGCGGGCAAGGGCGCCTCCCAGAACATCCTGATGACCCTGGCCTCCGTCGTCATGGGGCTGGGCATCGTCCTGTCCAGGTCCCGATCGGGCGCCTTCGTCCTCGTGTTCGGCTTCATCCTGTTTTTCGGGCTGACCGTCCTCTATTTTGGGAAGCTCAGGGCGCGTCAGATCTGGATGAGGAACTTCCTGACCGTGACTTTCTGGATTGTCATCGTCCTGTCCCTCTATGTCGGGATCGGCGCGACCATCCAGCGTTTCGGCGGGGACAACCTCCTCCAAGGCGGCCGGCCCATTTACTGGAAAAACGTACTGGGCATGATCGGGCGCTTCCCGCTCCTGGGGACCGGGCTGGGGACATTCGGCTATGTCTATCCGGCCTTCGAGGCGGCCGGCGGCGGCGAAGGAGTCCTCCTCCACGCCCACAACGACTACCTGGAGTTTTTGTCCGAGCTGGGTCTCGTCGGCACGGTTCTTCTAGGCGGGGCCGTTTTTCTCCTCATCTTCAAGGCTTTCATGATGTGGAAGACGCGCGTCAATCCCGAGATGAAGGGCCTGGCCCTGGGCGGGCTGGTCTCGATCTTCCTGATCCTGTTTCACAGCCTGACCGATTTCAACCTTCAGATTCAGGCCAACCGTCTCTTGTTCACGGTCGTCCTGGCGTTGACGCTGGTCATGGCCTACCATGGGCGGACGCCGGGGCGCGTCGCCCAGCTCCGCAGGTTTTCGCGATGAAAGCTTTCAGACGATTACTATTCATCGTCGGCCTCCTCCTGGTCGCGGCCGTCGATATCGCGATCTACTGGAATTTCCATCTCTATCGGAAGACCGTTCGCGGCCAGGCCGTGAACGCCGATAGAGTCGCCGGGTTGGAGCGCGCGGACAGGATCTTTCCCTTCAACGAGCTCGTCCGGTTCGAGTTGGGACAGGCCCGTTTCGGTTATGCAATGGACGAACTGGAGAACGCCCGGGTCCGGGACGGGGCGCTCGACGCCGGACTGCGGGATTTCGCCTCCTCGCTCCGGCTGAATCCGGCCTCGGCCCGCGTCCAGTTCCAGTATGCCCAGGCGCTTCTCTACCGGAGCTATTTCGCGCCCTCCGATAAAATCCGCGTTTACGAGGAATACAAGAAGGCCGCCCGTCTGACCGGACACCAGGCGCCCATCTACTTCGAGGTCGGCAAGATCCTTTTTTCCCAGTGGGCGGGCTTGGGAGAGGCGGATCGGACCTTCACGACCGGCCTCCTCAAAACCGTCCTCGGACAGCCGGATAAAGCCAAGCTCGCGACGATCTTCCAGATCTGGGACCTCTCTGTCCGGGACTACGGTATCATGGAGAAAATCCTTCCCGTAACCGCCGATGCCTACCGGCAGTATGCGCAGTTCCTGGGCGAGAAGGGATTGTCCCTGGTCGAACGGCAGCGTATCCTGGCCAAGACCGAGGGCCTGGACTTCGAGCGGGCCAAACGCGAATTCGAGCGGGGCAACCGGTCTTTCCAGTTTTTCCAGTTCGCCGACGCCTTCAACCGTTTCCAGTCGGGCCTGACCATCCTTAAGGGGATTTGTTTTTACCAGGACCTGGCCGGGGAGAAGACCGTCGACCCGGCCGAATACGCGAGCCTTCTCAAGACGGCTTATCTCAACATGGCCAAGTGCCGTTTGGAGGAGGGGAGGCCGTTCGAGGAAGCGCTGCCCTTCCTGAGGAGCTATATCGAGATCGAGGACGAAGTCGCGGTGCTGGGCGACCTGGAGACCTTCCTCAAGGAGAGGGGTATCATCGAGGACAACCTTACGGCCGGCGCCAAGGACTACAGGCTGTTCGCCTTCCATATCCTGCTGGCCTTAAAGCAGAGCCGCTTCCGGGACATCATCCAGGTCGGGGTGGAAATGCAGCGGGGCGTCCTGGTCGTTTCCGAGACGTCCAAGGAGGACTACGCGAAGATCCTTGAGATGGTGGGCGATTCCTATCAGAAGCTCGATTTCATCTACGAGTCCAACGATTTTTACGCCAAGGCGCTGGCCCTTGAGCCGGACAACTTGGCCATGCTGTTGAAACTCCGCAAAAACCGCGAGCGGCTCAATGAAGAAGCCGCTGTTCGCGAGATCGACCTCAGGATTGCCCTGCTCCTGACTCCAAGCGAGACGATTTCGAGCGAACGTCCCGCGGAGAAGGGAAGGCCGTTCGTCGGGATGCTGAAATTCGACGGCTCCGGACTCGTGCTGGATATCGCCGTCCACGCTTCTCTGTCCGGGCAGGTTCCGCTTCTGGCCGTTGTCTGGAACGATCGGGTCGTCTGGGAGGGTTTCGTTCAGGCGGGGACGATCAGGATCGATATCTCATCCAGACTCGGCCCGAACAGCTTGACGCTGACTCCTATCAATGTTCCGGTCTCCATTTCAAGAATTTCTTGGGAACTCAAGAAAAAAACTTAAAAAAAAGAAAAAAAACCCTCAAAAAGACTGAAGCTCCACGGACTAACGTCCGTGGGATCTACCCATTGCAGGCGTTGGAGCGCCTGTCCCCGAAGCGGGGATTTGCTATCCTTCCACGGACTAACGTCCGTGGAATCCCGCGAGGGGATTGACAAGGGGGCAAAAATAGCGGAATATAGACTTTCTTTTTTATAACATAATAATTAAAAAGAGCTTGACAACAGGGGGAAAAGGTGGTAAATTTGGGTTGACTCTCAAAGGAGGATTTTGTGTTTGAGGCGCGATCGAAGGGAAGAATAGGTTTATGTTTTTTTCTAGCGCTGCTGTTTTGCGCGCTTCATCCTGCTTTGCGGGCTTCGGAAGCGGCCGCGTCCACGGGTAATTTGGTCGGTTTCATTTACGGCCAGGATGCGACAACTCCCGTCTCCGGCGCCGTCATCACCCTGAAGAGTATTGCGACCGGGTCCAGCTTCGAAAGCGTTCCCACGGACTCTCAGGGGGTTTTCCGAATGACCGCGCTGGCCGCGGGCGTTTATGCCATGGGCGTCACGTCGCCGGCCGGAGGGTTCAACGCGTCGAACATGGTCGGGATCAAGGCCAATGAAACCGCCAAGGTCAGCGTCGCCCTCCAGCCTTATGAGAAAGAGGTCGCCCAAGCCGTTTCCCAAGTCAACGAGTCCCAGACCAAGGCCGGCGAGTCCCGGGTGGGCCGTATCGTCGAATTCCTGCCGGGAACGGTCGAAGGCCAGGTCTTCATCGAACTGGGCCTCCTTCAGCAGAACGACCGGATCCATGTCCTCGGGGAACGGACGGATTTCTACCAGGACGTCAAGAGCCTGGTCTTCCAAGGGATGGCCGTCAAACGGGCTTTCGGCGGCCAGACCGTCCAGCTCAAGCTGATCAAGCCGGCCGAGGCGGGCGATATCGTCTATATCGTCTGCAAGCGGGGCATTCCCCCCATTTTCCTCAGCCCGCTGGGGATCGCCGCCATCGTGGCCGGGACGGGCGCCATCGCTTACGGAGTCATCGAAATCCCCGACGATCCGATCCCGGTTTCCGCGTTCAAATAAAAAACGGGATCAAATTTAATTCCATGTCCGCCGAATTCCTCGTTCTCTGCTCGCGCCTGAATAGGACCGAGCGGGAAAGGGCGCTTCTCCGCGGGCTCCTGGACGATGGGCCGGACTGGCCGCGCATTATGAGAAGAGGCGCCGAAGACGGCGTCATCGCGCTGGTTTATCGGGCCTTGAAAGAGTTCGGGGACATCATCCCCCGTGAGGTCCTTGACGAGCTGAGATCGTACTACTACCGCTGCACGGGCCGTTATCTCCGCCTCCGGAATTCGTTGGGAGCGGTCGTCCGAGAGCTCTCCGACCGCTGTTTCCGGTGCGCCTTCACCAAGGGCATCCGGCTGGCCGAGTCCGTTTACGGGGATTTCGGCCTCAGGCCGTTCGCGGACGTCGATCTCCTTGTCCATCCCCTGGACGGCGCGGGGATCGAGGCCGCCCTGGGCGAGCTCGGGTTCAAGCTCGAGGCGGCGGGGGAGGGTGGCCTGGCGGCCAAGGAGAAACAACTCGTCCTCAGGACCTACTCGCCCTACTACCGGAAGGACGATCTTCTCCTCGAAATACACTACGACGCCCTCGGCCTCCAGATTCCGCTCGCTTCCGGGAAGGACCTTTGGGCCGGAGTCCGTGACATTGAGATCGGCGGCTCACGGATACCGGTCTTGGCGTCCGAGCATGAGCTCTGCCACCTCTGCCTCCATGTCATGCAGCATTCCTACTGCCGGTTGATCTGGCTGACCGATATCGCCGAGTTCGTATCGCGGCCCGGCTTGGACTGGGATAAGGTCCATGCCGTCTGCCGTCGGGAGGGCATCCGGACGCCGGTCTATTACGGGCTCTTTCTGGCCGACCGGCTCTGGCCGGGCGCCGTTGCTCCGGACGCGCTGAGCGGATTGAAGCCCGGCTTCCTCCAGAGGATGCTCCTCAAGCTTTTCTGGCCCGAGGACAAGGTCCGCTCCCGACGTCTTCCTCTCTTCTTCCCGTTCTTCATGCCGACTTTTTTCGCGCTCATCGGCCGGAAGGACGCGGGCCTATTCATTCGGACGATCTTACGCATCCTGTTCCCGCCCCGAGCCTGGGTCGCCCATTATTATGCGATCAAGCCGAGCTCCCTCAAGATCGTCGGGCACTACATCTGGCGGATCCAGAGGCCGTTCGTCCTGGTCGCCCGCCGCTTGCTGCGTCTCGGCTGAGTCTGTCCGGCCGCGCCACCCCACACGTCTTTATCAAACTCCGAAAAAAGTATTATTTTCTCCCGTCCGCCTGTTTTACTTTGGAAGGGCGAATCTGGTAGCATGTGCCGAGGAGAGAACTCCAGCGTGCGCGCGATTGTTGGGATAAGCGGTCTCATCGTTTTGGCGGCGGGGCTCGGGCTTTGGACCGCGGCCCGGGCCGTCGCCGACGAGACGGCCGACGCCCTCAAGGTCTTCAGGGCCATCGAGACGATCCAGGAAGCGGGGCCGCCGCCCGCCGGCGGCCTGAGGCGGATCTCGGTCAGCGAACGGGAGCTCAACGCTTATATCGTCTTCCGGATCGAGAGCGAGAAAGAGGAGATGATGAAGGAGCTGAGCCTGAAGCTCCTGGACGGCCAGAAGCTGGAAGGAAAGTTCGTCCTCGACCTCAGCGGCGCCAAGATTTCGAGTTTGCTGCCGGACAGGGCGACGTTCTACTTCGCCGCGCGGCTCGAGGCCGCGGACGGGAAAGCCCGGATCCGGCTCGATAAGCTCTTCCTGGAGCAGCAGCCGATCCAGCCGGTCGTTATCGACATCATCCTCCTCTTCGCCTCGCGCAAGGACAACTCCGTTCCCTCCAGCCTCAATGAATGGATAGATCTCTCCATCGGAATCCGCGAGCTGCGGGTGGACAAGGAGAGGCTGACGGCCTTGTATTGAGGGCCGGGTCAAGGACAAGGGTATACGTCAATGATCAGGGTCATCGGCGGGATGTACAAGGGCAAGCGGCTCAAGCGCGTCCCCAGCCCGCTCGTACGTCCCATGCCGGACAAGCTCAAGGAGGCCCTATTCAACATCCTCCGGGAGACGGTCCGGGGACGGGCCTTCCTGGACGCCTTCGCCGGGACCGGAT
>Ga0299912_10001668_pt1 | contig 17914 bp, 14 predicted proteins | sample RVTome_2_FD_207667 | JGI IMG/M metagenome (GOLD analysis project Ga0299912, IMG submission 207667) | Soil microbial communities from uranium-contaminated site in the Upper Colorado River Basin, Wyoming, United States - RVT95D214 (version 2) ... | reverse complement strand
CAAAATCCATGGCGCCGGAGACCCTGAAGACCCCGACCGCCACCAGGATCGCCACCAGGTAGGGAATGATTTTAATCGCGATGGAAAATCCGTCTTTCGCCCCTTCGATAAACGCCTCATAGACATTTACTTTCCTAAAAAAAGCCAGGATGATGAAAGCAATGAGGAGACCGAACAGGATCAGGTTGGCTGAAACGGCGGAAAGGGTTTCAATCCGGTCTTGCGGAATCGTGGAGAAATACCAGATGATCCCTGAAACCAGCAGAGTAAGGGTTCCCAGATAAGCCAACACCACCTTGTTCAGCAGATTGATCCGCTGGATCAGGGCCACCGAAAGCAGTCCGGCCAGTGTGGAGCAAAAGGTGGCCAGAAGGATGGGGAGAAAAACATCCGAAGGATCCGCAGCGCCGAGCTGAGCGCGGTAGACCATGATGCTGACCGGGATGATGGTCAGTCCCGAAGCGTTCAACACCAGGAACATGATCATGGCATTGGAAGCGGTGTCCTTTTCCGGGTTGATCTCCTGGAGTTGTGTCATAGCTTTCAGCCCGAGCGGGGTGGCCGCATTATCAAGTCCGAGCATGTTGGCAGCGATATTCATCATGATCGACCCGGCGGCGGGGTGGTCTTTCGGGATTTCCGGGAACAGGCGTCGGAAAAGCGGCCCGACCGCTTTTGACATCAGTTCGACAATCCCGCCTTTCTCCCCCACCCGCATCAGTCCCATCCACAAAGTCATCACGCCGGTAAGGCCCAGAGAGATCTCAAAGCCGGTTTTAGCCATCTCAAAAGTACTGCGCATCATGAGCGGAAAAACCCCGGTGTCACCGAAAAAGACAAGCCTGACCAGGCCCAGGACAAAGGCAACGACGAAAAAGGCTATCCAGATATAATTTAAGACCATGATGAAGACTTGTCTAAACAGGTTTTCGAAGGTACTGAAAAATAGGGTTTCCCCCAAGTATCGCTTCTTTATCTTTGAGAAACAGCGAATTGTCAAGAGCAAAGAGCGCCCTAGAAAAGACCCCGGTGAGGACCTCCACATCATCGGTTCAGTTCCGCACAGGGCACTCCCCTTCTTTTAACCCTCCTCAACCGATTCGTTTGATAGGGGTTGATATTTTTTGCTTGACTCTGTTCTTTCCCCCATTTTACACTGCTACCAATTTGAAAGATTTCCCCCATATTTTCTTGAACCCTTAATCCCCTTGCTCCGATATCCCGTAGGATAACGAGAGTCACGGTATAAAAAATAACCAAAGACAAACTCAAGGAGTGGAAGATGTCTGAAAAAGTTTTATTACTAGAGCGAAAGGACAAAGTGGCCATATTGACGCTCAACCGGCCGGCTACTTTGAATGCCTTGAACACCGAACTCCAGGACAGCATCATAGAAGCCTGCCAGGAGTTGAGAAATGACGATAGCGTCTGGGCGGTTATTATGACCGGTGCCGGGCGGGCATTCTCATCTGGAGCGGATGTGCGAGGGCAGCGTCAGGAGGGCGGTGAAGTGCCGCCAAGGCAGGAGCGGCTTGACGCCTATGGCTGGGTGGGGAGATTGTCAACAGCTATCTACAAGACCTTGGATAAACCGGTCATTGCCGCCGTGAACGGGGTGACCGCCGGTGCCGGCATGTCGGTGGCCCTGGCCTGCGATATGCGCATCGGCTCGGAAAAAGCAAGGTTTAAGGTGGTTTTCCCGGAGCGGAGCCTGAGTCCCGACACCGGCATGTCCTATTATCTTCCCCGTATTGTGGGATACAGCCGTGCCTGCGATTTGATCTTCACCAGCCGTTATGTCGAGGCCGAAGAGGCCTTTCGCATCGGTTTACTTGACCGTCTGGTTCCATCCGAGAATCTAATGGATGAGGCCTTGAAGGTGGCCGATCAAATCGTTTCTTTGCCGCCCATGGCCACGCAAGCGGGCAGGCGGGTCCTTCAGCAGAGCATGGAATTGAACTTTGACGAACAATTGAGGAACGAATACTATCACCTCATCATTGCCCGCAGAGCCCCTCACGATATGCAGGAACAGCGGGATTCTTTTTTGGAGAAACGCCCACCCAGGTTTACGGGAAAGTAAGGAACTGAATGGATGGGAACGAACAAAATAATCTCGGGTTGCGAGTTACGAGTTGCGGGTTAGAACCGAACTCGGAACACGTAACCCGTAACCCGCAACTCGGGTTATTCCAAAGGAGGCAATAATGACCAATTTGACCTATAAAAAGATCTTTGAACCGTTTCAGATAGGGGAAATGCATTTGAAGAATCGTATAGTCCTGCCTCCAATGGGGACCGGCTATTCCGAAGGGGGCAAAATCGGACAACGCATCATCGATTATTATGAGGCCCGGGCGCGTGGTGGGACAGGGCTGATCATCACCGAAGGAATTGCTCCGGGTGTAAAATGTAAAGGCCCTCGCCAGCTAACCTTGGGGGATGACCAGGACCTGTTGGGCTGGCGGAAACTGGTAGAAGCCGTTCACCGGCATGGGGCCAAGATAGCCGTACAACTGCATCATGCCGGTTATGAGCACAGAGACGGCGCTTTTGTGCAGGTGGCCCCCTCTTCCATCCGGGTCCCCGGCAGGATGATCGGGGTTATGGGTGGTCTTCCTCATGAACTTTCCATCGATGAAATCAAAGAAATCGTGCGCTGGCATGCCGATGCGACCCGGCGGGCTAAAGAAGTGGGGATCGATGCCGTTGAAATACACGGGGCCCATCAGTACCTCGTGGCTTCATTCCTGTCTTCGGCTACCAACAAACGCCAGGACCAGTACGGGGGAAGCCTGGAAAACAAGGCCAGATTTCTGGTCGAGATCATTGAAGCGATGAAAGCTGCTGTTGGGCCTGATTATCCTATATGGCCCCGGATCAATATTTGTGAATATGGGATCGAGGATGGCATCACCATAGAAGAAACCCGGAAAGTGGTGCCCTTGGCTGTGAAAGCCGGAGCGCATGCTATTCATGCCTCGGCCTATGCCGCTTTTTCTTTTATCACCAAGGCCCCTTTGCCGGACATACCGGCCTTCCTGGTGCCCCTGGCGGATGAGGTGAAGAAGATCACCGATGTACCGGTGATCGCCGTGGGCCGCCTTGATTTGGAGACAGGCGAAAAGGCCCTGCTGGAGGGCAAGGCCGATCTGATAGCCATAGGCAGACGCCTAACGGCCGACCCCGACTTGCCCAACAAGGCGGCTGAGGGCAGGCCAGAGGAAATTGTACCCTGTATCGGATGTTTTGAATGTATTGAGCGACTGGGGCGCCGGGATGAAGGCGTTATTTGCACAATCAATCCGGCCACGGGTCTAGAGGGTGAACGTCAGATTCAACCTACAAAGAAAGTGAAAAAAGTATGGGTTATCGGCAGCGGCCCGGCAGGACTGGAGGCCGCCCGGGTCGCGGCCATGAGAGGCCACCGGGTTACCCTGTTTGAGAAAGATGAAAAACTTGGCGGGCAATTGATTATTGCCGCCCTGCCGCCGAATAAAAGCGATATTTTACCCTGGCTGAACTATCTGATCAGTCAGTTGACTAAAGCCGGCGCAGAAATCAAACCGAATATCGAGGTAACCCCGGAATTGATTATAGAGAACAAACCGGATGCGCTGATTCTGGCCTTGGGCGGTATCCCTCTGAAACCCGATATTCCCGGTATCGACCGGGCCAATGTGGTCACGGCCCAGGATGTCCTCTCCGGTAAAGCCCAGACCGGCCGGAATGTGGTCATCCTTGGTGGCGGTCTGGTCGGTTGTGAGACCGGCCACTACCTGGCTGAAAAGGGGAAAAAGGTCGTTATTGTTGAAGTGTTGAAGAGAATGGCCGCTGAAATGGGTCCCATGGTCAGGCGTCGCCTCATGGACGGCCTTAAGCAGTATCAGGTGGCCATGCTGACCGAAGCGAAATGCCAGGAAATATCGGAAGGCGGTGTAACGGTAACCACGGCGGATGGAGGGAAGAACACCTTTCCAGCCGATACTGTCATCTTGGCGGTCGGATACCAAAAAAACGATAGCCTGCTTAAGGCCCTCGAAGGCCTGGTGCCGGAGATCCACTGCGTCGGCGACGCCTCCCAGCCCCAGGGGATCATGGAGGCTGTCCGCGACGGCTATCTGGCCGCCTTGGCAATTTGATACAAAAAAGAGGGGGCGAGGATTCAAGGGTTTTAACCTCAACGCCTTTTACTTGAATCCTTGGCCCCTTGGTTCCTTGAATCAATTCAATAAATTTCATTCCTCTAACTGAGTGGCTTGGCTCCCCAATCTGGATACAAAAATGTGGGAAAACTCAGAGTCTTCGGTTGCCCCGTGCCAATGTTTTTCACCGGCCGGGATAATAACGATATCTCCAGCGGTGATCTCCTTCTTTTCCGTTTCCGTGGCGATAAACCCTTTTCCGGAAGTGACGATTAGGATCTGTTCGCCGTCGTGGGCATGAAATTTGTTGCGCACTCTCTGGCCGAAATTGACGACATTGACGTTGAATTCTTTACTCTCCGGCAAAAGGACCTGCCTGGTCACATTCGAACCGGTAAAAAGGGGGCTTTGGATCGATTCTTTCTTTACTTCATGGATTTTGACGACTCTCATAGTTAACCCTCCTGCCCGCATGGGCGAGCTTCACGAAACATGAAAAGCCACCGAGGTCACTCCTGCCCTATACCTAAGGGTGATCTGAGGAGAAATGGACCTGTTGACTTCTTTAAAGGCTCTGGAGATTTTACTGGAATTCAAAATTGAAATCCAGGAAGAACCCCGCCTCCATGTCCGGGCCATAGAACTTTCCCGTCAGTTAAAAATACCAAGTACCTATGACTGTTATTATCTGGCCTTGGCTGAAATGATTTTATGTCCTTTCTTGACTGTGGATAAAAAATTTTATAACGCTGCCTTAAGGATCTTTCCCAAAATTAAAAGATTAATAAGACACCAAGATTATAATTAAATAACTTATCAGAATTACTTCAAGAAATCAATCACTCCTAGGCAAAAAAAATCCCCTGCCTCTCAGGTTAATTGAGGAACAGGGGATTTAACTGGTTAATTTAAGGATACTTATTTCACTTCTTCAAAATCGGCATCGACCACGTCTTCATCGGGCTTCTTTCCGCCTGAAGGACCGGCTTCGGCCTCCGGCCCGGCCCCCGGCCCCTGCTGACTGGCCTGGGAATACATCTTTTCGGCCAGTTTATGAGAGGTCTGGGTCAGCTCATCCGACAGCCGCTTGATTTCATCCGCATCGCTGCTTTCCATAGCCTTCTTCAACCGCTCGATCGCTGAATCGATATCCGATTTCAGGGAACTCTCCACCTTGTCTCCCAGATCCTTGACGGTTTTTTCCGTTGAATAGATCAGGGTATCGGCATGGTTCCGGGCCTCGGCCAGTTCCTTTTTCTTTTTGTCCTCTTCGGAATGCATCTCGGCATCTTTGACCAGGCGCTTGATTTCCTCTTCGCTCAGTCCGCTGGAGGCCGTGATCTTGATGGACTGTTCCTTGCCGGTTCCCAGGTCCTTGGCCGACACATGGACGATCCCGTTGGCGTCGATATCAAAGGTAACCTCAATCTGAGGCAGTCCCCTTGGGGCCGGTGGGATACCGGTCAATTCAAAACGCCCCAGGGTCTTGTTGTCGGCCGCCATTTCCCGTTCGCCCTGAAGGACATGGATGGAAACAGCCGGCTGGTTGTCCGCGGCCGTGGAAAAGGTCTGGCTTTTCCGGGTCGGAATGGTGGTGTTCTTCTCAATCAGTTTGGTATGAACACCGCCCAGGGTCTCGATACCCAGAGACAACGGGGTCACGTCTAAAAGCAGGACGTCTTTCACGTCCCCTTTCAAGACCCCAGCTTGAATACCGGCCCCAATGGCCACTACCTCGTCGGGATTCACGCCCTTGTGCGGTTCACGTCCAAAGAGTTCCTTGACCTTCTGCTGGACCTTGGGCATCCGGGTCATACCGCCAACCAGGATGACTTCCTGGATCTGGTCGGCGTTAAGCCCCGCATCCTTCAGGGCCGTCCGGCAGGGAGGGGCCACTTTTTCAACCAGGTCCTCCACCAGCATTTCCAGCTTGGCCCGGGAAAGTTTGATGTTCAGATGTTTGGGGCCGCTGGCATCGGCGGTGATAAAAGGAAGATTGATATCCGTTTCCATGGCGGTGGACAGTTCCATCTTGGCCTTTTCCGCCGCCTCTTTCAGGCGCTGAAGGGCCATTTTGTCGCTCCGTAAATCAATACCCTGATCTTTTCGGAACTCCGCCGCCAGATAATCAATGACCCGCAAATCGAAATCCTCCCCGCCCAGGTGGGTATCCCCATTGGTGGATTTGACTTCAAAAACCCCCTCGCCGATCTCGAGAATGGAGATATCAAAGGTCCCGCCGCCGAGATCGAAGACGGCGATCTTCTCGTCCTTCTTTTTATCCAGGCCGTAAGCCAGGGCGGCCGCCGTCGGTTCATTGATGATCCGCTGGACATTCAACCCGGCGATACGTCCGGCGTCCTTGGTGGCCTGACGCTGGCTGTCATTAAAATAAGCCGGTACGGTGATTACGGCATCCGTTACCTTTTCGCCCAGATACTCTTCGGCGGTTTGCTTCATCTTGGTCAGGATCATGGATGAGATCTCAGCCGGGCTGTATTCTTTGCCCTGGATCTCAATATGGGCATCGCCGTTGGATGCCTTGACGATCTTGTAAGGAAGTATATGGATATCCCCCTGAACCTCTTTTGAATCATATTTCCGGCCGATCAGCCGCTTGACGGCATAAACCGTGTTGGTCGGGTTGGTAATAGCCTGCCGTTTGGCCACCTGACCGACCAGCCGTTCGTTGTTATCTGTGACGGAAACCACCGAAGGGGTTGTGCGGCTCCCTTCCACGTTCGCAATTACCTTGGGGTCTCCACCCTCCATGATGGCCACGCACGAATTGGTGGTCCCTAAATCAATTCCAATAATTTTACTCATCTTATCCTCCTTTGATTATATCAACAGGTTAAACAGGGTGATCAAAAACGCTCGACTGTCCCGCTTTAGGAGGGAGACATTCTTGATCAACCTGTATATTTTATTTTTTCAGCCCGGTTAACACCGACGCCTTTTTTTAAGATCAGGCTTCAGGATCTTCATCCGGGTTCAGTTCCGGTTTTTTGGAAACCACGACCATGGCCGGACGAACCAGGCGGTTATGTAACCGGTACCCGATTTGCAACTGAGAGATGACCTGACCGGGCGGCTTTTGAGCATCCTCCTGAACCATGACCGCTTCATGATGGTTGGGGTCGAAATCTTCCCCCATGGCCTCGATCCGGGTTATTCCGTATTTTTCCATGACCGCCCAAAGCGCCTTATGGGTCAATTCGACTCCCTCGAGAAGGGCCTTGAGGTTCCCGGTTTCCCGTCCGTGCTCCAGTGCCCGTTCCAGATTGTCCAGCACCGGCAGCAAGTCTTTCAATATATTTTCATTGGCAAATTTATAAGTTTCACTTTTTTCTTTTTCCGCCCTCTTTTTAAAATTTTCCAATTCGGCTGAAAGGCGAAGAAAACGGTCGTAATTATCCTTGGACTCTTTTTCTTTTTCCTGGAGTTGGGTCTCTAAGTCCGGCTTTTTTTCTTTTTCAGACCCTTCTTTATTCTCCTCGACCAAATCCGATGATTTGGTCTGGGAGGGTTCTTCCGTTACCTTGATCTTGGTCAACTGGTTTGCCTCTCTTTACTTCTATATTTTAACTTTTAAGCCGCTGAAACACTTCGATCCCCTTTATAGACCGTGAGTAACTGCGGCAAAAAATTATTGACTCTTTATTCGAGTTAACCCCAAAGAATCAAATTTTCTTTTCCAGGATCCTACTGACAACCTTGGCCGTGTAATCCACAATGGGAATGACCCGATTATAATTCATCCGGGTCGGTCCGATCACCCCCAGGGTTCCGATGGGATATTCCCCTTTGGTATACGCAGCGGTAATGACGCTGCACCCTTCCATTTCATTGATCTGGGTTTCCGAACCGATAAAGATCTGAATCCCGATGGCATTAATACTTTTTTCCAACAGCCGGATTATCATACTTTTTTCTTCAAACGCCTTGAACAGATTCCGTAAGATTTCAATTTGACTGAACTCCGGATACTGCATCAGATTGGTACGACCTTCGATATAAACCTCTCCCTCGGATTCCTCCTGAAAGGCCTGGTTGGAAATTTCCAGGGCCTTGGTCAACAAGGCGTCAAAGTTGTCCTTGTCTTTCTTCATTTCCTCCAGGACCTTCTGTTTGAGCTGATCGAGGGTCAGATTGCTGAGCAATTCATTGAGATACTGGGTTAACCGGTCCAATTCAGGTTGAGAAAGCTTGTCCTCGATTTCGATGATCTTATTCTGAACCAGTCCGGCTTCAGTAACCAGGACCATTAAAACTAAATTATCCCTAAGCCTTATGAATTCTATGTGTTTAAAAACCGTGGCCGAAGACTTGGGTCTGGAGACGATCGCCGCCTGTTCAGTGACCACGGCCAGCATCTTGGAAGTGGTTTTTAACAATTCTTCTACTTCCTGACCGCTCTCCTTTAAGTAATTCTGAATCCGACGCTTTTCCGATTCGGCCAAGGGACGCAGTTCCAGGATAGAGTTGACATAAAATCGCAATCCGGTCTCAGTCGGCACCCTTCCGGCCGAAACATGCGGCTGGGTGATCAATCCGATATCTTCCAGATCGGACATGATATTTCTAATGGTGGCCGGACTCAGGTGAATATCGCTTCTTTTGGATATTGCCCGTGACCCGACCGGTTCAGCCGTTTCAATATAATCTCTGACTATGGCATTTAAAATGGACCGATCTCTCTGATTCAGGATTATAGTCATATAGCTAAGTTATTTCTAAAAGTTTGGGTTAAAAAATTTAACCTAAATTTAATTACCCTTGGAGACTTTGTCAAGCCTAAAGGATTCAATTCAGGGACTAAGAAGGCTCCGTCCTTGACAAAAATAATAAATCCTCTTATCTTAAAAAACCAAGTTGTGCTGGTTTCGTAAAAGCGGGCCCCTGTCTGAGCAAGGGATCACCTTTTGGACAACTCCTGAAAAGAGGACCCCTCGGCCCCTTGACACTGAATATTCATTTTTACTTGTTTATCAGGCTATTAAAGATCTATGGAAGGAATGCCTCAATATGGATGAAAAAAAAACCATCTGCCCCCACTGTGGGCAAAAAATGAAAAAATGGAAGACCCCCGCGGCCTCCACCTGGGGAACGGAATTTCAATATGTCTGTTTTAATGATGAATGCCCCTATTTTGTCCGCGGCTGGGATTGGACCCTGAAGACCATGAAGTCTAATGCCTCCTACCGGCACCGGTATAATCCAAGCAACGGAGAGGAAGGCCCGGTTCCGGTTTGGTCCTATGATGCCTTAAAGGCCGATATTATTGAGGATTAATTTAGAGGAGCTATCCATATGATCAAGGCGGGCCGCAATGACCCCTGCCCCTGCGGGAGCGGAAAGAAGTTTAAAAAGTGCCATCTTGGACGAGAAGGGGAGCTTTTCCTTCGTAAAAACGAACCGTTACATCAAGAAGCGGGAGAACAGATCTGCCGGCTCCCCGAAGTTCATTATGGCCGTTCTAAAGAAATAATCGAGGCTTTAATTCAAGAGGGACCTCTGGATGGTATTCATAAGGTAAAATGCATTGACTTGGAGGCCTATCGAAACTTGGGATTCTCCGGTCAGGATATCCCGGTGCTGTCCCTGGCAGAAAGTGCCGGAATCATGGTCAATGTCCACAAAACCAAAGAAGTGGACCCAAATCATCTCTATTTGGCTATTACCCCTAAAATACAGGATTCCACCTTCATCCATCAAATAGCCCATATACTGGACTATCTAAAAGGATCAAAACAGCAGCCTGGAACCTATCAGCAAATGAGCCTGGAAACCGGAATCCCGATCGAGCATCTGGACCATACCCAGGAGTTCGGCCATTGGCTGGATTTTTTAAAGAATCGCTTTCAGGTGAAACTGGATGCCGAAGATGCCATCGTTTCTTTCCTGTATCAAAATCAACAACTCTTTAAGACTGAAGAAATCAAGGGCCAGGACATGAATGCCCTTATCTTCCGTTCAAAACAAATCCTGGATTTTTTAATTGCCCACCGGGCCGAAATCAATAGCCTTATCCAGAATCGGGCGGGATATATAGGAAAATAGTAAAACCGTTCGTCGTTCGTCGACAAACTGCGCAACTTGTCGAGTGGAATCGTTAAGAACTAAGGATCACTAACCTCCTGCGAGCAACCCTAGTTGGGCCTGTTGGTCATGATTATCGATTTCGCCGAACGCCGAACACCGAACGCTCAACGGTTTTTCTCCTCACCCACATTCCCCATGGAGCCCCAGCCCTTCAAAAGCCGCCAGGATTTGCTTTTCCAGTTTTATACGCCTTTCAGGCAAGGGGAGAAATTTCAAATCCGCCAATTGGGATAGGAGACGGGTTTTATCCGGAATGACGTCCGGGCCGGAATCCAGGGTTTCCCCAGTTAGGGTGTTGAGGAGTGTCGCCTCCACTCCATTAGTGACCACGGTTATCGGGATCTGGCATTTGGAGAAAAGCCGGGCCAGGGCCAGGGCGGCCCGTTCCCGGGCCAGAATAGAGCCGGTCCCGCACTTAATCAAAATCAGGCGGCGATTGTTTAATCGGATTATCAAAGAGACTTTGAGCTGGAAAATTTCCCGTTCTGTGGTGAGCTCAAAGGGCACTTCCTCTTCTATATCTTCAAACCGGTAGCCTTTCTCCCCCAGTAACAGGGAAAAAACCTTTTTCCGGATAACCTCCTCGTTTATCGTTTCACCAGTCGAAGGGGTATTTATCCCTTCCAGAAAATTTTCCCCCGGACAACTATCGACCATATCCGTCACCTCACTTGTATTTCAAGGGTTAAAAAACAGGCAAGAGGCACGAGGCAATACGAGGATCAAAAAATTTTGTACCCTATAGCCTATGCCCCCTGCCCTTAGATTATTGACTATTATCTGATTTTTTTCATTGCGCACTTTCCAGGTCAATTTCCTCCCTTTTGAAGTATCCCAGTTCCCCTTCGTAAATCATAGTCCGGGTCTGCTGGGCAATGAGTTCCGGATCCATTTCGATTTTGGCCACCCCGCTTTCGATGGCGCTTTGGGCCACCGCTTTAGCCACCACCGGCGGGACGCGGAAATCCATACCCCTGGGAATAATGTAATCCGGCTCCAGTTCCTTATCCAGGATCATACCGGCAATAGCCTGAGCAGCGGCGATTTTCATGGGTTCGTTGATCACCCTGGCCCGCACATCCAACGCCCCCCGGAAAACCCCGGGAAAGACCAGGGAATTATTAACCTGGTTGGGAAAATCAGACCGGCCGGTGGCTACGATTAGAGCCCCGGCCTCTTTGGCCTGATCCGGAAGGATCTCCGGAGTGGGGTTGGCCAGGGCTAAGATGATCGGATTCTTAATCATGGAACGGACCATGTCCTGGGTTAAAGCACCGGCTACTGAAAGTCCGACAAAGGCATCCGCCCCGCGGATTACCTGGGACAACTCCCCTTTTTTCTTCTCGGGATTAGTCTGTTCGGCCATTTCATCTTTGATCCAGTTCATGCCCTCAGTTCGACCCAAATAAATGGCTCCCAGAGTGTCACAAAGAATGATCTGTCTGACCCCCATTTCTAAAAGGAGTCTGCTGACGGCGATGGCCGCGGCCCCGGCCCCGTTAATTACGATCTGTAGGTCCTCCAGTTTTCGATTGGAGATCTTCATGGCATTGATTAAAGCCGCAGTGACTACAATGGCCGTCCCATGTTGGTCATCATGAAAGACCGGGATGTTCATCTCTTCCTTCAGCCGTTTTTCAATGTAAAAACATCGAGGGGCCGAGATATCCTCCAAATTGATACCGCCGAAAGTGGCCTCCATCCTTTTGACGATTTCAACAATTTCATCGGCCACCTGGGTTGCCAGACAAATGGGAAAGGCCTCCACCCCGCCAAAGGTTTGAAACAGGATGGCCTTGCCTTCCATGACCGGCATGGCCGCCCGGGCTCCGATATTTCCCAGACCCAAGACGGCACTACCGTCGGTTACAATAGCCACTAAATTCCCTTTACCCGTCAATTCATAAGCCAGCTCGGGATTTTCCCGGATCATCCGGGCCGGCCTCTCGGCTAAAGGTGGGAGATAAAACTGGCCTAAAATATAATTATCCCGGATAGCAATTTTACTTTTAATCTGAAGTACCCCCTGGTACCGCCGATGCAGTTCCAGAGATTCTTCTTTTAGAGATCCTTTTTTACCCGAGGGAGGGGGAACCGGCCAATGGCCCTCATAGACATACTGCCGGGTCTTCTCGGCAATCTGGATGGGGTCGGCATCTCCCTTGGCCTCTCCAGTCTGGATGGCCGCCCGGGCCACGGCCTCGGCTATCCGAGGGGCCGTACGGAAATCAAAAATTTTGGGCATAATGTGGTCAGGGGATAATTCCTCCGAAGTGACGCAATCGGCCAGAGCCTGGGCCGCGGCTAGGGCCATGGTGTCATTGATATTGGTAGCCCGGCTGTCTAAGATCCCCCTGAAAAACCCGGGAAAGATCATGGCCACATCCGATTGATTGGGAAAATCGGCTCGATTAAAGACCATGACCCTGGCCCCGGCTTGTCGGGCCTCTTCCGGCATGATCTCCGGGGTTGGTGTGGATAAGGCCAGGATAACCGGATCCTTGGTCATGGAGCGGACCATCTCCGGTTTCAAGGCACCCCCCACGGAAAGGCCGATAAAGATATCCGCACCTCTTAAGGCCTCCCCTAAGGTCCCGGTAAAGTTATCCGGATTGGTTTTTTTGACGATCTCCCATTTGGCCCAGCTCATTCCCCTGGGTCGGTATTTATATAGAGCTCCGTCCCGGTCACAGACAATGACCTGTTTTATTCCGGCCTTAACCAAAAGGTCGGCGCTGACCAGTCCGGCCATGCCGGCACCATTAATAACCACCCTGGCCTGAAGCAGGTCTTTACCGACGATCTTCATGGAATTGATCAGGGCCGATAAGACGGGGATAGCGACTCCCAGGCCGTGATTATTAAAAACCGGAATGTTGGCCCCCCGTTCAAGGTGATCGGTGATGGTAAAACTATGGGGACTGGCAATATCCTCCAGGCAAAAGGCCCCGAAGGTCGAGGTCAGGGCCAGGGCTGTGTCGATAAATTGATAAGGGTCCTGGGTCCGGAGGCAGATGGGAATGGCATCCACTCCGGCAAAAGTTTTGAAAATAACCGCCTTGCCTTCCATAACCGGCAAAGCCGCTTCCGGCCCGGCATGACCCAAGCGGAACAAACCGGATCCGTCGGTCAGGATACCTACAAAATTGCCCCGGCAGGACAGAGAAAAAGATTGGGCCGAGTCCCGGGCAATCTCTAAACAAGGTTCCGCCACTCCGGGGGTATAGACCAAACTTAAGATGCTGACATCCTTAATCGGGATTTTAGAAGTGATTCCAATGACCCCGCGATATTTTCTCCGATAGGCCAGGGCCTCTTCCCCGGCCCCATTTTCAAACAACATGGGTATACTCCTTGTGTTAAAGCTCAAGGCTCAAAGCTGAAAGTAATTGCATTTTTTTAATTTTAACTTTGAATTTTCAATTTTGAGATCATTTAAAAATTGTAGAAGCTCTGATCTTTATTCAATACCTTAGCATTTTTTTCCTGAATCACCGCCATATTTTCCAACCGGACCCCACCCCAGCCCGGCAGATAGATACCGGGCTCAACAGTGACCACCATCCCCGACTTCAAAAGATCGGCCTTGCTCGGACTAAGGCTGGGCAGTTCATGGGTGGCCAACCCCACGCCATGGCCCAGAGAATGTTTAAAATATTCCCCATAGCCCCCTTTTTCAATAACTGATCGGGCCAGGGCATCGGCTGCGGTGGTGGTCAGTCCGGCTCGTATCCCTTTTTCTGCCTGGACTTGGGCCTTCCGGACCAGGGAATACACCTCTTTAAAACGGTCGGTGGGGCGCCCCAGAAAAACGGTCCGGGAAAGATCGGAACAATAACCTTTCCATTTGCTGCCAAAGTCGAACAAGACCGGTTCACCCTTTTGGATCTCTCTATCCGAAGGTTCGGCATGGGGCAGAGCGGCATTGGGCCCTGAGGCCACGATCGGGTCAAAGGCCAGGCCATCTCCTCCTTTTTGATGGATCAGCTGTTTAAGTTGCCAGGCAATCTCTTTTTCGGTTTTGCCTGGCCGCAATGTCTTAATTACCTCCTGAAAAACCCCCTCGGTGATAAACAGGGACCGGCGGATAGTCTTTATTTCTGAGCGGTCTTTCTGGGCCCTTATTTCTTCAATCAGTTGGTAAGTGGGTAGGAAAGGAATGGAATTCCCCTGGAAACGGATCAATTTTTTAAACCTTAGAAAGGTGTGAAAGCTCAAGGAATCAGCTTCAAAAGCCCATTTTTTCATAGTCTTTAAAGAGATTCCGACTTCCGGCCAGGAGGCCTCCAATCCCTTTCGGTAAATAAAAGGATAATATCCTTTGGCCTGTTTTTGGGCCTCTTCTTCAAATCGGGGGTCGGTGCCCAGAATGGCCAGACCTTTGCCGATGATTAAAAAGCCGGAAGATTCATTAAGTTGGGGGTCGCTTGGTTTGAATCCGCTCAGATACCGCCGGTTTTCCGGCTGAGAAACAAGGATTCCGGAAAGGGATCTTTTTTTTAATTCTTTCAGGAGACAAAGGACACGATCCAGATAAGGTTTTGGAATTGGTTGTTTTTTTATCATAACATTCACCCTTTTTGCTTTAATGGCTTGACTTCTTTATAAAAATAATTAATATATTACAATAAGGCAAAGAAAAAAGGGAGTAGGGAATCCGGGATCAGGGAATAAGAAATTTTGCCTTACCCATGAATCCTGGACCTCTTGGCTCCATGAACCCTAATCGATAAAGGGAACTATGATGGGCTACAGGCATTTTGCTCCGGGAGAAATTTGTTGGGTGGATAAGGCCCTGGAGATTGCCGAAGACTCTACCTGTAATCATTACCATATTTCCACCAGCAATTGGAAGAAATATGATTTTGAGATTTCCAATCTGGCCCAACTGAGAAGAGAAGAAATCACCTCCCAGGGGTTGGCCCAGATCGCCCGTTATATTTATCCTTTTCCCTACCGGATTCCCATAAATTATCCGAGGGATTATTACCGGATTTGCCTACAGGATCACAATATCCTCAAGGTGGTTGACCGAAAAGAAGGGATAGAGTTATTCCCCTTGATGGTTTATATTTTAACTCATGAACTGGTCCATGTCATCCGGTTTAGGAAATTTATGCAACGTTTTGATGTCGGTCAGGAAGAAAAGGCCGTTGAGGAAGGTAAGGTCCACCAGGCCACCTACGAAATCCTGAAATCGTTGAAAGGGATAAATTTAAGCCCTGTTTTTGATTCTTATTGGGGCCATCGCTGCCCGAACGAAACAGGTTAGTCTGTATTTGGAGGTTTTAGAAATGCCGGTCTATGAGTACGAATGTCAAAAATGTAACCTGATTACCGAAGCCATGCAAAAATTTTCCGATCCCCCATTGACTGAATGCCCTCACTGCTCGGGACGCTTGAGAAAAATGATCTCACAAAGTGCCTTTCATCTCAAAGGCAGCGGCTGGTATGTTACCGATTATGCCCGCAAGGGGGATTCGGCCCCGGCCGAGAAAAAGGATAAACCAGCCGAGAGTTCTACCAAGACTCCGGAAAAAAGCAGCGACTCCAGTCCCAGCGTCTCAACTCCTTCCAGCGGAACTTCCGAGACCAAATAAAAATGGTGAAGGACGAGGGACGAGGGGCGCAGGACGAGTTCAGGTTTTTGATTTTTGATTTTTATTTAGTTGTCCGGTTTCTTTCTTCTCTCGTCCATCGTCTTTCATCCCTCAAGCCTTTTCCGTTGTCCCTCTCATGACAGCCGCCCCTAAAACCAACCGGTTTATCTGTATCCACGGCCATTTTTACCAGCCTCCCAGGGAGAATCCCTGGTTGGAGGCTGTTGAAAGAGAAGAAACAGCTTCCCCTTATCATGACTGGAACGAACGGATTCTGACCGAATGTTATGCCCCGAACAGCCGTTCTCGCATCCAAAACGAAAAGGGTCAAATAACCCAGATCAGCAATAATTATCAAAAGATCAGTTTTAATTTCGGGCCTACCCTCCTGTCTTGGATGGAGGAAAAGGCCCGGATCACCCTTAAAGGGGTCGAGCAGGCCGACTGTCAATCCCAGAAAGATCAAGAGGGTCACGGCAATGCCCTGGCCCAGGCCTATAATCATATCATCCTTCCCCTGGCCGGAGACAGGGACTTGCTGACCCAGGTCCGCTGGGGGAAGAGGGACTTCCAGAAAAGATTTAATCGGGAACCGGAGGGGATGTGGATTCCGGAGACGGCCGTTAATCTGAAGACCCTTGAAATTCTAACCCGGGAAGGGATTAAGTTCACCATCCTGGCCCCCCATCAGGCCAAGCGTTTTCGTCCCCTAGGCCAGAAGCAATGGACAGAGGTTCATGGGAATATCAATCCTCGGCGGCCTTATTGGTGTAATCTTCCCGGCGGACAAAAGATCGCCCTTTTTTTCTATGACGGCGGGCTGGCCCATGGGATCGCCTTTGAAAACTATTTACAGAACGGAGAGATTCTATTACAACGCCTGCTGAACGGCTTTGATCCTCAAGATTCCGGTCCCCAGTTGGTTCATGCGGCGACGGATGGAGAATCCTACGGCCACCATCGTCTGTTTGGAGACATGGCCTTGGCTTATGCCCTTCACTCTTTGGACAACGACCCCGCCGTTCAATTGACTAACTATGGCCGGTTCTTGGCCCAGTTCCCTCCCGGATTTGAAGTGGAAATCCATGAAAACACCTCCTGGAGCTGCGCCCACGGGATTGAACGTTGGCGGGCTGATTGCGGCTGCCGGGTGGGCGGGCCGGAAAACCGGCAATCCTGGCGGGCCCCTTTGCGGGAAGGGCTTGACCACTTAAAAAAAGAATTGGACCTTCTCTTTGAAAACCGGGCCGCTTACTTCTTAAAAGACCCTTGGGAAGCCAGGGATGCCTATATTGATGTCCTTTTGGACCGATCCCCGGAAAACCTGGAACGTTTTTTCACCGAACAGGGCAATAAACAGGCTTTAACTTTGGAAGACCGGGTTCAAACCCTAAAACTCCTGGAGATGCAGCGGGGTGGTCTGCTCATGTTTACCAGTTGTGCCTGGTTCTTTGATGAAATCAGCGGTCTGGAAACCACTCAGATTCTGAAATATGCCTGCCGGGCCATCCAGATCGCCAAGGATTTTGGATCGGATCTGGAAGAACCCCTGCTCGGTTTTCTTAAAAAAGCCCCCAGCAACAAAAGAGAATTTGGGGACGGGAAAAAAATCTGGGATGTCAAGGTCCGCCCTTTTACGGTTGACCTTTCCCGGGTAATGGCTCATTACGCCATCGGGTCTATTTATCAAAAGAATTCCAAAAGTCGCATCCATTGTTATCAAATGAGCAATCAAGATCAGTTGATTCTACCACAAAACGGTTCCCACCTGGCCGTGGGCCGTCTTAAGGTTTCCTCGACCATCACCCTGGAAGAACAGGAGAGGATCTTTGCCGTCCTCCATTTTGGAGGAGTGGATTTTCAGTGCCATTTAAAACCGTACCAAACCCTCGAGGAATACGAAACCTTTAAAAGGGACATCGTTAACCGCTATAAATCGGCCTCCCTGGGTGATGTTTATGACTGGATTAAAGAAACCTTTGACCCGAGGCGTTTTTACTTAATAGACCTTTTTTCAGAAGAACGGGAAAGACTGATCAATCTCCTTCTTCAGGAACGTATGGA
>Ga0299912_10001667_pt1 | contig 17919 bp, 11 predicted proteins | sample RVTome_2_FD_207667 | JGI IMG/M metagenome (GOLD analysis project Ga0299912, IMG submission 207667) | Soil microbial communities from uranium-contaminated site in the Upper Colorado River Basin, Wyoming, United States - RVT95D214 (version 2) ... | reverse complement strand
GTGGCCAGCCTCGTGATAGGCTGTAATTTTTCGCTCTTCGAGGGAAATGATCATCGATTTTCGTTCAACACCCATCAGGACTTTATCTTTGGCCTGTTCCAGGTCGACCATCTCGACTCGTTCTTTTCCCAATCGGGCAGCCAATAGAGCCGCTTCGTTCACTAAATTCTCGAGATCGGCTCCAGTAAGCCCAGGGGTACCTCTGGCCAGGACTGCGAGAACGACATCATCAGCCAACGGTGTCCGTTTGGAGTGAACGTTTAAGATCTCCTCTCTCCCCTTCACATCGGGAACGGGCACGATAACCTGTCGGTCGAAACGGCCCGGTCTGAGCAGAGCAGGGTCCAAGACATCCGGTCGATTCGTAGCAGCGATCAAGATCACCCCTTCGTTCGATTCAAAACCATCCATTTCAACTAATAACTGGTTCAAGGTCTGTTCCCGCTCATCATGGCCGCCGCCCAGGCCTGCTCCCCGGAGTCTACCAACGGCATCGATTTCGTCGATGAAGATGATGCAAGGGGCGTTGCGTTTACCCTGGAGGAAGAGATCCCGAACCCGGGAGGCCCCAACCCCAACAAACATCTCAACAAAATCGGAGCCACTGATACTGAAAAAAGGAACGTCGGCCTCGCCCGCAATGGCCCGGGCCAGGAGCGTTTTACCCGTTCCCGGGGCACCGATGAGAAGAACGCCTTTGGGGATTCTCCCTCCCAGTTTTGTGAATTTCTTGGGATCTCTGAGAAAGGAGATGATCTCTTGCAGTTCATTTTTCGCCTCTTCAATCCCGGCCACGTTCTCGAACGTCACCTGATGATGTTCTTTTGTCAAGACCCTAGCCTTGCTCTTCCCGAAGGAGAGGGCTTTTCCACCTCCGATTTGAACCTGTCTCAAGAAAAAAAGCAATACACCGACCACAAGAATCATCGGGAACCAGGAAAAGAGAATGCTCTGCCAGAGAGGAGCTTCTTCTTCTTTCTTTGCGATGATCACCACATGCTTCTCTCTGAGAAGCTTGATCATCTCGGGATCTTCAGGTGCATAGGTCTTATAACGTTTCCCGTCGACATCTTTCCAAACGATATTTTTCCCTTTGGCCTCTACTTCAAGAACCCGATTGTTCTCCACAGCAGAGATGAAATCTGAATAATTCTTATCCAATACCGTTGTGCGTGGTTTGTTGAAAAGGTTGAAAAGTAAGATCATAATGAGAATGATGATCCCCCAAAAGGCAAAATTTTTAGCGATGGAATTCAAGCAATTCTCCTCCTGAAGACAAAGTGCCGTATTTTTAATAACATAATCCCCCCGTCATTTCAATATCATCCGTTCATTCAGGAAAGGTGGAGGCAGAAAGACGGTCCATCGACCGAAGCGGTGAAGAACCACTTTATACTTGAAAAAAGGCGGAGAAAACTGTAGATTCATGGATATATACATGACGACATAAATTTTGTGCGGTTTGTCATCCCGGGCTTGACTAAGCCTGCCCGTACTTGATACGGGGGAATCCAGTGTTTTCCTGGATTCCCGCTTTAGCGGGAATGACGCGCTCTGTTGGGACTAATGACGCTGTGTATAAGTAAGAATCTATTTGACATTTGGATTTTGAATATTGAAGTAACCCCCGCACCTTATCAAAGGTGCGGGGTAAAGTTTTTATAATATGTCTATAGATCTATTGAGACGATGCCCTCTTTTTGCCGGATTGAAAGAGAGAAATCTGCAGAAGATCAAGGCGATTGCCTTACCCAGACAGCTTAGGAAAAGGGAGATCCTCTTTTCCGATGGGGAGGAGGCAAGGGGTTTTTATGTCATCCTCTCGGGGAAAGTGAAACTCTATAAGATTTCACCGGAGGGCAAGGAGCAGATCCTCCATGTGGTTTCCGCACCTGACGCCTTTGCTGAGGCAGCACTCTTTCTCGAAGGGACTTACCCGGCTTTTGCCGAAGCCTTGAATGATAGTCAACTCCTCTTCTTTCCAAAAAGGCATTTTATCCAGTTGATCGAGAAGAACCCTCAGCTCAGCATCAATATCATCGTCTCGCTCTCTCAATATTTGAAAAGGTTCGCATCACTGATCGAAGAACTCTCGCTTAAAGAGGTTTCCTCCAGAATCGCAAAATACCTGCTTGATCTCTCATTGAAATCATCGAAAGAAGGCAAGAGCTCTATAGAAATAGAACTCGATCTGAGTAAAACTCAACTGGCCTCAAAACTGGGGACGATCAGCGAGACCCTTTCAAGAACCTTGGCAAAGATGAAAGCCAGGGGAATCATCGATGTGAAGAAGAATAGAATCCACATCCTCAACCCCAAGCTTCTGGAGGAACTGGCTTCAGGTTTGAAAATATGATGCCGATCAAAAGTTATCTACAGGGACGGATGGTGATGATTTTCAAAATCATCCCTTCTTCTTTTTGGAGTTTCCTGTTCCAGGGGTAAATTGATAAAGAAGGAAGACCCTTTGGTCAACTCACTCTCCACATGAATATATCCCTTATGGTCCTCAACAATCTGATGGGAGATCGATAGCCCTAATCCGCTCCCCGTACTTTTGGTGCTAAAAAAAGGATTAAAGATCTCTTCCAACTGGTCCGACGGAATTCCGCATCCGGTATCTGTGAACTCAATCTGAATATAGGGTTCACCTTCGGGTTTCGTATAGGAACGGGTTTTTACAGTAATGCTCCCATCCTCCGGTGTGGCCTCAACCGCGTTCAATAGAACATTCAAAAAAACCTGTTTGATCTGCTCCCGATCAATCTGGACGAGACGTAAATCGGGTGAATAGCTTTTGACAACATTAACCCGCTTCTTTTTGGTCTCCGTGGAGACCAAAAGAACTATCCCATCCAAAAGAGTATTGACATCTTCAAACTCCAGCTTGGGTTCGTAAGGTTTGGCAAAATTGAGAAGTTCATTAATGAATAACGAAATACGATCAACCTCACTGGAAGCGATAATGGTAAAATGGTTTAGAAATTCTTCATCATTGAGGCGCTCTGGCAGTAATTGGATAAAGGTTTTGATGGCGACCAGGGGGTTACGAATCTCATGGGCCAGCCCTGCCGTAAGGGTTCCCAGAGAAGCCAAACGATCCGCTCTCCGGACATAGGATTTCGATCTCTTCAGATCTTCGTAAAGCCTTGCATTTTCAATGGCAGTGGCCATCTGGTTGGCCAGGGTGCTGAGCAGTTCAATATCCTCATGAGAATAAATGTCTTTATTAAACTTATAGCTTAGATTAATGATCCCAATGAGTTGACCTTTTGAAATGAGGGGGATACTCACCTCAGCCTCCAATGAAGACATTTGATGGATGACACTGTCTGACTCAGGAATATTGGCTCCTTTGACCAACTCTTCCCGCATGATAATTTCACCGAATTTCTCTAAATCATGGGGCAAAGGATCTCCCTTAGAGAGAAGTGGGACAGCGGGGATCTTTATGTTTTTTGACTCATATAAATCATATCCTCCTTTTTCTTCATTCAATACGAATAGGGATGCCTTCTCAACCCCCATGGTCTTGGTAATGGTCTCGATGGCCCTTTTTGACAGAGATTGCAAATCGAGAATCGTAACCATAGCTTTGCTAAATTTCCCTAAGGTTTCACGATAATCATAATGCTTTTTAAAAAGAAACTGCTCCACTGCCTTTTCTGCTCCTGGTTTGACCTTGTAAAAGAAGACGGCCACTACCAAAAGAATAGAAAAAATGAAAAAGAAAAATGGGTAATTAATCTCTTTATAGAAAAACCTTTGGCCTAGGATGATTAACAGGGAAGACGGTGCAAATAAGAGCAGCATTAGAAGGACATAAGTCGTCCCCTTCTTAAAGACAATATTGATATCCATCAACCTGTGCTTAACAATTGCATATGAAGTAATTACAACATAAATTGAAATCAAATAAACTCCGAATGGAAATACTTCGATATTGAAATTTGGCAAAAATGTTGTTCCACCTCCCAAGAAACCGATCATTGTCGCAAATAGTAAGTATCTGATTTGATTTCGTGCTTGTCCCTGAGAATTCTTAAAAAATTTTATCAAGAGGTGATGGCCATAACCTCCAACAGCAACAAAAAAAATTAGCCAGAAAGGGAAAACCGGCCCAGGAACACCATAATATCGAAATGAAAGTATAGGTTTAACATCCTTAATGAATAAAGGAGTAAAATCGAAGAATAAGAAAAATAAACTAGTAAGATAAAAAGTTAAAATCAGTTTATTCTTTACTTGTTTTATTAATGAACAAACGAAATGAAAGAAAAGTGGTGGAGCGAAAATCGCTCCCACATAACATAATCTTACAAAAAAAAGAGCAGTTGTTTTTTCAAAAGATAACTCTCTTGCAAAGAGACACCAGATCCATAATGACACACTAAAATTTAGTATCATCCAAATCTTAACAGTTGAGGACCTATTTCTTAAATATATGAGAGTCCCGAATAAAAAACTTAGTGTTCCGTTTATAGCGCATGAAATAATAAATGCTTCATTCATTGATTCAACCTGGCTCTAAGTCATTATGTAGACGAAAAGTTTCTAATAATGATGACTGAATTTTTCCCACCAAAACCGTAAGAATTTGATAAAACCGTGTTAATTAAAGCCTTCCTTCCTTGGTTGGGAACATAATCTAAATCGCACTCTGGATCTGGGAATTCATAATTTATTGTTGGAGGAATGAACTGATATTTTATCGTTAAAGCGCTTGCAATAACCTCTATTGATCCTGCTGCTCCTAAAGAATGGCCTATCATTGATTTATTAGCAGAGATGGGTATCTTATAAGCATACTCTCCAAATATTTCTTTAATTATCATTGTTTCAATTTTATCATTTAAAGGTGTTGAACTACCATGAGCATTTATATAATCTATGTCTGAAAGGTTTATATTCGCATATTGGATAGCTAATTTCATCGCCTTCATAGCTTGCCCACCAGTAGGCAAAGGATGCGTCATTTTATAAGCGTCATTTGTTGTGCAATAACTGAGCATTTCAGCATAAATAGGGGCACCTCTTTTGAGGGCGTTTTCAAGATCTTCTAATATTAGGACCCCAGCTCCTTCACTCATTACAAAACCATCTCTCTCTTTATCAAATGGCCTTGAGGCCCTCGTAGGATCTCCATTTCTCGTGGAAAGAGCTCCCATTAAAGAAAAACCACCAATTGTTAATGGTGCAATGGGTGCTTCGGATGCTCCCGTAATCATGATTTCAGCGAGATTATTTTTAATCGCATAAAATGCATAGCCAACGCTATCTGAACCTACTGCACAGGCTCCACCAATTGTGTTAGAATGACCATGTATACCAAGTTCAATAGATACTTGACTTGTTGATCCTCCTACAAAGGTTCTAGTTGCCAAAAATGGATCTACTCTTTTCAACCCCTTTTCTAAAAAAATGGCATATTGTTCTTCTGCAATTGGGAATCCACCAAGCGCTGAACCTAAAGCAATCCCGATCCTGTCAGAATTCTTTTCAGATATCTCCAGATTTGCATCATCTATAGCCATCCTTGTGCATGCCACTGCAAATTGAGCAAACCTATCCATCCGTCTTGCACTTTTTGGACCCATGTAATTTAATGGATCAAAATCGTTTACTTCTCCAGCAACTTGAAAGGGATAAGACGACGCGTCGAAACGAGTGATTCTTCCAATGCCTGACCTACCATGAACTAACGAATCCCAAAAATTTTCTATTCCAATACCGTTTGGAGCAATGACTCCCATACCGGTTATAACGACTCTTCTTTTTTCCATCTTTAGCCCAAATTCTTATAAATAATCCAATGATTTAAGTATTATTATAAATTTTTAGAATTATGTCAACAATTTTGCACGATCCCTTCTTCATCTTCAATAGGCGATGAAATATGCGTGACCCCAGACCCCCTTCGTAAGTTCGATTGGATGCTCCTCATCAGAGTTCGATTGATCAATTCGAAAATTTTTGGTAAGTTGGTTTCAGTGCCAACACGATAAGGAGAAGGAATCCATTCACAGCATCTATTGAAAAGGAGGGTTTTAGATGGTAATCAAAAAAGTGGGTGTCGTCGGTATGGGAACGATGGGAAGCCAGATCGGGATTGTTTGTGGCCGAGGAGATTGACCGGTGTTGCGTAAGAGGTCTTGGTTTCCCTTTAGGCCCCTTGGCAGCGGCGGATGCCTTTGGGTTGGATATTCTTTTGAGCTGTATGCAGACTTTTCATAAAGAGCTGGGTGAAAAATATCGGCCTTCACCGCTGCTCGTTAAATTAGTCAAAGCCGGGCGCCTCGGCCGGAAGAGTGGAAGAGGGGTTTACGACTATCGTAAAAAGGATTGAGAAAATTTTCTCCTGCCGTGCTTAACTGACTTCCCGATATAGCGGGGCAGTTATTTAGTTGGCATCCCTGAGGAAGGAAGTGATGAGATTACTCACATTATTTAAGAGAGAGGAGATAAAGTCCTACATCTCCCGTAGCTGGTCAGTCAGTTGGCCCTTGGTTTTGATCATGGTTTTTGAGTTCTTGATCGGCCTTACGGATGTCTATATTGCGGGTAAGGTGAGCAAAGAGATTCAGGCGACCTATGGTTTTGTCATCCAACTCTATTTTATTTTTATTGTAGTCGCCAATGCCCTCACCGTCGGCACAGTCTCTGTGGTTTCCAGATTATACACTTCCGGAGATAAAACCGAACTAAGCAAAAGCATTTTGTCCTCCCTCATCGCAGCAGTCAGTGCAGGTGTATTCCTTGCAGGCGGAGGCTTTCTATTCAGTCCACAGATCATTCATGTTCTAAATATTCCTCAGCAGCTCAAACAACATTGTATTCCTTTTATTAAAATCTATGCAATGGGTTTATTCTTCCACTACCTCCTCATCAACTGCAATGGTATTTTGAGGTCGTGTGACAGGGTTAAAGATTCTTTAAAAACCCAAGCTCTCGTATGTGTGCTCAACATCGGTCTCAATTTCTTTTTGGTCTTTCATACGCCACTGGGATTTAGAGGAATTGCCGCAGCCACTGCTTTGAGTGTCTTCATTGGGAGCATGGTCAATCTGTGGAAGGTAAGAAGTTCGATGACCGGGGTGAGGAAATTTTCTCTGGACCTGGTAAGAAAAATGATCACCATTGGTTGGCCGATCGGAATGCTTCAGGTGTTGTGGCAGTTTTCTTCAATGGTCCTTTTCTTAATTTTGAGCGCTTTGCCCGAACACAGGGTTGAAATTCTCGCTGCCCTGACGACCGGCCTCAGAATCGAATCTGTCATCTACCTTCCAGTCTTTGGATTCAACATGGCAAATGCGGTGATCGTTGGAAATTTGCTGGGCGAGAAGAGAAAGGAAGATGCCTTTCGAAGCGGATTCATCACAGCTGCGATTGGCGTCCTGATTGTTACGAGCATAGTCATCGCAGTGATTTTGAATGCTCGATGGATCGCCTCGTTCTTGTCGAACAACGAGATTGTGATCAGGGAGAGCATGAAATACATCTACATCAGCATGATCAGTGAGCCATTTATGGCCTGGGGCATTATTCTGGGTGGAGGTTTGAATGGAGCGGGGGATACGAGGAGCGTGATGATAAGGGTTGCCCTCAGCGTGTGGTTGGTGAGGATCCCATTGAGCTATATCTTTGTTGTGCTCTTTGGGTTCGGACCGGTTTCGGTCTGGTGGTCTATGAATCTGTCACAATTCCTGCAGGCTGTCTTAATCTCTAAAAGGTACTTCAACAGAGGGTGGTTGTGAGATTTGACCCGTTCGACGCCTCTCAGGGTCAACCCTAAGCGGCCAGCCTTCAGACTGGGGAGGCGAAGAGTTGACTTAGGTCAAGGCATTCTATTCCGGAATATTGGAAAATTGAAATATGGGAATATTGGAATGGTGGAATATTGGAATATTGGAACGATGGGTCGTCTCTTGGGAAAGAGAATCGAAGAGGCACAGAGATGGTTAAACATAAAGAGATTTCGAAGAAGGAAAAATTAGATATAAAGACGCTGATGAAGTTTGTAGGGATCTTCTGCCTGGAGAATCATAACGGCGAAAGAACCCTCTTTTCTTTCAAGCGATTCGACATCAAGGAGATCGAGAAGAGGGAGATCTCTCTTTGTCCGGATTGCACCCGACTTCTCACGTATGGTTTGACCATGAGGCTGAAATGCCCCCACGATCCCAAACCCATGTGCAAGAAGTGTGAGACCCAATGTTACCATGGCGACTATAAAGCAAAGATTCGAGAAGTCATGAAGTTTTCTGGAATGTACATGGTGAAACATGGTCGGGTGGATATGCTCTATCATTATTTCAGATGAAATCCAGATGGAATTGATCTAAGTCAAAGCATTCTTCCTGGAATGAGATTAAATTTAAACTAAAAGGAGATAAGAATATGGCTGAGAAAAAAGAGATCACCTGTTTCCTTTGTCATAAAACAGAACACGAGGGTGTTTTACTTCCGTGCCGGAAAGGTGGGCAGGATCTCTGGGTGTGTACACGATGTCTGCCCATGCTGATCCACGGTGGGTAAAAGGGGGGTGAACTCTGCACCATGTGGCAAAGGATGAAGGGGGATTTGTTAAGGAGGAAATGATGGACAAGTATGCAAAGGCTTTTGTCAAATCGAGTCTAATTTATCTCGGGATTGGAACCGTTTTGGGAGTAAGTATGGTTTTATTCCCAGATGTTCGATTTACCCTCACACGGGTTCATGTCCATATTCTTCTCTTGGGATTTATGGCGATGATGATTTATGGGGTGGGATATCACATTCTCCCTCGATTCATGGGAAGACCGGTTTACAGTGCTCGTTTGGGTAACGTTCAAGTATGGCTTGCCAATATTACACTTATTGGTCTTTCCGTTTCTTGGATTTTAGCGGCATTGCAAGGCGGAGTCTGGCACCTTTTAGCAATCCTTTTCGGAATCGGTCAAGGGATTGCCATTTTTATGTTTATTTTCAATCTGTGGAAGAGCATAGTTCCTCAACCGAACGAAGGCAGATAATTGCGGAATGCGGAATCTAAACTCCGAAATCCGCAATCCGAATTCCGAAATATGGAAGGAGGTTCTCTAAAAATGGCTGAGAAGAAATTTAATAAGGATATGGTTATCGGAGATGTCTTGAAAGCCAATTCTGGGGCGATCAAGGTCATCGAGAAATATTTTGGGCAGGGCTGCTTCACCTGCCCTGGGATGAAGATGGAATCCATCTCATTTGGAGCGCTGATGCACAACATCGATCCGGAAGTGATCGTCAAGGAACTGAATGCCTTAGAAGGCTGATGATAACGCAGAGAGCATGGCGCATAGAGCGCAGCGAAAACATGGACTTTGTTTTTGTCAACCTTGTGAAATAAGGAGTTCTTATGGAGCCGATCCATCTTTTTGAGAAAGCTGAGTTCTCTAAGGAAAACTTTGTGCCCAAACAACTCCATATCGGAGATGCCGGTGCAGCGGTGCTCATCTGCTTTGAACCTGGCCAAGTGATGCCTCTTCACCCGCATCCCGGTGCTTTAGAAGTCATCCTTTATGGAGTTGAGGGAGAGGGTACCTTGGCTATTGGGGAAGAGGAAAAAGCTTTTAAAAAAGGCGATCTTGTCTTTTGCAAAGGAGAGGTTCCCGTCGGCCCTAAGAACACCAGCCAAAGCAGGTTCATGGTTCTGGTCATCCTTGTATTGAAGAAGTTGGTTTCCCCAGAAGGCTAACAGAGTTTTCTATCTCGGACCTAAGACTTCGGATTTTTCAATCTGCAATCCGCAATCTAAAATCTGAAATTTTAATTGAGCCTTTTATAGAGAAGACCATATCTTATTCCGTGGCAGCTAACCAAGACAGAGGGGCAGTTAAGCTCTTCCATTGCCCTGTAAAGGATTGCACCGCCTGCTAAAACGACATCTGCCCTATTTGGAGGAAGTCCAGGGATCTTTTTTCGTTCCTCGACAGTTTTGGATCGGTAGAGAAGCAGTTGGTTTTTCAGCCCTTCCTTTTTCAGGAGAAAATGGTGAATCTTTTCAGGTATAAATTCTTCCAAACCTTGCTCAACAGAGGCTAAAGTCGTGGCCGTCCCTCCGACAGCTACCATTGATAAGGGTTCCTGTGAATGAGGAATGTTGACGAGTAATTCTTCAATCTTTCTCTCCATCTGCTCCCATTCTTTCTCTCGAACCGGATCTGAAAGAAGAAACTGTTCTGTAAAGCGGACCGATCCAAGGGGAAGGCTTACCCATTGTTCGATCCGCTCTCCCTTGCCCAAGATGAACTCCGTGCTTCCGCCACCCACATCCACCACAAGGATCGATTTTTTCAACTCTTTCAGATCTCTGGCAACTGCCAAAAAGGAGAGTTGGGCTTCTTCCTCTCCGGAGATGATCTCGATTGAGAGGTCAAGTCGATCTTTGATCATTCTTAAGAAATCGTCTGAGTTTTTGGCCTCCCTGAGTGCACTTGTCCCTGCTGCAAAGATTTTTTGGGCCTCCATCGCCTGACACCGTTCTAAATATTGAGTCAATGTTTGGAGGCCTCTATTCATCGCCTCTTTCAAAAGAATTCCGTTTTTATGAACTCCCTCACCTAATCGGACAATGGTCTCCACTTCAAAAAGAGGTTCTAATTTTTCTCCTTCGATCTCTGCGATGAGGAGGAGAATCGTGTTCGTCCCAATGTCGATGGAAGCAATCCTCATCTTTTTCCCTTTTCGTTCAATAAATTCCAGAGTTTCTTTCGGGGATTGCAGGCAAGGTGCAGATATCCCAATGTAACCAATCATGATCGGTTTGTCACTATTACGCCTCACGTTTTACCCTCGCACAGATCTTCAAACTAAGGCTGTACTCTGCCTATAGAAATAGGCAACTGTCAAAAAAATAGGCAATTTTAGGCTTCAAAGAAAATGTTGTTTTTTTGAGTTTTCTTTTATTTTTAATAAATTATAAAAGGGGCCCATTTGATATGCTTCTTGCTATTTAAACCTCCATATTTCCGAGGGCATAATATAGTTTGAATTCGGACCCACAAGCAGTTGTTATTGTGAGCCCCGAAGGCGTGGCAATCTCCTTTTTGCGCCTCCTTGCTACCGGTCCTTGTAATGACCTATCGAGGCTAATATAAACTAAAATATGCTCCTCTTGATAACTAAATACTCTCCTCGGCTGTCACTATACTTAAGAATGGACGATACTCCATAGCGAAAATCTTGAGGACAGAGTCCAAATAATTTTGTATATTATTTTCTTGACAAAATGTTAATAGCAATATTTAATAAACCAATCTGTTCATTGGTTGAGGGTTGAGAAATTAGGGGATTAGCTGTGATTCAGAGATTGGGCTGTAGACTTCAGTCGGTAAGAGCTGACCACGGAACATTAGACTGAAGGGGGTAAATGGCCAGAGATTACAAAGAGATAAAGGCACGACAGGTAGCAGATGAATTAGCACTCTTGGTGTATATAGTTAGAAAAGAATTTCCAAAGAATGAGATTTGGGGTTTGACATCTCAAACGTAAAAAGGGTGATTTATTTGACGGGCTATTTCGACTCGGAGGAATAGGAAAATGCCATCGAGAATGAGACACGGACTATTCATCAGTATTATAGTTATCGTTTTATTCTTTACAGCAGTTATCAGTTCTTATGCCAAAACAACAAACTACATCTACGATGAATTAAACCGTTTGATACGTGTAGAATATGAAGATGGATCAGTTATGGAATATATCTACGATAAAGCGGGGAACCGGTTAGAAGAGAAGATTCAAATCGTTGATACAATAGCTCCAATAACCACAGCTTCCCCACCAGGGGGAGTATATAATGCAACACAAACAGTGCTTCTGACGTGCAATGACGGATCAGGCTCGGGGTGTGATAAGATTTACTATACTACCGACGGCACAACACCCAGCACTTCATCGCAAGTATATTCATCTCCTATCAATATTTCGGTAACGACCACGCTGAAGTTCTTTGCAAGAGACGTGGCTGGCAATAGCGAGGCAGTCAAGAGTGAGGCCTACACCATTTCAACCGGGGCGGTGACTGTCCAGCTTAAGGATAGTGCTGGCAATCCGCTCAGTGGCGGCGTTGTCCAGTATTACTCTGGTGGCTGGCAAGTCTTTGGGACGACGGACGCCAGCGGCCAGGTGAGCAAGGAGCTGCTGCCTGGCAGTTATAGCTTCAGCATGACCTATGCCTTTGCTCGCCAAGAGAAATCACAGAACATAGCTACTAACCCCACGGTAATCTTCCAGACTACCAGGGTCGTAATTCAACTTAAGGACAGCCTTGGTGCGCTGATGGATAGCGGTACTGTCCAGTACTATTCTGGAGGCTGGCGAGACATTGGCAGCACCACAGGTGGCCAGGTGAGCAAGGAGCTGTTGCCTCTCACTTACAGCTTTAGCATGACCTATGCCTATGCGCGTCGGGAGAAATCTCAGAACATAGCCACTGATCAGACAGTGGTGTTTCAGACGAAAATGGTCACGATTCAGCTTAAGGACAGCACTGGGGCACTTATGGATAGCGGTACTGTCCAGTACTACTCTGGAGGCTGGCGTGACATTGGCAGTACATCAGGTGGCCAGGTGAGCAAGGAGCTGTTGCCTCTCACTTATAGCTTCAGCATGACCTATGCCTTTGCCCGCCAAGAGAAATCACAGAACATAGCCAGTGATCCAACCGTGGTGTTCCAGACCACCAGGGTCGTAATTCAACTTAAGGACAGCCTTGGTGCGCTGATGGATACCGGTACTGTCCAGTATTACTCTGGAGGCTGGCGTGACATTGGCAGCACCTCGGGCGGCCAGGTGAGCAAGGAGTTGTTGCCTGGCAGCTACAGCTTCAGCATGAACTATGCCTTTGCTCGCCAAGAGAAGTCTCAAAACATAGCCAGTGATCCGACAGTGGTATTCCAGACGAAAATGGTCACGGTTCAGCTTAAGGACAGCACTGGGGCACTTATGGATACCGGTACTGTCCAGTACTACTCTGGAGGCTGGCGTGACATTGGCAGCACCTCAGGTGGCCAGGTAACCAAGGAACTGCTACCTCTCACTTACAGCTTCAGTATGAACTATGCCTATGCCCGTCAGGAGAAGTCTCAGAACATCGCCACTGATCCGACAGTGGTGTTTCAGACGAGTCAGATTCATTCCGACAGTGGTAGTTGCACCAATTATTATGCCGGTGGCTGGCGCGTGTTCATCCAGGACATGGAACTTCTGCCGGCCACCTACACTTTTCGTTTCAATGATGGAACGTCGGACGGGTCGAACACAATAATCACTGGCATTGTAAACCATATTCATTAATGGTGATTGAACCCCCACATAGAAGGAAAGCGTCTTGAAACAAATTTAGAATGGTATATTTTAGTATTTGCTCGCTACATGGGAGATACACTCCAGTGAGTCTTTTCAACCATCGTTCCGACTTTGAAGGTTTTCGAGAAACTTCTTTACCATTGCGCATGGCCAACTTACCATACGCGAACTATAAAAATGCCTTTATTAAGGATCTCAAGATTGAATTGACATGGACCTGAAAATCTCCCCCCGCCCCTCTTTAACAAAGAGGGGTGTTTTACCTCCCTTTGGAAAAGGGAGGTGAGGAGGGATTTTATAAAACAATGTCGTTATTATTATGAGACTGTTAATAAGTTTTTAAAAGCAACGCTATTTTCTATGCGATGCGCTATGCTCTTTGCCATTTTCTGTGGAATTAGGGAGGTAATCTATGTGGTTTAAGAGGATATTTTGTAAGGCGGGCGTTCGCTTAGTTTTTGCGGCTTTCTGTTTGTTTCTGGTTAATGACATTGCATGGGGCCAGTGTGTACCTGGTAGCAGGGGAGGAGGTTACCCTGATAGTCCGTGGCTAGGAGATTTTGTGCCAGTTTCGATTATAGATATGACCGGTCATGGTGCCCCTACACGTCACACGCATTATGCGATGGTTACCGGTCCTGTCGGTCATCAGTGTGGCTATATTTATGCGAATTGGCCGGGGGCTACTGCGTGTGCGTATTCAGGGGGGGCGTGGGGTATGTGTCAGATTGTGTGTGGTTGGGGGGATCAATACACATACGCAGGTCCGATTGGAAATTGCAACAGGGGGAGTGGAAATTATGAAGCCCATTTATATTATTACTGCTATGCATGGAATGACACAGAGAATCCATGCGCCCATGATTACGACTGTGATGCTTTGCCTGATTGTGCGGACACCCATCCTGCAACCCCTGAGCATCGGGATAAAGACCAGGGCCATCCCCGGTGTGATCTTTCGGCAGGGGGAAATATTAATGTTGCCACAGGCAACGCATATGAAGGGAATCTTGACGTCGCAGCTTCCGCGTCCGGAGGGATACCCTTCGATTTTAGAATATCCTATAACAGCCAGTCGGGAGTGGATGGCCCCCTGGGTTATGGATGGACCCATAACTTTAACCAACGGGTCGAGGTGGTCGAGGAGAATTCTCCAAAGAGAGTAATTGTCTGGGACTCAGATGGTAAGGCCCTCTACTTTACGGAGATCAGCCGGGCAACGGAGATTCTTTTCGGAGGCGAGTCCGGGGTCAAGGACAGGCTGGAGCAGGTTATTTCCACAGGCGAGTACTACCTTCTCCGAAATGGGGGTAAACTCACCTATGAATTTGCATCAGATTCTTCAAATGGGAAGCTCCTCCAGATTTCCGAACTTAATGGGAACACCCTTTCAATGACTTACACAGGAGGATTCCTTACCCAGGTCTCGAATAATTTTGGGAAGGCCATCACCATCCAGTATAATGTAAACAATCGGATTTCTTCGGTCACGGACCCCAAGAGCCAATCGATTACATACGGGTATACCAACGGAGATCTGACAAGCGTGGGTTATCCTGATACCAATTCCACGAGCTATTCCTATTCGAACCACCACATGACGAATAAGTACGATACCAATAACAATCTTATCGGCCACTGGGATTATGATACCTGGGGGAGAGTCGTAACTTATTACAGCCACCTCAAAGATGCAGTACCTCAGGATAGGATCGATCTCACCTATCAGCTTGGGGGCACAGTTGTAACAAGATCTACCGGGACAACAACTTACACTACCGATATTATTGACAGCATACATGTGCCAAAAGAAATCCAGGGCTGTTCAGGCTGCGGCGCTCAACACAAGCGCCTTACTTACAGCCCGAGGCTTGATATTACCTCGGTTACTTACATCAAGGATGGAACTGAAATCACCACCCGGTACGTCTATGACAACCCTCCCAATCCCTGGGAACAGATAGGAGAGGTCCTCCAGAAGACGGAGGCAGTGGGACTGGCAGAACAACGAACAACCAATTACACGTATACCCACTCCCCCGATGATCCCCTTCTGGTTACTCAGAGAACGGAGACAAGGAAAAGCGTAGTCGATCCTAATAATAACCGGACCTTGACAAGTACCTATGATACCCAAGGAAATCTTCTCTCTCAGGAAGAGACAGGCTATGTCCTCGTAAATGGAGTCCCAACCCTCAAGACTTACAGGACCGAGTACCAATATAATGTCCTTGGCCAGCTTATCCAGATCAATGGGGCGAGGCCGGATGTTTCGGACATCACCACACAGGAGTATTATGAAAATAGTCCATCAGAAGGGAACAACCGGGCGCAGCTCAAGGCGATTGTGAATGCTTTGGGGCAGAGAACTGAATTCTCAGACTACGATGCCAATGGGAATGTTGGGAGGATCATAGATCCTAATGGAGTAGTCACCATTCGCACCTACGATGAGAGAAACCGAATAAAGACGATAACCAACCAGGCAACAGGGGCGCTGACTCAGTACTTCTATGACAATCATGGAAACCTTCAAACCGTGATTCTTCCGGAAGGAAGCCGGATTGACTCCACCTATGACCTGGCAAGCCGGCTTATGGAGACCAGGGACAACTTTGGAAACAAGATTAGCTATCAATATGACCAGGAGGGCAACAGAATTCGTGAGGAGACGAAAGATCCTCAGGGGGTCTTGAAAAAATACCTCGATTTCACTTATGATGCTAATGGTCGGCTCAAGAGGATTATCAACCCGGATGGCACCTATACTGAGTACACATACGATTCTTTGGGAAACCGTACAATAACAAAAGACCCCAAAAATTATATAACTAATTACTCTTTCGATCCCTTGAGGCGCCTAAAAGACATGACGCAGCCCTTGAGCATCATCACTCAGTATGGCAATGACACACAGGATAATCAAACATCAGTCACTGACCCGAAAGGAAACATCACCCAGTACCAATACGATGACTTTGGCAGGAGGAATCAGACTGCCTCCCCTGACACCGGAACCACAAAGTACCTATACGATGAAGCAGGAAACCTTATTCAGAGGATTGATGCCAAAGGCACAGTGGTTAATTATGCCTACGATGCTTTAAACAGATTCGCTTCTGTTCAGTTTTCTGATCCATCTCAAAACATCGCCTATACTTACGATTCAACCTCGGTTACTTATGGAATTGGGAGGCTTACCGGAAGAACAGATTCCAGTGGAAGCTATACCTTTTATTATGATGCCCAGGGGAACATGATCAAAGAAGAAAAGACCACCAGCAATGTTCTCTACACAACCCAGTATGTGTACGATTTGGAAAATATTCTCACTTCCATAACCTATCCTTCAGGAAGGACGGTTACCTACACTTTGGATCAGGTTGGAAGAATAACGCAGGTTAGCACAACCCTGAATGGCAATCCAAAGACCTTAGCCTCGGGGGTTAGTTATCTACCCTATGGAGGGATTACTGGGCTAACCTATGGTAATGGGCTGTCGCTAAGCCACGGATATGATAACCAATACCGGACTTCTTCGATTGCCATTGGGTCTATCATGAACAGAACTTATCAATACGATCCCAACGGAAATATCACATCAATTTTGGATGCCATTGAGCCATCTGGGAATGAAACCTTTGAAGACGGAGGAACATATACTTATCAGCAAGCGACAAACAAATTGACTCAAGTAACGGGAGAGCTAAATGTAGTCTATGGCTACGATGCCAACGGAAACATTACCTCAGCCAACAATCGGACCTTCGTTTACGATCTTTCTAACCGGTTGATTCGTGTTGAAGATAATGGCACAACAATTGCGGAGTATGGGTATAATGGACTTAACCAAAGGATCAAGAAGATACTTCCCACTGGAACCCGAATCTTTCATTATGATCTAGCAGGTCATTTGATTGCAGAAACGAGTGGGGCTGGACAGACTTTGGCAGAGTATATTTGTATTGGAGACCAGCCTATAGCGATGATTCGCCCAGGAGAAGCGGCATATTATTATCACAATGATCATCTAGAAACACCTCAGATCCTTACAGATGATGTCCAAAACATTGCATGGAAGGCAGTCTATACCCCCTTTGGTGAGGCAGTAGCTTCCATCCAAACGGTTGAAAATCCTTTCCGCTTCCCGGGTCAATACTACGATCAAGAAACAGGACTGCATTACAACTGGAACAGGTACTATGACCCGAAGACGGGGAGGTATCTAACCCCGGATTCCATTGGGTTGGAGGGTTGGATTAATCTGGTTGTTTACGTGGATAGTATCGGAAAACCCCTTATTGAGACTAATCTATATACGTACGTCGATAGTGTCGGAAAACTCCATTTCGGTATAAATCCATACGCGTACGGCAACGCGATCAGGAACCCCAATTCAAAGGTGAAATTATCTCGATTTGCATTAGGTTCTGATCTCATTCCAGTTGAGACAAATCTTTATGTTTACGTGCAAAATAATCCATTTAACTATATTGATCCAGAGGGGTTACAACAGAAGGGAGTGAGAGGAGTAAGAAAACCAAGGCGTGCGATACTGCCAGTAAAACCTCCTAATGGAAAGAGAGGTGAAA
>Ga0299912_10001666_pt1 | contig 17923 bp, 10 predicted proteins | sample RVTome_2_FD_207667 | JGI IMG/M metagenome (GOLD analysis project Ga0299912, IMG submission 207667) | Soil microbial communities from uranium-contaminated site in the Upper Colorado River Basin, Wyoming, United States - RVT95D214 (version 2) ... | reverse complement strand
CGAAGCTTATCTCCTGGAATAAAAACCCTCGGGCAATCCCTCATGCTGGGGCTGATTTTTATCATCCCGGGCCTCGGCGCACCCCCCGGCCAGGCAGGAGAAAAAACCATGACCTCCGAAATCGCTTTCGTCAAATCTCCCCCGGCCGTTTCTCCGAACAGTCACTATATCTCAAACCGGCCGCCGCTCGCGCCCAGCCCGCTGGTCAAGCTTCCGATCGGAAGCATCCGGCCGAGGGGCTGGCTCCTCGGCCAGCTCCAGCTCATGAGGAACGGGTTGACCGGCCGGCTCCCCGAGCTCAGCCGGTTCCTCAAAGAAGACAGCGGCTGGATCACCCTCAAAGGACCCGGATGGGAGGAGATGCCCTACTGGCTCAAGGGCTATACCGACCTCGGCTATATTCTCAGAGACCCGGAGATCATCGCCACGGCCAAGAAATGGCTCGACCTGGCCTTTCGAAGCCAGCAGGAAGACGGCTTTTTCGGACCGCCCGACAATCGAAAGAACAGGGACCTTTGGCCCAACATGCTCGTCCTGTCCTGCCTGCAGAGCCTTTACGAGGCGTCCGGCGATGACCGGGTGATCCCCTTTCTCACGCGCTACTTTCAGTTCGAACACAGCCTCCCGGAAGCGGACCTGCTGCCGGAAAGCTGGCAAAAGCTCCGGGGCGGCGAGAACCTGGAAAGCGTCTATTGGCTCTACAACCGGACGGGTGAGGCCTTTCTCCTCGACCTGGCCCGTCGGGTTTATCAAAGGACCGCCGACTGGGAGACCGACATCATCAACCCGGAAAGGGACAGGGCCCGGGAGATCAGCGGATTTTATCACGGCGTGAATATCACCATGGGGATCCGCTATCCGGCCGTATATTACCAGCAGAGCCGGGACCGCAAGTATCTTGACCTCGTCGAAAAGAACTACGGCCTGGTGATGAGCCATTATGGGCAGCAGCCGGGCGGGATGTTCGGCGCGGACGAGAACATCCGGCCCGGGTACGACGACCCGCGGCAGGGAGCCGAGACCTGCTCGATGGTCGAGTTCATGCACAGCCACGAGCAGCTCCTCAAGATCACCGGGGAAACACGGCATGCGGACCGCTGCGAGGAGATCGCCTTCAACTCCCTCCCGGCCGCGATGACCCCAGACCTTCGCGCGCTCCACTACCTCACCGCGGCCAACCTCATCTCCTGCGACCGCTCCGGGGAGCACGACTTCCAGAACGACGGGACTCTGGTATCTTATGATCCCTGGTCCTACCGCTGCTGCCAACACAATGTCGCCTTCGGCTGGCCCTACTTCGCCGAGCACCTCTGGCTGGCCACGGCCGACAACGGCCTGGCCGCGGCTCTGTACGCACCCTCCGAGGTCACGGCCAAGGTGGCCGGCGGCGCCGAAGTCCGCATCTCCGAGGAGACGGCTTATCCGTTCGGGGATTATATCGACTTCACAATTCGGACACCTGCTGCCGTCCGGTTCCCCCTTTACCTGAGGATACCGGACTGGGCCGGCGAAGCCGAGATTGCCATCGACGGCAAAAAACTCCCGGACAAACTCACCGCCGGCGGCTATGCCGTCATCAGCCGGGACTGGGAGAACGGCGACCGAGTCCGGCTCTCCTTTTTTCCCAAAATTGCGGTAAGGACTTGGGAGAAGCTCGGAAACTCTGTTTCCATCCGGCGCGGACCACTCTGGTTCTCCCTCAAAATTGAAGAGGAGTGGAAGCGCTACGGCGGGACGGACACCTGGCCCGCTTTTGAGATCCTGCCCACAAGCCCCTGGAACTACGGCCTGGTGTTTGATCCCAAAAGCCCCGAAGCGACGGTCATGCTGGCCGGTCGGAAGCAGCCGGCCGAGCAGCCGTTCACAGCCGAAGCGGCTCCCGTTATCCTTAAGGCTAGGGCCAAGCGCTTGCCCAGCTGGAAGGCCGAGGGGAGGATGGCGGGCAGAATCCCGTCCGGGCCGGTTGTTTCTGCGGAACCCGAAGAGGAGGTCACGCTCATCCCCATGGGCTGCGCCCGGCTTCGGATCGCCTCGTTTCCCCTTGTCGCCGGCAAATAATAGGGGCGCTGCCGAGGACGCCCCAGGAGGATATAATGATGCTCCCCAACTTGATCAAGAAAGCGATCCTCTTATCGGCCGTCGCTCTGTGCCTTTCTCCCGGGCTAATTTCCGGCGGGCAGGCGCAGGGTGAGAGTCAGAAAACGGTCACCAGCGACTGGCTGGCCGCCAACCTCGCCAATGAGAAAGTCCGCATTGTCGACACCCGGATGGATATCCGGGACTATTGGCTGGCCCATATACCGGGTGCCGTCTACGTAGACACGGACCTTCTCCGCTGGCCGGAAAATGGAGTGCCCGGGAAGCTCCTGAGCGTCCAGGCTCTTGCTCTCCTTCTGGGCCAGATGGGGATTGAAGCGAACACCTTGGTCGTCGCCTATTACGACAAGAATGGCTATCCGCCCTTCTATCTGCTCTGGGCGCTCGAGTTCATCGGTCACAACAATTTCGCTCTGCTCGAAGACGGGATCGAGCGCTGGAAATCGGAGGGCCGGCCGTTGACCCAGGAATACCCGAACATAAAACCGGCTTCCTTCCGCCTGCCCGCCAAGCGGCAGGGAGAAGTCAGGGCAACGCTTGAGGATGTCCTTAAAGAGATCAAGGCAGGAGCCGTCCTTTTGGACGTGCGGCCCGAGGACCTTTATAAGGGAGAAAAGGGAGCCTGGAAGCGCAAGGGCCATATCCAAGGCGCCCTCAATCATCCCTGGGCCCTGGACCTCAACGGGGACGGGACCTGGAAAACCAAGGAAGAGCTCCTGGCTGCCTATAAGAAGCTGGGCATTACCCCGGACAAAAAGATCATCGTCTATTGCGGCCAGGGACAGATGGCCGTCTTTACCTATTTCTCACTCAAGCATCGGCTGGGGTTCCCGAAGGTCAGGGTTTACGACGGGGGATTCAGCGAATGGTCGGTCCGCGAAGACCTGCCCGTCGAGGGCCCGAAATAGGCTTTTTCTTCTGAGGAGGAGACAATGAGGGGCATGTCCAGAGTTTTTCTGTCGTTCGCTCTCGTTATTTTGCTGACGGCGTCCGGAGCGGCTCAGAAGGAAAAAGCTCCGGAATCGCCCAAGCCGCGCGACTTCACGGCCCACCTCATCGGCCACGCCCACATCGACCTGGCTTGGCTGTGGCGCTGGGAAGAGACCGTCCATGATATCGCCACGCACACGTTCCTGGGTACCCTGGGCCAAATGGACAAGCAGCCCGGTTTGACCTTTGCCCAGAGCCAGGCCGCCATCTACGATGCCATTGAGAAAAGCTATCCCGCGATCTTCGCACGGATCAAGGATAAGATAAGGGAGGGGACATGGATTCCAGTGGGCGGGATGTGGGCGGAGCCCGACCTCAACATGCCGGACGGAGAGTCGTTCGCCCGGCAGCTCCTCTATGGAAAAAGATATTTCCTGGACAAGTTCGGGGTCGACGTGACCGTGGGCTGGAATCCCGACGGGTTTGGGCACAATTTCCAGCTCCCCCAGATCCTCAACAAGGCGGGGATCAAGTCCTACGTCTTCGAAAGGTGCGCGCCCGAGAAGATGCCGGTATTTTGGTGGGAGGGCCTGGACGGGTCGAGGCTCCTGGCCTACGTACCGCCGGGTTGGTATCTCGCCGATTTGAAGGCCGGCGTCAAGGATCTCCTTTCCGAGTCCTCCAAGGACACGCCGCTCAAAGACTTCATGCTCCTTTACGGAGAAGGGGATCATGGCGGCGGACCTCGAGCCACCGACCTCGAAGCCATCAGGAAGTTCAAGGACGACAAGAATCACCCGCGGCTCGCCTTCGTGAAGCCGGGGCAGTACTTCCGCCTGCTCGAGACATCGGGGATCGAGTTTCCAATCCTCAAAAGGGAGCTCAACTATACTTTTCCGGCCTGTTATACAACCCAGGCCGAGACAAAGAAATACAACCGCCGGCTGGAGAACCTCCTCCTGGCCGCTGAGAAATTCTCGACCGTCGCGGTCACGAGCGGCGCCCGGTCGTACTATCCGGAACGGGACATCGACGAGGCCTGGAAGACCGTCCTCCGCAGCCAGTTCCACGACATCCTTGACGGCTCAAGCATCGGTCCCGTCTATGACGAATCCAGGCGGTATTATGAGGCAGCGAAAGAGAGGGCCCAGAGAGCACTGGATTTCTCGCTCGAGGCCATTTCCAATCAAGTGGATACGCGCGGTGAAGGGATTCCCCTCCTCGTCTTCAACCCGCTGGCCTGGGAGAGGACAGGGCCCGTCGAGGCCGAGGTCTCTATTCCCGGCCCGGCCAGGGCACTAAGGGTCATAGACAGCGCCGGAAAAGAGGTCCCTCATCAGGTGCTTGAGGAAGCGCCCGGACCCGACAGGGCCAGAATGCACCTGCTTTTTATAGCTGAAAGGATTCCCTCTTTCGGGTACAGGACATACCGTGTCCAGGGCACTGAAAGCAGCCCGGAATTCAAGACCGGTCTGACTGCAGACGCCTCAGCTCTGGAAAACGATTTCTTCAGAGTGAGCTTGAACCCCCAGACGGGCTGGATACGGAGTCTTTACGATAAGAGGACGGGCCGCGAAATGCTTGCCGGCGAGGGCAACGTGCTCCAGGCCATCGTCGACGAGCCGCCCAACATGTCGGCCTGGGAGCTGGGGCTCAAAGATACGGCCTGGAATATCGGCGCCCAAGGGGCCACCATTGAAGTCATAGAGAGGGGGCCGGTGAGGGCCGTGCTACGGGTAAAAAACGCCTTCCGGAATTCCCTCTTCGTCCAGGACATCAGGCTCTATCACCAGGTGCCCCGGGTGGATTGCCGCCTTCGTCTGGACTGGCAGGAAAGGAACTTGTTGGTCAAAGCGGCTTTCCCCGCGGCAGTGAAAAACACTTCGGCCGTTTTCGAAATTCCCTACGGCGCCATCCCCAGGCCGGCCGACGGGACCGAGGTCCCGGCCCTCAGGTGGATCGACCTGTCCGACGAGACGGGGACCCACGGCCTCGGCCTTCTCAACGACTGCAAGTACGGGTTCGACGTCAAGGGAAACGTGATGAGGATCTCGATCGTCCACGGGGCCACCGACCCCGACCCGGAAGCCGACCGGGGTGAGCACGAACTGCTCTACTCGCTCTATCCGCACGCGGGAGGGTGGGAAGAAGCCCAGACGTTCCGCAGGGGCTATGAGTTCAACAGCCCGCTCCTGGCCCGCACCGGAATGGTCCATCCCGGCGGATGGCCGGCCGATCAGTCCTTCCTCCGCATCGAACCCGGGAACGTTATTCTGTCCGCCGTCAAGAAGGAATCGGGCTACTTCAACCGGGCCACCATCCTCCGCCTCCATGAGATCGCCGGAAAGGAATCCGAAGTCCAGGTCGAGCTTCCCGGTCCGGTCGAGGTCATGGAGACTGACCTTATCGAACGGCCGTTGTCAGGAATCGCGACAGATGGTAAAATGCTGCGGTTTAGGATAAGGCCTTTTGAGATTAAAACACTGAGGGTAATCCCCAGTCCAAGGAGGCAAGGGTGAAAAGGATCGTTTTCCCAACGGTTTTGACGGTATTTTTGATTGCGGCCGTCGTTTCGGCCTCTCCCCAGACCCCCCAAGCTCAGGAGACCGAGAGCGCGGTCCCCGAGCTCACCGCTTTCCATGAAATCATCTATCCGATCTGGCACACCGCTTATCCGGACAAGGATTATGTGGCCCTCAGGAGCTATGCCCCTGAGGTCAAGCGACTGGCTGAGGGAATCTACAGCGCCAAGCTCCCGGGCATTCTTCACGAAAAACAGGCCAAGTGGGACCAGGCCCTAGGCGAACTCCGGAAATCCGTTGACTCCTACCTGTCCGCGGCCGCGGGAACGGATGATGCCGCCCTCCTCGGCGCCGCCGAAGTTCTCCATGCCCGCTACGAGATGATGGTCAGGACGATCAGGCCCGTGCTCCGGGAAGTTGATGACTTTCACAAGACACTCTATGTGGTCTATCACAAATACCTTCCGGACAAGGACTATGCCGGGATCAACGAGTCGAGCGGGGACATGCTGACCAAGGCCGAAGCCATCGCCAAGGCCACGCTTCCCAAGCGCCTGGAGTCCAAATCCCAGGCTTTTGGTCTGGCCGCTCAGGAGCTCCTTGAGGCAGCCAAGGCTCTGGCCGAGACGGCAAAGTCAGGCCGAGGGGAAGCGATTGCGGCGGCCGTCGAGGTTGTCCACACGAAGTACCAGGGACTGGAAAAAATCTTCGACTGAGCGTCAGGCTTTTTTTTCGATCAGGATCTGGAGAAGCTCCAGCTCGTCGGCATCGAACCAAATCTTATAGCAGGACAAGCACTTGTCTACGGGGATGAAATACTGATAGCTGTAGGGGCGCGTCCGCATGCGCTGACCGCAGCCGGGGCAATAGACGTTTGCGGCGTCTTTCTCCTTGGATCTCTGCTTCTTGACCGGGTTGAGAAGGAATTTTTGCCTGAAGTTTCTTGCCTTGGCGAGGAGAGAGTCCGAAAAAGCGACCTCTCGCCGCAGAATAATCCGGTCCATGTGGGAGGAATCGACCAGCCTGCCGCCGCAGCGCCCGCACGCCTGGACGGCGACGCCCTCATAGAACGTTTCAGAGAGGGGAGTACGGCAGCGGGGACAGCGATTTTGACGCGAGGGGTCCACAGGTTTTTTCTTTCCCAGGTTCTGAAGTCCCAGCCGCACCTGGGGGAACTCCCGAGCCGGCGCTTCAACTCCCTCAGGCACGTTCTTGACTGTCCGCACGACCGAAAAGTACGGCAGGAAAATCAGTTCCTCAAGTCCGAAAGGACCTTGCCATCTTCCGTTCGTGTCCTGGATTTGCCAGACCTTCGGCTCCTCCGAGGAAGCGACAGATGGGGGGGTGTCCTCAGCCGGAACAACCGCACGTATCTCCTCGAACGAATGGATCATCCCTTTGGCCTCCTCCCTCATTTTCTGACTTTCCCAGACCTGCTCGATGACCTGGGCCGGCCGCAGCCGGGCCTGTTGAGCCAAAAGCTTGATCCGTTTCATCAGCGGAGGATGGGAATTGAAAAGGCGGCTCCAAAAGCCCTCTTCTTCATCGCTGCTGAGGGCGGGAGCGACGATGAACAGAGGGCTGTACGTCAAGCTGAAATCGCCGACGAATGTGTTTTTCAAGTGGGCTTTATAGAGCGCCCGGGCCAGGGTCACGGGGCTGCGGCCTATCTCAGAGGCGGCGGCGTCGGCCAGGATCTCGCGCTCCCGGCTGAGCAGCATGCTGAGGAGATGCATGACGAGCGAGGTCAAGGTGACGGCGCCATATATAAGGATAGGAGGGCCGCCCCGGCCGCTCTCCATCCGGTCCTCGGCAGGAATGTCTTCCGGCTCCAGGGCCGCCCGGAGCTTTTCCAGGGAATTGGCCAGGGAGCAGACCAGGGTGACAAAAAAAGCGTCGCCGCGTGAGATATGGGCCAACTCGTGACCGGCCACGGCCTGCATCTCGTCGCGGGTGCAGTCGGCCAAAAGGCCTTCGGTGACGGCCACCGCCGGAGTCCCGTCCGCCTCGACGAGGGCCATCGAGTTGATGGAGAAAGAAGGGATGACGTAGGGTCTGACCTCGGGCAGACCGCTGGCGATACGCATCTCTTCGACGGTATCGGCCAGCTGCTTATGATAGCGGTCCGAAAGGTCGGGTTTCCGGGCTTCCAGACGCTTGAGAATGTAGGCGGCCCCGAATTTCCGGGCATCATAATAGTGTAAGACGGCTATCAGGACCGCAGCAGCCAGGACCCCGAGCGGGAGCCTCGTCAGAAAAGGACCGGATAAAAAGTTGGGGACGGCCAGAAAACCGATGCTCAGAAAAGCGGCCAGGACGATGAGCCCGATAGCCAGGAAATAGAACAGGATCAGAACGGCAAAGAGGGGAATGCTTCGCAGCCACTGCCGCCTCTGGATCTCGTAAAAATCGCTCGGCCGCTTCCTGTCCATTCCGTTTTTGGGCTATGTTATCCAAAAAGCAGGGGGGCGTCAAACGGGCTCGTTTACATTGCGCTCGGCTTGTGATAGAAATTTCTTGAAAAGGGTGAATGGCGCCGACCAGAATTTCCGGAGGAGGTCGAGATGGCCGACAGAAGAATCGCGTTTAGTCGAAGAGAATTTCTCACCTCGTCGGCTGTGGCTCTAGGGGCAGCCGGCATATCGTTGATCGACTCAGGGAAGGCCTCCGCCCGGCAGGTGTCCGTAAAAAAGCACCGAGTCGCGCTGGTCGGGACGGGGGTCCGCGGCAGCTCCCTTTGGGGTAGGGACTTAATCAAGAACTATGGCGATGTCCTGGAGATGGTCGGACTCTGCGACGTCAACCCTATCCGTCTGGAGTATGCGAAGGGATATATGGGAGCAACCTGCCCGACTTACACCGATTTCGAGCAAATGATCAGAGAAACCCGGCCTGATACCTTGATTGTCACGACGATGGACGGCTTTCACGCGAAATATATCTGTCTGGCGATGCAGGCCGGGTGCCGCCCGGTCACCGAAAAGCCAATGTGCACGGACGAAAAGATGGTCCAGGAGATTATCGACGCCGAGCGGCGGACCGAGAAGAAGCTCCTCGTCACCCTCAACTATCGGTACGGACCTGACGCCACGAGGATCAAGGAGATCTTGATGTCGCGTGAGATCGGCGACGTCACTTCGGTCGATTTCCACTGGTATTTGGACATCTACCACGGCGCCTCCTACTTCCGCAGGTGGCATGCCTTCAAACAGAATTCCGGATCGCTTCTCGTCCACAAAGCGTCCCACCATTTCGACCTGATGAACTGGTGGCTGGGGGCGGAGCCGGTGGAGGTCAACGCCTATGGTGAGCTCCGAAGATACGGCTACAACGGTTTGATCCGGGGCGAGCGGTGCAGGACCTGCCCGCACAAGGCGGGTTGCGAGTTTTTCTGGGACATCACCAAGGACGAACACTCTATGAATCTCTACGTCAAGGCCGAGTCCGCCGATGGATACATCCGGGATTCCTGCGTCTTCCGCGAGAAGATCAACATCTGGGATACGATGAACGTGCAAGTCCGATACCATAACCGCATCAGCATGAGCTATTCGCTCAACGCCTTCATGCCCTACGAGGGATTCACCGTCGGGTTCAACGGCACGAACGGCCGGTTGGATGTTCGGGCCTATCATAGCCAACCATGGAAAGCTGAGAATCTCGCCGAATTCCGGATCACCCAGAATTTCAAGGGGACAAAGACATTTGCCCTCCCGGCCGGCGGCGAAGGTCACTGGGGGGCCGACCAGGTCATGCAGGACCAGATTTTCCGGAACACGGAGCCGGATCCGCTGGGACGACCATCGGGGAGCAGGGAAGGGGCGCTCTCGGCGCTCGTCGGGATCGCCGCCCGGCACAGCATCGAGCAGGGGCGGCCGGTCAAGATCGACGATCTGGTCAAGATCTAGAGCGCGTTGACAGGTCTCTCGCTCATGAAATAAGCTAGGCGTGAATGATTCAGGAAACCAGGTTCATACGACTAAAAGGGTGGTAGGACCATGATTTTCAAAAAATGCCCCAAATGTGACCTTGAAAACCCGGAAACCGCCAAGTTCTGCAACGAGTGCGGGGCCAAGCTGGGTGCCGCGGAAAGCCTTCCCATGCCTCAACAAGGGCCCGCCCGGGCTCCCGAGGCCAAACCTGAACTTTCAGCGGCGCCTGAGGCTCCAGAAGCCGAATCCGGCGAGCCTTCCCCTGATGAAGCCGATGTTACGTTCGAAGAATTCCCGTTTGAAGGGCCGTCGCCGCAACAGCCCTTCGGCGCACGCTTCAAGGTCATTGAGGAGTTAGGAACGGGCACTCTGGGGACGGTGTATAAGGTTTTTGACAAGGCGATGGAGAGGGACCAAGCCCTTAAAGCGGTCAAGCCGGAGATATCTCAAAAGGCCAAGGCATTTGAGGGTTTTGCCCGAGAGCTCAAAGTCGAACGGGGCATCGTCCACAAAAACATCGCCCGGATCTTCGAACTTAACGCTCTGAAGGGGACGCCTTTTATCACGATGGAATATGTCTCCGGCAGGGATCTCAGGTCTATCCTTAAAGAAAAAAAGCGCCTCCCGGTCAGGGAGGCCATTTCCATCGCCAAGCAGCTCTTCGGCGGCCTGGCCCATGCGCACGAGCTGGGTGCGCTGCACCTGGACCTCAGGCCGGAAAATATCATGATCGACAAGGAGGGGACGGTCAAGATCATGGACCTGGGGATCGCCCGGCTGTTCCGGGCCAAGGGGATCATCAGGCCGGTGGCCGGAATGCCGCAGTATATGAGCCCGGAACAGCTCGCGGGCCTGGAAGCGGACGGACGGTCCGACATCTTCGCCGTGGGCGCCATATTCTATGAAATGCTGACCGGAAACCTGCCCCCGGTAGGAGAGACTCCAAGGGCTCCTCGGGAGCTTAACCCTACTGTTCCCCCGCAAGTCAGCCTGCTTATCCTGAGGTGTATTGAACAAGAAAAAGAAAAAAGATACCAGACGGCGGAGGAGATCCGGGCTGAGCTCGAAGTCATTGAGACGATCGCCAGCCCGGTGCCGGCCGAGGCGCCTGTTCTACGCCCGGCCGAAGAGCCTGTCCAGCCGAAACCCGTTAGCAAGCCGGTACCTGCTGCTCCTGCTGAGCTGAAAAGGGCATCAACCCCCCCCAAAATTCAAACGAAGGCAAGAACGCGGAGGACGCTTCAGATGCCGAGCAAGGCCGTAGTCCCCGCCCTGGCTATCTTTGCGCTCGTCATCCTGGCGATCATTGTCGGGCGCTTTGTTTTTCGTCCCTCAAAGGGCGAGCCGGCACTCCCCATTCAACCGCCCCGGGTTACCTTGGCCGTTCTGCCTTTCGAGGACGTTTCCCCGGCCAAGGACCGGCAGCCTCTGGGCACGGCGCTCGCCGAAGCTCTGATCCGCTCGCTCGGAAAGATCGACAATCTCTCTATCGCCGCAATCGAATCTTCGTCTTCTTTCCAAGGGAAGGCCCACGATTCCCGCTTGGTGGGACGCCGACTGCGCGTCGATCATTACCTGGAGGGGACGTTTGAGGTGCGGGATGACAGGATCAAGGTCGATGCCCGGCTCCTCCAGGTCAATTCAGGCGCACCTCTCTGGTCCGGGCAGTATGAGCGCAGCACCAGTGAGGTCATCGCCCTCCAGGAAGAGGTTGCCCAAGCGGTCGGTAAATCTCTCGGGCTGCCCGCGCCGCCGGATGGCGGCTCGGCTCTGCGACCGCAAGCCTCGGCAAATTTTGAAGCCTTGGATTTTTACGCCCAGGCCCGTTCCCTGGTCAGCAGGAAGGGCAGGGATAATCTTGAGAAGGCGATCGGCCTTTTTGCCCGGGCCGGGGCCGAAGATCCCGCCTTTGCCCTGTCCTTTGCCGGGCTTGCCGACGCCTATATCCAGCTTGGCGAGGATCACCTCTGGACACCCGACAAAGCGATCCCCAAGGCCAAAGAAGCCGCCCTCAAAGCGCTCCTTCTCGATTCCGGATTGGCCGAGGCCCATACTTCCCTGGCCAGGATCAAGATGAACTATGAATGGGATTTTGCAGAGGCTGAGAAGGAATACCGGGAAGGCCTGAGGCTGGACTCAAACAATGCCGCCGCTCACCAATCCTATGCGCTTCTCCTATCGGCGTTGGGCCGGCACGGGGAAGCGGTCAAAGAGAGCCAACTGGCCCAGTCGCTCAACCCGCTGAGCTCTCCCGTCAATGCCCAGGCCGGAGAAATTCTTTTTTTCGCCAGGCTCTACGAACAGGCGGAAGCAGAAGTCAAGAAGGCGGTGGTAACTGACCCGCTCTATCCCGGCCACCATCTTAACGCGGCGCTCATCCATGTTCAGGTGGGCCGATTCGAACAGGCCTTGAGTTCACTCGAGGAAGCGCAAGATCTCGGCGCAGACCCGATGGAAGTCAAGCTCCGGAGAGCCCATGTGCATGCCCGCCAAGGTCAAAGGCAGGATGCCGGCCGCCTCCTCACCGAGGCCTTCAATGCCCCGAAGCAGGTCTATATCTCCCAGATGTCCGTGGCGTTTGTCTATGCCGGGCTGAACGAAAAAGACCAGGCGATCGCCTCTCTGGAAAACGCTTCTTCCCAGCGGGATAGCTCGCTGATCTTCATGAGGGTCCACTCCTTCCTGGATCCGGTGCGCGGAGACTCCCGTTTCGTCGGCCTGCTTCAGAAAGTCGGCCAGCGTCTCTATTAGTTTTAGCTCACCATCACTTCCTGACGGGTGTCGTCAAAAGTGACCCGTTTCCCGGTGTGCATAGCGGCTATGGTCATGCCCAGGGCCACCGAATGATCGAACCCGGCGCGGATCGGCGCCCGAGGCTCAGTCCGGGTGCGGACGCACTCCATCCAGTCGCGCATGTGAGCCAAAGTCCCGTCATCAACTCCTGTGTCGGCCGTCGTAACTGCCCCGCCCGCTTCGGCCAATGAGATCTCCGGAAGCCGGTTCTCGGACATCCCCATGACCTCGGCCTCTTCCCTGGTGAGTCCGCCGTCGGGAGTGACCCTATTGGTCTCCAGGTTCAACGCGCCGCCGTTAGAGTAGTAAACCTCTTTGGTGCCGCCGGCCGAATTGGTCATGCGGGAAGAATAGATGACCTCAAATCCCTTGGCCGGATCCGTCAGGGGGCCGTAATCAAAAACGGCCGTAAGGGTGTCGAAGTTCTTTCGTCCGTCTTTCCATAGATAGACGCCCCCGTTGACGACAACACTCCGCGGCCGCGGCAGGCCGGTGAACCAGTGGACTGTGTCGATCTGGTGGACCATCCACTGGCAGGGGATTCCCGAAGAATAGGGCCAGAAAAGGCGGAACTCAACAAACTTCCTGGCGTCCCAGGGCTCAAAGGGGCGGTTGAGCAGATAGCGCTTCCAGTCGACGTCCTCCTCCCGCGCCGTCTTCACGAGCTCCGGCCGGCGCCAGCGGCCCGGCTGGTTGACGTTCCAGGTCATCTCGACGGCGACGATATCCCCGAACTGGCCGGAGCGGATGAACTCGTTGGCCATGATATAGTTTCTGCCGCTCCGGCGCTGGGTGCCGATCTGGACGACCCGGCCTGTCCGGGTAACCGCTTCGAGCGCTTCCCGGGCGTCCTGCATGGTGTTGGCGAAGGGCTTCTCGACATAGACGTCACAGCCGGAGTTGACCGCTTCTACTGTGTGGAGGGCATGCTGAAAATCGGCTGTGCTGATGATGACGGCGTCCAGGCGCGCGGATTCATACATCTCTTCGTTGTTGCGGTAGGCAGGAATCCTCCGGCCGGTTTTCTCCTCGAGAAAGGCAACGGCCTCCTCACGCCGCGGCCGCCAGATGTCGGATATGCCCGCAACTTCAAAACCCAGCCCCGGCGCGAGTTTGAGAAAAGCGGGGATGAGAGAAGAACGGGCGCGGTCGGAAAACCCGACGATTCCGACCCGGATTCTGTCGTTGGCGCCGAGAATCCGGTTGCGGCCAAAGGCAGGAAAATTCAAGGCCGCCGTCGCCGCTCCCAGGCCGGCCGTTTGAAGGAAATCGCGTCTCGATATCTTCGCTTTATTCATGGAATCTCCCTCCCGCACCATCATGTCAAAAAAGTGTAGAAAAGTCATCTTCAACTCGGTATATTAGGGGACGGTGAATACGGCCGGTCGCTCGCCCGGAAGAGGAGGAACTGCCATGACAAGACTCGCCCGCCGCGAATTCCTAAAATCCGGGGCCCTGGGCATGATGGCGGCGTCATTCGACGCCGGGGGAAAAGGACGCGTTCTCTCCAATAAAAGCGGGGGCGGGGGAAAGGCCAGGCGCTTTGGCCTCGGGCTGGCCTCCTACACCCTCCGCGAGTTCAGCCTCGAGCAGACGATTGACATGACCAAGAGGCTCGGCTTGGAGAGGATCGTCCTGAAAAGCATGCACCTTCCTCTGGAGAGTCCCGAACCCGACATCACTGCTGCCGCCCGGAAGGTCCGGGCGGCGGGACTGGACCTCTATGGCTGCGGTGTGGTCTACATGACGAGCGAGGCGGAAGTCGAACAGGGGTTCCGGTACGCAAGAGCGGCGGGGATGCGGATGATCATCGGGGCGCCCAACCCCGAGCTCCTCGGCTTGGTCGAGAGAAAGGCCAAGGAATTCGACATCAGGATGGCCATCCACAACCACGGCCCCGAAGACGAGCTCTATCCGACGCCGGCCAGTGCTTACGAAAAAATCGCGAACCTGGACCCCCGGATCGGGTTGTGCGTGGATATCGGCCATACGATGCGAGCCGGGGTCGACCCTTCGGAGGCAGCGCTAAAGTGCGCCAGCCGCGTGCTCGATTTCCACGTCAAGGACGTCACTTCCGCCACCCGGGACGGCCAGACTGTGGAGATGGGCCGGGGAGTGATCGATCTCCCGAAATTTGTGCGGACCGTTGTCAAGCTTGACTTTGCCGGGACGCTGGCCTTCGAGTTCGAAAAAGACGAAAAGGACCCACTGCCGGGCCTGGCGGAGTCCGTTGGGTATCTCCGAGGGTTGCTGACTTCGCTCTAACCGGGCTGATTCCAGGTCATATGGCCATCGAAACCAGAGCCTACGCCCGGGCCGGGTTGCTCGGGAACCCGTCGGACCAGTACTTCGGAAAAATCATCGCCATTTCCGTCAAGAACTTCTCGGGCCGTGCCTTCCTCGACAAATCGCCCGACCTCAGAATTGAGCCCTCTGCTCAAGACGCGGAGGTCTACAAGGACGATCGAGAATTCGTCGAGCGCCTGAGACTCTACGGTTACTATGGAGGCACACGTTTGATCAAGGCGGCAGTCAAGATTTTCTTTGACCACTGCCGCAGCCAAAATGTCTCTATTCAACCCAAGAATTTCACGATCCGACACGATTCCGATATCCCACGCCAGGTGGGGCTGGGCGGCTCAAGCGCGATAATCGTGGCGGTTATGCGGGCTCTCATGGTCTTTCATGGAGTCGCGATCCCGGACGAGCTGCTTCCGACCCTTGTCCTGAACGCCGAGCTCAAGGAGCTGGGCATCAATGCCGGGTTCATGGACCGCGTCATCCAGGTCTATGAGGGCTGTGTTTACATGGACCTCGACCGGAATCAGATCGGGAAAACGGGTTTCGGCAAATACGAGCGGCTTGATGCCGCCCTTCTACCGCCCCTTTATATCGCCTACAGGCCCGACCTCGGAAAGGTTTCGGGGGCCGTCCACAACGAGCTCCGGAAGGCCTACGACCGGGGCGATGCCGCTGTCATCCGGACGCTCGAGGAGGTCGCCGGCTTGGCGGAGGAGGGAAGGAAGTGCTTTGAGCAGGGCGACTTCAGCCGCTGGCCCGGACTGATGAATAAAAACTTTGACCTGCGGTCCCGGATGATGACCATCAGCCCGAGCAACATGGAGATGATCCGGACAGCCCGCGGCTGCGACGCCTCGGCCAATTTCGCCGGCTCCGGCGGCTCGGTTGTCGGTAGTTACAAAGACGAAAACATGTTCGAGCGCTTGTCCCGGGAGCTTGGCCGGCTGGGCGCACGAGTGATCAAGCCTCAAATTGTCTGAATGACCCAATACTCAATTTCGCCTCAAGACGAAACGGGGGAGAAAACCGGAAACTTCCGCTGGACAATCTGCGCGCTCCTCTTTTTCGCCACCACCATCAACTACATCGACCGCCAGATCCTGGGCATCCTGGCGCCTGAGCTCCAGAAGATCATCGGCTGGAGCGAAAGCGAATACGGGTACATCGTGACGGCTTTCCAGACGGCCTACGCCATCGGGCTGCTTCTTTTCGGGAGGTTCATCGATAAATTCGGAACCCGTGTCGGATACCTCGTCGCGATTTCGGTCTGGAGCGTTGCCGCCATGGCTCATGCGGCCGCCCGGACGGCCTTCGGTTTTGGGATGGCCCGTTTCACCCTTGGCTTGGGGGAATCGGGCAATTTTCCGTCCGCGATCAAGACGGTGGCGGAATGGTTCCCCAAAAAAGAGCGGGCCCTGGCCACCGGGATATTCAATGCCGGGTGCAATGTCGGGGCCGTCATCGCTCCGGCCGTCGTCCCCTGGATTACCGTCACCTTCGGTTGGCCGGCCGCTTTCCTGATGACCGGGGCCATCGGGTTTATCTGGGTCGTCTTTTGGGCCCTGCTGTATGAGGTCCCCGAAAGAAAGAAATGCCTTTCCCGGAGAGAGCTGGCCCATATCCTGAGCGACCCGGTGGAGCCGGCCCCGGAAAAAATCGGCTGGATGAAGCTTCTCAGATACAGACAAACCTGGGCCATCCTTATCGGAAAATTTCTGACCGACCCGATCTGGTGGTTCTACCTCTATTGGCTGGGCAAGTTCCTGAACGCCCGGTTCGGCCTAACCCTTATGAAATTAGGGCTGCCTCTGGTCGCAGTCTATGCCCTGGCTGATGTCGGCAGCGTCGGCGGCGGCTGGGTTTCTTCGGCGCTCATCAAGAAGGGTGGAACCGTAAACAGGAGCCGTAAGGTGGTCATGCTGGCCTGCGCCCTGTGCGTTGTCCCGGTTATGGCGGCCAACCAGGTCTCGGGGCTATGGAGTGCCGTCCTCCTGATCGGCTTGGCGGCAGGCGCCCATCAGGCCTGGTCGGCCAATATCTTCACTTTCGCCTCGGATATGTTCCCCAAGAAGGCAGTCGGCTCGGTTACGGGACTCGGGGGGATGGCGGGCGCAATTGGAGGAATGCTCTTCTCGACCCTGGCCGGCCACATACTGGAATGGACAGGAAGCTACCTTATACTGTTTATCATATCCGGCTCCGCCTATCTCCTGGCGCTGGGGATCATCCATCTTCTCGTCCCGAGATTAAGACCTGTCGATTTCCAGCTAGGCGCAAAAACAGCCCTGCTTCCTGGACATAATAAATAAGCAAGGAAGGGGTGGCACGGCGCCAGTCCCGGCCCGCCCGCAGCCGATGGTGGCGGGTGGGCGGGTCTTGGGCGAGGACGGACCGGGACGCGCCGTGACAGGACCCCGTTTCCGATAAATGCTTTAATGGAAAAGGAATTAGGCCCATAAAGCAGCGGCCACTTCGGATGCCACAGGGAATCAGCTATAATAGGGGGATTATGGCTGTAGATTTAACCAAACTCCGGAATATCGGGATCAGCGCTCACATCGATTCCGGAAAAACCACTCTGACCGAGCGGATCCTCTTCTACTGCCATAAAATCCACAGGATGCACGAGGTCAAGGGCAAGGACGGAGTCGGTGCGACCATGGATTCGATGGAGCTCGAGCGGGAGCGGGGCATCACCATATCCTCGGCCGCCACAAACGTCTCCTGGGGAGACCATACCATCAACATCATCGACACGCCCGGCCACGTCGATTTTACGATCGAGGTGGAGCGGTCTCTCCGCGTCCTCGACGGCGCCGTCCTGGTGCTCTGCTCGGTCGGCGGCGTCCAATCCCAGACTATCTCAGTGGACCGCCAGCTGAAGCGCTATAAGGTCCCCTGCATCGCCTTTGTCAACAAGCTTGACCGGGTGGGCGCCGACCCCCTCAAAGTCAAGACCCAGCTCCGGGACAAACTCGGGCACAACGCCGTCCTGATGCAGCTCCCGATCGGGCTCGAGCACAAGCACGAGGGCGTCATCGACCTCGTCGCCAAAGAAGCCGTCTATTTCGACGGCACACAGGGAGAGACCATTCGCCGGGAGGCCATCCCGCCCGAGCTCAAAGCGGAGGCCGACAAAGCCCGGCAGGAGATGCTGGATGCGGTCTCGCTGTTCTCGGACAAGCTGACCGAGGCCGTGCTCGAAGGCCGCGAGACGCCGGAGATGATCATCGAAGCCGCCCGGTGCGGCACGCTCGCCCGGGAGCTGACACCGGTCCTGATGGGTTCGGCCTATAAGAACAAGGGCGTGCAACTCCTCCTCGACGGAGTGGTTTGCTATCTTCCGGA
>Ga0299912_10001664_pt1 | contig 17936 bp, 13 predicted proteins | sample RVTome_2_FD_207667 | JGI IMG/M metagenome (GOLD analysis project Ga0299912, IMG submission 207667) | Soil microbial communities from uranium-contaminated site in the Upper Colorado River Basin, Wyoming, United States - RVT95D214 (version 2) ... | reverse complement strand
GACCCGAAACCGGATTGTTGAACCGTGGATTGTTGCGATTGTTTTCGGTTTTCTGGTACCCGAATTCGGCATCCGCTAGAAGCGTGTGGCGGATGTAGGGGCTCATTTCGAGCTTATACGTCAGGTCCGTCTGATTGATGATACTCTGGCGCGTCGTGAAGTCCTGGTAGCCGTTGAGCCTGACCTGACCGGCCGCGTTGATGGCGCAGGACGTCCCGGGAAAGGCCTCCGCAAAGATATTCTGGTAGAGCTTGTCGTAATCCCCGACGAGGGTGTGGTTGCGGATGTTGAGACCGAAATCCGTCTTGTGCTCGATCGTCGCCGTGGCCACGTGGGATTGGAATTCGGCATAGCTCACCGCCGGATTTCCGAAGAACGTCTCGATGGGCCCGGCTGAAGGGCGGCCGTTCTGCGAGGGCACACCGCGATCGACGGTGCGATCGTCGCTGTAATACTCATAGCTCAGCATGACCCTGGTGTTGTCGGTGGGCTTGAAGGCCACAGTCGGGTTGATGCCGTAGCGCTCGAGCTCGAAGTAGTCGCGGAAACTCTCCGAGTCCTCGTACATGGCGTTGAGCCGGAAGGCGGCGTCGGGAGTGATCGCCTGCCCGACATCGATTGTCGTCCGCTTGCGATCGTACATTCCGGTGTTGACGGTGACTTCACGGACTGATGTCCCGTCGGCCTTCTTGGTCACGCGGTTGACGACGCCCCCGCCGCCCCCGCGTCCGAAAATCATGGCGCTGGGGCCCTTCAGCACTTCAACTGCTTGGATATTGTAAAGGTCGCGAAAGTACTCGGCATCATCGCGCACGCCGTCGATGAAGAAATCTGCGGTCGTCACTTGGCCGCGAATGTTGATTTGGTCCCGATGACCCTCGCCCTGGGCGACGGTGACGCCGGGAACGTATTGCAGCACCTCGCCAAGGGTCTCGCTGCCCTGATCGCTGGCCTGTTGCTCTGTGATGATCGTGATCGATTGCGGGATATTCTGGAGCGGCGTGTTTGTCTTGGTCGCCGTGGACGTGCCGGTCGCAATGTAGCCATCGATCCCTGTCGGTCCTCGGCCGACGGGCTCGGCCTCATTGCCTGCTCCGGCTGCGGTCGGCGTTCCTGTCTGCGGTCCGGCAACGGTATCCGTCGTCTGAACAGGAGGGGCCTTTTTGGCTGGAGCCTTCTTGGCTTTCGGTTTCGCCGCAGGCTCCGCATTCGTGATGACTTCGACCGTAGGCAGTGTCGTATCGCTGCTGGCGGCACCAGGATCGGCTGAAGCTGGCGGCGGGGTTGCCGATTGAGCGTGGATGGGGGAAGGGGTGAGGGCAATACTGGTGAGCGTTGCCACTACGGCAAGACAAGAACGCATCGACATACGCAACTCCACTGAGGGGTTCAAGGCCCCCTGGTACACAACAAACTCAACGACGAGACTTGTTGACCTTCGTCGTCATGAAATCGTGCGTCAACCGCGATGATTTGGAACCGTTCGCAAGAACGTCGGCTGGCCACGCCGTTGTTGTCCGCGAGGCAACACCGGCGAAGAAATCTGCACGGATGCAGTCAAGAAGGCGCGTCGCGCTTGGTTGTGCCATGCAATGGCGTTCGCTGCCGGGACGTCAGCTCACAGGTTGAATTGGGCGCCGCGCGTTGGGACTACGCTAGGGCCCGCCGCACCGCCTGCTCCATCGCCTCGAGAAAGCGCGAGCGGTCCTGCTTGGTAAAGCCGGCGTTGTAGCCCTTGCTCTCGCCCGTCTCGCGCAGGTGCGCCGACAGCTCGCGCATGGCCAGCGCCATGCCGATGCCGGCGTCCGTGAACGGCTTGCCGGCCGGCCCGATGACCTGGGCGCCCTTCTTCAGGCAGCGGGCGGCGAGCGGAATGTCGGCGGTGACCGCGATATCGCGCGGGCCGATCTGCTCGACGATCCAATCGTCGGCCGCATCGGCGCCGTCGGCGACGACGACGCGGCGGATGAGTGGGCCCTCGGGCAGCCGCATCCAGGAGTTCGACACGAAATGGATGGCGAGGCCGTGCCGCTCGGCGACACGCACCGCCTCATCTTTGACGGGGCAGGCGTCCGCATCGACGTAGATCGTGGTGGCCTGCGCCGCTCGACGACCGGCCGGGGGTGGGGGATCGCTCAATGGTGCGGCGTCGTCATTGCGGTCCGTTCAGTGGTGGTGCGCGTGCCGGCGATGCCGATAGGAACGCACGCGCGGCGCGGCCTTCGGCGGCTCCTCGGCAACGGCGACGACATCGACGCGCGACTTCGGCACCAAATGCACGACGTGGAACCCGTGCGACTTCAACTCGCTCAGCACCGTCGGCAGTGCCTTGGCCGTCACGGCGTGGATGTCATGGAAGAGGATGATGCCGCCGCCGGTCTTTTGCAGTCCCTTGAGAACGTTGTCGACGACCTTCTGGGGCGACCGCATCCGGTAGTCCAGCGAGTCGACGTCCGTGGAGAAGACCGCAATATTGCGGCTCGCCAGATACTCGCGCACGCGCTTGGGATCGCTGAGGTAGGGAAAGCGGAAAAACGGCGCAACTCCGTTCGGCAGCACCTTCTCCTCGGCGCTGATGGTGCTTTCGATTTGCGTCTTGGTGCGTTCCAGCGAAAGGGCCCCGAGATTGGGATGTGACCAGGTGTGCGTCCCGATCGTATGGCCCTGCGCCTGAACCTCGCGCGCCACGTCGGGAAACTGTTTCACCATCTCGCCGACATTGAAGAACGTGGCTTTGGTGCATTGCGCGGCGAGCACGGCGAGGATCTTCTTGGTGTACTCGGGATGGGGTCCATCGTCGAAGGTGAGGACGACTTCGCCCTTTTGCAGCAGGTCGCTTGGCGGATACTGATCGCCGAACAGCGGACCGCCGGTGGTGTCGATTTCCGCGACGCGCGACACGCCGAGGGCGTCCGCGCCGGCCGCGCACGCCGGCGCGGTGTCCTCCGCGCGCGCCACGCCGGCCGAGAGCAGCGGCAGCAGCGCCAGGAGCAGCAACTTTTTCATGGTGATCTCCCCACGCATCCGCGCCGCCTTTCAGCGCCGCGCTCGGCTCAGAGCCTCAGCTTGTCCCCGTCCCCCTTTAACTCTCGGTGAAATCTCGCCCGCTGGCGAGTGCCGCGCGGCCACGCGCACGGCTTCATCTTTCATCGCTGGGGCAGGCGACACCCGTTGCCCGACACCTAACCGTTCGGGCTGCAACGCGGCATAGGCGCAAGCTTAGACCACATCGGCCTGAACCTGCGCGCGCGTTTGCGGCGCACATACTTGGCTGTCAGCCTATCCACATGATCTCGGGCTCGCGCCGCGGATGAACATCAGGCGTGCCTCTCGGATAGCCCAGGATCACCGGCGCCACGGGGACGTAGTTTTCGGGCAGCCCGAGCTCAGTCTTGGCCGGCTGTTCGTTGAGCCAGGGCCGGGAAAGTCCAATCCAACAGGTTCCAAGATTCATTGCGTGCGCCGCGAGCATGAGATTTTGCGCCGCCAGCGCACAGTCTTCGCTGGCGCCTGCCTCGGCCGAAGTGGCGCAGATGATGATGAGCACGGGCGCGCCGTAAAATAGGTCGAATTTCGCATCGGCCAAATGGTCGCGAAAACCTGCGAGTGCCGAGTCCGCCGCCATCGACTTCAGTAACAGGGCTTTCGCCCGGTCCGAGATCGTCAGCAGGCGGCTCCGCCCCCTGACAACGGCGAACGCCCACGGCTGACGGTTCATTGCGCTCGGCGCGTGGCTTGCTGCTCGGATCAGTTTCTCGATCGTTTGCTTCGCGGGGACCTCAGCTGTGTACTCGCGAATGGCCTGGCGGCTATAAATGGCGTCGATGACATCCATGGCTCGCGCGCTCATCGCATCTTCGAGTTGAGTTTGATCGTTTCGCCGTCCTTGTGCCCATTATCGGCAGGCCCGTGCGATCGGCAATGATCCAGGTCAATTTGGCTGGCCGAGCACGTGGCAGGTTGGTGGTCAGCCATTACGGTGGTGCTGATGGGCGCGTTACGCGATACGGACTATGTACTTGCCAAACTCCGCTGGATGCGGGACGGCCGTATCTGGCCGAACGGATTGCGCTACCTGTGGACTGACGCATTTGGCGTCGTGCTTTTGGTCTCGCTGCACGAGGCGCTGGGCGAGGACAGTTTTATCGACGAGGCGGAATGGGTGGTCGCGGACGTCGATCGCGTGCTTGGCCGCCCGCGTGGAATCCGCATTGGCGAGGAGCCTGACCGTGACGGGCAATATTTCCACTACCTCGCCATGTGGCTCTATGCACTCGCGATGCTTGCTCGCTACGTCCCGAGCTATCGGCGCAAGGGCGTCGAGCTCGTGCACCAAATTCACGACGCCTTTCTCCTGCGCGGTCGCGGGGTCATCTGGAAGATGAAGGAGGATTTGAGCGGCCCCTATCCCGGCTATGGGTTAGGTGCACTCGATGCCTTCGACGGATATGTGTCCTATCGAATGCTCGACGAAGCCGCGCTCTCGCAAGAGATCGGGGACATGCGCGAAGTCATCGACCGGCAGGCGCCGAGCCTGATGATCACGCAGGATCTTGGTCTCGGCATGATGCTCTGGATGACTCATTTCTTCCCCGAGGAAGCGTGGGCTCGGCTGCAGAGGAAGCGGTGCCTCGACGTTCTCGACCGGATGTGGATGTCAGACGGGTATTTCTGCCGGGATCCAGCGCTGCCCGATGTCAAATTCGCGTTCACAAACTACGGAGTATCCGTAGGTCTGCAGGCGGTGAACGCAATGTCGGAATGCGTTGCGCGGCTCAACACGTTCTTCGAAAGCTATCGCTCGGGCGACGAATACGACAACGCGGCCATCACGCACGTCATGGCCTGCAGCTCGCATCTTCCGGGGGACTTGCTCCGCCGCGCGGTTCCGCTTCCGAGGACGCCTTAGAGCGAATACGACGACTAGGAGCGGCTGGCACCGATCAGGTCGAAATCCCCATCGAGCACGGCATCGAACCGTCCGCTCCGCCAGCCGCCCACGAGATCGCGGACGAGCGGCGCCGCATCGCCGCGATAGCGGCGTACAACGCTATTGGGCTGGCCCGCGCGATGCAGGGCGTCCTTGAGTGCCTGCTTGAGCCTGCTCGATGAGAGATCGCCCAGCGGCGCGATCGTCACTCGAACACGCGCTGTCGCGCGTGTGGTCGACCTTTCGTCGCCGGCCAGCTCGAGCACGTGGAGGCCGCGTTCGGGCTCCAGGATGCGATGGGCGCCGAAGCCGCTGATGAGAAGGAGCGGAAGCCCACCACCGCTATCCAGGAAATCGGCCTGCATTTCCGTGAGCTGCATATGTCGCTTGCGTCCCCAGGCCCGATACATGTCGAGCATCTGGCGGCACCATGCGATCGTTACCTGCACGTCGCCGAGTTTCTCCAACGCCGGCTCAACCACGAGAGCGACCTCGATCGCCGCCCCATCGCGCACATCCCTGATGCCTTCGCCAACCAGGTGAAGCTGCAGGGCGATGCGGGAAATGAGCTCGCGCGAGGATTTGCCCGCCCGCTCGGTCCCCTTGTCGAGGCGCGCCTTGAGCGAGTGCGCCGTTTCTGCGGCCGCGCGTACGCGATCCATGAGCGCAAGATGCGCGAGCGTTGCGAAACGCCCAGGTTCCGACCAAAAGTCTGGCTCCATCATCCGCGCCGAGAGCTCGGCTTTTCGAGCTTCCCACTCGTCCGACGCGATCGTCTCGTCCATTCGCGCTATCTCGGCCTCAAGCGCGTGAAGCTCAGCTTCATCCCCTTGCGGCGCGAGGATCATCGCCGGCAATGCAAGCTGCTTGCTGTCGATCTCGATTGCGCGCGCCGGAGCCTCCTCCAGGTCCGGATCGACGAACTCGGCCTGGATGGCGTGTCCGTCGCTGCGGACGAACACGAACTGGTCGCCCTCCGGGAAGCGCTTCTCGACGATTGTCGCCGCGAGCGGTGCGATGAGATGTTGGTCGATGGCGCGCTTCAAGGGGCGCGCGCCCATTTCCGGAGAAAAGCCCTTCTCGAGCAGGAACTCGAGAGCGGAGGCTTCCCATTCCACGGCCCACTCGCGATCCTTGAGGCCGCGGCGTTCGAGCACGCGTGCAAGCTCCTTCTTGAGAATGCCGCGCATCAGCTCGCGCGACAGCGGCCGGAACACGATCACCTTGTCGAGGCGGTTCTGGAACTCGGGCCGGAAGGTCTGGCCGACGGCGCGCAGCACTTGATCGCCGGAGTAAGCGTCGTCGCCCGGCGCATATCCGAGGCGCGAGCTCCGATGACTGGTGGCGCCGAGGTTCGAGGTCAGGATGATGATGCAGTGACGAAAGTCGGCAACCTGCCCGAGTTGGTCGGTGAGCCGTCCGTCGTCGAACACCTGCAAGAAAAGGTCCCAAACATTGGCATGCGCCTTCTCGAACTCGTCCAGGAGGACGACCGAGAACGGCTGCTTGCGCACAAGCGTGATCAGCGAGTCGCTCGGGCTCGCCGCCTCTCCGCTGCCCAGGATCTTCGCCGTCGACTCGGCCGTTTGGAATTCACTCATGTCGAGACGAATCATGCGCTCCTGCGATCCGAACAGGTACTCGGCGAGCGTTTTGGCAAGCTCGGTCTTGCCGGTGCCGGTGGGTCCGGCGAACAGAAAGACGCCGATCGGCTTGCCGGGATCGTTGAGACCCGCCTTCAGCATGGCGATACGCTCGACGATGGCCTCTACCGCTTCGTCCTGGCCGATGACGCGGGCCGTGAAATAGCCCCGCACGGCGGCGAGATCGACGCGCTCGTGGCTGTCGAGGATCGAGGCCGGCAGCCCCGTGAGCTGGGCCAGCGTCTCGATGATGTCGGCCGCGCCGATCTTGGTGCCACTCCCCTTGGCCGCACGCCCGATGCTGAGCTTCAAGAGGTCGAGCGCGGCGCCGGGAAGGCTCGACGCGGTGAGGTACTGGCGCGCAGAGGCGAGTGCGACGTCGATCGCGGCGGGCTCGATCTTGACCCCGGCGGTCGCGGTGAGGCTGCGTGCGAAATCGCGGGCCAGTTCGCCGGTTTCTTCCTGATCCATGGGCTCGAGCCGGGCAACTTCGAATGTGCCGCGTAGCGCGGGCCGCAAGCGAAGGAGGCGCGCCGTGCCAGCCGCGGATGCTTCCGTCCACACGATGAGCCGCCCGGCTGAGATCGCCGGCAATATCTGGTCAAGAATGCTCGCCGCCTGGCCCTGGTGCGTACCGCTCAGCGCGATTTGCAGAACGTCGGGGATGTACCAAATGAGTTTTTTGGAGGCCGCAAGCTCATCGACGGTACGCTGGATACGCCCTTCGAGCTGGCCGAACCATTGCTGGCCTGCCATAAGGTCGGCCCCACTTGCCTCGAACACAGTCCAACCCTGGCGGTCGAGCCGGCGCCCGAGGAGCCGCAGAAACGACGTTTTGCCGACGCGCATCTCGCCGCTCGCGAGCAGCGAGCGCGGATGCGGTCCGAGCACGTTGGCTTCGGCTGATGCCAGTCCGTCCTCCCAGACATCGGGCTCGACGAGAACATCGTCTGCACTGCGCCGCCAGAACCGCCCGAACGAGGTGAGAAACGCGCGGTCGACGTTTTTTATGCGCGCCATCTCGAGGCTTTCGATCAGCGCGGCAGCCAGAGGATGGCTGACGCGGGCGAGAAAGCTTTTGATCAGGTCTTGAGTTTCCTGTGGCTTGCCGTCGAGAGCGGAACCGAAAAGCGCTTCGTCGCCGAGACGAGACCGTTCGTCGAAGTGCTCGCGGAAGGCCGTTACGACGAACATATTGTCGCGCCACCACTCGCGGACGGCGACGAGCGGCGCGCCGACCGGCGGGCGCGGATCAGCGGCCAGGAATAGCTTCAGCGCGAAATACATGGCCCACGGCGTCAAAGTATCGAAAAAGGCAATGACGCTATCGACCGCGCCGTCGCGGTCGTCGCGATCGTAGAGTGCGGCGAGCGCGGCGCACGAGGGAAACCAGGTCGATGCGATCGCGTAGTCACGCACCGTGTCGAGCGGTACGTTGTCGTCCGCCAGGAGACATCGTGCCTCCAACAATCTCGGATTGGCCGCCAGTTCGCGCACCGGCGCCGATGCGCTGATCTCGGCATCGGCCGAATCGAACAGCTCTCGGAGGCGGGTCGCGAGCAAATCGGGGGAGGCCAGCGCGATCGACGCCGCGGCTGCCTCAGCGGTTGCGGGAGCGGGATCTTGTGCCCCGCTCCCCGAGACGGGCTCGGGAATGACGCCTCCGAATGCACGGCGTAGGCCCTGCCGCAGGTGCGGCCAGAGCCACACGATGGCCATGCCGAGCATGACGGAGACGAGATACTTCAACGGTGGGCTCCCCTCGAGCTCCGCTGTGTTCCGGCGAGACTGTTATCTTCCGTTCCGCTCTGTCAACGCGAAGTCGGGCGCCGAATGCCAGCCATCATGTGCCGCGATAGCGTAGCACCAACGCAAATGTCCGCGGTCGGCCCTTTGCAGACGGTGCCGGACAGCCGCGTGGCTGTCCGGCCATGAACCGAGTTCCAAAGTTTCGGCGCCAAACTAATCCCCGCCCTCGACGCCTCCCGCATACTTCCCCCATCCCGCCCCTCGGGGACGATGCTCGAGACCGTCTCAAGTTTCTGGGGTGGGCTGCGGTGAGGACGTAGCCACGTTACGAGGGTAACGGCCGAAGGGCGTGGTGACGTCGTCCATGGTCTGACCCGGTTCCTCCGGTAGGGGACTAAGGCCCCCCGACAGGGCATGGATGGCACCCGCTGGCGGGGCGCGAAAGCGCCGGATTAAAAAAAAACAGATGCGGTGCCTTCGCGCCCCGTCTCCCCAGTTTCTCCATGCCCCCGGGAGCCGAAGCTCCGCGAGGTGTGCGGAGCCGTGCTCACACTGTCATCCCGGACGAGTGAGGCAACACCGAGCGAGATCCGGGACCCAGGAAAAGCTCTTTCTCATCCGCGGTGTCTTCGACGCGCTGACGCTGGATCCCGGATCAGCGCTTGCCAGGATCGCGCACTGTCCGGCATGACAGATGGAACAAGTGGTGAAACAACAGCCAGCCCTGCTTGCCGCCGCGCTTCTCTCCCTTGTCAAAACCGTTCTTAGAACTATTCTAAAGAAGGTTTCGGCGAGGGAGAGGGGATTGTACCTATGCGCACATTCGCAGAGCTCGACGAGCGGGAGATCCTCGCGCTGGCCATCTCGCTCGAGGAGGAGGATGCGCGCGTCTATCTCGAGTACGCGCACGGGCTCGAGGAGCGCTACCCGGCCTCCGCCAAGGTGTTCACCGAGTTGGCGGCGGAAGAGAACGAGCATCGGCGGCGGCTGATTGAGCTCTATCGCCAGAAATTCGGCGAGCACATCCCGCTTATCCGCCGCCAGGACGTGCGCGGCTTCGTGCAGCATGCGCCGATCTGGATGGTGCGGCCCTTAGGCCTCGACAAGGTGCGCAAGCAGGCCGAAGCGCGCGAATATGAGACACGGCAGTTCTATCAGCGCGCGCAAGGCCGCGCGACCGATGCCGGCGTGCGCGAGCTCCTCGGCGATCTCGCCGCCGCCGAGGCAGGCCACGAGAGCCTCGCCCACAAGCTTGGCGAAAAGCACCTGACGGCGGATGCGCGCGCCGACGAGGCCGAGGTGCAGCGGCGCATGTTCGTCTTGCAGATCGTGCAGCCGGGGCTCGCCGGCCTCATGGACGGCTCGGTGTCGACCTTGGCGCCGCTGTTCGCCGCGGCGTTTGCCACGCACAGCACCTGGGAGACGTTCCTCGTCGGCCTTGCCGCTTCGGTCGGCGCCGGCATTTCCATGGGCTTTGCCGAGGCGCTATCGGATGATGGAACGCTCACCGGGCGCGGCCACCCGTGGCTGCGCGGGGGCGTCACGGGATTGATGACGAGCGTCGGCGGCATCGGCCACACGCTGCCGTATTTGCTCAGCGATTTCCGTGCCGCGACGACGCTTGCCGTCGCCGTCGTGCTCGTCGAGCTATGGGTGATCGCCTGGATCCGCGCGCGCTATATGGATACGCGCTTCCTGCGCGCCGTCTTCGAGGTGGTGCTTGGCGGCCTCATCGTCTTTGCCGCCGGCGTCCTGATCGGCAACGCATAGCCGAAATACCGCACAGTTGGCCTGCCGGACCGTCTTGACGCGGCCACACCATCAGGCATGAGTACGCCCCGACGAGCCCACAATGCCGAAGGAGGGCTGATGCACGCTCCGAGACTTTGCGCCTCGCTGGCCGCAATATTGATCCTCGCCATGGCCTTAGCCGGCATTTCCGCCGGACCCGCCACCGCCCAGGGCATCGAAACCTCTCCAGCATTCAAGGTGACGCCGCCGGTCAAGAAGAAGACCTCCAAGCGCGAAGCCGCGCCGGCTCCCCCGGTATTGGCCCCGACTCAAGCCGCCCCCGCTCCGGCTGCACCGCCGGCACAAGAACAGACCGTCGCGCCGACGCAGGCTCAGCCCGCGGCGCAGGCGGCGGTTTCCGTGCACGGCACCCATCCGCCAAAGCGTCCGCCGCACCCGCCGGCGAAAGAGAACTGCCGCAACACCGTCGCCTTTGAAACCTGGCTTGCCGGTTTCAAGAAGCAGGCCGCAGCTGCGGGGGTCAGCCGCCAGACGATTGCGTCGATCGACGGCATACCTCTCAACCCGACCATCATCGCCCGTGACCGCAAGCAGGGCTTCTTCGCGCAGAGCTTCCTCGACTTCCAGGCCAAGCTCGCCACGCCCAACCGCGTGCAAAGCAGCAAGCGCAAGGTCGCCGAGCACCGTGCAACCTTCGAGCGGGCGAAGCAGGAATTCGGCGTGCCGGCCTCCGTCATCACCGGCTTCTGGGCGCTGGAAAGCGACTTCGGCGCGGGCATGGGCAAGTTCCCCATCATGCCGGCGCTGGTGACGCTCGCCTATGATTGCCGCCGCGGCGAGATGTTCACCGAGGAACTGCTCGCAGCGCTGCAGATCATCGATCGCGGCGACATGACGCCCTCGGGCATGATCGGCTCGTGGGCCGGCGAGATCGGGCAGACGCAGTTCCTGCCGACGCGCTACCTCGACTACGCCGTCGATTACGACGGCGACGGCCGCATCAATCTGTTCGCCAACGACGACGACGTCATCGGCTCCACGGCGAACTACATGCAGAACCTCGGCTGGCGCCCGAACGAACCGTGGCTTGAGGAAGTGCGTGTGACGCGCGACCTGCCATGGGAGCAGGCCGATCTTGCCATCAAGATACCGCGCTCTCAGTGGGCGCAATGGGGCATTCAGCGTCCCGACGGCAGCGCGCTGCCGGCCGACAGCCTGCAAGCCTCGCTGCTGCTGCCGATGGGGCGCAATGGGCCGGCCTTCCTCGCCTATCCCAACTTCGACGTCTACACGCAGTGGAACCAGTCGCTGAACTACGCGACGACGGCGGGCTATCTCGCCACGCGCATCGACGGTGCGCCGGCGATGAGCCGCGGGCGCGGCGACACCAACGGCCTCGACGGGGCGCAGACCAAGCAGCTGCAGCAGATTCTCGCCAGTCGCGGCTACGACGTGGGCAAGATCGACGGCCTCGCCGGATCGAAGACGCGCGCCGCCGTCAAGGACATGCAGTTGAAGCTCGGCCTACCGCCCGATTCCTATCCGACACCGGAGCTGCTCGCCGCGTTGCGTTCACGCGGGTAGCCTGCCTAGTGCAGCTTGACGACCGGCTCGGTGCGCCGCGTCAGCATGCGCGACAGCGTGTCGAGGATCACCTTGCCGGGCCCGTGCAGCGCCATCTCGTGCATCTTGTAAAGCGAGCGATACATCAAGCGTGCGAACAGGCCTTCGATGAACAGGTTGCGACCCACGATGAAGCCCATAAGGCTGCCGACGGTCGAATACTCGCCGAGCGACACGAGCGATCCGAAGTCGCGATAGCGGAAGGGGCGCAGCGGCTCGCCACGCATCTTGCGCTGGATTTCGGTGTAGAGGTGGGAGGCCTCCTGGTGCGCCGCCTGCGCGCGCGGCGGTATCGGCGCCTTGGCTCCATTCGGCACCAGGTAGGCGCAATCGCCCATGGCGAAGATGTTGGGATCGCGCGTCGTCTGCAGCGTGTCGGTGACGACGAGCTGATTGGAGCGGCTGACCTCGAGCCCGTCGAGCTTGGCCAGCACCTCCGGCCCTTTGACGCCCGCCGCCCACACTACAAGCTCCGACGGGATGAAGCTGCCGTCGGAGAGTTTGACGCCCTCAGCCGTTACGGCGGTTACGGGCGAACCTGTGCGGATGTCGACTTTCAGCCCGCGTAAGGCATCGGCCACCGCATTCGAGATGCGCTCGGGGAGCGCTGGCAGAATGCGCCCCGCCGCTTCGACCAAGGTGATCTTGATGTCCTTCTCGGGATCGATCTTGTCGAGGCCGAAGGCGACCACGCCGCGTGTCGTCTGATGCAGCTCGGCGGCAAGCTCGGTGCCAGTGGCGCCGGCCCCGATGATCGCGACGTGCAGCTGCCCCGGACGGACCGGCTCGGGCTGCGCGTAGGCGCGCACGCAGGCGTTGATCAGCCGGCGATTGAAGCGCTCGGCCTGCTCGGGCGTGTCGAGCATGATGGCGTGCTCGCGCACGCCGGGCGTGCCGAAGTCGTTGCCGACGCAGCCGATAGCGATGACGAGCGTGTCGTAGCGGAAGGAGCGTATGGGGGTGATCTGCCGGCCTTCGTCATCGTAGGTGGCGGCGAGGAACACGAGCTGCTTCTTGCGGTCGATACCGGTCATCTCGCCGTAGCGGAATTGGAAGCCGTGCCAGTAGCCCTGCGCCTGGTATTCGACCTCGTGGTGGGCGACGTCCATGCTGCCGGCGGCAATCTCGTGCAGCAAAGGCTTCCAGACGTGCGTGCGCGATCGCTCGATGAGCGAGATCTTCGCCTTGTTGCGGCGGCCGAGCTTGTCGCCCAGCCGGGTGGCGAGTTCCAGGCCGCCGGCGCCGCCGCCGACGATGATGATGTGGGGCAGTTTGCTGTCATCGCCGACGGGCATGACTTGCGCCGTCGCAACCGTGGTCGTCGTCTCGTCCATCGCATGCGCCCTATGCCGATTCAGCCGAGCGCTTATAGCACCGCCCGAAGAAGCGCGCGCTATGGCCGCGTCGCGCCGCGATCGCGCACCCGCATTGCTGCGGCTGCATGCGTGGATAAGCTACTGCGCCGGAGGCGGCGTCGGAGCAGGCGCGGGCTGCGTCGCCGCCGGAGCCTCGGGCTGCGCGGGACCCGTTGCGAACGGCAGGTCAGCGAACACGAACACGTAGGCGAGCGCCGCCAATATGCAGGCGATGAAGCCGAACATGAGAAGCCTACGGTTATCCATCGGTGCATATCCCTTGCGGTGCGCGCGAGCCGAGCATGCCCGCGTGACCAGGAAGCATGCAATGTGCTGAAAAACCGCTAAGGCACTACGATTTAGGAGCGGATCTCGCCGCCCGTCGCCGACTTGACGGCGGCGACCACTTTCTGCGCGACCGCTTCGATATCCTTGTCGGTCAGCGTTTCCGCAATGGGTTGCAGCGTCACTTCGATGGCGAGCGACTTCTTGCCTTCCTCGGCCAGCGCGCCGCCCTCGAACACGTCGAACACGGTCACGTCCTGGATCAGCGTCTTGTCGGCGCCCGCGGCGGCGCGCACCACGTCGCCGGCCGCGACGGTGCGATCAAGCACAAAGGCAAAATCGCGCCGCACGGGCAGCAGATCGGCAGCCTCGAGGCGCGGCTTGGCGCGGCTTTTCGCTTTCTGCGCCGGCAGCGCATCGAGGAAGATCTCAAAGCCCGCGACGGGCGCCGCCACGTCGAGCGCCTTCAGAGTCGCGGGGTGGAATTCGCCGAAATGGGCCAGCACGACCTTCGGCCCGAGCCGCAGCGTTGCCGATCGCCCGGGGTGATACCACGCAGGCGCATCGCGGGTGATCTGCGCCTTGGCCGGATCGAAGCCGAGCGAGGCCAGCACGGCGAAGACATCGGCCTTGGCATCGAATAGATCGACGCTCGTCGCAGCGCCATCCCAGTGCCGTCCGCCACCACTGAGCCTGGCAGTGCCGGTGCGGACGCCCGCGGCGGCGAGATACTGATCCTCTGCCGCGTCGCCGCGATAGGCTTGCCCCAGCTCGAACAGAGCGGCGTCAGCAAAGCCGCGGTTGCGATTGCGCTTCACGGCGGCGAGCAGCCCGGGCAGCAGCCCGGGGCGCATTGACGACATTTCCATCGAGATTGGGTTGGCAAGCTCGAGCGCATCGGAACCGCCGCCGAAAGCCTTGGCCTCGGCGAGCGGGACGAACGACCAGGTGATCGCCTCGACGAGTCCGCGCGCGGCGAGCGTGCGCCGGGCGCGCCGCGCGCGCTTCTGGCGTTCGGTGAGAACCGGCCGCGCCACGCCCGCAGAGCGGGGCAGCGGCGCCGCCATCACGCGGTCGAGCCCGGCGATGCGTACGACCTCCTCAACGAGATCGGCCGCACCATGCAAATCAGGGCGCCACGTCGGCACCGTCACCTTCATCGCCTTGCCCTTGCCGGCCAGCGTGCAGCCGAGCTTCTCGAGGATCGCTTTGATCTCGGCGTCCTTGAGCTTCAGGCCGGTGAGCTTTTCCACACGCGCGAAGTCGAAATCGATGACGCGCTTGTCGACCGGCGGCTTGCCCGCGACACGCGCCTTCGACGGCTCACCGCCGGCGAGCTTGACGATCATGTCGGTCGCCAGGTCGAGGCCGGGCATGACCGACGCGGGATCGACGCCGCGTTCGAAGCGGTAACGCGCGTCCGTCACGAGACCGGTCTTGCGCCCCGTCGCCGCCGTGCGCGCCGGATCGAAGTAGGCGCTCTCGATGAACACGTTCACCGTCGCCTCGGTCGAGCCCGAGGTTTCGCCGCCGATCACGCCGCCCAAGCCCAGTGGGCCGCTGTCGTCGGCGATCACGCACATCGTCTCGTCGACCGCGTGCTCCTTGCTATCGAGGCCCGTGAACTTTTCGCCTGCCTTGCCGAGCCGCGCCCGTACGGCGCCACGCAGCTTGTCCGCGTCATAGACGTGCAACGGCCGGCCGCGATCCTGGCTGATGAAGTTCGTCACGTCGACGAGGGCATTGATGGGGCGCAGGCCCACAGCCCTCAGCCGCTGCTGCAGCCACGCCGGCGATGGACCATTCTTCACGCCGCGCACGTAGCGCCCAGCGAACACCGGGCAGGCATCGGCCGTATCCTTGCTGAACTCGAGCTTGATGCCGACCGGGCAATCGAAGTCACCTTCGACATCACCGAGCCTCGGCTCCGGCTTGAGCTTGCCGAGGCCGGCGGCGGCGAGATCGCGGGCAATGCCGCGCACGCCGGTGCAATCAGGGCGATTGGGCGTCAGCTTCACCTCGAAAACGGGATCGGCGAGCCCCATCACCTCGACGTAGCGTTCGCCGACGCGGGCTGCCATGTCGGCGGGCAGATCGATGATGCCCTCGTGCTCGTCCGATAGCTGCAGCTCGCGCTCGGAGACGAGCATACCGTTGGAGACGACGCCGCGCACGGGGCGCTTCTCCAGGGTGATGCCGGTGCCGGGCACGAACGTGCCGAGCGGCGCGAACACCGCGATCATGCCGGCGCGTGCGTTCGGCGCTCCGCACACCACTTCAACGGGGGGCTGGCCCTTGGCGATCTCGACCTGCACGACGCGCAGGCGATCGGCATTTGGGTGCTGCTTGGCTTCAACGACGCGCGCAATCGTGAAGGCAGCGAGCTTCGCCGCCGGGTTGTCGATCTTCTCGACCTCGAGCCCGATCGCCGACAGCTTCGCCTCCAACTCGTCGAGCGAGGCGTCGGTGTCGAGATGATCCTTGAGCCAGGACAGCGTGAACTTCATCGTTCATTCCTTGGTGCAGCGCCCGCAGCGGCACCTCTTGCAATCAATCAGCCTGAAAGGCCGCCGGAAAGCGTCGGCACGTCGAGCACCGAAAAGCCGTAGTGGCGCAGCCAGCGCAGATCAGCGGCAAAGAAGGTGCGCAGATCGGGAATGCCGTATTTCAGCATGGCGATGCGGTCGAGGCCCATGCCGAAGGCGAAGCCCTGATAGCGCTCGGGATCGAGGCCGCAATTCCTCAGCACATTGGGATGCACCATGCCGCAGCCGAGGATTTCCAACCACTCGCCCGGCCGCCCGATGGCCTCGGTGCCGACGTCCACCTCCATCGAGGGCTCGGTGAACGGAAAGTGCGAGGCGCGGAAGCGCATCTTCACCTCGTCCACCTCGAAGAATGCCTTGCAGAACTCCTCCAACACCCACTTCAGGTGACCCATGTGGGTGGTCTCGTCGATGACGAGGGCTTCGATCTGGTGGAACATCGGTGTGTGCGTCTGATCGCTGTCGCAGCGGTAGACGCGCCCCGGTGCGATGACGCGGATCGGCGGCTTCCGGGCCATCATGGTGCGGATCTGCACCGGGCTCGTATGCGTCCTCAGCAGCAGCCGCGACCCATCCTTCTTCGGATTGAAGTAGAACGTATCGTGCTCCTGGCGCGCCGGATGCTCGGGCGGGATGTTGAGCCTGGTGAAGTTGAGATCGTCCGTCTCGATGTCCGGCCCCTCGGCGACGGCGAACCCCATGTCGGCGAAGATCTCCACGCACTCGTCGTAGACTTGGCTGACGGGGTGGATGCGGCCATCGGCGACAGGCCCAAGGCGCACGGGCAGCGTGACGTCGGCGCGCTCGCTTGCCAAGCGTTGCGACAGCGCGTCGCCCTCGAGCGACGCCTTCCTCGCCTCCAGCGCTTCGCTGACACGGGCCTTGATCTCGTTGACCGCCTGTCCGAACCCCTTGCGCTCTTCGGGCGCCATCGCGCCGAGCGTCTGCATCAGCTCGGCGATGCAGCCCTTCTTGCCGAGCACGGCGATGCGCACCTGCTCGAGGCCGGCAAGGTCACCGGCCCCGGCGATCGAGCCCAGGAGCTCGCGCTCGAGGGCGTGGAGGTTTGCGCCTGACGCTGCCGAGGACATTCGCTGTCAGCCTGTTTTCGAGTGCATCCGCGGCTTTACGCCGAGGACCCATGCATCCGCTCGCATCGGCGCAAGCGGTGAGATGAGCCCTCGCGACAAGCCCCGCGATGACAGGGGCAGAGAGCTCTAAGCCGCAGCCTTCTTCACGGCGGCGGCGGCCTGCTGGGCCAGCGCCTTGAATCCGTCTGCGTCCGTGACGGCGAGCTCGGCCAGCACCTTGCGGTCGATGTCGATGCCCGCCTTGTTGAGGCCGTCGATAAATCGCCCGTAGGTCAGCCCGTGCTCGCGCACGGCCGCGTTGATGCGCTGGATCCACAGGGCGCGGAAGGTGCGCTTCTTACGCTTGCGGTCGCGGAACTGATACTGCAGCGCCTTCTCGACGGCCTGCTTGGCGACCCTGATCGTGTTCTTGCGGCGGCCATAGTAGCCCTTGGCGGCCTTGAGAACTTTCTTGTGCTTGGCATGGGCGGTGACGCCGCGCTTTACGCGTGCCATGAAACTGCTCCGTTAGATGACAATTGCTCGGGTTTGCTCGACGTGGGCCGCGGCCCGGTCAGCGTGCGTAGGGCATGTACTTCTTGACGATCTTGGCGTCGCTGTCGTTGAGCACCATGGTGCCGCGCGCTTGGCGAATGAACTTCGCGTGGCGCTTGATCATACCGTGGCGCTTGCCCTGGGCTGCGGCCTTGACCTTGCCCGTACCCGTCATCTTGAAGCGCTTTTTGGCGCCGCTCTTGGTCTTCATCTTGGGCATTTGGCTCGATCCTTTCTTCACTCGTGGCTGGCCCTAATTCGCAACCGGCGCGTGGCCGATCCGAAACGTCCCTTGCGGGAGGGGCCGCCTTTGGAGGCTTGTCAAAGCATAAAAGCCGCCACGGCATGCCCCGCCGGGCGGCTTCGGAAGCCCTTATAGGGGCGTGCCCGACGAACGGCAAGCGGTCTCAGGGCGGTTAATCGGGGCG